>Ga0187779_10000289_pt1 | contig 35081 bp, 28 predicted proteins | sample 1015_Q2_SP10_10__FD_132435 | JGI IMG/M metagenome (GOLD analysis project Ga0187779, IMG submission 132435) | Tropical peat soil microbial communities from peatlands in Department of Meta, Colombia - 1015_Q2_SP10_10_MG | ecosystem: Environmental > Terrestrial > Soil > Wetlands > Peat | place... | reverse complement strand
CTCCGGCAGCGTTACTGAGCGAAATATTACTCGTCCAGATCGTATCCGGGTCCATCGGTTTACTGAACAAGATGGAGATCGCTGTCCTGAGGCTTGCATTTTTTGATCGGTCGGCAGGCTGGATATCTACTACTCGTGGCGGCGGAAATGATTGTGTCGTAAAATAGAAAATCTGGGCAGTTGCCATGGGGATGCCATATGAGTCCGTTACGTCGGTGCTGACCCCGATCTTATATCTTGTATGCGGGTTCAGATTTTGTGACGGCGTGAAAACGGTAACAGCGCCTACGGTGCTATATGAGCCTGCAACGGTGTTGCTGTCGGTATCTGATATTATGGGCACCGAAGACTCGTTGATGGTAGAAGCGTCCATAACTTTGCTGAACGTTAACGTGATCGTACCCGTGATAGGAAAGTCTGCAGTCCCATCGGAGGGGCTGACCGTGGTCACGCTTGGCGGTGTCTTATCAGGAGGCGGAACGGGACCCAGGCGGCCGCATGCGGTGAGCAACAATGCCCCTGTTTGAATTAATACGAGAGTGATAAAGGTCAGCTTTTTCATATTATTCTTCTCCGCTTGTTCTGGGTGGTTACTAATTGCCTTCTAGTCTGTCCAGGAGACAAGCACGATCATGGCACATCAGAACCGCTTACTGAGTCCTACGATGAATCTGTTGTTGATATAATTGTCGGAGTAATTTTCGGGACAATAGGAATTCGTGAACTCATATTCCAGATTCAGAGTAAGATCTGGCCGTATAATTCGGTCAAAGCTAACGCCGGTGTGCCAGAGGGATATGACTGTATATGGACTTACAGTATAATCCTCCAGCCGCTCGATACTTTCCACGATGTGGAACGTTAGGGTTGGTGACAATACATGGGTCAAGAAACCGGTCAGACCGTAAGTAGTGTTCTCAAGATGATTCGTCTGAGCGTTTCGGTACTCGTAGTAACCTACTGAAACCTGATAGGTGGTCCGTGGGTCCGTCTTTGAGACGGTTCCAACATATAGGTCCTCTCTTCTCAGGACACGGGTAGGATCATGGATATAGTCGGACTTCATCTGGTACGCAACAGTGACCGTAGAATAGCGATGGGTTATGCCTGTGTCCCAGATCACATGATTGGTTGTGTAACAACACTGGTATGTGAAAATGCCCGTGGGAACTCCGCTAGTCCAATTCAGGAAGCTTTCCCCGATCAGCAAATATACGAATGAGTTTTGTGCATAGGTGTATTTCGGACCGGCATAAACGACGGTCTGATCATAATTCTGAACGTCATTTGTATCCTGCGTAAACCGTACTCCCGTAGTGAAAGTCACTTTCGATGAAAGATCCGTTATCATCTCGGCATAACCGATATTATCGACCGTGCCAATGGCGGTAGGGTCTTTATACCACGTGTTTACATATTTATACCCAAGAATTGGCGTATAGCGGGATTCGGACCTCATAACCAGGTAGGGGTTAAAAGTAAAGATATTCTCCCGGGTCACATTTACAAACGTGCTTTCCGTGGTCCAATCTCTCGCGGTATCGAGCGAAGCCCTCGTGAAAGTATCCAGAATATCGATGAAGAATAAATTCTTTACCAGCTCTGTATGGTTATTAAGATTGGCCAGAATCGTAGAGTCACCTGTCTCGGAACGTTTCGCATAATACCGAAAATCGTAGGCCAGGTCGAGATGCCAGGTCCAGAGAGGTGTTTTATAATCGAGAGTGAAAGCCGGAATAACGCTGGTGATGTAATCGTCTACTTTGTTGTATCTCGTAAGAAAGACATTATCATTGTATTCTTCGCTCACCGCGATGGACGGTAGAGCCTTGATATCCGCCGACACCGCATCGCCAGGCCAAACAGTGAACGATAAAGCCAGCCCTATAAGAAACCAAAAGACGGGGCGTAAGGAGACCACCATGATGATTGTTAGATTACGAGTTCTCCGGGTTCGCGCCATTATTCCCGCCGTCTGCATGGTCTGAGGCTTTTGACGTATCTTCGCCGTCAGTATCGTCCAGCGCTTTTACATCGTTTCCTTCATTGGCATACTCCAGCGCTTTTGCAGCATGTTCGCCATGAGTGTGGCCTAACTGTTTTACGTTCCTCTGGGACTCTGAATGGTAATAGTAGGGATAGAGGTTCTTTGCAAGGTACTTTGGTACATCATTGAATACGGTGCCGAGGATGTTGTACCCCTTTATGGAAGAAATGGCCTGTGTCACGGCTTTCTTGGGTGTCCTAGCTGCATGGACGACGAAGATTATGCCATCCATGTAGTCGCAGAGCGACAGGGAGTCAGCAGTCATGAGCACCGGGGATGAGTCAAAAATAATGTATCTGTCCCGATACCGGTGCTTTATCTCTCGTATCAGGGATCTCATCCGGTCCGAGGAGATAAGTACTGCCGGGTTCTCCACCTGGCTGCCCGCGGGCAGAACGACAAGCTTCCCAATTCCCGTTTTGATCAGGATGTCGGAGAGGGACAGGTCGTTACGATGTTGCAGATAGTCGCTCAGCCCGTATGGCTGGTTCAAGCCGAGATATCTATGGACACTTGGTTTCCTCAAATCCGCATCGATGAGAAGGACTGTATGATCGATCTCGTGGGCGATGGCAACAGCGAGATTGATCGCGGTCACGGTCTTCCCCTCGCCGGCCTGGCTGCTTGTCACCATGAGGGTATTCAGAAAATCCTTCTCGGTAACTTGAAAGATCTTCGCCCGAAGTTTCCGGTATTCCTCCGCTGCGGAAGAGTAGGGATCTGTTATGCTGACAATATGCCGGTCAACGGAGGCTGGATCGACCCCCCCCTCGCTGACCTCAAAGACAGACGGGTCGCACTTGTTATAGGTGGTGGGCCAATAAGCACCACGGCCGTATGCTGCCTCAGGCTTTCTCAACTTTAACGCTTTTTCGAGTGCTCGTTCTATCCTGCTCATCACTGTCCTCCGTTAAAAATGCAGACCTGTGAACCCCAACCTGTAGAGTACTTCTGCGACAAGCACGAGTCCTATGAGCGAAAGGTAGGCTATGGTAGCGGTAAATACCTTTTTGTCAAGCATGGCTTCCGCGCGGACATCCGCCTCGGTGACAACAGAAGGCACAGCTGCCAGGACGGGCAGGCTCAACCCTTCCCGGAGAGTATCCTCATCCTTGAACGAATAATCGAAATAATCCAGACCCACAGCGGCACCCACTCCAGCGGCAATACCGACCGCAAGGCCTGCGAAGATAAGAATGATCCTGTTCGGCTTGACGGGGATGCGAGGAAGCAGCGGCGTATCCACCACTCGGTACGTTGTGCTTTTATCTGCAAGCTCCATGTTCATCGATACCCGTGCATTCTCCAGTTTTTGCAAGAGATCATCATATATCTTCTGATATACGTTCCGGTCTCGTTGTAGCCTCGACCACTCCTCCTGCTCCTTTGGCATTTGTCCAAGGATTTTGCGTCCCACATCCTGTTGCTTCGCCAGCTCGTCCATCCTCGCGCTCAAAGACTCGATTTCTGTTTCGGTCTTTTGCAACTCCTCTTTTATTTGTCGGTATACCGGGTTAAGGGCCCTCGTCTCCGCGCCCGCATTAAGATTTTTTTCCGGTGACGGTGCCTGCTCAACTTGCCTTTTCAGCTCTTCTATTTCACTTTTTACCTTGATGACTTCGGGATAGTCTTCAGTATACTTGGTCATCAATATCATGAGCTGGCTATTGAGGTAACTTAAGCGTGACTCCGGCGAACCTTCCTTGGATATAAATGCAATAGTAAGCTCTTTTTCACCAGAAAGCTGTTTTTGAAGACTTTCCCGTTTTCTCTGTAATTCCTTAAGCCTGATCTCTCCGTCGATGCGGGCGTTTTGAAAGTTCTCAATTCTTCCTAAGACCGTGGTTTCATTCTGTGGAACCATATGTGGGTTTCTTTCCCTGAAGTCCCGGATCGTTCTGTCGGAAAGCTCCAGTTTTCTCTTGTATTCCTTGAGCTGCGCTTCGATGAAGTCGTAAGCGCCCACGGCGTCTGACCGCTGAAATCGCACGCTATCCTCTATGAACTCTTTAACAAGAGTATCGACCAGGTCTCGTACCGCCTTCGGGTCGCTTCCCTGGTACGAAACCGTGAAGAGATCGGGCTCCCGCTCCCCGGAGCTGCGCATGGTTACCAGGAGGCTTTTCTGGATGCCTGCTGCCAGCTCATCATCCTGACTGGGAGTCTTCAGGTTTTTGTCCAGCTCAAGTTTCTTAATGACCCGTTCTATGATGCTCCTGCTTGTTATCCTGTTTCGGATACCCCTTTGCCTTTCTTCCGTCGTGACGGAAACCCCTACGCCCTGTATGAGCGGCTTGATGATCCCAACGTTATCGATAGAAACGGTGGCGCTTGCCTCATAGGTCTTAGACATGAGAAAACTTCCCCACGTAAAAAGCGAGAGCACAACGAGGGCCACGGAGAGCGCTAAGTATCTCCTGCGCTGGAGGATCCCTAAATATCGTTTAATATCAAAATCTTGTGAACTTTCGTCTAACATGGAATCCTCCTAAAATATATTGCTGTTAACCACGACGATGTCACCGGGCTGCAGAAAGATGTTTCTATTGATGTTCCCGTTCATAACATCCTTTAATTTCACCTCGATGTTCTTGACCGAAGTCCCGTCCTTTCTTACCACAATAACGCTATTCTGACTTGCGAATTCCGTAAACCCGCCGGCACTCAGAACCGCATCAAGCGCAGTCATGCCTTCCGAAAAGGGAACGATTACCGGCGTCTTCACGGCTCCCGTTACCCGGATGCGCTGATCGAAATTATCCGGGATATAGATCACGTCGTTTGCGGCAAGTTCAATATCTTGCGAAACGTCGCCCCTTGCGACGAGCTGCGAAAAGTCAACGGATAGCTTCTGACCTCCTCGTAGTAGATAAGCGTTCTTCAAATCGGCGTTTTTCAGGGAGCCGAGTTGCGCCAGCAGTTGTATAAGCGTTGTATTTTTTCTCAGCGTTATGACACCGGATGAGGAAGCTCCAGTGGCCGTCGCACCTACCGTGGGTGTCCGCGAGACCCCTTCTCCGAACACGTATACCTTGAAGCTGTTGACCGCGGTCACCATAACGCTCACCACGGGAGTTTTCACGAATTTCGAAAACCCTTGTTCGAGTTTTACCTTCAGCTCCTGTGGGGTGACCCCCGTAGCCTGCACATCTCCCAGGAGCGGCACGGAAATCTTCCCGTCGGGCCTTACCGGGACTGTGACGCTCAGTTCCTGGTTTCCCCATACCGATATCTGCAGAACGTCCTCGTCGCCGATGATGTATCCGCCAGCCATTGCCGTCAGGTACATTGTAAAGATAAGAACAACCGCGACCATACAACTAGCCAACGTTCTCATATTGCCTCCTATCGCGCTCCCCTTCCGAAAAGCATGACCTTAATTGTTTCGATGAAAATCAGCAAATCGAGATAAAAAGAAACATTCTTTATATAATAAAGATCATGTCTCAATTTTTCGACAGCATCTTCAACCGATGCGCCATAAGGATAACGTATCTGCGCCCACCCGGTTACTCCCGGCTTCAGAAAGTGTCTTTCGGAATAATAGGGAATGCACTTTTTCAGCTCACTGACGAACTCCGGTCGTTCAGGTCTCGGCCCAATGAAGCTCATCTCACCCTTGAGCACATTAAAGAGCTGTGGCAGTTCGTCGATCCTGGTCCTTCGAAGCAGTTTTCCGAGCCTCGTGACACGGGGATCATCCTTTTGCGCCCAGACAGCACCTGTGCTGTTCTCGGCGTCCTGACGCATGGTCCTGAACTTATACAGGACGAACGTCTTTTCCAGCTCCCCAACGCGCACCTGTCTGAAAAAAACAGGGCCCCCGGAGTCAAGCTTGATCATAAGCGCCACCAGAGGCAATAAAGGCATGGCCATAAGCAGGCACAGAAACGAAAATACCATATCGAATATCCTCTTACGGACTCTCTTGGAAGCGTTCATTCTGAAGCCATTGGAAAAAATGAACCAGCTCGGTGTAGTATTTTCAATGAGCAGCTTTCCCGTCATCTCTTCATAAAACGAAGGAGCGTCGATGACTTCGATGCCGCTGAATTTGCAGTTCAGGACGTCCTGAACCGGGAAAAACCCTCTCCGTTCAGAGAGGGACACCACGAGCTTGTGAGCTTGCTTCTGCCTGACTGTTTCCACAAGCCCATTTCCGTTACCGACGATAGCTTCTGGGGGAACCTGAGCCGACTCACCGGTCAGATTGACATAGCCCTTGAGTATATGCTGATGGTTGGTTGTAGTGATGAGATCACCGATTTTCTTCGCTAGCGGACCAGTCCCGAGCACCAGGACCCTTCGTGCAAAGCCGGAAGAATGCATCAGGAGCGAATGTCCCGCGTGTAGCAGAAATTGGAATAGACCAAAGAAGCCGAGCGAGAAGATAAGCAGCCCCCTCCCGAGCATCAAAGAAGGCACGCTATAGTATACCGGGGTGAGTGTCAGGAACGAGACCACCAGCGCAATGAGGATGCGGATAGCGATCTCTCTTTTCCTCTGCTGTTTATCAGAATCATAAAGCTCTAATAGATAGGAGGAAAACATGACGAACATCGCGAACACCAGTAGCCGCTGCACATCTAGAGTGTCAAGATAAATTTCACTCAAGGATCCAAATCTCAGAAGGCATGCTGCATGCACTGCCAAGATTGACAGCAACGCATCCCCTAGCACCAATGTCAACGTCGATTTCATGTTATGGAGACCTTAATAATATGCACTGGGTTAAATTTTCAAAGCCGAGGACTTGTTTTTGCAATGCTCCGCCCTCTCAGTTACAAGGGAATAACTGCAAGGGGGCGTGATACACACTTCAAGATACGATGTGCTGCATGGAACGTTCTTGAAGGCCAGTCAGGTGAAACTCTCAGCTAAACCTCTATAGTTGTCAAACTGACTCAATGTCATGAACAGAGACCTTGACGGCCACACTCCTGCCGAGAAGTTCTATGTTCACCACAAACAGATATTCATTTTCACGCTTCGTGAGGACCCCTTCGGCGTATTTGAGCGGCCCGTTTTTTACTCTTATCCTTGTCCCCTCCTTGAAATGGGGATAGATATCGATATCCTTGCCGCTCTCAATGAGAAGCCTCAGAGAAGCGATCTCTTCAGGAGCCGCGGGTGTCGGTTTGCCCGGCTCCAGGGCGATGAAGGCCACCACGCCTCGCGTCTTGAGCACATCGAGAAACGCGCCAGGATAAGGAGGCACCTGCACAAAGACATATCCCGGGAAAATGGGATATTCAATGAGTTTCCTTCGGTCTTTCCAATGGCTGATCCTCTTTACCAAGGGTAGAAAAGCCTCAACGCCTTTCCGTTGCAATTCACAGAAGGCAACAAATTCATGCCGAGATTTCACATAGACGGCATACCAATTCGGATTTGTCGCTATCGCGCTCCGGTCCTGCACCATGGTCTCTGAAATCGTACTTTCATGAACAACGGCTAACTGATCCACAGCATTGTCCTTTCCACTCTATCAAAATCGAGAGTTTTGGGGTCGCCGCTCAACATCTTGATGCCGATTTACTCTTCCCCTAGGCCAAGCGCCTCAAGCAGTGCAGAGCGGTTGATTGTGATCTTCGGCTCAGGCTCAGGCTGCTTGGAACCCCAGTAGAGATTTTCGAAATCGAGGTCCTCGACAATGTCTCTTACCATGGAGGCATCGACGGTTTTCTTCTCTTCGATAAAAGCCGTCAGTAAGAGATAATCACACATGATATTCACCAACCGCGGGATGCCTTTGCAGTATTTGAAGATGACATCCATGCAACCATCGGAGAATATCACAGCTTCTCGGTTGCCTGCGACCTCGAGCCGATGAAGAATATACTCCTCGGTCTCTAATCTAGTCAGAGGATTAATGCGGCAACTAATACTAATCCTCTGCCGCAACTGCCGCAGTTCTGGACGGGCAAGGAGATCGCGAATTTCAGGCTGTCCGACCAGGATGATCTGCAGGAGTTTGGCAGTATCGGTCTCGAGATTCGACAGCATCCTGATTTCTTCGAGAAGATCGGGCTTCAGGTTCTGCGCCTCGTCTATGATCAGCACTGAGTTGTTTCCTCGGGCATGCTGCTCGATCAGATAATCGTTAAGTTCATTTAACATATCGACCTTATCTTTGCCCTTTACATCAAGCCCAAAATCAGTGTTGATCATCGCGATGAGCTGATGGGAATTTACTTTGGTATTGAACACCCTCGAAAGGTTGATGTTTGCATCGATCCGATTTATGAGATCGCTGATCAGGGTGGTTTTTCCGGATCCCACTTCCCCGGACAGAAGTATGAATCCGGCTCTTTCTTTTACACCGTAGTAAAGATAATACATGGCCCTTTTGTGGCTCCTGCTCATGTACAGAAAATCAGGATTAGGAACCAGTTCGAACGGTTTTGTCTTAAGATTAAAGAATGCTTCGTACATATATCCTTCTTTGCGTTCTCGAGTTGGTGTACGGTGACGCTTATAGTGATCGTTTAGCCTCGGGAATATCCGCCTTATCCCGGCGCGATTATCTTAACATCGCTCCGGGCTCTCGTTATTGTCCTGGGCTTTCTCCGCATCCACGCATCTTTTGATTGACTAATGATCTGAACTTATTGTAATCAAGCGGCTTTATCATGCAATGAGACAAAGACTTATCGAAACGCTCAAGTGTCATCATCAGTTCTCTGCTTATGTTGTCAGAAAGGATGATGGTCGGAATCCTCGCCTGCTTCAGTTTTTCAAGGAGATACGCGCCAAAGGGATAGCTCGTTATGACCAGCCCGAAATCGTTGTCCTTTATTATCGAATCAACCTGATGGACATCGCAGATAGCGTTCGTCCCGTATCCCTCTTTTTCAAGAATCGCAGAGCAAATCCGCGAAAATCCAGACTCATCAAAAATCAGTATCTTTTTCTTTATCGTTTCCATAATATCGCAATTAAATAAGCAAGTTTAATGCCTGTTGCAAGGGTGCTTGTTTTCAAAGCAATTCATAAAAAATTAATCCATAGAATGCATAAGGTGTTTCTAGAGGAAACATATATGCAAGAATACCTAAGTTTTATCCTGTATCCATTAGAAACACAATCAGGATTGCTGATATTAATTAACCTGTTCTGAATTATGATTGTTTCCTTAAGAAACATATTTTCTTGCTTGTGAACTTCACAAATCGATGATTCTGACCAAGCAGAAGATCGATAATACTTTATTCCTTCATCGGTCATTCCCTTCACAAAGAATTTCACTGGCTATCTATTAGGGCAATAGTTTCAATAATTTCTCTCTCTTTTCGTCATCATCGCACATACATGTTGCTTCGTCCCTCAAAAAGTCCCGGTGACACTATTCCTCAACGGCATGTTTTTTGCTTTTGAAATTTACGAACTGATTCCAGATCTGCAAGTTTATATTATTTCGGTTATCAGTGCCGTCGGAACAGACATGGTCTTGAGAATACCAAGAAGAAGATCTTTCTTTTTTGTAATTCTGATTTAAGGAGATGATGGTTCAATTTTCTTTCGATAAGCCGGCTTTTTGAACTGGATGCAGCTACTTATACCATCATCAGAATGACGTAATTGATAGTGCCGAAGCCCTTTGGCATATCCGATAGTTATATACGATGAAGGCATGGAACGAGCCGATGTTTGCACTCTTTTATTTATTCACATTTCTTGCCTCATATTATTTGACAAACAATTAATTAATTTAAGTAATTTACGGGGGGGAGCTTATGAAATTAGATTTTATTAGAAGCTTCAGGTTGCGGGCATGTACTATCTCTAGCCTGATCAGCTATTTGCTGAGAATCCAGTCCTCATCGACGCTGTCTCGCATTTTTAAGGACCTCGGTATTGTCGGATTAATCTGTCTGATCACTTTCGCAGGTATGCGCTCAGCGGATGCAAACTTATCTGGTGTAACAGCTATATCCGCAGGATACCATTATACATTAGCATTGAAGAGTGACGGAACGGTTGTTGGTTGGGGTGATAACTCTAGTGGTACGACGGATGTCTCGGGCTTATCCGGGGTGAAGGCCATAGCTGCCGGATATGAACATGCCCTCGCGCTGTTGAACGACGGATCTGTGGTGGCTTGGGGTTGGAATTCTTATGGCCAGACCAATGTGCCAGACCTTACCAGTGTCATTGCCATAGGAGCAGGATATGGCCATAGTGTAGCCTTACAGAGTAACGGCACGGTGGTTGCCTGGGGATATAACGGCAACGGCCAAACGAATGTGCCTACGGGTTTAACCGGGGTAACTGCCATATCCGTAGGATACAATCATACTTTAGCTCTCAAGAGTGACGGCACGGTGGTTGCCTGGGGCGCCGGACAAGCCGGAGGGACTGGCGCGGATGATATGGGACAATCGATCGTGCCTACGGGCTTATCCGGTGTGAAAGCCATAGCAGCGGGCTACCGATTTTCGGCAGCTGTCAAAAGTGACGGAACGGTGGTGGTTTGGGGAGACGACACTGATGGCGAGATATCGAATATGCCTGACGGCTTATCCAGTGTGAACGCCATAGCAGCGGGATATCATCATATAGTGGCGATCAAGACCGACAAGACCGTGGTGGCTTGGGGTGCCGGGGGCATCGGACAAACATCACGCCAGTTTGATTACGAGCAGTCGATGGTACCGGCACTAGATGCATCCGGAGTGACCGCTGTAACCGCAGGGCAGGTCAATACCGAAGTTCTTAAGAGCGATGGGACCGTGGTGGGTTTTGGTGGAAACTCGGATGGACAGGTATCGCCAGATCTGCCCGTTTTGACAAAGGACAGTATTGTCTCGAACAATACCAACACAACCATTGCGGTACCCGGTAATACGGTCACCTTGAACATCACTGCATCAGGTATTATCAGCGCTCCGACCGCAACTATAGGCGGGGATGGTTTTAATATCCCCGGAAATGCGGCGACCGTAAGCGGCAGCGGCACAAGCTGGACGGCATCATATGTTATGACTCCCAGTGACATTCAAGGGACCGTATACTTCATTATCAGTTACAGTGATTCGTACGGCAATAAAGGGGTACTAGAAAATCCTACGTTGGATGGAAGCACCGTTACTTTTTCTCTGGCCTCGCCAACAACCACAACTTTATCATCATCGTCACTTACCCCGATATTCGGCGCATCCGTGACCTTCACGGCCGTCGTCAGCGGTACGACCGGCACGCCGACCGGTTCAGTGACATTCATGGATGGTATAACGACCCTTGGCTTGGGACCGCTTAACGGTAGCGGGACCGCCGCCTTTGCAACATCTTCCCTCGGTATAGGGTCGCACTCGATTACAGCTACCTACACCGGAGATGCGACCGATTCCGCATCGACATCGAATACAGTTTCTGTGACCGTAAACAAGGCTTCTACATCGACGGCTCTCACAGTCACTCCCAATCCGTCGGTTTACGGCGGTTCGGTCACCTTCACGGCCACTGTCACAAGCAGCACGGCCGGTACGCCGACCGGTTCAGTGACGTTCCTGGATGGATCAACAGTCCTTGGCACAGGCCCTGTGTCCGGCGGCATGGCCACATATGCCACGACCACACTTGGTTTGGGGTCGCACTCGATCACGGCGGTCTACGGTGGTGACACAAGCTTCTCAACGTCAACATCACCTGCCGTCACGCAGACCGTAAACCAGGCTTCTACATCGACGGCTCTCACAGTCACTCCCAATCCGTCGGTTTATGGCGGTTCGGTCACCTTCACGGCCACTGTCACAAGCAGCGGAGGCGCGCCGACCGGTTCGGTGACGTTCAAGGATGGATCAACAGTCCTTGGCACAGGCACTGTGTCCGGCGGCACGGCCACCTACGCCACGACCTCCCTTAATGCGGGAACACATTCGATCACGGCGGCCTACGGTGGTGACACAAACTTTGTAGCGTCAACGTCACCTGTTACAACTCAGACCGTGAACCAGGCTCCGACAACGATGTCAATCGGCGCTCCTGCGGTAACGTACAACGCAAACGGCGTCGTGACTGTTGCCGTGAGCTCCTCTGGTTCCCCCGCTGTTACGGGTAGTGTGTCCTTAATCGTGGACAGCGGAGCGGCAACGACGCTGACATTGAGCAACGGTTCCGCATCCTTCACGATCACCAGCCCGGGTGTGAGCAGCCATTCCTTAAGCGCATCATATGCTGCGCAGGGCAATTTCGCGGCGAGTTCGATTACCGGCACATTGACAGTAAACCCGGCGCCGACAACTACGACGATCAGCGCGCCTACGATTGCATATGGCGCAAACGGTAGTGTGACCGTTAAGGTGAGTTCGGGGACTCTCAGCCCCACGGGCAACGTCTACTTGTATGTGGACGGCGCAACAACACCGATGCCGGGATCAATAACGGGCACCGGACAATACACATTCACAATTACCAACCCGTCTCTTGGTACCCATAGCTTATCTGCATCGTATTTGGCGGACGGCAACTTCGCGGCAAGCTCAGCAACCGGCCAGTTGACCGTCGGTGGGTCAGCGACCACAACGACGATCACCCAGCCTGCTACAGCCACGTATGGCGCACAAGCCAGCGTGACAGTGACCGTAAGCTCAGGGTCAGGGACGCCGACAGGCAGCGTGTCACTGAGTCTCGACGGCACGCCATTGACGGGGCCGGGACTTGTTAATGGATCTACAACCTTCACGTTCAACAGCCCGGGTGCTGGCAGTCACGTCCTAAGCGCATCATATTCCGCACAGGGCAACTTCGCGGCAAGTTCGGGTACCGGCAATTTGATCGTGAATCAGGCAGTACTCACGGTGACGGCGAACAACGCGAGCAAGACCTATAACACTGCTAACCCGGTGTTCACGGCAAGTTACACCGGGTTTGTGAATGGGGATCCGCAGACAGTGCTTACCGGCACCCCATCACTGTCCACCACGGCAACAACGGCGAGTTCAGTGGGCACCTATCCCATAAATGCGGTTGTCGGCAGTCTTTCGTCAACCAACTACAGCTTTAAATTTGTGAATGGCACGCTGACGGTGACGCCGGCGTCGACAACAACAAGCGTCATCTCGTCTGCAAATCCATCGATATTAGGCGCTTCCGTGACATTTACGGCCACTGTTGCAAGCGGGACATCCGGCATTCCAACTGGTTCGGTGACGTTCAAGGAGGGAACAACGACCCTTGGCACGGGAACGCTTAACGGCAGCGGGATAGCCACCTATTCCACGTCCGCTCTTGGTTTAGGGTCACACTCGATCACGGCGGTTTACGGCGGTGATGCGAACTTCGCCTCATCGACAACGCTGTCTGGCGTCAATGAGGCCGTAAATCAGATACCGACGTCTGCGCTAGTGACCGCCAATTCTAACCCGTCGATATTCGGAGGATCGGTCACCTTCACGGCTACTGTCACAAGCAGCGGGGGTACGCCGACCGGTTCGGTGACGTTCAATGATGGCGCATCGGCCCTTGGCACTGTCACTTTGTCCGGCGGCAAGGCCGCTTACACCACGTCCGCCCTGGTCGGGGGCGCGCACTCGATCACGGTGGCCTACAGTGGTGACACAAACTTTGCGACGACAACGTCACCCGCCATCACCCAGACCGTGAACACTACATCATCGTCAACGACCATCGCGTCAACTTTCGACCCGCTGGCCTATGGAGAGTCGGTCACCTTCACGGCAACGGTGACCCCGTCCGCGTCAACAGGGACGGTGACGTTCATGGACGGTGCAACGACCCTTGGCACGGGCACCTTGTCAAGCGGCACGGCAACGTACGGTACCTCGGCATTGTCAGTTGGACCTCATAACATAACTGCGCAATATGGTGGGAACACGAACTTCGCACCATCGAGTTCAGCGGCTCTTCCAGTTACCGTACTGATAGCCGATGGTAAGCTCGATGGTTCGGGGACTCAAGTTGATGTAACCGATGCCCTCATGGCTCTTCGGATCGCTGCCGGAATAGATACCCCTACGGCCTCCGATCTTGCCCATGGAGACGTGGCCCCTCTGATAGATGGCCAGCGTCAACCGGATGGGAAGATCGATATAGATGATGTCGTGGCAATCCTGAGAAAGGCGGCAGGACTACCAAGCTGGTAAAAAGTCGTTCATGATGGCAGGGTCTCATGGTATGGTCAGGCTTATAACGCTTACATGCGTCAGTGGTTACACGGCACGTATAAATATTTCAGGAGGATTAAATACATGAAAAAGAAAGCCCTATCGAGCTTGCTGATATTCGCTCTTGCACTGACTACTCTTACAGCCTGTGGCGGAGGTGGCGGAGGTGGAAGCAGCAGCGCGCCGCCGGTACAGCCTACCACGGCGGTCCTCACACTTTCGACCGCGGTTACCGGCTCGATTCCCGCATCTACCGTCATCGCCGGATATGACGTGACGATTACCCTCCCCGCGGGAGTAACGGTCAAGAGCACAACACCGCCGCAGACAGATGCCAGCGTCGTGGTTGGAACGGCCAATGGTGCCGCACCCGGGACCTATAACACCGGCTCCTTTTCACCAGCCACTGGCAAGGTGCACATAGTATTCGTGAGCCCGCAAGGAAATGGATTTAACGGTCCTGGAGAATTCTGCAAAGTGAACTGCAACATTGCTGCAGGCTATTATCCAACTGCAGCCGATTTCCAGCAGCTTACTTTTAAAGCTAGCGGTCTCAACAAAAATCCACAGCCCACGACTGTAGATCTAACCGGTCAATTATCCATGACGGTCACGGCGGCCATCAATTAAGAAGTCTTCACCATGAGAATAAGGGCTATCACATCTATAAGTATCAGCGTTGCCGTTGTGCTGCTTCTGTCGCTGTACCGGCCTTCGCCGGCCTTCGCAACGTCTATAGTGACGATAACCAAAGCCAGAGAAGGGGTCTTTCTCCTCCAAGGTATCGGGATCGAGGATGCAGCTGCACTTGATATCATTGTAGTGTACGATACCGCCACGCTCGCCAATCCCCGCGTCACTGAGGGTCCGCTCATTGCGGGGGCCATGACGGCGATAAACCCAAAGGTGCCAGGCACGGTACGGATGGCTGTCGTACGCCTTACGCCGGTGAAAGGCAGTGGAGTAATTGCAACGCTTGCCTTTGACCGCACCGGATCCTCTCCCGGGAAAATCACGTCGCTCAGCGTCAGACTTGCGAACATCAGGGGATCTTCGCTCCCTGCTCTGGTCCGGATAGAAAATGCATCTGAGGCATTCGGGACGGCTTCGGATTTACCGAACGATCAGACAATGACTACAGGAACTGCCATTGCACGGTAAAACGGGCTCCGGAGCAATGTTAACACCTTCAATGATTGTTACGCTGTCATAATGGCGTGGCTGTCGGCCAGGGCCGGTGAAATCAGTGGTTGGCGGGATCCTTACCGCACCGGGGAGTGAACGGTACATTAGATAATATGGGGAAAATATTCGCGTAAAAAAGTTTCTTGTGCATTTCTAGGATTGCAAAGGAGAAAGGACAGCCAAGGTATTCGTTTCCCCCTGTGAGCAAGAAAGTTACATCTGGCATAGCCAGGATTAGCCTCTCGCGCTCTCCGGCGGCAAATCCTTGATGCCGGTGATCGCCAGATCAGTTCTGGACTATAAAACTTCATCTGCTGAGGCGGTCACGGGAATACATGCGGTCTTTATAAAGAAAGATCTGCACATTTTTTTTAAAGTCCCTGAGTTTTAGATTCAATGTTTTCTTCACCATCCACTTCCTTGCTCTGATGCACAATAAGGGGATATGCTCTTTCATTTAACGTGAGTTTCATGGCGAAACAACCAGCGTAGCCCAAAGCATTTAAAAATAATCTTCAGAGATTATCAGGATTACAATAATATTTTCAGCGTTTAAGTTAGACATTGGAGGCTGTGTCCTATGTGCGGGATCGTTGGATATGTCGGTAAAAACGGTTCTCTTCAGATGCTTGTGGAAGGACTAAAGAGGCTTGAATACCGCGGATATGACTCGGCGGGGGTGGCGTTCCAGAACGGGAGAGGTTTAGAAGTATATAAAACAAAAGGCAAGCTCAGAGATCTTCAGAGCATCCTCCCTGACCCCGCACCGGCCATACAGGTCGGGCTTGGGCATACACGGTGGGCCACGCATGGTGCGCCGTCTTCCGTGAACGCTCATCCGCATCGGGTAGAAGGTATTGCTGTGGTTCACAACGGGATTATTGAGAATTATCGCGAGCTAAGATCGCATTTGGAAAACGAGGGCCACCGGTTTCACTCAGAGACCGATACCGAAGTCGTGCCGCAGCTGATATCAAAATATCTTCGTCAGGGTGTTGCCATCGGCGACGCGATCCGTGTGGCCGTCGCGCAGTTACGGGGGACCTATGCCCTCGGGATCATAAGCGATAGCTGCCCGAACACGCTCTTCGCCCTAAGGAAAGGGAGCCCGCTTGTTCTCGGAATTGGCAGCGAGGCATTTTACTTCGCCTCGGATATCCCCGCGATCCTTCCCTACACACGGAAGTTCATATTCATGGAAGACGGTCATATGTGTACTCTCACGCGCGACAACATTGACCTTCGTCATCTTGAATCAAACGCGGTCATATCATGCAAGGACAAGACGGTAGAGATCGGCTGGACGCCTGCCATGGCTGAAAAGTGCGGTCATGAGCACTTCATGCATAAGGAGATCTACGAACAGCCAGAGGCTATAAGAAATACCATCGGCGAGAGGATCAATGATCCGCTGCATTTCATCATGGACCTTGGCGTTTATACTCAGAGGAGAGCAGACATACGGAAGCTGCACATCGTGTCTTGCGGCACATCTTACCATGCAGCGCTGATAGGCAAGTACGTCATCGAGAGCATTGCTCGGATCCCGGTAAACGTCGAGATCGCTTCGGAATTCCGGTACCGGAACCCGATTGTTGAGCACGGCACGCTCTTTGTCGCCATCACGCAATCAGGTGAAACCGCAGATACCCTTGCGGCTCAGCGCGAAGCAAAACGCATGGGTGCGCGGACCCTCACCATCTGCAATGTTGTGGGAAGCACTTCCACGAGAGAGGCTGATTCTGTCCTTTACACTCGCTCCGGTCCGGAGATCGGCGTAGCCTCCACGAAGACGTTTACATCCCAACTGGCCGCTCTCTTCCTTCTTGCCTTCGGAGTGGCGATCGGACGGCGCTGTCTGACCGAGAAAGAAGCCGATGCAGTAAAGTCACAGCTCAGCGGGATTCCCTGCTTGATAGAAAAGATATTGAATAAAGACGCCGAGATCAAAGCACTTGCCAGAACCCTTATTCAGGCGAAGGATTTTCTCTATCTCGCACGGGGGATCAACTATCCCATCGCCCTCGAAGGGGCCTTGAAATTGAAGGAAATATCATATATCCATGCCGAGGGTTACCCGGCTGGAGAGATGAAACACGGGCCGATCGCGCTAATCGACAAGGATTTGCCAGTCGTTGTTCTGGCCCCCTCCAACGATCTCTTTGAAAAAGTCTTTTCCAATATCGAAGAAGTAAAGGCCCGGGGGGGTCGGGTAATTGCGGTAAGTGATTCTCCCGAAGCGCTGAAAGGCAAGGCTGATGACATTATCGAGGTCCCATCAACGCATCCGCTGTTCACGCCCTTCGTCAACGTCATTCCGCTCCAACTGCTCGCGTACCATGCCGGCGTCCAGAGGGGCTGCGATGTTGATCAGCCGCGTAATCTTGCGAAAAGCGTGACTGTTGAATGAATTGCTCCCCCAGCACAGTATATATATTTGGAATAAAAGGGAAATTGTCATCAGATCTGCGGTGCAATAAACGGCTGGAGCGCTTCCCGAGGACATTCGTTACCTAAGTATCACTGTCATCCGGAAATACTGATCCTCTGCAAAGCAAATTGATACGAGAGCTGAAATGCCGATCCAATATTTCTCAGGTGGATCAGGACATTAGTGTTACACTCCTTCTCAACTTCGTGTGGTTGTCACTACTTGTGAAAAAAAAACTTTTTTCCACAACGCGCCTCAGACGGATCACAGAAAAATCATGACGAGCACATCACTCCGTCCGTAACAGCTCGGGATTGGTGTGCGGTATGAATACGGCACCAAGGTACTCCTTCATGAACTCGGGATCGTCGTTCATGTGCTTATAGGTAATCCTGGCAACGATCTCGCTCGCCGCGCTCGCGAGGTCGCCATTGGCAAGCAGCATTCGTGCACCCGTGAGCGATGAGTTTCCAAGGGGCCTTACGATTTCCGGGGGCCACGCGGGAAGCATGCCGATGCCGACCGCCTTCTCGGCATTGATGCCCGTGCCGAGCGCGCCCGAAACATAGACGCTCGCGATGTCCCTGAACGCTATGCCGACGGACCGGGTCAGCACGAGGAGCAGGGTGAACATGGCGGCCTTGGATTTCATGAAATTCTGGATCTCGCTCTGCTTGATATACAGAAAGTCTTCACATGTGCAGGCAATGGCGAAAGCTTTCTCCCCGTCTAAGTCAATCACCTGTTTTCCCGCAGGTTTTAACGCCCCACTCTTGTCGATAATCCCCGCCTTGTAGAGCTCATACAGCAGGCTAACCATGCCGGAACCGCAGATTCCCTCAGGCGTAGCATCATCAAAGGTCTTGCATAGAATGTCGCTCCCTCGGATCTCGACCTCGTAGATGATCCCCTTCTGCGCCCGTTTCCCGATCCTCGATATGCCCTCCTCGAGCGCCGGGCCTGCTGCTCCAGCGCCCACGATCATCCATTCCCTGTTTCCGATCACGATTTCGGCATTGGTGCCGACATCGATCAGGATGGAAATTTTTTCGGATTGAAACATGCCCGAGGCGATGATGCCGGCCGTGATGTCGCCGCCCACATAGCTGCCCGCGTTCGGGAATACATATACGATCGCTTCTGGGTTCATGGCGAGGGACAGTTCGGATGCGCGCAGGAATCCCGGCGTCCTCACCACAGGGACAAAGGGGTTTACAGGAATCGTGCTGATATCGAGGCCGAGAAAATAGTGGCTCATGACGGTGTTTCCCGCCACGGTCATGGCATGAATGTCACGGGCATCTATCCCGGCCTCCCGGCAGAGCGCTTCAATGAGACCGTTTATCCCGTCCTTGAGCACTCGAGCAACGTCATCATCCGCATGATCTGTCATTGAATATTGCATGCGGGTAATGATATCGCTCCCGTAAGCAACCTGGGGGTTCCCGATGCTTTTCACGAGAACGTCCCTCTGCGAGATATTATCGTAGAGCTGCCCGACAAGGTTCGTCGTTCCAAGGTCAAGGGCGATGGAATAAGATCGCTCTTTGCCTACATCGATCAGCCTGTATGCGTTCTCGATCCGTCCTACAATACACGTTAGGGTCCTGCCCTCGAAGAGGAGAGAAGACGTCTTTCGCAAGACACCGAGAGGAATGTCCAATTGGGCAAGCCCCAGGGCATCTCTTATGCGCTGGTCATGGGCGCGCCGATCAACGTCAGACGGAAGTGGCAGAGTGATATTCCTCTGAAAAATCAATGAGATCATTGGTCTCCCACTGTTTATTACGAGGGGCAGAACGATTCATATCAATAACACAACCGGGAGAACGATGTCAATGGATTGTTGCATTCCGCGAGTAACTAGTGTGATCATGAGTGGTTAGAGTGACTCATCGGCAACATGTTAGGGGAGGAAATCCGGGGGTCGCGTCAATCGATCGACCCTTGTGATCTATTGATACTAATACTGGCTCTCAAAGAGCGAAAGTGAGGCGGTGCGTAATAGCTGAAAGCCCCGTGCTTTAGCAGCAGGGCGTTGACATGCAGTAGACCGCCCTATAGGGAATTTTCAAAGTTTCGAAAAGTCGGTGTTTTAAACATCCCGGGGTTTCAGGAGCATATCACGCGGACAGCGATTGTGGCGGGAGATGTTGATTTGATTTCATTTTGTCACCACCACGATTCCCGATTCCGTCACGATGCACCCTCGCAACCGGTCACTCTCATGGTCAAAGCCGATCTCCATTCCTTCAGGGATGGCGATGTTCTCATCGATTATTGTTTTCTTGAGCTTTGCCCCCCGTCCGACACGCACGTTCTCAAAGAGGATTGAATCCTCTAATAGGGCGTAGCTATTGACCTTACAGGAAGGTCCGAGGATCGACCGCCGAACCGTTGCTCCGCTAGTGATGCATCCTCCGCAGACAAGTGAATTGAGGTTTTGCCCGCGTCGGCCGTCGGCATCAAAAACGGTCTTTGCCGGAGGTAGGTTCCCCTGATTGGTCAGGATGGGCCAGCTGTAGTTGTATAGGTTCAACTGGGGGCTCACGCTGATCAGATCCATGTTTGCCTCATAGTAGGAATCGATGGTCCCGACATCCTTCCAGTAACCTCTCTCATTTGGTTCCATTCCGGGGACATAGTTATCGAAGAAACTGTAGGCACAGACCTTATCCCCTCCCTCGAGCATCATAGGGATGACATGCTTGCCGAAATCGAGGTCATCGTACCTGCGTTTGCCTTTCTTGAGTACGTCGATGAGCTTAGTCGTGGAAAAAATGTAGTTTCCCATGGACGCAAAACAGGTGCCCCGTCCAGGGACCTGGGGTGGCTTTTTTGGTTTTTCCATGAACGAGGTGACTTGCAGGTCTTCATTGACACTCAGGACACCGAACCGCGTCGCTTCGTCGGGAGTAACCTCGAGCGCGGCGATCGTAATATCCGACTTATCCATGCGGTGGTATGCCATCATTTGCGAGATATCCATCTTGTAAATATGGTCCCCACCGAAGATAACTACATATTCGGCGCCCGAAGACTCGATGAATCGCAGGTTCTGATAGATGGCGTCGGCAGTTCCCTTGTACCACTGCTCACCGATGTGAGTCGTTTCTGGCGATATGGTATCGTAAAATTCGCCGAGCCCGACCCACTTCCCCCACGATTCTTTGATATGCTTGTTGAGCGAGTAGGCTTGGTATTGGGTGAGGATATAGGCCCTCTTGATGCCGGAGTTGAACATGTTGCTAAGCACGAAATCGACGATCTTGTATTTCCCGCCGAAGGGTACCGCGGGCTTCGGTCTAGCGATCGTGATGGGGCTGAGGCGTTCTCCCTTGCCCCCGGCCATAACCATGGCGATGGTATTCCGCGATATGTTTCCATTCCCGAGCATGCGCCCTCCTGCTGTTTATTGCCACAGAATACTAGCCCGATAATTCGCTGCTCTCGTAAAAATCATAGTATAGAATTGGGGAAAATACAAGGTGAAAGGCGAAAAAGTCTCGGCGCTGCTTGACACAGCGTAGTGTTAATGATACTACTAGGCCAAAAGCTGGATATATCGTTAATGATACTTACAATAGACGCTCACTTTTGTATATTCCAAAGGAGCCCCTTAAGTGAATGTGGCGGGCTGCAACCGCCGCATAGGTCTCTAGGCCCATATCAGCTATACTGACCACATGCATTCCAAGGTTATCTTGCCCTGCTCTCAATGCTACGTGTGATAAGGTCTTTGCTGTGTTGGGATTTATGCTGAATGGTCTATATTCACCTGCAGACCGAATGCATGGATAATGGATAAAGGTATGAAAAAGAGCTTTTATAGGGATGGCATTAAATTTGAGTGCCAGGGTTCTGGCAAGTGCTGCATAACGAGGGGAAAGTACGAGTATGTTTACATATCCTTCAAAGATCGCAAGCGACTTGCCGCTTACCTTGGCATTTCTACGGATACTTTTACGTCTAGATATGCCCAAAAAACCGATGGCAGGTATCACATAAAAAATGTAGAAAAGGACTGCTTTTTTTATCAGAATAACCGTTGTACAGTATACGACGCACGTCCTTGGCAGTGCCGCACGTGGCCGTTTTGGCCTGAGAATATGAGCAGGACCGTGTGGGAAGAGGAAGTCGCATCCTACTGCCCTGGCGTGGGTAAGGGCAGGATGTACTCAGCGGAAGAGATTGAAGAAATTCTGATAAAAAGGAAAGACGTAACCGGGTGCCTTGATTAAGGGCCAGAGAACAGGCCCGAGCATCAGGCTCATATGTTTCGGGCTTCAATCCTCTTATTGTATCCTCCTTCCTGATTCACGGGGTCGCATTGCCGCTCAAATGCGTCATGAGCCCCCAGATTGCATTTTTTTAGCTTTCTTTTCGACAAAAGCTTCTAGGGCTTGCTTGGCTTCATGCGTGAGGTTAGAAAATTTTACCCCGTACTGTTTGAGCGTTGCACCTGTTGCCTGTTGGGGGATCCTGACAATCTCTCCCGTCGCTTGTATCCGTATAGACTCGGGAAGGAAAAAGGAACAGATTACCCGGTCTCCATGCGGGATGGTTTTATCGGTTTCAATGAGCATACCCGAAGTGCTGATATTTTGCGAGCGGCAGAAGAACGGCGTGTCATTCGTATTCCCGTCAACGGAGAGGCTGATAAGCACACGGTAGGTCTCCCTCCAGGTAATGTCGAGGAGCTGTTGCGCTTTTGCTAAAATCAGGGCGGGACTTATCGGCCTCAGTATTACGGCATTCGCTCTGCACCGAGAGCTTAGCTCAATGTCTGCGCTGTTATTCGTGCAGATCATTATTATCGATACCGCGCCGAGTTCCGAATCTCCCCTGACCAAGGAACAGAACTTCTCGGTGGCCATACCAGGCATGTCGAGCTGGGTAATAATGAGATCGGCGCGCTCATCGCGATGGATCTTCAGAAGTTCATCGTTCGAAGCAGCAGTGAATACTTTGATGTCCGCTCGTTGCAGAAAGCTGTTCTTCTGCTGAAGAATACTGCTTATATCCTGCGCTATTATAATTTTTTTCATAATTTGTTCGCAGTCGTCCGCCCTCCTCCCCTCGCTTATCATTGCCGTTATGACTTTATGACCGGATAATGCCTTCAATATCGATTCGGGACCGAGATCGTGTAAGTGCTTTGATATTATAGCATAAAAGAATATGAAGCCGGAAGGTTTCAAAAAGGGTCATATGAGACCTTTTCAGAGGACTTCGCTCGACGGGAGGTTGGTCAGATTCTTTTTTTTATGGAGTCTTCGACGCGAATTAGGACCCGGATTTTAGCTTTACGCGTTCCTAAAATAACAGGACCTATTTAGAAATTCCTTCGATTGCTAATAGGTAATGTCTTCCGCCTTAAAAGGGCGATGTCAATCTTTACGATATTTGATGTGTAGCCGCTCATAAATTCAGAACAAAACTTCGCGAGTACCTGGATATTTCATAATTCGAAATAGATCCATGTTCTTAGGAAGGACCCTCTGATTTCTTTTTTTGTTGCAGCGCTATGAAGACTATGATCGGCTTAGTAATAAAAGAGGATTGTTACTTGTTAGGGGCAGCCCTATCCATTCGCGATTCAACGCCGCTTAACTTCTCATGATGAGTTCTTCTTGCCAGCCGCGAATATGTAGGCAAAAATCGCCAGAGCAGCAACAATGGATAATTTCACAAATAGCATTATCATCTTGACAATCACCCCTGGAACCTCAATTGGAAGGTCATGCCATACTATCAGGGCTGAGACGGCAAAAGCGATAACCAAAATAAGGATTTGTTTACGATTCATGGCCTATCTCCTTGTGATCCCGCATCTGTTCAACGAAAAAGTAATGTGAAACCCCTCGACCAAATACTATAGATATATAATAGCGCAAACGAACCAACTTAGGGTGAGAAGAGGCAATAATACAGGACAAAGTAATCCTGATCATGCTGTTTTCTGCCCTAATCTTGCGTTAGATTTGCGATGCTCTGCAACTTTATATTCGCAATGTGCACTCGCCGTGTTGCCCTTTAAATAGGGAGATACACTATTACCGCTTTAGTATTATAATAGTATAATTTGCGTTTAACAAACTAAGTACATAAAATAGGTTGCTCTCTATCCGCTTTATAATCTTTGGACAAGTGATTATTTGTGCCAAAAAAATAAATTATGGATGCTGCGGCATATCCTAAGGAAGAAAATTCTAGGGGTTATCCAATAAAAAGGATACTCTTAAGAGAAAGGAGCGATAAACTGAAACCTTTCACTTCGTGTATACCGCCATCAGCGTCCTTGTTTTTACTGCGATTTTATTTGGATTAGACTTTAGTTCCTTACGAATCAAATGCTCACGCTTCACTACAACAAAACTCTCTTCGTACCTGAGGTTGCCTTATCGTTTCTTTCTTGATAAACTAAAAGCATACATATAATTCTGAGGGTCATTATGAACTACACCAAGATTACAAGTCTTTTTAGGCCTTTCAGGCTTCTCTTCGGCTCCTCCGACCCTGACAAAACCCGTAAGGTCCGGACAATCATTATTGTGGCATTCGCGCTTTTTTTCCTGTATTCAATTACTGGATTTTTTATCCTGCCGCCATACATAAAACGGATGGCAGTGTCAACGCTCAGCGACCAGCTCGGCCGCCGTGTAAGCATCGAATCGGTCAGCCTGAACCCCTATGTTCTCGTAGCCAGGGTCAGGGGATTCGAAATTAAGGAAGGTGACGGCAAGACGACCTTCCTGTCCTTTACCGGTCTGTTTATCGACCTGAAGATCGCATCCATCTACAAGAAAGGGCCTGTTATCCGCGAGATCAAGCTCGAAAAGCCATATGTCAATCTGGTCCGGGTGGATGCTAATACGTACAATTTTTCGGATATCCTTGACAGGTTCTCCAAGAAACCCGAACAACCCGAGAAACCCGGTAAACCTCTTCTCTTTTCCGTGAGCAACATCCAGATCATCGATGGAAGCATCGAATTCGATGACCGACCAGTGGGAACTAAACATGCTATTGCAAAAATAAATCTCACCATACCCTTCATCTCTGACCGTCCCTCCTATATCGAATCCTTTGTGGAGCCTTCATTCAGCGCTTTGGTCAATGGCACACCGCTGAATATACATGGAGATACCAAGGTCTTCGCTGACTCCCACGAGACCTCCTTGGACATCAGGCTCACGGATATCAATATCCCTTACTATCTGGCTTATGCACCGGCGCGGCTCAAGGTCAAGGTGCGGTCCGGACAATTGGATATCAACATAAAAGTCATCTATCGCCAATATGCGGACCGGGCACCGATGCTTTCAATGGCGGGCGAATCCAGGGTTCGGGACTTGAGGGTCGCCACACAGGACGGTAAGGACGAGTTCCTGCGCATCCCGCTTCTAAGCGTAAAGGACGTAATGTTCGATTTTGAGAAACAAAAGATCGAGATCAGCGCTATCGCGACCGAGAGGGGATTGGTGATGGTCTCACGTTCCGCAGATGGCCGCATAAACCTTTTGTCACTCATGGCCGCTCCGCCGCCGGCATCTCCACCGGGCAGGACAACGAAGACATCACCGCCCGAGACGACCCCTTGGACCATACAGCTCAATTCCTTCCTCGTGGATGGTTACACGGTCAGTGCATCGGATAGAAGCTTAACTGAGCCCTTTGGGATGACCGTCGACGAGATCAACTTCAAAGCACACAACATCTCGACCGAAGAGAAAGCACAGGGCACCTTCGCGTTGTCCATGCGTTTCGAGCGGAGGGGAAAAGCATCGTCCGATGGTGCGTTCACCGTGAACCCTCCGTCCGCCAGCATCAAGGTAAATGTCAAGGAGTTCCCGCTCAAGCCGTTCCAGCCGTTCCTGGCGGAACGGGCGCAGGTCATTCTTTCCGCGGGAATGCTGAATGTGACCGGCAATCTGAAGGCCCTCGAGACAAGTTCAGGTGGAATGAACGCTTCATTCAAGGGGAAGCTTTGGGTCAACAAACTTTCGCTGCTCGACAAGAGGAACGCTGAGGACCTGCTCAAATGGGATTCGCTGTATCTGGGCAAGATGGATATCAAAAACGAACCGCTCTTCGCTCACATCCGGGAGATCTCGCTTTCAAACTTCTATTCGCGCATCATCATCAACGCGGACAGGACCATCAATCTTCAGGAGGTATTTGCCGCATCAGTGCCAAAAGCGGCCAGTTCCCCGCTGCCGCAGACAACGGAAGCAGCTGCAGAGCAGAAACCGATACAGCCGCCCACGATCAGAATCGATAAGATCACGCTTCAGGGCGGGACGGTCAACTTCACTGACAACAGCATCACTCCTAGATTCAGCTCGAACCTGCTAGAGATAGGCGGACGTATCTCCGGCCTCTCGTCGGATGTGAATTCGATGGGCGAGATCGAGCTAAGGGGAATGTATGACCGTTATGCGCCGCTCGAGATCACAGGCAAGGTCAATCCGCTCCGAAATGATCTGTATGTGGAGCTCCGCATCGACTTCAAGGACATGGACTTGACGTCAATCAGTCCTTATTCGGGACGGTACGCCGGCTACACGGTCCAAAAGGGGCAGCTCTCCTTCCATCTTGATTACCTGGTCATCAAAAACAAGCTTGACGCAAAGAACAAGATCCTTCTCGACCAGTTCACCTTCGGCGACCGAGTGGACAGCCCTGACGCGACAAAGCTGCCAGTGAGGTTGGCCGTGGCCCTCCTCAAGGACCGGAACGGACAGATCGACCTTGATATCCCTGTCTCCGGAGATTTGAATGACCCGAAGTTCAGCGTGGGCCACGTGGTGCTCAAGATCATTGGGAACCTTCTCACGAAGGCCGCCACAGCCCCCTTCGCCTTGTTGGGCTCCATCTTTGGTAGTAGTGAACAGCTCGATCATGTTGAATTCGATTATGGCTCCGCCCTCTTGAATGACGGGATGAAAAAGAAGCTTGACACCCTCGTGAAGGCTCTGCACGAACGTCCCGCACTCGAAATGGACATCGTGGGCCACGTGGACTTCGATAAGGACCGTGAGGGGCTGAAACAATCCCTGATGCTTCGCAAAGTGAAATCCCAGAAGATCAAGGAGATGGCCAGAAAAGGCGGCGAAGCGCCGGACTTTGAATCAGCAGTCGTGACGCCCGAGGAATATCCCAAGTACCTGAAGCTGGCCTATAAAGCGGAGAAATTTCCCAAGCCCAGAAACATCATAGGCATGGCCAAAGACCTTCCTGTGCCTGAAATGGAGAAGCTCATGCTTACCAATCAGAACGTGACAGAGGAAGAACTCAGGGCGCTTGCCGGGGATCGGGCTTTGGCGGCCAGAGATTATTTACTGCAATCTGGACAGGTTGAGCAGGGGCGTGTCTTCATTGTTGAGGCAAAAAAACTGGCAGGTGAGAAAAAAGAAGGCGTAAAAAACAGCCGTGTTGACTTCGAGCTGAAATGATGACGACCGATGAGACCGAATAGCACGGTTATACGAGGACACGCTGAAAGCGGTAACGGTCTTATGGGTGGCGGTCAGGGTGAGCACGGTCCTTGGATTTTAAATCACGCATACAGGTTATACAAAACTCTCATTTTTTGAAGAACCGCTTTATTTTTTTACCGCTAAGGCATTAAGTCGCTATGAGCTTTTTTCGAGCTCTTTTGTGATGTGCCACCAAAAGTCAGATCAATCGAGCGAAATACTGCAGCAGGATGTATATTCAGGGCTTCACAGGTTTCCAAATTCAATAGTTTCCATTTAAAAAAGAAGGCTTCCATCAGCCCAGAATGAATAAGCGATATCTAAAGTTGTTTCTTTAAGGCAGGCAGGAAAGGATCACTGAAAAAAACCCCGCCGAGATGCAAGAGGCGGGGTAGTATCACGTCTTCAGGAGGCCCTTTTCTCCTGTTCTTCTGGCTACTTACTGCATGTGCTCGTGCATCGGCATATCCTTATGTTCTGCGGCGCCGCCCATCATGCCACAGCCTGTTCCGTGGCCCGACTCCATCATCTCTTTAAGCTTCTTCCTCTGCTCCGGCGTCAGGATGGACTTCATCTCTTCATGCACCCTGACATGAGCAAGGAACATTTCCGTCCTCAGAGACTCGCTCTTTTTCGCCGCCGCCTCGACTGCCTTCATGTCCACCGGGTCCTTATCGAGAAGGTCCCTGAGCTCGATGCCGGCAATCATCTCGTCCGCCCTCTTTTTTGTCATGTCCTTCATCGTCTTACTGTGCAGCGCCTTGAGCGCCTCTTTCTGTTTCTCGTCGAGGCCGAGACCCATGAGCTGTTTCCACATGGGATGATCATCGGCCATCATCATCCCGCCCATGCCGTGCATCATGCTCATGCCTTTGTGGTCCATGCTTTCCATCATACCGCACCCCATACTCCCACCGGCCACACCCATGCAGCCACACATCTGCGCATGCGCATTCAAGGACAATGCTGAAATAAAGGTGATACTGAAGAATATACTGATCAGGGTTTTTCTCATACTCGAACCTCCCTTGGGCATTATCGTTTATGAGCTCTATGTAATATATAAAACTTATTGACCGAGCAGCGTTGTAAATGTGTCGTGATGGCGCTCTTCAGCGGCAAGGATCTCTGCGAATAGATGCTGCGTGGTGTCATCGCCTTCCGCTGTTGCCTGCCTGATGATGTCCTTGTAGAGCGTGATGGCCTCTTCCTCGGCCTTGACGTCGGCCTTCAGCATCTGCTCCGGTGTACCGCCTACGGCGATGGGGTTGGGCTTCGTAGTAGGTTTCACGTCAAAATAGAAGAGACGCTCCGCGATCTTCTCCGCATGTTTCATCTCCTCCACAGAGATATCCTCAAACACCTCCATAAGAGAAGATGAGTTCAATCCTTTCACCATAATATGATGCCACATGTACTGGACGATCGCCTGCAGTTCACCTGCTATTGCCTGATTCATCATCTCTGTCAGTTTCGGACTCGCTTTCTGTACCATGTTGTTCCTCCTTGTTTAGCTATCGTTAAATTCGTTCCTGAGCGGTTAACTTATCACATAGAAGAAGACGTTTCAAACAAATAATCACCAAAAAGACTGTATCTCGTGACACTACCGTGCTGTACTGACGGCATCAAATGCCAGCGCATGACCGTCATTTCTTTTCAGCAAATGTTTTTTGCAAAACGGTCTTTGCCCGTTCTTCAAGCCTTTGCGATGTCAGCTTATACCCTTTCACCTTAAGTCTTTTTTTTGATTCCGTGCGGCACAACAAGATGCTTCATGTTCGGAATAATTCCTGATGTGAAAAATATATAACCGCTATTGCTGTTTGTCAAGCAATGCAGCATTTAATTTCGTGTTATGTCAGTTTCTATTGGGAAAATGCATTTTTTGATGTTTATCGCAAAAGAATGCATACGCCGAGGAGAGGCAGCGGCTTGAACAACTGTTGGCAACTTCATGATCTTGTCTTTTTTCACAAATGAATTCGAAAAGAATTGCTGATCCATTTCGAACGACGTTAAAATCCACATGCAGATCTTCGCGCGTTTGCCATTCAAACAAATGATGGCAGCTGAACAGATTCATTCAAGAAGTATTCGCTTGTCTTAATGTATGAGCTTGAAACCGATGTCCGCACTCATCTTAAGCGTATATCCGAGCTGGATGTTGGTCCTCGAACGATGCTGCCTTCTCTCATTTGCAAGAAATACAAGACAGCGCGTTCAAAAGCAAATCTATTTTTTCACATCAACGAACAGGAGCTCGGAATCTTGCTCTGATATTACATGAATGGATGTTTCCTCGGTTATCATGGCCGAGCCGAGCGTCGGCACTCTCGTTCCATTAACTCTTATTGGTCCTCCTTCCAGCACATAAAGGTATATTCCTCGCCCCGGCTCAAGATCATAATGCACCGTCTTTCCTGCGCGAAGAAAGCTGGAAAGAACCCGGGCATCGGAAACGATGGGAAGGGTGCCTTCATCCCGGTTCGATACAAGTGGCAGGAAGCGGTCGGTCCTATCAGCCTGCTCGACTGCTTTCTGCTCTACTGCAGAGTCAAGGTCGTGCTTCGAAGGATAGAACCACATCTGAATGAATCGCATCGGCTGGTCTGGACGGTTGTTGATCTCCGAATGCCACATTTCGCGGCCTACCGTTGTGTGTTGCACCCAGCCTTTCTTGAGAATACCGCCTTTGCCGCGCTCGTCAGCATGCCTGAATTCCCCACCGGCCACGTATGTGACAACCTCATTGTCCCGATGCGGGTGGAGCGGCCAGACAGCGCCAGGTGTCAGTGTATCATCATTAAAGACGCGAAGCGTGCCAAAATCTTTGAATTGAGGGTCGTAGTAGTCACCGAAGGAAAAATGCCACCTGCCGTGGAATCTCCCATTCGAGATATTGCCATCAATCTGGTAAATGCTTTCAGGATCACGAACATGTACCATATTATGCCCCCTTTCAATCAAATCAAGACACTTAACCTCTTCTTTTATATTATATCTCAAGCTTAGCGAAGCTGAAGGCGGCTTTCGCTGCTTTCTTCGGGCTGCCTATTCTCCCCGGTGTTATGGAAGCGAGGATATTTTTCTCGACTTGCCATTCTCGCGTCCGCGACTGCGGGGGAGTTTCAGCCTCAGAGGTCGACCACTGAAAAGCATTTTGACAAAGAGTTCGATAGCAGCACGCACGAACTGATTAGAAGAGCTACGTCAGAAAGGGCCTGGACCGACTTCTAGAACACAAAGAAACGAACGATTCAATATAATAAATACCCCGCTACAAAAAACAAGTACCCTGACCATCCCAAATTGATGTTTAATTATTAGCGCGCTAAAATTTCCGCTTAAATTTCATCTTAATTTCAACAACTTAGCGAGCCAACGTGTCCATATCCGGCAGCAAATGCAGGAATGACTGGGAACGTGGTACCAATTAAGACAAAATCTCATCAATTCGAGTGACAAAATCATAAATGAAATACCCAAAAAAGGGCCAATTTACACTGACCTCCTTGGCGAGATTGCCCTCAACGAAAAAATCTCAGATCATCCGCCACAGACATTCCTATACATACATCTCATCCCTCATGCAGGACATGTTGATTTAAATCTTGCATATCTACTTATCCAAAAACCTCGTAAAAATTGCCTAATAATTCAAAATTCTGGATAAGTATTTGTAAATTAAATGAATTTTTAACATGCCTCTTGTTTTCTGGTCATACAACTTAATAATTATGGTTGGATCTGGTGAGAAAGCCAACTCTTGCAATGCACCGTGACTTGCCGTTTTATACAATCTATTGTTATTGCATATCTTTTTTTGGATATACAATGGTATAATGATTGCTAATAATAAAGTAGTATATATTATTGTAGTTGATAAGGCCAAGACTTGCGGACGGGTCGCTTATTTATGTCATTCGTTAAAAATCAAACACTTTTGACCTCATTCCGGAGGAGAGCAGGCTATCTCAAACGAAAGGAATGTCATATGAAAGCATTAGTGTACATATTTTTGATGGCTATGTTGTCCAGCACAGCTATAGCCCAACAGAATCTCAACAAAGAACAACAGAGAAATAAGAAGATGGTTCGTCATTATGCAGAATTGATGAAGGTCGATGCAGATCTTTGTGATGCTATCGCGCAAGTCGAAAGTGCTTACAAATCAAAAGCTTTTAATAACCCTAAAAAACCCCAGACGGACGAAGTTTGGATAAGTCGGGGTGTAATGCAATTAACATTCGACACAGGGAAAAAATTCAACAAGAAGATTCAGAAGAAAGACGATTTATATAACGCTGAAAAAAACATCATTGCAGGTATTCGATACATAAAGTATCTGATGAAGAAATATCCTCTTTCTAACCTTGAAGACATTACACAGCTTTACAATTTAGGCGAATCGAAATTCTTGAAGGGCATGCGAAATCCGTCGTATACGGAAAAGTTTCACGCTATCTATTGGGATAAAAAAGTGAAACAATTCAAAAAATTATCCCTAAGCTTAGGTGTTGAACCCAGGGGTCAATAGATCCAATGATTTGGAGGACCCAATGGTAATACAACATACTCTCGTTTTATCTACAAAATAGTAGCTTAAGTAACTATCAGTTTCTTGAGGGTCCTGAAAGTAATGAGTTTCAAAATTTATTGCTAACCAGATTATTAAAATTGTGAGAGGCGAACAATGTCTAACGACGTAATAAAATATGCTAGAGAAAATGTGGCACTGGCAGGAAATAGACCAGCGGTATTACAAGAGATGCCAGATTTTGTAATGCAGTATGCGATGAACAACTGGTCAGAAGTAGGATATAAACCATTTTTGGTATTTCGTCTTTGTGAGAGAGGCTATCTGCATTGCGAAATAGATTTCGCGATGAAAAAAATCATAGGTGATGATTGGCTGGAGCATAATGCCTCGGTCTGGATAGACAGGCTAGTAGAAAAAGGATTGCCATCCATGATTTACAGTCTCGAGCACGATACTCCTCCAGTGATCGATATCTTATGCGAGGAGATCAGCATTGTCTTAGCTCGTGAGTATCCTGAGAAGTTATGTGATCATTGTATAAAAATCATGGAGCAAAAAGCACAGAGTGAGTTTGTACGAGATAATCCGTTATTGATAACGAATGATTAGAAGAGAGAACTGTCACTTGCAGATAAGACATTGATTAAATTACGAGAGGAAAATATCAGTCAATATGCCGTGCAGGACATTTTAACAGCTTCCGGTGAATCGAATCAGCGATGATAGGAAGATAATTTGAATCGGCGGGAGAAAAGCAGGAAAATGTAAAAAGGGCTAATTTTTAATAAATTAGCCCTTTTTTAGCTATGGCTCCCCGGGCCGGACTCGAACCAGCGACAGGGTGGTTAACAGCCACCTGCTCTACCGACTGAGCTACCGGGGAATTATTCGGTATTTGTGGAACGATTTGCTATATTGCAGGCTGGTATAAATACCATATACCACCTATTCTGTCAATGAGTTCTTTTTTATTGGCAACCCGCTTCCTTGTCATCAAGCCCCGCTTTTTACCCCTCCTGACCTTTCTTCAGTTCCATGATTACGAGTTTGGCAATTGCCTTAAGCGTATCAAACACTCCAGTGCCTTCCATGGCGACAGCCTCATATTCGGGAACACGTCTTGGGTTTAATGCTTTTTTCAGTTCTTCCAATGGTACAATGTTCGGCAGATCCCTTTTATTGTACTGAATGACGAAGGGAATTTTATCCATATCATATCCCTGTTCAGCTAGGTTCGTCCGAAGATTCTCGATGCTCTCGATATTCGCCTCCATCCGCTCGATCTGCGAATCCGCCACGAACACCACGCCGTCCACTCCTTTCAAGATGAGTTTGCGGCTTGCGTCGTAGAAGACCTGGCCGGGCACGGTGTAAAGGTGGAACCGTGTCTTAAAACCGCGTATCTCGCCCAGGGCAAGCGGAAGGAAGTCGAAGAACAGTGTTCTCTCGGTTTCCGTTGCCAGGGAGATCATCTTGCCTTTGCTGTCAGGATTGGTTTTTTTGTAAATGTACTGCAAATTGGTTGTCTTCCCGCATAGTCCTGGGCCGTAGAAGACGATTTTGCAGTTGATCTCTCTCGACGAATAATTGATAAAGGACATGAGTCGGTATTTCTCTCCTTAACACATTCCGGGAACAATCGAGGCTGGGCTAACCGAAGAGCTTATCAATGTCCTCGTCTGTAATCTCTGCAAAGGGAGATTCGCCGCCTTTGCCCGTAACCTTTTCCGTTTCCACTTTTTTAAGGAGTTGATCGAATATCCCGCCGAGCATCTCCGCGCTCTTCTTGACACGAAGCCGAACAAGGCCGAGCGATGACCGCTGATCGAAGATCACCACAAGGATCACCCGTTGACCGATGATGGAGATATGTATGTTGTCGCGCAGACCTTCATGGAAGAGTATGGAGAACTCTTTCTCTCCCAGGAGTTTGGCCATGCCTCCTGTGGCGGCGATATTTCCTGCGGTTAGCGATGCGAGAGACGTGGTATCGAGGTTTTCCGTCTCGCCGGTCGCAGCGATCAGCTGACCGTTCTTGTCTACCAGGAAAACGACCTTCGCGTTGGCTTGGGCAAGGAGACGTTGGAGTTCTGCGTCTATTTGCTTGAATTCTTCCTCATACATCACCAAATCGGACCCCAGCATGTGCATCTCCCTGTTCGATCTGACGTGGCTATGCCTGTAAAAACAGGCGGATGCCGCTATTAAACCATACTAACGGCCAGATTTCAAGCGTTTTTTTAGTCGCTGTCAACGAAAAAACAAGAGCCGGGTATTGTTACCCGGCTCTTGTTTACGTATTCCTATGCGATTCCACTTCGATTCCGCTGATTGTATCAGCTTTTAGACATGTCCTGAAGTTTTTTAAGGCTCTCCCAATCCTCATCCACCTGCTTCTGGAACTGTTCGAGCATCCATTCGTTGCCCGGTGCGAACAGGTGCTTGAACCTGCCCTGGGGCTTGAGCCATTCGGTGATGGGCTTCTTCTTGTCCTTAGGGTCGTAGTTGATGGTCCACTTACCGTTCTCGACTTCATAGAGTGGCCAGAAACAGGTGTCGACCGCCAGCCTCGAGAGCAGGATCGAGTCGTTCGTCTGGCTCCGCCAGCCTCTGTTGCACGGGGAGACGACTCCCATATATGCCGGGCCGTTCGTGGCCAGAGCCTTCCTGGTCTTGGTCATGAGGTCTTTCCAGCTATGAGGTGACGCTTGGGCGGCGTACGGAATGTTATGCGCCGCCATAATGCGCGTGAGGTCCTTGCGTCGCTGTTGCTTGCCTGGGATCTTTGAGCCCACGGGACAGGTGGTCGTGTCCGCGCCATAGGGTGTTGCGCTCGATCGCTGGATACCGGTGTTCATGTACGCGCCGTTGTCGTAGCAGATGTAGAGGAGCTGGTGACCGCGCTCCATGGCGCCGGAGAGGGCCTGAAAACCGATGTCGTAGGTGCCACCGTCTCCGCCGAAGGCGATGAATTTAATATCTCTATTGATCTTACCCTGTTTGCGGAGCGCTCGGTACATGGTCTCCAGGCCGGAAGCCGTGGCCGCTGCGTTCTCAAAAGCGCTGTGCATCCAGGGCACCCGCCATGCCGTGTATGGGAACAGGCACGTTGACACCTCGAGGCAGCCTGTAGCATTCGATAGAACGACCGGCTCGTCGATGGCCAGTAGCACCTGCCGAACGATTGTTGGCGCGCCGCAGCCGGAGCACATTCGGTGCCCGCCGGTAAGAAGATCCCGCTTGTGCGAAAGAGCGTTCAGGGTCAGGG
>Ga0187779_10000288_pt1 | contig 35093 bp, 31 predicted proteins | sample 1015_Q2_SP10_10__FD_132435 | JGI IMG/M metagenome (GOLD analysis project Ga0187779, IMG submission 132435) | Tropical peat soil microbial communities from peatlands in Department of Meta, Colombia - 1015_Q2_SP10_10_MG | ecosystem: Environmental > Terrestrial > Soil > Wetlands > Peat | place... | reverse complement strand
CAAGCTCACAGATCTTTATCTGGATCTTTGGATATCCGCCGAGAACAAAATTTCAATTCTTGATGAAAATGAGTTTGTTGAAGCGATTAAGAAACGATATATCTCCAAGAGGACTGCTGAGGAGGCAAAGAATCGATTGAATTTGATGGTGGAAATGGTTCGATCACGTAAGTTCCCACCACGAGAAATAAGACGAATCAAACCGTTAAACGATCTCGAACCTCTTTTAGGGAAGCAATGAAAGTCATAAATTGAGACTTAATTCATGGGTAAGACGTTGAAGCCTCGTCCGAAGTCGTTTTATCAATATTCTGAACGTCGGATAATGAATCGTAAGGACCTTCATGATTTCATAAATGCCTTGGACGAAGATGAAGGCATTAGAATTGAGGGCAAGTTAAAGAATCATGAAGGCGGGGGATTCGTGTTTGTTGGCTATTACAGAGGAAGTTACTGCGTAAATATTTGCGATAGAATTTGGAATGAACGCCTGGGAATATATGTGGCAGGCGGTAATGATGAATGGTATTATTTTGATACTGCGAAGCAAGCGTACAATTTCGCCTTCAAAGAAGCGAAGACACCGATTCGAGCTTGGTTATACTAGCTACGTCATAATCCCCAAAACATTCGTCATATTCTGAAAAACATTCTGAGCCATTCTTTTCGACTCCAGGTTAACCTTCTCGCGACGTTTTGTGAATCGTGATAGGTCTTCACCGAATTTCGCAATTACTGTTAGCGCACCAGGCGTATCGAAATCGTTGTCCAAGTGCTTCCTAAAGACCACTTCCGCGTTCTTCACAATTTTGAGTAGTTTGACGTTGTTAGACCCGTCGACGGTTTTCAAGTTAGAAAAAGTTGTGAATTTCTTAGTTATCATTCTGCGTTTGACAATCGCATTTTTAAGATGTAACTCTGACAGCACGATTGGGGCTCTATAATGGTAAGATGCGAAGTAGAATCTTAAATCTTCGGCAGAGTACTTTTTGAGGGCATCTCGTATTCGGATTACATTACCTAGCGACTTACTCATTTTTCGGCCCTCCAGATTCAAGAGTCCAGTATGCAACCAGAAGCGTACAAATGGGTACTTACCGGTTAATGCCTCTGCCTGCGCAATCTCAGCATCGTGATGAGGAAATATTAGTTCCGAAGCTCCTCCATGAATATCGTACGTGTCACCGAGAATCGACATAGATATCGCAGTATCCTCTACATGCCATCCCGGCCGTCCATAACCCCACGGAGAATTCCATCCAGGCGCGGAGTCGTTTTTCCGCCAGATCGAGAAGTCTTCAGGATTCTTTTTGGAAGAACACAGCTCAAGTCGTCTCAGCGATAGTTCTTCTCGATTTAATCCTGATAGGTTGCCGAATCTTGGAAACTTGTTAACTTCGAAGTAGACCCCCGTGTTTGTCTCATAGGCAACTCCCCGTTCAATTAATCCAGACACTTGAGAAATTACTTGCGGAACATACTCTGACGCGCGCATGTAGCTTTGGACATTCGTTATATGTAGTGCAATCATATCTTCTATGAAAGCCCGCTCATATTCGCGAGCAAGCTCGATCGGGTCTCTGCCGACTTCTTTTGCGCGATCTGTAATCTTGTCTGCAACATCAGTAATATTCATCACGTATTGTAAATTGAAGCCGAGAAATTTCAGATACCTTGCAATTATGTCAAAAGCAACATATGTCCGAGCGTGACCAAGATGCACATAATCGTATACGGTCGGCCCGCAAACAAACATCTTCACAATACCATTGGACGATTTGAACGGTTCCTTCCGTCGGGATAGGGAGTCATAGATCTCCAACATTCAATCTCCTTTTCTCCTTCTCTTGGTTTTCCGCATGTTCTGAGCCTATATCGCCGGACAGAATGCAGTTATAGTTCAAGTTCCTCGCTATATACCCTCAGTGATTATCAGGTAAAATGGACTGAATCGATCGGCAGATTCATGTGTTGTTTATTGCATTCAGAATTTAAGGCGGTCACCCTGGCAGAGCACCTTCGACGTTTCATACATGAGCTTGCTTCAGCAGGATATCAACTTGACCGATCTGCCTTCGATTTTCTCAAGACAATGGACGAAGCTGAAGCTTCAACGGTCGCCAAAAGCGTATTGATGAAAATAAGTGAACGTTCTGATGAGTCTCGGATCCTCACGAAGTCAGCATTGTTGGAATTGCTGCCTCCCATTACGGTTCCAACACAATCTGTAGCATCTCTGATTCCATCAAAACAAATCTCATCGAGACTTGAGGTCGTTAGGGATCCTTCAAAAGAGATAGGTACAGGAGGCGGTATCGAAGATTTCTCCTTATATTTTAGAGACCGATTCGCAAAGTTGACGTCGGCTTTACGTGACCGACCAGATACTAGGGACGCCAGCACGATCTCATCAGCACTAAAATCCACCCAAAATGCGAAAGTAAAATTCCTGGCCATGGTGACCGAGAAGCGAGAACGTCAGGCTAAGCTGTTCCTTCAGTTAGAGGACCTGGACGATACTGTGACGGTACTCGTTACACCTGAAGAGCATGCTACCTACAATTTGGCTCAGAAGCTACCTCTCGATCAGGTTGTTTGCATTAACGGAATCAGAGCAAAAGGAGATCTGATCGTCGCAAAACAAATTCTCCTGCCTGACATTCCCGACCACAGAGCGCACCTAGCAGATGAAGAAGTTTGGGCAGTACTGCTCTCGGACCTTCATGTGGGAAGTAAGAAATTTCTGAGCCAAGAACTCACCAGAGTATTCGACTGGTTGAACCTAAAGATTGGCAACCCACAACAAAGATCGGTTGCTGAACGAACAAAATACGTGGTAATTTGCGGAGACATCGTTGACGGTATTGGAATCTATCCGCGCCAAGAACAAGAGTTGGCGATCGTCGACCTATACGAGCAATATAGAGAAGCTGCGAAGTATATCGGAATGATTCCCGATCATATTGAAACTGTCATCCTACCCGGGAATCATGATGCTGTCAGACAGGCACTCCCTCAACCACCCATACCAAAGGATTTCGGGGAACCGTTGTATGAGGCGAGAGAACTGATCAGTGTTGGGAATCCGGCAGAGATTACTCTCCATGGAGTGAGGCTGCTCCTACATCATGGCCGCAGTTTAGATGACATGATCGCTGGAGTGCCAACTATGGACTTTACTCAGCCCGAGAAGGCAATGCGACTGCAGCTTCAATGCCGCCATCTGGCTTCGGAATATGGCAAAAGGACATCGATAGCGCCCGAGAAAGTTGACCATTTAGTAATCGAGACAGTACCGGATATCTTCCATTCAGGACATATACACGTTGTCAAGTACGAAACATACCGTGGTACCCAGATCGTCAATTCCGGAGCATGGCAGGCTCAGACCGATTACCAGAGAAGAGCTGGGCTGGTCCCTACACCAGGTATTCTCACGGTTGTAAATCTCCAAACCCTTCAGGTTTACCCGATCGACTTCATGGAAGCCTAACCCGCGCAAACGGTAACCGACTAAGGCCTCTAGCCAATATTCCTGCCACTCGAATAGGTTCAGGTAACCGGGAGATAATGGCATAAGAACGAATAACATCCTTCGCGAAAACGGCACTGCAACCTTTCACTTCGAAATACAATGCAGGCTCTGCGGCAAGCGGCTTGATTGAATGGATTCTTCCAGCCGCACGCACGATTTTCATGCGATCCTTCCAATCATTGAAATGGGACCTTAACGCCTTTTCAACAGCTACATTTTCAGGTTTCTTTCCACTAACCGCAATTACGGGTTTACCTAACGCTCGGGCAAGTTTGCTTAAATTGATGAGATTGAAACCGCCGAAGGAGATTCCGGATAGCATTACGACGTCAAATCTCAAGTTCCTGATCATAGACAAGAGAACCGATGTCGCGTCAGTTCCATCGACTTCTATTCTCCCAACTCTGATCGTGTGGAGACTCAGATCTCTGAAAAGAACTGCAACTAGAATAGTGTGCTGTCCCGATCGGATATGCGGGGCAAATGCCCCGTCATCGACACCCACGACTCTTAGTTTACGTGCGGTTCTTCTGTAATGATTTTGGGACGTAACCAAATAGCCTGCCAGCAAGGTTGTCTTCGGCGTACGTCTCAGCAATCACTCGTGGGGACACACCAACTCTAATCTTCTTCGTTCTGCCATATCGCCCGAAGCTTACCACTCTGGCATTTAGAATGCCCATCACGTCCAATTCGTTAATCAATCCGCTGACTCTTCGTTGAGTTAAGGGTTCTAGATCGCTAGTGGCGCAGAGTTCATGGTATACTTCGTAAACATCTCCGGTTATGGCGCCTCCCGGCAAGTGGTTGCTCAAGAGGTAGGCGCCCACCAGAAGTATCTTTGAATGGGCAGGAAGAGACTTCAGCACTTCTGAAACCCTGTCATGTTCGATTTTTTGCTGTGCCTGTCGTACATGGATTTCCTGAACATGTGAAGATCCTTCTCGTTCCGCTAACTCGCCAGCCACTCTCAAAAGGTCGAGTGCTCGTCGCGCATCTCCATGCTCACCAGCTGCGAGCGCAGCACTCAAGTGGATTGAATTCTGATCAAGTGAACCTTCCTGGAAAGCTACTCTTGCCCTCTCATTTAGTATATCAAAAAGCTCATCGGCAAGATAGGGCCGGAACACGACCTCTTCCTCGCTCAGCGAACTAAGAACTCGCGGATCCAAGAATTCTTTGAAGTGTAAATCGTTGGAGATTCCGACGACGCTGATCCATGATGAGTTGAGATTTTCGTTGATCCTTGTTAGTTCATATAGAAGAGAATCGTCAGCACTGTGCTTGATTAGAGCATCAATCTCATCCAGCGCTACCAAGAGTGCAGTTCTATCTGCGCTGATGCCATTCGAGAACCTGTCCAACAGCTCACCTACTGCTATGCCTGTGAAGGGAACTTCCACACCGATGGCTCGACAAATCTCCGCTAAGACTCGGTAATTAGTCCCAGCCAACCTACAGTTTATGTAGGTTATCTTGACTGGAGCACCAATCTCCTCTGCCTTCTTCTGAAGCTTATCAAGTACAAACTTTGTGACAATCGTCTTCCCAGTTCCTGTCTTTCCATAAACAAACACATTAGAGATTTTAGACTGATGAAGAGCAGGGGCTAGTATTCCGGCAAGACGCTGTATATGCTCATCTCTGTGAGGTAAATGGCTTGGGATGTAATCATGTCTTAAGACGTCGCGTTGAGCAAAAATTTTCGCGGTTGAGAGATACTTATCAAATATACTTTCAAGAACATCGGTAGTTGCCAAGCCCACATCTCCAATGGTAAATGCTCTATTGCTTGTTGAAAGCTAGCTAACCATTCTTGTACAAGAAAATGAACAAACTAAGCGAATTAGCTTACATTTGAATTGCGTTAACAAGTTTGAAAAACTGTTGTTACCGATATGTGAGATGTAAGAAATAACCCCCGCACCCCTATGCTTCCAGTAGAGGGACACAAAAAACTCATGGTGTTAGTGTTTTATTTTGTTAAAAAAAATCCCATTTTTAATACGAAGAATTTGCCTATAGGTTTCAGTATCAAATTCATTGTATAATTTACTCGTATTTCACTGATGTTTCACAAAGATGTGAGTTCTGCACCGAGCAGCTCAACAGAACTAATACATGTTCGTTGCTTGGTTGGTAGTCCACTCGAAACGTAGGGGTTAGGGCCTATTTGAATGTAAAATTTCACATGTTAACCTCTGTTAACAAGCGAAATTACCCCTCTATTTCCACTGTAAGGCTGTTTTTTCCACTATAACTGATGAAATTATTTGTTCAACACAACAGGTCAACTTATAACATGTTGACTAACATTTTGATGTTGAGGGCTATGAAGAAGAAGATCAAGCTCGAATTCTTCGATCATACGGGCGTAAAACACAGCATAGCCATAGAGGGGGAACTGACTTCGGAAAAGGTTCGTCGCTTGATCGAATATGCCGAAATCGTTGCAGGGCACGAGCCGACTACCGTAATTCCTGAAGGTCAGGAGACTAAGATGAATAGGTTGCTCGACGTTATCAACACAACTCACACGGAAACAAGCTTTGATTCGCGTGAGATTTGGAAGGCATATCGAGAGTCGTGGGGTGATGATTTTAGTCTTGGAGCGGTGTCCACGTACCTGTCACGTTTGGCTGATAGGGGAACCCTAGAACGGACTGGTTCATCAGCTCATTGGTTTTATAAGCTCAGATCTTCTCCGACGCTGCCGAGGTAGTTTGTTGATCAACTTGAATTGTGGACCGAAGTTTCTCGCTCAACTTGTACCGAAATGGAGTGTGGTTGGACTCTCGGTCGACGTAACCTTCCAAGTATAATTTTTTCATTAGTCGTGCCATATGTTCTCTTGACTTGTTAAGTCGTTTTCCGAGTTCAGGGGCAGCTTTTGCTCCCTCATTGCCTAGTATCTCCATGACCTGGTGTTCCGTCGGCGTCAGATTTTCCATTATGTTTCCGGCGCCTAAGACGAGTTCACGTCTCAGCCCATGATCTGACCGTGTTTGTGGCAGTGATATCAAACGTTTCTTCAATTCGGTCAGTTCGGTAACGAATCGTTTGTCGTAAGTTAGGAGTTCCTGCACGTAACCAAGCAAGTGAACGTATTCTGTTTGGGAGGATGTGTTAGTCTCTTCGAACTTGGTCTGACGAGCATTGATCGAATCAAAATCAGATCGCAATTGGGCTACCAAATCTTCCGAGGTCTCGATACGTGACGTGAGCGCTCCCACAATTACCGTGATGAGAGAAGCGGATTCAACGATGGCTTGCTTGCTTTGCTTGAATCCGCGAAATGCCATTACGGCGGTGACAATCGCGGCTAGAATAAGCATTGCCGATCCAAGGTTTGCCAGGTCAATTGTCCAGTTCAATATTCACGATCCTCTGCTGGCTATGCTTCGTGCTGCCTATGAACATGATATCACACATACTTCAATATATCACAGTGATGTGAGGGTGATGTACTTTCAGCTCAAGATGATGTCATATATCACGTCGCAATTCAAGCTAAACTGACCTGAATTCGGTTATTTCTGAGCTTTCACTGTTATGCATGTGCTACGGCTTCTTCAATGTAATCCATTTAGGTCACGTGATATCACAGTTGTCAGAGTATGTCTTTGAAGCTATGGCGATTTGCTAGAGCGGATATGAATTCTCGCAATTTATCTTCCAAGTGCTTCGTTGAGGTATGATCGTTTTCGCTAATTTTCGATTCCGTCGCATAAGTCGCGATCGTGTCAGCGAGTTCAATGAAAGGTTGGAGAGATGTTGTATCAAAGAGACCCAAGTAGCCGAGAAGGAGAACGGTGTAAATTGAGCGAATTATATTGTTCTGAGCTTGGACTAAGGTTCTATTGTAGGATCCACGCGTTATTCGCGCACCGATTGGTCTGTAGAAGCGTTTCCTAGTCTTCTTTATCTCTTCTCCCGTTGCGATAGAGTCAGCAAGGAGTGTTTCAAGCTGTGTTATTGTCAATTGGCTGTTTGCTAGAAGGAGTCTTGTTACTGGATCATGTGTAATCTTACGTATCGATTCGTGGGCTTCTGCGCTGTTTGATAGATTAGACAAGGAAACCCTCTCTTGAATACATTTTTGTATACGTATCGGATCTGTGCATTAAGTTAGCCGCCTACTCATCCGAGTTGAGCTGCAATCTTGAAATAACGCGGTGGGGATGAGCTCCTCTGGCAGGAATGAAAAATGGGAAGACGTCGCCGTAGAGTAGTAAAGGTTGTCAAGAAGAAACTTCCCACCGTCTTCACATGTCCATCATGTGGTGACGAAGCGATTCGCGTGGCTCTTCCGCAAGGTAATGGTCCTGCATTGGTTCAGTGTGGTTCTTGTGGTTTGAAGCGCGAGTATGAGGCATCGCCTTCAAGCGAAATCGTGGATATCTATTGCAAGTTTACCGATGATTATTACGCTAGCAACAAGCCGACCCAGAACACAGCTCAGAGTACTGGTTGAAGTATTTCGCGAAAAAAATCCCTCGCATGTTAAATTGCGCGCAATCTTCCTCTTAGTCAGTGGACCTTATGGAGGCTAGTTTACTAAAAGATCAAGACACCTATTTTCAACGTCTAAAGAGAGAATTTGACAGGGTCTATTCTACAGCGAAGCAGGCACGGTCGAAAGGATACGACCCCTCCCTTGAACCAGAATCTCTTCTGACATATGATGTCGCTGAACGAGTAGAGAAGGCTGTAGGTCCGCCCAATGTCGCGATTAGGATTCGCGAGTTATCTCAACTTATGTCCCGTGAATTAGTCGCGTTGAAAATAGCTGAAGAGATAGCTCTGGGAAATTACGGGTTGATAAGTGAAGAAGCTGCTGAACAGGCAGTGCGAACTGCTTCTGCTATACTGGACGAAGGCGTAACTGCCGCACCGATAGAGGGAATTTCAAAAGTCAGGATACGATCTAACCAGGATGGATCAAAATATCTAACCGTGTATTTTGCAGGCCCCATTCGATCTGCGGGCGGTACAGACATGGCACTAATCTTGGTCATTGCTGATTACGTTAGACATCAGCTTGGTCTCGCGCGTTACCGGGCGACTGAACTCGAAGCAAAACGTTTCGTCGAGGAACTCCGAGTCTATGAGAGAGAAGTTGCACGTTTTCAATTCAAGGTCTCAGATGAGGAACTATTCAACGCAATAATGCGCCTGCCTGTCGAGGTTAACGGCGTTGAAACTGACCCGTTTGAAGTAACTGCATTTAGGAACGTACCTCGCGTCGAAACGAATAGAGTCAGAGGTGGAGCCCTAAGAGTCGTCCATGACGGTTTGATTGGCAGAAGTCACAAGGTACTGAAGATAATCGATAGTCTAGGGATCGAAGATTGGAACTGGCTTAAGGAAATCAAGCCACCCGTAGCAGAGGCCGAAGAGGCGAGAGAGTTCATGTTCATGGAAGATGTGCTCGGAGGCCGACCTATCTTCTCATTCCCGCAAGTACAAGGGGGCTTTAGACTGCGGTACGGTCGAGCAAAGAATACGGGTTTGGCTGCAGTCGGGATTCATCCTTCCACGATGATCGTACTAGGGAAATTCATTGCTGTCGGCACACAACTCAGATTGGAAAAACCTGGGAAAGCCGGTGTCGCAGCATCCGTAGATTCCATCGAGCCCCCAATTGTCAAACTCACAAATGGATCCGTTCAACGGTTATCTGACCCAAAAGAAGCTCAGAAACTAGTAGATTCCGGAACCATAGCAAAAGTGCTCTTTCTGGGAGATATCCTAATTGGATTTGGAGAGTTTCTTGAAAATAATCGCCCTCTGTTGGCATCCGGCTTCGTTGAGGAATGGTGGCGAGAATTGCTTAAGCTAGAGATTGCAACAGCCACTGACGGAATCAAAGGACTGTCAGTTCAACTTGCTGTAGACGAACAGCGGATTACAGAGTTCACCACAGGACTCATGCCCACCGTCGAAGAGGCGATAATATTAGCGAAACGATCCAAAGTCCCATTACACCCAATTTACAGTTGCTTCTGGGAAAGCATTACCATTCAACAGTTCGATCAACTACGCGCCCACCTTCTCGACGCCGAGAGAACACAATTGTCTCGTGAGAAAATTGTGGTCAAAACCAGTGAATCAACGAAACAAATCCTTGAAACTCTATGCCTTCCACATCGGATGATTGATGGATCTATTATCGTCGAAGCTGAGGAGGCTGTAGTACTCTTCGAATGCCTTGGACTGAGTGCACCCTCAAAAATTGTTACCGGCGCAGATGTGCTGGAACAAATCTACAATGCGTCTGAAATTCGAATAGCTAAGAAGGGACCGGTTTATGTTGGTGCGAGGATGGGTCGTCCGGAGAAGGCAAAACAACGAGAAATGAGGCCAGTAGTTAATTGCCTCTTCCCCATAGGACTCGCGGGAGGCGCCAAGCGCAATTTAATCGAGGCTGCCTCCAAGAATGCGTTTGTCTCGGTCGATATCGCTTACCGCAGGTGTTCGACTTGCGGGAATATATCGCATAGCGGCCTTTGCGAGAAATGTGGCGGCAAGACCGATTTTGGGCTTCGAATCTGCCAAAAATGTGGACTTGAGACTGAAAGTGAAATTTGCCCAGCCTGTAAAGGAGAAGCCCAGCTCTATACAAGAAGAAGCATACCGATTCGAGAACTTCTCCATCACGCTGAGAGGAGATTATCACTTACAGTTGTCCCTGATGCCGTCAAATGCGTCCGAGGCCTCACCAACAAAACTAAGACCGTCGAACCGATCGAGAAAGGGTTGTTACGTGCAAAACATGACGTATCCGTATTTAAGGACGGCACAGTTCGATTTGACGCCACAAATGCTCCACTTACGCACTTCAGCGCTGCAGAGATAGGAGTGTCAACTCAAAAACTCAATGACCTAGGATACTATTTCGATAAGAACGGGAACCCATTAGAATCACCCAATCAATGCTGTAGCCTAAAGGTGCATGACATAGTAGTCCCGGAGCAATGCGGCGACTATTTCGTTAAAGTGGCAAAATTTCTGGACGAATTACTACAAACCTTCTACGGTCTACCCGCATTTTACAATGCCAGAACAAGACAAGATATCGTCGGACAGATAGTCGTAGGCTTATCACCCCACACTTCAGTCGGAGTTGTCGGTCGCATAATCGGATTCACCCGTGCCAACGTATGTTTCGCGCATCCATTTTGGCATGCCACCAAACGAAGAGACTGTGATGGAGATGAAGATTCCATAAGCTTGGCATTGGACACGCTACTGAATTTTTCCAGATACTTCCTGCCTTCAAGAATTGGAGGGATCATGGACGCACCATTGCTTCTAACCGTCTCCATCAAACCTAGTGAAATCGCCCGCCAAGCGTTCAATCTCGAAACCGTTGAACAGTTGCCTCTCAAATTCTTTGAAGAAACCCTCAAACGAACCGATCCGAAAGCACTCACACCGATAATAGAAACAGTACATGAACGGCTTGGATCAAACTCTGTTTTGGAATCGCTAGGGTTCACTCACGAAGCCAGCGACTTCAACAAAGGAAATCTGGAGAGTTCATACAAGAAATTAGGATCAATGCTCGACAAGGTCACCGAGCAGCTCAAGGTAGCTGAGACCGTGCGTGCCGTAGACGCTGGGGAAGTGGCCAGACGGGTTCTTTCAACCCACTTCATGCGAGATCTCACCGGTAATCTCAAAGCCTTTGCGAGTCAACGATTTCGCTGCGCAAAATGCAACGCAAAATTCAGACGGATCCCTCTCAAAGGATCATGCCCAAGATGCGGCGGAAAGCTATCCCTTACCGTTTACAAAGGTGGCGTTGAAAAATACCTTCAAGTTGCACAAGACCTAGTCACAAGATACAATCTGGGACAATATCACACCCAGCGCTTAATCCTTCTTCGAGAAGAAATCAGTTCCTTGTTCAATCAATCCGAAGAAAAGAAGAAACAGCCCTCGTTGACCCAATTCGTCTGAGCTGATGAGATGCATAGAAAACAAAACGCTCTCCACCCAAAAGCATACTTGACGTCCAAACGTAACGTTAAAGCAGGTTTAGTCTCTCGAACCAAAATTCTTTTCACCATTGAGGCCGCCAGAAAATCTGCGTCCGAAATTGCTAAGGAGACCTCTCTCTCATATGAATGTGTAGCCTATCACTTGACCGTTATGCGCAAGGATCACTTAGTCGAGAAATTTACCAACAAAAAACCATTCAAATGGACCAGCACACGCTTCGGACAGCAAGAACTGCAAACATCTAATTAGGCACAGCGGACGTCCTAAGCCGCAGATCACGAGGATGATTTATGCAGACCGAAGTGCGATATCAATCACAACCTGAACTCGACAGGCCAGTAATGGTCTGCGGACTACCAGGAATAGGGTCGGTCGCATGGCTAGCAGTAAATCATCTGCAAAAACAACTTAACGCAACCTTATTCGCTGAAGTATTATCGCCCATGTTCTCTCCGAAAGTCTGGTTGACAAACGAGGGCGTCGTCAAATTGATGAAAGGAGAATTCCATTTCTGGAAACAAGCGGCCGGCGCGACCGCGGATCTCCTATTTTTCAGTGCCAACGAGCAACCGTACTCACCTGAAGGACAGTATGAATTGGCAGACGCCGTCCTAGACTTGGCAGAGAAATTTCGAACACAGAAAGTAATCACCATGGGCGGAATGGCCACAGAAAACTTTACGGAAAATCCCAAAGTGTTCGTTGGAGGCACTCATGTGGAATTAGTGAGAGAACTGGAGAAATTAGGAGGGGTAAAGCTCGGGGACGGTGCAATAACCGGAACCAATGGCTTAATCTTCGGACTTGCCAAACTTCGACAGATTCCGGCCGTATGCCTCCTCGCCGAGACCCCTGGTTACCTATCGCTAGACGCCAACGCGGCTAAGTCAGCCCTCCAGCTTAGTTCAAAGATACTGAACTTATCACTGGACTACACAGACTTGGATAAGCAAACAAAGGAAAACGCCGATGCGGTCCGTAAAGCCAAAGATCTTTCTCGAAGCGGTTTCGCGCGAGAATCTCGAAAGGGTGGCGAACGTGATCTCTCTTACGTGAGTTAAAACAGGAACGGCATCAATAGTTGAAAGTCATGTGCAATCAATGTGGAAAAATCATTGATCTCATGAACTCGCATTCATTCGCCGTGAACGAAGAAGGACAACTCAAAGCCTACTATTTCTGTTCGGATGAGCACCTAGCAGAATATGGCCGTAAGAAAGGAATGACGTCGAACAAGAATTGACTGAGCCTATTAGAAAAGTTAAGTAGATGTAACATTCTGCGCGACTGGTGATCCACATGGCAAAGGACATAACCCAACGCAGCTCCGAAGAGATCCAATCACTTTTCCGCAGCACAAAGCTCCCTAGCAGGATTGCTTCCAAATCCCAAAAAGGATCGTCTCAATCGAACTACCAAGTCGACCATTCTTGATCGTAGCTTTTGCTGGCGGAGTAGGAGCGGCAAAATTCCTTGAGGGTTTAATCCGATTAGTTCCGCAAGAACAGATTACCGTAATCGGAAACGTTGGAGATGACATTGAATTTTACGGATTACACGTCTCCCCAGACCTTGACATCGTTACATACACACTCGCTGGCCTAGTCGATCAGACGAAAGGATGGGGGTTCGCAGATGATACCTTCAACTTTCGGGATACACTCGAACGCTATGGTGTAAAGAGTTGGTTCAATTTGGGAGATAGAGATCTAGCGACCCACATCTATCGAACCGAACAGTTACGAAAGGGAAAGGATCTATCGGACGTAACGCAAGAGATTACGAAACGGCTCGGATTACGAATCAACCTCCTGCCAGCGACTAACGATCCATTCCAAACGTATGTTATCGCAGGCGGTAGCAGCATGCATTTCCAAGAGTACATGGTAAAAAGACAGACAAAACCCAAAGTAAGCAAAATCATCTTTCGCGGATCAAGAACTGCAAAACCGACAAGAGCCGTCCTGAAATCTATAAGTCATGCTTCTGGAATAATTATTTGTCCAAGCAATCCCATCGTAAGCATCGGCGCAATTCTGGCGGTTGAAGGAGTAAGGAATGCCCTTAGGAAGACTAGCGCAAAAATTGTCGGTATCAGCCCTATTATCGGCGGGAAAACTGTAAAGGGACCAGCTGACAAGCTACTCAAAGCGTTAAATGTGGAACCTAGCGCGACGGGTGTTGCTGAACTTTACAGTGACTTTCTGGACACCTTCATAATAGATAGGGTGGATGAACAACTAGTTAGTAACATAACCGCCTTAGGAATCAAACCTGTCGTGACAAACACCCTCATGAAAACACTCACAGCCAAAACTCGGTTGGCTAGAGTAGCACTCAGCCAATTGAAGCGTTGACAAATGCCCAATCGCCCATATCACTCAACCCACGCAATCGTGCCCCTAAACATTCCTGAAATGTCCAAGCTTCGCCTCTCGAAAGTATTGAGTAAAGAAGAGAGAGCAAGACTAACGTTGCTTATGCTCGATCATGTTCTCGCAACGTTGCGAAGAGCGCGTACGATATCTTCTGTAACGGTGGTAAGCGCAGATCGAAAAATAAGTGAAAGGCTCCGGAAAAGTGGCGTACGTTTTCTTTGGGAGGGCCGCAAACGTGGCCTTAACTCTGCAATAACTTTTGCACAAAGAAAAATAATGCTCGAAGATAACTCATCCGTACTGATCATCCACGCAGATCTCCCAATTCTCGATCCGAAAGACGTAAACAATTTTGTCCGAATCTCCGGACGTTATGATGTGGGGATTTGTCCATCGAATGATGGCCGCGGCACTAACGCATTATTCCTAAAGACGCCAAACCTAATTCCACCCGCCTTCGGCCGAGAAAGTTTTCGCAAACATCTAAATTTGATCCATGAAAAATCTCTGCGACACAAGATTCTAAGACTTCGAGGAATAGGCTTCGATCTGGACAACATGAAAGATTTGGAAAAATTAATCCAGACTTCCGCCGGTAATGATGTGTCTAGATATCTAAGGAAGAAGATGGATCAAAAACGTCAACCTCACGCGTCAACATTGCATAGGGCCTGAAGCGAAATTACATGGCTGGACGTTGAGGGAGTCTTTTTTAAACGAAACGCGCGTATGAATTCGCAGGAAGGTGTTTGGGTTAGTATCACCAAGAGAGAACCACGAAAAGGTGCTTCAGTTACTTGAACAACACCATAAATGGTTCTCTGAATCGATTCCGCTGATCGCATCCGAAAACGTTCCTAGCCCAGCAGTTCGAGAAGCCGTCGTGTCGGACTTCGGAAACCGCTACGCGGAATAGAATTGGAAATTAAGTCCAGTTCTCCGTAGGGATGGGTTGGAGAACGAGTATACGCCGGATGCGTATACATCGATCAAGTCGAACGACTCTGCATAGAGTTAGCGAGAGAACTATTCCAAGCTGAATTTGCAGACGTCAGGCCGGTTTCAGGAGTCTGCGCAAATCTTGTTGTTTACACCGCATTTACCAATCCAGGCGATCCAATCCTCGCGCTGGCTATACCGAACGGCGGCCACATATCAAGCGGAAGAAGGGATTTCAACGGAACAGCGGGTTCTGTCCACGGATTAGATGTCGAATATTTCGCCTTTGATCGGAACGAAATGAACATCGACATCGACAAGACCAAACAAAAAATAGAAAAAATGAAACAAGACAACAAAGCGCCTAAACTCGCAATGTTCGGAGGAAGTCTCTTCCTCTTTCCTCACCCAATCAGAGAATTAGCAGATACGTTCCACGAGATAGGCACCAAGATAGCGTACGACGCCGCTCACGTTGCGGGGCTAATAGCTGGAAAACGCTTCCAAGATCCACTTAGAGAAGGCGCCGACGTAGTCTGCCTCAGTACACATAAAACACTCTTCGGACCCCAAGGAGGGACAGTACTCTCATTCGAGAAATATTCTGATCAAATCAAGAAAGCAACATTTCCATCAAACACGAGTAACCACCACCTACATACGGTCGCGGGAAAAGCCGTCGCGTTCGCAGAGATGATGGAATTCGGCAAACAATATGCCGAACAAATCGTCACTAACGCCAAGGCACTCGCCCAAGCATTACACGAGATAGGCCTAACTGGCTTAGGTGAACGCAAGGGGTTCACTGAAACTCATCAAATCGCCGTCGATGTAACCAAATTCGGTTTAGGAGGAGATCTGGAAAGGGCTCTCGAACAGGCTAACATAATCGTGAACCGGCAACTACTGCCAGGCGACATACAAGCCGGAAGACATTACATGAACCCCGGGGGCATCCGCATTGGCACCTCAGAAATAACGAGAATCGGAATGAAAAAGAATGACATGAACGAAGTCGCTAGATTAATCAAGAAAGTTGTCGTCGACAAAGAGGATCCTGCAAAGATTAGACTCGAAGTAGCCGAATTCAGGAAAAACTTCCAAAAGGTACAGTACTGCTTTACATCGGCAAAGAACGCCTACGAATACATAAGAATCAGGTAAGCCTTAAAATCGAATGCATGAAACTTTAACTTCTAGCACTTCACACAGAGAAGATGAGATCCAGCCATGTCAACTGCACGTGAGAAGCGAAGAAAACGTGAGTCTCCCATGCCCGCAGCTAGCGCTGGTTTGCTTCGATTCTTCGAGGAAGATACTCCGGGGATCAAAATTAGCCCTGAAATCACAATGATGATGTCAATCGCTCTCATAGCCGTAAGTCTGTTCATCTACATTACATTCAAGCACTAATTTTACTGAAATCCAGTAGCTTGGTCTGCGAAATTACAGGAAGCGGACCGGCTGCAATGCCCAACTTCCGCTCTATCTCCGCCGACAACACGTCACTATATCCTGTAAAGATGTAGACTCTCTTAGGATTAACAGCACTGACAAACCGGATCAACTGCTCAAAATCGGCGTGACTACTCAAAGGAAATGCTGTATAACTTCGAAACGCCTGCCGTAACGCCCATCCAGTCGCAACGGCGCGGGATGAATTTCGTGGCAAACGATCAGCACGTCCTGTGGTGACAAATATGCAACCACCCGCCTTCAACGCCTTCTTGCCCTCAGGGCTGGCTGAATCAAAATACTGAAGCGCGATTCCATTCTTGGAGTAAACTGAATTTGCGCGGGAAATTGAAGGATTGCAAACAACAGGTATCTTAGTATACAGATTGAAGAGTCGAACAACTTCCTGGGGTTTACCCGACGAATAAACCTGAAAAACCGGAATCTTATGCGATCTCAATTCTGTCATGGTCCATCGAATCATGTCCGCATACATTGTGGTTCTAGGTGGAAAAACGTAGGATGGATGACCGTAGGTAGCCTCTATAATCAAATAGTCACATGACCTCTGCTCCGCGGCTTTCGTCGTCAATGTATCAACGCAGTTAATGTCACCCGTGTAAACGGCAGTGAACTCCGATGTCTTGACCTCGAACTGACAAGAACCGAGCATATGCCCAGCGTCTAGAAACCCAACTTCGCAATCATCAAATGTAATTGATTCTCCAATTCGGAAGGTTCGTGCATTTGCGACCGAGCGATTTCTAAGCGTGGTATGGATTTCAAGCGTCTCCGGAGTCGAATACTTTCTCGGTGGACCAGTAAATCCGTAAGTGTGGTCTGAGTGCGCATGAGTAATGAACGCATGTCGGTCTTCCGAGAGCCGTCGTCCCGGTGTCGGATCGAACAGTAGCCTTTGTTTTCCAGTGTCGATGAGTATGCCATTACCCCATCCTATTTTATCCGAGCGCAAGACTCAGCACACTCTCAGTTAACACTAATTCATGAGGTCTGTGCATACTGACCGAATTTGATTCGGAGGAGTTCCTTCTTTGTCAGCTTTCGTTTCAAGATCTTCGATTCATCGCCCGTTACGAAAGCACTGTTTCCTAAAGGGTCTTTGATGATTAAATTGAATCGAGGATTCTTCTCTCTGGCAGTTCGAATCTGTCTCAGCATCTTTTCGCCCTTACGAAGACGCTCACCCTCAGCGGAGCTAAGCATGAAGGTTAAGGCGTCCTCTATTTTCTCCAAGACTCCTTCAACGTTAGTAACGTAACCTTCGCTATATGGACCAGGGGTTATCGTAGCTTTGAATTCTGGAATCGTGATAGTTGCAGTAGCTGATTTAATGACCTTAATATCCAAATCCTCAAGTGAACTTATTCTTGCCCTCAAAGAAATTGGTTCACGATTCGCTAAGGTCAGAACGTCCGTATGCTTGTAACCACAATTTCGACAGGACGTAGCGCTCAGTAAGACAGACCCGAAGTGATCGACGTTGTATTCCGTGTAATTTGTAATCAAACCTTCAGTCTCACAGCTCGGACATCGTAGTCCTGGAATACTCGGGGAAGACATGGCTCTTCACTCCTACGTATTACTCTGATATGAATTCGAGCGGTAGAAGTATGTGATAGAGGCGAATCCTCGGTTAAATTTCCCATAATCGCACGTCCGCGACACCAGAGAATATACGATTGATGCATAACCCTGAAAAGAGCGAATAATTGTTCCAGCTGGTTTAGGATGATTCGGATTGGCTGCTCCATACTGGTTCTTTGGTTACGATTCTTTGATGGAGTTTGTAGCTTGCGGTATTGCCATGGCAATTGCTTATGAGGCTATGAAAGGATACGCTCTGGTTAAGCAACGTATACTTCTTTATCTCAATCTAAGTTTCATATTATTGGGAGCAGGCTTACTTGTCGACGGCCTGTCAAACGTCGTCATAGTTTTCGCCAGATTTCACAGAGAATTACTGTTTCTGTACACGATTGGATATACGATAAATTTCGTAGCGCAATTAATTGCATATGGAATTCTTGTATTTGCCTATTTCCAGCAAACGCGAGCGTTCGCCACCCAAATTACTATGGCCGCCGTGATTCCGATTATGTTCATGCAGCGTAACTCATTTTCTGAGCTAATCCTTGTCTTTCTGTTGGTATATATCTCGGCCCAAACCGCAATTAATTACAGCGTAAGCAAGGGCACCAACGCGTTTCTTGTTTTAAGTGCCTTCTCATGCCTGACTCTTGCGCACGTACTTTTCTTGCTATTTACTATCATACCCATCCTCTTTCCTTTCGCCCAAATAGCTCAACTATTCGGATTCCTTCTCTTACTGGCAATGCTCTTCAGGGTGAACCAAGCGTTATGATTGAACCTGGCGTGGGATCGAAACACGCCACCACCAAGTACCGGTCACAGTTTCGCATCTACGTAGATATCATGCGGGTCATTCAACGCGAAGGTAACCAAACTAAACCTACCAGAATTCTCTATGGAGCAAATCTTTCACATGACAGACTAGTAAAATATCTGGAAGAATTGAAGAGCTTAGGAGTTATTCAGGAATCTCCACTTGACGAGGATAAAACCTACAGTTTGACTCAGAAAGGCATCGAATTCCTGAACGATTTTAGGAAGGTAGAAGACTTCGCGGGAGCATTTGGCTTTAAGCTCTAATTGGAATTGAGCATCGCCTTAAAGTAAGAGCGCGATGCCATACAGCAAAACCGTAGGTCTGAGTTCTAATGCCGCGTTTCTCGAAGACACTGCAGATTCAACAGCAACCATTTGACAAACCTGAATGGTTACGTGTTCGTTATCCGTCCGGAGAAAATTACGACAAAATCAAAGAGATACTAAGGAATCGGAATTTACACACGGTCTGCGAAGAGGCGCATTGTCCTAACATTGCTGAATGTTGGGGTGGAGGAACCGCGACTTTCATGTTACTTGGCGACACGTGTACACGTGGATGTCGCTTTTGCATGGTCAAGAGTGGAAATCCGCGCGGAGAACTCGATATTTTCGAACCGACGAAGGTAGCTGAGACCGTGGCAGCTCTACAGCTCAAATATGTTGTCTTAACATCCGTAGATCGCGATGATCTAGCTGACGGTGGAGCATCGCACTTCTCTTTCACCATCAAAGCAATTAGACAACGCGATCCTAAAGTAATAATTGAAGTCCTAATACCTGACTTCAATGGAAGGATATCTGACATCCAAAGAGTGATAGACGCTGAACCTGACGTTATAGCCCATAACATTGAAACAACCGAATCCCTCACGCCCAAGATCAGAGACCCGAGAGCAACTTACCAGCAATCGTTACGTGTCCTCCGTACATTGAAAGACCTTAATCTCAACATTTTCTCCAAGTCATCAATCATGCTTGGACTAGGGGAAACAGAAAGCGACATTAGACAAACCTTGTGCGACTTAAGAAATGTCAAAGTTGACATCCTCACATTAGGACAATATCTCAGACCTTCGAAAGGTCATGTTCCCCTAGTTGAGTATGTTCCTCCCGAACGATTCAACTATTACAAGCATGTGGCAGAGCAGCTCGGTTTCCTTTACGTTGCTGCTGGCCCATTTGTTCGAAGCTCCTACAGGGCAGGAGAATTCTTCCTAGAGTCATTGATCCGTCGAAGCAAGACCGCTAGTTGAATGAGGTCTCTTAGGTTCAGATGTGATTCAAGAATGGTTAAGCAAATTGAAGCGACGGTTCTTGGAGGCGGGCCCGGTGGATACGTAGCAGCCATACGGCTAGGCCAACTAGGAATCAAAACCGCTCTAATTGAAAAGGGAAATCTAGGTGGAGTCTGCCTGAACATTGGCTGCATACCGTCTAAAGCACTCATACAAGCCGCACGACTCAAGAGACGAATCGAAACGTCCAAACAGATGGGAGTAGAGGTATCAGATCTCAAAATTGACTTCACCAAGACTCAAACTTGGAAACAAAGCATCGTGAATCGTCTAACGTCAGGCGTAGAATTTCTCTGCAAAAGCAACAATGTGGACATCATAAAAGGCGAGGGACAATTGCAGAGCCAACACGAAATTAAGGTGAGCACTCCAACCGGAACCGAAATTGTCGAGACAAGAAAAACAATCATAGCCACCGGATCCAGAGCCGTACAAATACCAGGACTCGAATTTGATGGAACAAACATAATTTCTTCAACTGAAGCGCTTGAACTTCAACAGATCCCACAGACCTTCGTCGTCATCGGCGGCGGTGTCACCGGCCTGGAGATGGCGACCATGTACGCTGAACTAGGAAGCAAAGTTACCGTGATAGAAATGCTAGATCAACTCCTCCCCGGCGTCGACATCGAACTGGTCCGAATAGTAGAGAGAGCCTTCCGGCGGTTGGGAATAGATTACCACGTCAAATCCAAAGCCAAAGCATACAGCGAAGGCCAAGTTCACGCGACACTGGAAGATGGAACCGAAGCAAAGTTCCCCGCCAGCAAAGTTCTCATCTCCGTTGGCAGACGACCCAACAGCGACAATATAGGGCTCGACAAGATAGGCGTGAAGACTGACCTACACGGATGGATCCAAACAGACAAGCACATGGAAACAAACGTGCCAGGCGTATACTCAATTGGCGACGTAAACGGACCACCCCTATTCGCACACAAAGCCTCCAAAGAAGGAATCGTAGTAGCCGAATCCATAGCAGGCATGAAAAGTGAAGCGGACTTCAGAGCAATACCATGGGCCATATTCACAGACCCAGAAATCGCATCGGCGGGACTCACCGAATCTCAAGCAAGAGAAAAAGGATATGATCCGATGATTGGGAAATTCCCATTCACTGCGCTGGGCAAAGCCCTCATTGCAGGCGAAACGGAAGGATTCGTAAAGATCATTGCAGACAAGAGCTCTGAACTAGTTCTGGGAATTCATATCGTTGGACCGGAAGCATCCGATTTAATCAGTGAAGCCGCATTAGCCATCGAGATGGGCGCAACTCTACATGACATCGAATGGACGATTCACCCTCACCCAACACTCCCCGAAGCAATCATGGAAGCCGCCGCTGCAGCTAAAACCAGAGCAATCCACATACTGCAAAAATGACAACCGAAGGCTACCTATTAGATCTAAGCAGACAAGAGTATTCAACAGTTCTACAACTCCAACACGAACTCGTCGACTTACGCGGGAAAAATAAGATACCGGACAGTCTAATACTAGTAGAACACAATCCAACCTTCACAGTCGGCAAATCCATCACAGGAGAAATACCTAGCGAAATCAACGGAATACCTGTCATTCAAATAGAAAGAGGAGGACAATGGACCTACCACGGTCCAGGACAACTCGTCGGATATCCAATACTCGATCTTCAAGACCGTAGACGTGACATTCACGATTTCATCCGAACCTTAGAAGAAACACTCATACTTGCATTGGCAGAATTCAAAATCTCAGCCGAACGCAGCACCCTACAAGCAGGAGTGTGGGTTAACAACAAAAAGATAGCCTCCATCGGCGCCGCAATTCGAAGATGGATAACCTTCCACGGATTCGCATTGAACGTCAACACCGACCTGAACTACTTTACTATGATAAACCCCTGTGGACTCCCAAGCTCAACCATGACCTCAATGTCATCACTCCTTAACCGCGATATAGAATTCGACAGCGTCAAAGAGACTGTAAAAAAAACGTTTCAAGCGACCTTTCAACTACAACTCAGACCAATGAGAGTCAACGCACTCGCGCAAGTTACTCCGGCGCGGCCTGAGAAAACGGCCCCACAATTCGCCACTTTTTAATCATGAAGAAAAGCAAGGCCACAAACCCGAAAGCAGAAGTGATCATGCTATATTGAAAAGCAAAAGCCGCTCCCCTGCTACTCCATAAAGCACCAAAAATTGAATTCGCAACTAAAGCACATCCTCCGACTAACGTGTAATAAAGCGCGTAAGCGGTTCCTTTGAACTCCGGCTTCGTGAAATCTGGAATTAACGCACGTTGCACCGTTTCAGAGACAGAAAGATAACTGCCGAACAGAAAAGCAATCACAAGCGCGTTCAACGGATTAGCTCCCACTAAAACCGCAAAAAGAGATGTCAGCAGGAACAGCAAATATCCAAAGCAGAGCACAGGTATCTTTCCAATCCTATCTGCCAAAATACCAATCGGCAACCCAATCATGACTGTTGCGAGATTAAGAAACGCGTACACTAACGGAATATAATATGCCTGAACGCCAAAGGCGCTCGCCTCCAATAAGATGAATGAAAAATCATACGCTCCAACAGAGAAAACTCCTAGGACAACAAGCAAAAGAGCAAAGTCACGAGTAAACACTGCTCGAGCATTCTCGAAAACGTTACTCTGCCGTTTCAGTCCCTCCTTCTCCTTTACGAAGAAAAGCAGAATCATAAGCGCAACGAGAGCAGGGATGAACGAGACCCAGAACAATCCGCGAATTCCAATCAACGGCACTAACGCGAATGCGAGTAAAGGCCCAGCAACCGCACCAATCTGATCCATTGATCGATGCGTACCAAACGCTTTTCCTGATTCGGATTTCGGCACAGAATCGCTGATCAGCGCGTCTCTTGGGGATGTTCGAGTTCCCTTTCCGGCTCTATCAACAACTCGAACAGCGAACGCTTGCCCCCATGACGCAGTCAAAGCGAAAAGAGGTTTTGCAAAGGATGAGAGACTGTAGCCGAGCAATACGAGTGATTTGCGTCGTCCTATCCTATCACTCAGAACTCCAGCGAACACTCTGAAACTATAATTTACTGCTTCCGCCACGCCTTCAATAAGCCCAAGGACTGCTGCAGATGCACCAAGATCGACTACGATAAAGAGTGGTAGAACACCCAGAATCATTTCAGTCGACAGATCGGTGAATAGGCTAACGTAGCCTAACATCACAACGTTTCGAAAACTAAGTTTCGACTTGTCATCGATCGTAGATTTGCTTGACAAAGGGAGATCGCGCCCCCTGTCTTCTTAAATCAGCCTCGAACAACCGCTAATTTTTCATCTAATCGTTCGAGTTCCTTGTATGCCACTTGTTTCTGCCAATCGGTAAAGGTTCCAATTTCTAGAAGACTCTTGATTAAGCGTACACTGTTTCTAAGATGATTTTCAATATCGCCCTTCTCAAAACCTGAACCATTAAAGAGATTAGTCTGTCTTGCCGACCAATCTCCGGGTTGATCTGCACCCGGTATGAATTCTTTGACGTAATCAGCGAGCGTTATTCTATCCACCAGTCCTCCTAGCTTATGTATGGAATGTCGCTTTTGCCATAACGATTCATCTACACCGAAAAGAGGCATATCGTAATTGTTCGCGCAAAGCGCCGTTAGATTTCCCAAGGCGAACGTAGTTAAGGGAATGCCGTTGCTGCGAGCTACCTTTTCCAACAATTCGAGGCCATCTAACGATATGAAACCGTAAAGAATCCATCTCTTAATGCGAGATCCGTTTTCTTCGCATTTTCTAATTGCTCGCTCAATGCTGAGTACAGCCGATCTACTGCTTGCCACCGTGTCCTGCATCAAAAGAACAATATCCTTACCACGCTGTAGATCAGAGAAATCTTCGTAAACTACTTCCAGTTCTCGTTGTATCATCCCGTCATGGTCACGATATGAAGTGTGAGTATAGCGAGGTCGAACGAATACGGTCCTAAAACATCCTGGAATAAGCTGAGCCGCAGCTGCGTGGAGTTGATATCCAGGAGCGGCTCGCAGAATTTGTTCAAAAAGCAGTTCGCCATTCGATTTGCTGATTTCGCAGAGCTCAAGAATTGCCGATAGTGAAAGATGAGCACTCTGAAACATCATTGATTCGAGTTCAGTTCCAACCACATGGGGATGACAGGCGATTCGACGAAGATATGGCGTGTCTATGATATAGGCGTCTAACGACGAGTGTTCCACTTCAAAGATCCTAACATCATCCGCTAGCCGTGATGTAAGTTTCGCAGGACGTGTAGCGTCAATGTTGATACCATATTCTTGAACCAGAGATTCGAATATACCTGTCTCCGCCTGCATCGAAATTTCATCAACAGGGAACCAAATCATGAACACACTCATTGAAATAGATAGTCATTGAGTATCGATTTGCTCTTTGGCACTGTTACGTTGTATTACTGGTGCTTGATGCTGTTGCTTTCACTACCGATTCTTCGGTCGAGGGATACAGTATGGTACCAGATTTTTCTGTGGTGCTTAAGCCCGGTGCATTTTCACGCAGAGATTTAGCAAATTCATCGGAACGTAATAATTCAATAAATCTTTGAACGCTATCTTTGCTGAGGCGAGATTTAGCCACCAAGAAATCATATTTTTCATCATCAGTCTTGATGAAATCTAATCCTTCAATGGCTGCTACAGATCTGATTCCGAATCCTACGTCTGCGCGACCGTTCCTTATTGCAGCGGCTACTGCAGAATGCGATTTTGCTTCGTGAGCAAACCCTTCTATTCGCTTTTCCAGCTCAGCAGGTTTCTGATTTACGTGGCCTGCCAACTCAAGCAGGTACTTATCTATCAGAAGCCGCGTGCCGGATCCACGGTTACGATTTATGAAAATCGTTCCGTTTTGAAGTAGGTCGGCGAAGCTTTTGATGTTTTTCGGATTTCCTGGGGGAACGATCAATCCCTGCTCGCGGTCATATCCACGGATTAACACAGCTGATTTTTGCAATTCATAAATTGGGATAAACGGGATGTTATATTCTCCGTTCATGTCAAGCAGATGAACGCCTGCAAGATCCGCCTCTCCTCGTCTGATGGCATGGAAACCGCCAACTGATCCCACGTTAATGGTCCGGCCTGAGAAATGTGGGTCTCTTCTACGGAGGAGTCGGAACGCTATGTCTAATCCAACACAATGGCTTCCGATCGCTACCAGAGATGGTGGAATCAGGTTCTGACCGAACAGTTCTATTTCCATTTCTTCTCCTTCGTCAACGAATTCCTGAGTATCAGGAAGATCTGCAAAACCGTCTGCTAGAGAAAACGAGCTGACGGCTCCTGATCCACTCTGCATCGGGTACGCTGCGAATTGACCGTCAGGCTGTGAAATCAACTGCACAGGCAGAAGTTCTCTTCGTCCTCGTGCCTTGAAGAACTTCAAGGGTGAGATCGCTTGAATCTTTCTCGTTTTTCCTTCGACTGTTTGAGCCAAGTTTCTAATTAGCGGAGCAACTAAGACATGAAAAATCATCAGTGCAGAGGTCGGGTAACCGGGCAACCCGAATATTGGCTTACCGTTCGCCAGCGCTACCACAACGGGCTTTCCAGGTTTCAGGTTTAATCCATGCACCAAAATTCCTGGCTCGCCTAATTCTTCGACCGCTCTGTAAATTAGATCACCTGGACCGGAAGAGGTGCTTCCGGATGTGATCACAACATCTGCGTCAGACATAGCTGAGCCGAGTCGAGTCTTTATTGTTGAATAATCGTCAGGCAGTATACCAGAAAATGTTGGTTCTCCGCCGCACTCGGTTATAGCAGCGATTAAAGTTGGGCCGTTTATGTCGAATAATTTAGCGAACTTCAACTGTTCACCTGCATTGATTAACTCGTTTCCACTCGAGAAGATCGCCACTCTAGGTTTTCTATACACAGGTATCTCAGCCACCCCTGCCGCAGCTAAGAGACCTGTTTCGCGTGGGGTAATCACCTGAGATTTTCGCAGGATTAGCTCTCCACACATGATATCGGAGCCGGCACCAGTCACATTTTCTCCAATTGTAACAGGCTTGAAAATTGAGACTCGATGTTCTACGCGTTTTGTGAACTCTACCATTACGACTGCATTTGCACCTGTAGGAATCGGGGCACCAGTCGCAATCTCAACACTTTCACCATTCAAAATCCTATGTGATCTAATATCTCCAGCTTCCGCTTCTCCAACAACTTTCAAAACCACAGGATGTTGCTCATCCGCGGTGTAGAGATTCTCGGCCTTTACAGCGAATCCGTCCATTGCCGCTCGATCGAATCCTGGAACATCGACGGCGGAAAGAACGTCTTCAGCAAGGACTCTGCCTAATGCCTGTCCAATAAGAACGACCTCAGATGGTAGCGGCTTGGGCTGCCACATACGTGACAAAGTGATATTCGCTTGCTCTAACGTCTGAAGTTGTCTGAAGACTTTCCTCTCGCCAGTCAGATTACATCCGCTCCACGGGTCGAAAGAGTTCGATATCCACTGACGCGTTTTCCTCGTAACCTTCGATTCGCTCTGTAACAATGATGAACCCGTTTGCTTGAACTAAACTGCTCAGAATTCCAGCTCCTGAAGTTCTCACTGGGTCCGCAATAAGTCCGTCATTTGTTTCGCTGACACGTACTCGGACATATGTCTTTGAACCCAAAATCCCTGCCACACGACGATTCAACTTAGCCTTAACTCGAGGTCGAGGCAAGAAGTTTGATTCCAACAGTTGGCCTACAAGTGTTGGAAAGAATTCTAGAAATGCAAGATAAGCAGAGACAGGATAGCCCGGTAATGAGAGTATAAGCTTACTATTGATTACCGCTAAACCAACTGGCATTGAAGGACGCATCGCTACTCCGTGAACCAACATGCCCGGTGAGCCTAGCGAATCGATTACTTTCGGAACCATATCTCCAGGTCCGACTGATGTACCCGCAGTAACTAATACGACATCTCCGACATCAAGTCCTTCTTTGATTTTGTTTCGGATCAGGTTGTAATCGTCTCTCACTATTCCCAGATCGATCGACTCACAGCCGTACTCTTTCACTGCATTAATCAACACAGGGCGATTCACGTCAGGTATCTTAGAAGAATCTACTCCTGATTCTTGCTGAAGTTCATTGCCTGTCGACAAAATGGCAACGCGAGGTTTTCGGATAACCGCGATGCGATCAAATCCTACGGATGTAAGCATACCAATATCCTGCGGCAAGATCCTTGTTCCTCTCTTTAGAATCACAGTGCCTCTCGTCACATCTTCGCCGATACGAGATACGTTCTCATTGGGATGTACTTCGGTAGAAATCTCAACAACGGTTCCCGACGATCTCGTATATTCGATCATCGCTACTGCATTCGAACCTTCAGGCATCTGTCCTCCTGTTACGACAGATAGAGCTTCGCCTCGATGCAATCGAAGGTTTGGTGTTATTCCAATTGGGATACTTCCGGCCAACCTGAGCGGAACCGGTGATGTTGCCGACGCGCCTTGGGTATCCTCGGAGAATACAGCGTAACCGTCCATCGCGGCTCTGTTAAACGTTGGAATATCAATCGGAGAAACGACATCTGCAGCCACAACTCTACCTAACACTTCCGAAAGAGGATGTTCCTCAATGTCCGTTACTTTCTTGGTGAGATGGTCATTGGTAATGCGTAGTGCTTCATGGACAGGAGTCAGATGTTTAAAGCCTGAACCACATACGTCATCTTTTGAATGATTCACGTGCACCTGAGGTCCCGTCGAACTATTCAAGTGTCTGGCAGGCATATTTTTAGGAGTTGCCTATCAAACCATAATTCACTTCTGACGGAGCGTTTGTGCGAGACTTGGTCGAGAAGATTCTAAAACTCTTCAATTCTGAGTTAAAAGTAATTAACATTGGGTTGGAGATATTCAAAGACGCTCTCGAAGCTCAAGGAGTTAAGGTCGTACAGGTGACCTGGCAGCCTCCTCCAAAATTGGAAAAGGAATACGAAGATATTCTATCAAAGATACTTTGATTGTGCGGACACAACTATCGTCTACAGCCAATCGCGTCGCCGAATCGAGTCTTGGGTAACTTAGACTTCTTCTGCATCAAGCGTTCGTATTCGGCATCCTCGACTAAAGCTACGCATCGTCCTATGCTAGCTTCTCCGTCAACAAATCTCCATGGGAAGAAACCTATCGTTGTTCTCTGATTGAGAAGTAGGTCGATATCACCGCCGACACATTCAGCATGAATTATGCCATAGGGAAACATTTCGATGTGCATCAGTTGATACTTATCATCTGTGAACACTTCACTAAGTTTCTTGCCATATTTTTTCTGAAAATGAGCATCTGCTTCTCGTGCCTGTCTCGGCATCCATTCTCGGATTATCGTGTTCATGGGATGATCGGCGCTGCCGCAATCAAGACCCAACCATCTGATTTTCTTTCTTTTCGCCCATTCCGCGAATTCTCGATCCGGACCAGGATGCTTTACCATGTATCGAACTTCATCGGCTGTTGGCTGGTCCCAACCGTAAACATGAAACCCCGTATGGATGATCAGTATGTCGCCTTCGTGGATCTCAACTTTTTCCTCAACCATCTTAGAAGTGTACACGTCATATTCGTGTGCGACATCTGAAAGGTCGACGATCGCGCCCGAGCCAACTAGGTAATCGAGTTTGAGATTCGCGATATCTTTCCCAGGTGTGTAGAAATGTATTTCACCGTCAAGATGGGTGCCAATATGATTCGAATGGGTTAGTACTTGGCCGTTCGCTCCATTTGGCGCTAAACGTTTGAAGTATTTCAGTTGAAGCGGTTCGTAGGTTGGCCAAGGAGGAGTCGCTATTCCGATTGGAATTGTGAGATCGATGAATTTCATTCTAGACCACTACGAGTTTTCAATTGTGCTTTCTTCTTCACAAGTGTTTCCTTTTGACAATATTTCGATTAATTGAGAGAATCAAGTATTGGGAGAGGTGACTAGCGTTCCATTGCGGACCACATGGAGCGGCTCTTGATGATACGAGAAGGCTTCTCTCAAATCTTGGGCGTTTAATACTACAAGATTCGCAGGTTTCCCAACATTGATTCCGTAATTCTGCATTCTTAGTATCTTGGCTGCATTGATCGTTATCATATCGTAGATTACTTCTCGGTCTTGCGGGGACATCATCCACAGCAGATGCGATGCTAGAAAAGCAACTTCTAACATGTTACATCTACCATACGGATAATACGCGTCCCAGATGTCGTCTTGGCTAAGTGCAACGGTAACTCCTGCGTTCATGAGCTCTTTCACTCGGACATGTAGTGGTCCTGTATGAGGGTTGGTAACAATTCCCACTTCTGCCTTCTTCAAGAGTGCGGCAAATTTTGAGTGGTGGACGCCGTTGTAAAGTGCTGATGCTCGAGCGTGACAAGCTGACACTCTACCAATCCAATTATTTTTGAGAGCAGAAGAAGCAAGATATTCCGTGGTTCGAAGATCGGGATCTCCAGCATCGTCAGTTAACATCGATATATCTGCGTCATGTTTCACAGCGATCTCATATGCTATGTCGACATGTCGCTTCATTTCTTCTTCTGTGTACTCTATCCATGGTATTCCACCGATCACATCTGATCCGTGCTCCATTGCTTTGTAGAGTAGTTCTTCGGTTCCTGGTTCGCGAATAATTCCATCTTGAGGAAAGGCTACGATATCGATCTCGACGCGGTCCTTGAACTCTTGCTTAATTTTATGTAGAGCGTCAACACCAATTAGATTTGCTTTTGGATCTACATCTGCGAAAGCTCGTACGTGGCTCACGCCGCTGCGTTCGGCTTCGCTAAGAACTTTCCTAACCCGCGAAATAATCTCTGATTCCACATAATGTTCTTTCACCTTTGATGCAAGCTCTATTGCGGTCATCGCGCTCGTCATAGAAGATCCATGATACGTATCGAGTGTCGAAACATCCGCTAGAGCGCCCGTCATCACCTTGTCAAGGTGGAGATGTGCGATTACGAACGGTTCTGTCACTAATCTCTTTTGAACATCAATTATCTGCGTGGCTAAATTACCAGTTCTTTCAACCATCGCTTCGATGCGTCCGTTGGATATGCAGATATCACATACCTTTCCGGACCGCAGTCGGGCATTTCGAACTATAAGATCATAATTCATATGGCACTGTTGGCAAAGTCGATTATAATTCACTTTGGACCATTGACATAAACTGAAGATCAACCTAAACCGTTTAAATCACTCAAGACTTGATTTGAGGTATAGAGGCAGGTTCAGTGACCGAGCTAGTCGACTCCTTCGGACGTGTTGGGCGCAAGCTCCGCATATCGGTCACTGATCGTTGCAATTTTAGATGCCAGTTTTGTATGCCGAAGACGCCAGTCTGGTTACCTCGAGAAAACATTTTGACGTACGAAGAAATTCATCGTGTCGTCTCATTATTCGCGAAAATGGGGATTAGCAAGATCCGACTCAGTGGCGGAGAACCGTTGATGAGACGCAACATTGAGCGTCTTGTCGACTTACTGGTGTCTGTCCCTGGTATCAAATCGGTAAGTATGACTACGAACGGTTTCCAGCTTGCCGAGAAGTCAATTGCATTGAAGAAGGCTGGACTGAGCAGTGTAACAGTAAGTCTGCATAGTTTGAAACCGGACAGATTCAGCGAGATAAGCGGCGGAGGCATCTTCGAGAAAGTAATGGAAGGAATCAATTCCGCAAAGGAGAACAAGATCCCGACAAAAATTAACGCGGTCATAATTCGTGGCTGCAACGATGATGAAATAGTTGATCTCGCATCGCTCGCCTTCTCGGGCGACGTAACAATGCGATTCATAGAATACATGCCGTTCGACGGAGAACGAATGTGGGGGATGGAGAAAGTAGTAAGTGGGAAAGAAATCGTTGATCGAATTCGTAAACGCTACAACTTGATTCCTGAATCTCGAGAATCAGGGAGCACTGCTAGACTGTATAAATTTGCGGATGGGATGGGAAGCATAGGTATCATCACGTCAATGACCGAGCCTTTCTGTTCAGATTGCGATCGGATTCGACTTTCTGCGGATGGCAAAATAGTTCCTTGCTTATTTGACAAAGCAGGTTACGACCTAAAACCGCTCCTACGCAATCGTGCAACTGATGACGAAATATCTCAATTTATGAGAAACGCGATCGCGCGAAAGGCACCGGGAGTTGAAACACTATTGAAACAAGTGGCCCCACTTCAACACATTAGACCAATGCACACGATCGGCGGATAGCCACAGCAGAATCAAGTGCATGCTAGATGAAACAACGTTATAATATAGCGTCCGAGAACCAAAAGTGAAGCTCTCTGACATTCAGTATCCTTCGCCGTTCTACGGTCTTACAGGAGAGTGAGATGGCCATAGTCGAGCAAAATCTTGTGCGCGTCGGCAGAAAACCAATCATGAACTATGTAACAGCATGCGTAACGCTGTTCAATTCTGGGAACGACGAAGTGATGGTTAGAGCGCGAGGACGCACGATCGAAAAGGCCATCGATATCGTTCAGATGCTGAAACGAGGCTTCCTCAAGAATGTTACAATACAAAGCATCGACGTTGGATCGGAAAATGTTAAGCGTATGGATGGGACTCGCGGAAACATATCCATAATAGAAATAACTTTGTCGCGAGAGGGCGATGAAATTTATGAGAATGAAGAGTACGAAGCAGAGTGAATTTGTCTTGTCAAACTGCCGCGTTCTTAGTAAAATTTCATTATCACAATTACTAGCATAACTCTTTTACAATCTACAGCGTCCATCTTTACGATGGCGGAATTGAGTACAAAGTCTAGCGCTCCAAGAATAGTTGTAACGCCTCCAGGACCCAAAGCACGAGCAGCTATCGAACGAGACGCAGCTATCAATTCTAACTCTGGTATCAGATCCTATCATATAGTGGCTGAATCAGGATCAGGTTGCATAATTAATGATGTAGACGGGAACGAATACGTCGATTTTAATTCGGGTCATGCTGCGTTGGCAGTAGGCCATGCACACCCACGAATCATCAAAGCAATTAATGAACAGTCTAAGAAGCTTATCCACATATCATGGAGCGACTTCTATTACCAACCACTCATCGAATTAGGCGAACAATTAGATTCGATTTCTCCAGGATCTTATTCGAAGAAAGTTTTCTTCTCCAATAGTGGATCGGAAGCAAACGAAGCGGCAATGAAAGCAGCAAGATGGCATACGCGACGCCCACTTTTCCTCGCCTTCACAGGATCTTTTCACGGCAGAAGTTTCGGCGCCATGAGCCTAACAGCAAACAAACCAGTTCAACGCCGTCATTTCTCTCCTCTCACTCCAGACGTAACTCATGTACCATATCCTTACTGTTATCGATGTCCATACGGACTCGAATATCCAAAATGCAACATGCGATGCGTAGATTTCATCGAAGATGAGGTCCTGACTAAATTTCATCCCCCCGAAGATACGGCAGCAATGTTCGTTGAACCAATACAAGGAGAGTCCGGATACATTGTTCCACCTGACGACTATTTCCAACGGCTAAAGAAACTCTTGGACAAATATGATATTATGATAATTTCCGACGAGGTACAATCCGGAATTGGAAGATCAGGGAAATGGTTCGCTATAGAACATTGGAACATCATCCCGGAAATAGTTACCGCAGGAAACACGCTAGCATCGGGTCTACCGATAGGCGCCACAATAGCAAAGGAAGAAATCATGGATTGGGAAAACGCGTCGCACGCCTCCACTCTGGGAGGAAACCCAGTAGCGTGCGCAGCAGCAGTCCAAGTAATCGACATAATCAGAGAAGAAAAACTACTTGAGAACACAACCCGTCAAGGGACATATTTCTTGAAACGCCTAAAGGAACTCCAACAAAAATATCCCATAATAGGTGACGTACGAGGTAAGGGATTAATGATCGGCGTCGAATTCGTAAAGGATCAGGAGACTAAGGAACCTGCTATCGACGAGACAAAACAGATCAATACAAAATGCTTCAAACGAGGCCTCGCATTAATTGTGAACGAAGCCACAATAAGGATTGCACCACCCCTAATCATAACTCGAGACTTGATAGACGCAGGCTTAGACATCTTTGAAGGCGCCGTGAAAGAGGTCTCATCGCAGGTCGAATGACCTTTCATATCCCAAACATAAGCCGCAGAGAACATATGATACATCTACAGTAAGAAACCTCGAGTTCGATTGGAATTAAAACACGTAACCGTCCTAGGGGCGGGTCTGATGGGACATGGCATATGCCAACTTTTCGCTCAAACCGGCAAATACAATGTCACGCTTAGAGACGTAGAACAACAATTCATCGACAACGGAATGAAAATGATTACAGAAAGCCTTCAACGATTCGTTCAGAAAGGATCAATCAGTCAAATAGAATCACGTGAAATCTTGAAAAGAATCCATCCGACTCTTGACCCAAATGAGGCATTTCAAAAAGCAGATCTAATAGTTGAAGCCGTAACTGAAGATCCAAGAGTAAAGAAGGAAGTAATTATCCAAGCGGACAAACTCGCGCAACCCCACACCATAATAGCATCTAACACATCAACGATCAGTATAACCGAGATCGCTTCAGTAACCAGAAGACCCGAAAAAGTTTGCGGGATGCATTTCTTCAACCCACCACAGCTAATGAAACTAATTGAGATAGTTCGAGGAAAGGACACATCAAGCGAAACCGTTAACGTGATTGAACGGACAGCAATCTCATTAGGAAAAGAACCATTAATTGTGAATAAAGACAGTCCAGGCTTCATCGTGAACCGTGTCCTCATCCCTGCTCTAAACGAAGCCTCTTTCCTCGTTGAGAACGGCGTGGCCAAACCTGAAGACGTCGATAAGGGATGCGTTCTCGCTCTGAATTGGCCAATGGGGCCTCTCAAATTGCTCGACTACATAGGAATCGATACCGTCGTCTCAATCGCAGATGTGATGGTACAGAGGACCGGCGATCAGAAATTTCTTCCCAGTCAACTTCTTCGACGCATGGTTAGCGAGAATCGATTAGGAAGGAAAACTGGTAAAGGATTCTACGACTGGGCGAAGCGCGATGATGTTTAGTCGCTATTTCGCTATAATAGATTCTTGGCCTGCAATCTCAGAATGCTTCTATTGGACTTCTTTGAGTACGAATTAATCGCTTCAGTCAATTCTCGTACTTGCTGCTTCCGCTTGCTTATCATCAACTTGGTCTGTTTCGGATTTGGGCTACCAATTGTACGGTAGACTCTGGGACTCATGTGTAAATTGTGAGTTTCATTTATTCGTCTAAACGTTTGCTCTTTGACATCTTTGCCGAGTATTAATTTCCATTTTTCTCTAGTCAGCTCGCTCAAATCGCCACCCAACGTCATCTTAACGGCTCTGCCAACGGCCTGGTGTGCGGTTCTGAAAGGTAGTTTCTCTTCTAGTACGAGTACGTTGGCGATTTCAGTTGCCGTAATGAATCTCAGATTATCTCTGTTGGCAATCTCTTTGTTCACTCTAATCTGCGGTATCAATTCACACAAGAGTTTCAGACATGATTTGATCAAGTCAATTGAGTTCCAAAGAAGAGGTGTGAGCTCTTGAAAGTCAAGGTTGAACCCTGAAGGTAAAGCGTGCACGGTTGTCGCTGCTGACACAAAATTACCGATAACTTGAGCACAACGTGCTCGCATAACCTCAAGCGGATCAGGATTTTTCTTCTGCGGCATGATACTGCTAGTTGAAGTGAATTCGTCTGGAATCTCGATTAATCCCACATCATCGGAGCTGTAAAAAATTAGGTCTTGAGCCAAGCGTGAAATGTCGAGACTAGTAATGGCGCAGACGCTTAATGTTTCAACAGCAAAGTCTCTGGTTCCAACTGCATCTAACGAGTTCTCGACTAATCCTTCAAAACCTAGAAGTGTTCCTACTGAGTTACGGTTCAGGTTGAAGCTTGTGCCCGCGATTGCGGCGGCACCCATTGGTGATTTGTTAACGCGCTCATATGTCTGCTTGGCGCGGTCAATGTCTCTAAGAAAAGCGTCT
>Ga0187779_10000287_pt1 | contig 35247 bp, 32 predicted proteins | sample 1015_Q2_SP10_10__FD_132435 | JGI IMG/M metagenome (GOLD analysis project Ga0187779, IMG submission 132435) | Tropical peat soil microbial communities from peatlands in Department of Meta, Colombia - 1015_Q2_SP10_10_MG | ecosystem: Environmental > Terrestrial > Soil > Wetlands > Peat | place... | reverse complement strand
TCTCGTCGGCGAGGAGGAGGTTGGCGAAGATCGGGCCGGGCATGAAGGTGAACTCGCTGCGGCGCTGGTCGAAGATCGACGAGCCGGTCACGTCGGAGGGCATCAGGTCCGGCGTGAACTGGATGCGGGCGAAGCGGAGCGACGTCGCCTGCGCGAACGAGCGCGCGATCAGCGTCTTCGCGAGACCAGGGTAGTCCTCGAGCAGCACGTGCCCCTCCGAGAGCAGCGCCAGCAGGATCAGCTCGAGCGCGTCCCGCTTGCCGACGACGGCGCGCTCGACCTCGTCGAGGGCACGGTTGGCGCGGTCGCGTAGCTCGACGAGGTCCATCACAGGCGCTCGAGCGTGTCGACGAGGACGCGGATGCGCCGCAGCGGCAGACCGGCGGCGTTACGGTCGTCGGGCGGGGGGAGGTCGGGGCGCAGGAGCTGCCACGCCTCCTCGCCGAGCAGCGCGCGGGCGGCCTCGGGCCGCCGCCCGAGCTCGACGTTGTGATGGGCAGCGAGCCGGGCGGAGGCGACCTCGCGGAGGATCGGCAGCAGGCGCGCGTGGAGGTGACCCGCGTTCGCGGCGCCGAGGGTGATGTCCCGCTCGGTGCGCACGAGCTCGGGCGGACGGACCGGTGTGTGGACCGCACCGTGGAGTGCCTGCTCGAACTCCGACGCCCCCTGCCATTCCGCCGCGCTTCGGGCAGAGCGCGCGAGTGCCGCCAGCGTGATCGCGGTGAGCACGAGCACGTACGCGGCGAGGATCGTCGACACCGACACGGGCCGCACCCCGAGCGCGACGCCGAGTCCGACCGTCGCCAGGGCCGCGAGGGTGAGCGGCCGGCGTCGCTCCTCGTTCACGCGGCGGTCACCTCCTGCGGGCGCCGCAGCTCGTCGCGGAGGGAGGCGAGTGCGTCGATCGCCTCGTCCCTCATCTCCGGCCCGGGCTCATGCTGGCTGAACTTAGCCCACTCGAACAGCGCGGTGAGCCTCGACACGGCGGCGGCGCTCGTGTCGAGGCTGCGCAGCGCCCGCCCGAGGTACTCGAACGGTGCCTCCGACGGTCTGCGCGCGACGCCCGCAATCGCAAGCGCGCGCTCCATGCGCGCGTAGGCGGCGATGATCGCCCGGCGCAGGTCGGGCTCGTTCCGCAGGTCGTCGAGCGAGAAGTCGAGCGCAGCCGAGACCGCCTCGCGCGAGCGGGAGCGCCACGGCTTCGGCGGCCGGCGTGTCCGTCGGGAGGCGAGCAGGAACGCGGTCGCGCCGCCGAGCAGGGCCGCGGCGATCGCCACCTCGTCCCAGCGCAGGCGCGCCTTGCGAACACGCGTCGCCGGGTTGGCGTTCGGCCCCGATCCTTGCCGGCCGCCGTTCGCGCTCAGCCCCTGCTCGAGCTGTCGCAGCCGCTCCTGGAACTTGCCGTGGAGGATCAGCGCGACGGCGGCTGCGGAGAGCGCCAGCACGAGGAACGAGCTGATGAGGTGCCACCGCCCGGGCTGCGCCACGGCTGCTCCCCGCCTCACCGAGGCGGCGGAGTAGACGAGGACGCCGAGCATGACGACCGTGAAGAGCACGATCGTCGTGAGGACGTAGTCGAAGAAGGTCGCGGTCGGGCCGCCGCCGTGCGAGCCGGACAGCGGCCGTCCGTGACTCGCGATTCCGGCCAGGACGAGCAGGGCGGTGACGCCGAGAGCGAGCGGAAGCAGCCGGCGGGCGTGCATGTGCGGAGTGTCGCATCGGCGGGGTCCGTAGATCGCCGCAGCGCGGCTCGGCAGGCCCGCGGATGCCGCTCGAACCGCCCTCCTCGACCATTGGGCCGAGGAGGATCAATGGTTCTACGGCCGCGTCGTCAGGTGCAGCCGCCACGCTCGGAGGAACGCCCGCGCGAGTCAATTGCGCTGCTGCTCCGCGGCGGTCACCCGCTGCGCGTGCTGCGGGCGGACGAGGAGCGCGAGCTCGCCCGGCTCGTCTCGGAGGGCGACGAATCGGCGCGCGAGGCGCTGATCGAGGCGAACCTCCGCCTCGTCGTCGCGATGGCGCGCCGCTATCAGGGCCTCGGCCTGCCGTTTCCCGACCTCGTCCAGGAGGGGACGGTCGGGCTGATCCAGGCGGTCGACCGCTTCGACTGGCGCCGCGGCCGGCGCTTCTCGACGTACGCGGCCTGGTGGATCCGGCAGGCGATCCGGCGCGCGCTGACGAACGACTCGCGCACGATCCGTCTGCCCAGCCGCCTCGTCGCGAAGCAGCTGGCGACGCGGCGTGCCTCGGCGGCGCTGGAGGCGGGGCTCGGGCGCACGCCGACGGCGCAGGAGATCGCCCTCGCCACCGGCTTCGACGCCGACGCAGTCGCCGTGGCGGAGCGCGCGCCGCTGGCGGCCGCCTCGCTCAACGAGCCGGTCGGCGGCGACGAAGGCAGCGCGCAGCTCGTCGACCTGCTCCCCGACGCCGCGGCGCGGGACCCGGTCGACGAAGCGGAGGAGGCGGCACGAGCCGCCGCGGTGCGTGCGGCCGTCGCCGAGCTGCGGGCCCGCGAGCGGGAGATCGTCGTAAGCCACTTCGGGCTCGACGGCGAGCCGCACACCCTCGACCAGATCGCGCACGAGCTCCACCTCGCGCCGGAACGGGTCCGCCAGATCGAGCAGCACGCGCTCGCGACGCTTGCGCGGCAGCTCAGCGACGAGGGCGCGACGCCGGCGAAGAGGTCGCGGTCGCGGGTCTAGTGCCGGGCTGCGGGGCAGGGACTCGAACCCCAACGTCCTGGTCCAGAGGCGGGGCGGCTCCAAAGCAGGCGACTGCCGGGCCGCGCGCGCCGTGCTGAAGCTGAGCGGCCCGGCTGCCGTCGACCGCGGCCGCGTGGGGCCCGCCTGATGCCGACGTGACGGCGAGGCGGAGGAGCGTGGCCGTTCTCGGGCAGTATGGGCGGACGGTGTGCGGGTGTGCCTTCAGGAAGGTGTGGCGGTGGGTCGTCACCACCGTCGTCGCTGCGCTCGTGCTCGGTGTGCCTTCCGGCCGCGCCTCCGGTAGCCACGCCGCGGCCTTCGTGCCGTACGCGAGCGGGTTCTCGTCGCCCGTCTGTGTGACCTCCGCGCCGGGCGATCCGACGACGCTGTATGTCGTGGAGCAGGCCGGCACGATCAAGACAGTGAAGGGCGGCCAGGTCACGGGGACGTTTCTTGACATCCGTTCGATTGTGAAGAGCGGCGGCGAGCTGGGTCTTCTCTCGATGGCCTTCAGCCCGCGCTACGCGACGAATCACCTCTTCTACGTCTCCTACGACGATCTGGACGGCAACTCGCGGATCGCGCAATACCGATCCGCGAACGGAGTGGGTCTCCCTTCGAGCGCGAAGATCGTCCTCACGGTTCACCAGCCGTACTCGAATCACAAGGGTGGCCAGCTCCAGTTCGACAAGCGCGGGTATCTCTACGTCGGCTTCGGCGACGGCGGCTCCGAGGACGACCCGAACCAGACCGCCCAGAACCCGAGCCTGCGGCTCGGCAAGCTGCTGCGCTCGGCGACCACGGTCCCGAGCCAGCGCTGGAAGATGGTCGCGCTCGGGCTCCGCAACCCCTGGCGCTTCTCCTTCGACTCCAGTAACGACCTGTGGATCGGCGACGTCGGCCAGGACCACTGGGAGGAGGTCGACTTCCGGCCGGCGGCCGACCTCGACAAGCTCGCAAACTACGGCTGGAGCCGCTACGAGGGGGACGTCGTCTTCGACGCGAGCCACCAGTACACGAACATCGGGCAGAAGGTGTTCCCCGTGCTCGTCTACCCGCACACGGTCGGCTGCGCGATCATCGGCGGCTACGTCGTCGCCGGCTTCTACTACTACGGCGACTACTGCGAAGGAACCATCTGGCGCTTCCGCACCGGCCCGCACGGCCGAGCCGGTGGCTCACATCCAGTCGGTCAGGTCCCGTCGCTCTCGTCGTTCGGGATCGACGGCGCCGGACACCTCTTCGCCCTCTCGCTCAACGGAACCCTCTACGCACTTCGCTAGACCCTCGTCACATGCCGTCGCCGGCAACAGGAAACCCGCCGGAGCGGCGCTCTCTCAGCTGCGGGGCAGGGACTCGAACCCCAACTTCCTGATCCAGAGTCAGGCGTCCTACCATTAGACGACCCCGCAACGGGTCGAGCCGCAGTGTAGCGGCCGGTCCGGGCTCAGATCTCGAGCCGGTACATCGGGACCAGGCGCTGCTCGGTCTCCGTGTCGATGTGGGCGACGACCTCGACGTACGGCTCGAGGCCCGAGCCGCGGAGCTTCGCCTTCAGCAGGCCGTCGACCTGGAAGATCCCCGACGAGTTGTTCATGCGGATCTCGATCAGGATCGGCCGTTCCTCGCCGTCGCCGATCGTCACGTCCTCGATCGCTGCGGCCGAGAGCGAGTGCATCGAGACGCTGCCGCGCTGGAACGGGATCCTCGACCTGCCCTTGGCCATGTCGAGGGCGTCGGCGACGCGGATGATCCCCGCCTCGACCGTCAGCGGCTGGCCGTCGGCGCGATGGCTGATGATCGCCTGCAGCACCTCGGAGACGACGACGGTCCGGTCCGGCTCCGCGTAGAGGCCGTCGAGCAGCGGGTAGAGCTTCCGCTCGGCGAGGAAGAGGCTGAAGTCCTCGTGCTCGTGACGGTGGATCGACATGCCGGTGTCGTGCAGGAGCGCGGCGAGGGTGACGACGACCTCCGAGTCTTCGGGATCCATGCCGTAGTCCTGCACCATGGCCGTCTCCACGTGGTGCTTCGTCAGCTGGCGCAGGAGCTTGAGCGCGATGTTCGTGACGATCTGGATATGAACCCACGAGTGGTCGTTGATCTGCATCCGCGCGACCGCGTTCACGTTCGCGACGTGCCACCAGGCCTTCAGCTGCTTGTCGTCGTTGACGCGCTCGATCAGCGTGCGCAGCTTCCTGTTGCCGCGGACCGGCACGTTGATCCTCATCCGCGCGATCGCCTCGCTGGGCGTCAGGCGGGCCTCCTGCTCGGCCGCGCCGGCGGACGGCTCTTCGATCGGCTCGGCGGCCTCGCTGTCGAGCGCCATGCGCCGCAGTCTACGCGCGTGCTCGACGGGCCCGGTGCGCGGCCGGCGTCAGTTGTTCGTGCAGTCGGGCGTGGGGCCGCTCGACCAGACGGAGGCGACGCCTGCGGCCGACCCCGGATCGGGCTGGACGGTGCACGTGGTACCCGACCCGCCGCCGCCGCTCGTGGCGAACGTCCCGGTCCAGCCGCTGCTGCCCACGGCGAACGTGATCTTGCTGTCGTAGTAGACGCCGTAGGCGCTCATGCTGCTGAACTCGCACTCGTAGCTCAGGTTCTGGCCCTTGCACATCAGATTCCGCACGGTCCAGCCCGAGTCGGCGAAGCTCTGCTGCATCGCGCGGATGAGAGCGCCTTCGGCCGCCCGCAGCGCGCAGCGGTTGGGGTCGCCCGTCGGCGGGGCCGGCGGGTTGATGCAGATGCGCGGGTCGCCGGCGGTCGCCGGTGGGGGCGGGCACGACGCGAGCCCCGTGCTGCTCGCGCAGAAGCTCCCGCCGGGCAGCACGCGCGCCCAGACCGTGGCCTTGCCCGTGGTCGATGTGGCCGAGCACCTGAAGGTGATGAACTTCCCCGCGTGCGCGGCTCCGAGGCCGTGGCACACGGTCGCGCTGATCTCGGAGGGCGCGCTCCGGTTGTCCGTCGGGATCTGCGGGACGACGCCGTGGATCCTCAGGCCCATCGCCTTGGGAGTCAGGTAGGCGGGTGGCGCCGCGGCGGACGCGATCGGGACGAGGACCGCGCACACCGCACCGCAGATGATCCAGATGACCTTTGGGGAAGGCCCTGTCGAAGCTTCACGGCGTCGCATCGTCTCAGCTCCGGCCTATTGGTTCGGAATCAAACGCGAGTCGGTGAGGTCGACGCCGATGCTCTGGAACACCCCGGCCAGCGTGGTCGCGGTGTTGCACGTCTGACCGGCGGGGACGGGGATGCACCAGAACTTGCTCGGGTCGGGCTGGGTCGGGTTGAGGCTGTTCCGTGCGATCTGCTGCATCGTCTGGAACGGCGTGATGCCCGTGTCGAGCGTGCAGCCGGTCGTCGTGGACGAGTCGTAGGCGATCGAGTACACCCACGTTCCCGCCTGGGCGGCGGCCTGGGCGGCGGCGATCCCCTGGTTGCACGGGTTCGGGCCTTCCGGGGCGACGGTCGCGTCGCCGTCGCTGAGGAGGATGATCACGGGCTGTGCGTGCCGGGCCGAGTCGGAGGCGAGCGCGGCCTGCGCGACGTTGATCGCCTCGGCGTAGTAGGTGCCGGCGCCGCCCGGGGAGTTGACACCGTAGTAGTGCATCCCGTTGCCGGGAGGGACCGTGCCGCCCGTGCATCCGTCCCAGGTGACCGCCTCGGCGATCTGCGAGGCGGGGTTCAGCGTCGTCGACTGGTTCGACAGCTTGAAGTCGTTGGAAAGCCCGCCCGAGATGAGGTACGTGCCGGTGCCCGACCCCTTTGTCGTCTCGGTGACGGTGACGGCATGACCGGTGCCCGTCAGGCCCGTCGCGTTCGCGGTCATCACCGGCTCCGCCTGGTCACTCATTCCGCCTGCGAACGTCACCGTGAACGGCCCGCCAGCGTTTCCGGTGACGATGATGGTCCCCCCGACGGACGTGATCGACGTGAGAACCGAGAGCGCGGAATAGACGGAAGACGCGGAGGCGTTCCACGCGATCGGGGCAGTGGTCTGGCCGTTGAACGTGAGCGTGAACGTCCCACCTGTGGCGTGGGAGACCGTGACCGTCTGCACCTCGTCCGACGGATAGCCGATGTCGCCGGAGCCGAGGAACCAGTTGGGGAAGGTCTGGTTCGGCGTGTACCAGCCCGGCTTGGACGTCAGGTTGCCCGAGCAGATGTTCGTGTGCCCCCACCCGTTCAGGTCGAGCGACTTGTTGTTGTAGGTGCTGGTCGTATCGTGGGTGAATCCGTTCGGGAGCGTGAGCGCGGGGAACACCTCGAGCCCGACCTCGTCGAGAGGGGGCGAGAAGCCGCAGTTGCCGAGCACGCTCTCCTGGCAGGGCAGCAGTCCTTTCAGAAGCCTTCTCACGCCGTCCTTCGCACAGTCGATCTTCCAGGACTGGCTGGAGCTCATGACCTGCGTCGTTCCGTCCTCGGCCAGCACGGGCTGGTTGCACGCGTCGGTCATGGATCCACTCGTGTCGATGACGACCATGATGTCCAGGGGGTGCGGCACGCCTCCGCGCGCCGCGGCCGTCCCCGACGCCGCGACGGTGGTGAACCCGGAAGGCAGGAACAGGTGGAGCAGGGTCGTGCTCACCGACGCCGTCTCGGTGACGTTGACCGCGTTGCAGGTGGTGGTCGGCTGTCCCGTCGCAGGGATCGTGACGGGGGTTGCAGAGCCGGTGGGATTGCAGCTGGTCTGGTCCAGGTCGGTGGAGCAGGGCAGACTTGAGAGAGACGTGAGGCACTCGAAGGTGACCGTGGGAGCACCGGCCGTCATGCTCAGCGGATGCGCGTTGACCTCGCCGGGCGCGGCGCTGAAGGCGGTCGCGGCGCCCCACGCAACGATCGCGTGCGGCATGTCCTGACCCGCGGCCAGGGCCGCTGCGTCGACGGCCTGCTGCAACTGGCGCTGCGCGACATAAAGGCGTCCGATGTCGACGACGAGCCCTGCGAACCCGATCAAGACGACGAGAGCGGCCGCCATCAAGACGAGCGCCTGACCCTCCTCGCCGCGGCTCCTGTGCGCCAGGAGCCTGAGGGCCCTCGGCCTCATTCGATCGCCTCTGTCGCGGACGCGGTCAGGGTGCAGCCGGGATAGAGGTTGATGCCGAGGATCGTGAGGTCGCACCCGTAGCTCGCGGTCATCGTCGCCTGGTCACCCTGGAACCAGCCCACTCCGGTCATGCACGTCTCACTGCCCGAGAAGGAGGTCGTGATGGAGATGTTGTTGGCATTGAGGGCAGGCGTCGCGGTGCCCAGCGCCTGTTGGATCGCCGGGGCGCACGGATTCCCCTGCATCCCGCGGTCGAGGGCGAGCGCCCGCGCGCCCGAACGGGCGGCGTCGGTCAGCGTGATGTAGTTGTTGAACATGAGCCCGAACTTGATGATCCCGGTCAGGATGAGGAGCAGCACCGGCAGCATGAGCGCGAACTCGACGAGGGACTGCCCGTCCTCGCGGCGCCAGGCCAGGCGCCGGCGGGCTCGGCCCCGAGGGGGGCTGAGCAGTGCTCTCTGGGTGCTCAGACGCATCGGGTCATCGGCTGACGAGCGCGCGGGTCGCAGCGCTTCCGCAGATGGACTGTAGGCCGGTTTCCGAGCGTCCGAACCAGCCCAAAGTCTAGGCCGGGCCGGACTGAGATCAGGGCTGCGCCCGATGCGCGGCGAGGAGCTCCGCCAGCTCCGCGCGCGTGCCGACCCCGAGCTTCCGGTAGCCGGTGCCGGCGTGACGGCGCACAGTCACGGCGGAGATGCCGAGGAGCTCGCCGATCGACCGCGTCGAGTGGCCCTGCCGCAGCAGGTCGACCACCTCCCACTCGCGCTCGGTGAGCTCGACGAGCGACCGCCCGTGCAGCTCGAGCCGCCGGCGCCGGGCCTCACGGCCGCGGAGCTCGCCGATCAGCCGTGACACGAGCGCTCGCGGAACCGCCGCCTCGCCCCGCAGCACGCCGCGCACCACGAAGGGCAGCCGCGCCGGGTCGACGCGCTCGGGGAGATATCCGATCGCGCCGGCGCGCACGGCGGCGACGAGGTCGTCCTCGTCGAGGCGGCGCGTCATCACGACGACCGGTGTCCCCGGCGCCCACGCCGTGATCCTGGCGGCTGCCTCGATGCCGCGCGCCGGCGGGTCGAAGTCGAGCAGGCAGACGTCGGGCGTGTCGCGGAGGGCCGCGGCGACGGCCTCGTCGGCGTCCCCGGCCTCGGAGCAGTCGGCCGCGCCTTCGAGCGCGAGCCGCATGCCCACCCGCGTCGGGCGGTGGTCCGCGCCGATCAGCACGCGCGCCTTGGGCTCGGTTGGGAGGGTGGAAGCGGGCATACGGCCTGCCGGCGGTGGCACCGTCGGGATCGGCGACTACCATAAACTGGCTGCCCTCTACGCGGAGGTGAGATGGGCGTGCGCGTCCTGATCTGCGACGACCACAGGCTGATCCTCGACGGGATCAAGCGAGCGCTCGAGAACGTGCCCGACTTCGAGGTGGTCGGAGAGGCATCGTCCGGCTCGCAGGTGCTGTCGATGGTGGGGCGCACGAATCCCGACCTCGTCCTGCTCGACCTGCGCATGCCGGGCGCCGACGGGCTGACCTGCCTGGGGCAGATCAGAAAGCGCTACCCCGAGGTGAAGGTCGTCATCCTGTCGGTGTCGACCGACGAGAACGTGATCCAGACCGTGCTCAAGCGCGGCGCCAGCGCCTACATCGTCAAGAGCATCAACCCGGTCGACCTGCCGTCCGTCCTGCGGCAGGCGATGGAGGGGACGGTCTACAGCGCGGTCGGGCTTCCGGAGGCCGGCGACAGCGCTGCCCGGGCCGCGGGCCTGACCGAGCGCGAGGCGGCGATCCTCTCGGCACTGGCACGAGGGCTGTCGAACGAGGCGATCGGCAAGGAGCTCTGGATCGCGGAGCAGACCGTCAAGTTCCACCTCACGAACATCTATCGCAAGCTCGGCGTGGCGAACCGCACCGAGGCGGCGCGGCTCGCCTACCAGCACGGCCTCGTCGACAGTCCGATCGGCGACCACTGACCGCCCGCGGGGGCGGGACAGACTCCTACTTCTTGAGCGAGTCCAGGATCTGGAACATCGCCGGCCCGAGCAGGACGACAAAGACCGCGGGGAAGATCAGGAACACGAGCGGGAACACGAGCTTCACCGGGGCCTTGTGCGCGCGCTCCTCGGCCATCTGCCGTCGCCGCTTCCGCATGTCGACGGCGAGGTTCCTCATGATCTGTCCGACCGAGACGCCGAGCCGCTCGCCCTCGACGATCGTGCGCACGAACGAGCGCACCGTGTCCGTCGGGCAGCGGCCCAGCAGGTTCTCGAGCGCATCGGTCGGGGAGAGGCCCATTCGCTGCTCCTGCGTGGCGAGCCGCAGCTCGGCTCCGAGCGCACCCTGCATCCGCTCGGACGCGCCGCGGAGCGAGCCGGCGAAACCGACACCGGCCTCGACGCTGACGACGAGCAGGTCGATCAACTCCGGAACCGCGTAGTCGATCTCGGCGAGCCTCTCGCGGGCGCGCCTGCGCACGATGCTCACCGGCGCTATCCATCCACTCGCGATCAGGATGGCAGCGCCGGCCACGACGGTGAGGACCTTCATGCCGCTGGCGATGGACAGCCAGAGCCAGATCGCGCCGAGCCCGGCCGCAGCGAGCACCTGGTATCCGTACAGCATCCGCGGCGACAGCGAGTACATCCCCGCCGAGACGAGATGCTGCCGTAGCTCGGACTCGCGGAGCCCGCCCAGCCTTCCGCCGAGGGTCTCGCCGACAAACGACGCGAGATCCTGCAACGAGGAGCGGCTCTGCCGGTCGTCGACCCCGGCCGTCGAGGTGAATCCGTAACGCTCGATGCCGCTGACGCTCGCGACCATCCGCCGCCGCGACATCACGAGCGCCCGTCCGGCAACCGCGAACGCGACTCCGACGAGGGCCAGGCCGAGCAGCAGCAACGCCATCATGTACTCCTAGACCTCGATGTCGACGATACGCCCGATCGCGACCGACCCGGCGATGACGAGAAGTCCGGCACCGACGAGGAGGACGCGTCCGAGCGAGTGTGAAAGCAGCGGATGGATGTAGCCGGGGTCGAGCACGAGGATCACGCCCAGGAGACCGACCGGGAGCACGGTGACGATCCAGCGCGAGAGACGGCCCTGAGCCGTGAGCGTCTTGACGAGCCGGCGAAGCTCTGACCGCTCACGAACGGTGTCGGTGACGTGGTCGATCACCTCCGCGGCGCTCACGCCGGTCTCTCGCTGAAGCCGTGCGACGAAGGCGAGCTGCTCGAGATCGCGATTGTCCATCCGCGCGACGGCGACCGAGAGCGCGTCGTCGAGCGGGGCGCCGAGCTGCTCGGCCGCGATCACCCTCTGGAGCTCGCTCTTCATCGGGTCGGAGGCGCTCTCCACGACGACCGACAGCGAAGCGGCGAGGCCGTGACCTGCGCGCAGCGCGGAGGCGATGATCTGGAGGCTGTCGGGAAGCTGTATCCCGAACTGGCGCCGGCGTTCGTTGAGCTTGCGCTTGCAGTACGTGCGGACCGCGAGCGGAATCACGACCAGGGCCGGAACGCCGAACAGGAGAGAACCGGTGGCGATGGTGATCACCGCGAGGGTGCCGAGCGACGCGGCGATCGTGCCGGCCACGATCTGGATCGCGGGCGTCGTGATCTGCGCAACCTCGAGCTCTTCCTTGAAGCGCGTCCACCAGGCCCGGGACTGGAGCGAGTGCTCGGCGCCCTCGAGCAGGATGGCCCTTCGGCCGCCCGGCTCAGGGTCGAGATCCTGGGCGGACGCGAGCGTGACGAACTCCGACATCCGCCGCTGAACCTGCGATCGCCTCGGTCTGATCACCGACGCGATCGCAAAGCCGACGAGAAGAGCGCAGAGCAGGATGACGACGCCGGCCGTGATCGGCGACAGGATCGCCCGGTTGAGCAGCGAGCGCTGGTAGGGCGCCGCCGGCGGGATCGCCGCGAGCGCAGGCGTCTGGTACCGGGTCCGGGCTGTGCCGGAGATGCCGGCGACGTGCACGGCGACATGCACGACCTCCTGCGGACCGGCGAGCGAGCGGTAGCGGAGCAGGTACTCGCTTGCGAGCTGGATGCCGAGCCGGTTGTAGATCCCGGTCAGCTGCGCGGGGCTCGACTCGGACTCCTCCGCATAGCTTCCACCCGTGTCGAGGGCGAGCTGCTGCAGCGAGCTTCGGTCGAAGAAGCGGGAGCGGAGGCCGACCGTGAAGATGCGAACGTCGCTCGCTCGAGCTGCGCGCACGGCGGCGGCGAGGCTCGTCCGGCTGCCGAGGTCGGCGCCGTCGGAGAGCAGCACGACCGATCCCGAGTCGACCTTGGCGGCACGCAGGAGCTGAACCGCCGTGCTCACGGCGTCGTAGATGTGCGTCCCGTAGGCGAGCCGTGGCGACGTGTCGAGAGCCGAAGCAATCGCTGCGTTGGACCGCGTGAACGGCAGGGTGACCTGCTCCTTGTCGTTGAAGGCGACGAACGCGAGCTCCTGGGCCGGCGCGCGATGTGCTGCGAAGGCGCGTGCTGCGGCCATCGCGCCGGCGATCGGCTTGCCCGCCATGCTGTCGCTCGCGTCGACGACGAGCACCACGCCGAAGTGGGCCGGGCCGTTCGCGTTCGCAGGCACGAGCTGCACGTCCGTCGCGGCTCGCCCGTTCTCGCTCACCTGCACCTGAGCCGCGTTCAGCGAGGCGCTCGCCGGCAGCGTCAGGATGAACGACTTGACCGGGAACGTGCTGCCGCCGGCCTCGGTGATCCCGATCGCGCGTGCTCCGGCCGAGCGAGCCTGCCCGGCCGCCGCCGTGGCGACGGCGGCCGCGAGCGCAAGGAGGGCGAGCTTCTTCAACGGGCTGCGGTCGCCGTCCGCGCCGGCGCCATCGGAGTTCCGAAGAGGCTCAGCGGGAGGCTCACGCCACGCTTCTCGAACTTGCTCATGAAGAGCGGGCGGAGCCCGGTCGGGCGGAGCTTGCCGATGACGACGCCGTCGTTCGTGATCTCGTCGAGGTGGAACTCGAACAGATCCTGGAGCGTGATCACCTCCGACTCCATCCGCTGTACCTCGGTGATGGCGGTGACGCGGCGTGAGCCGTCCTCGAACCGTTCCAGGTGGATCACGAGATCGAGCGCGCTCGCTGCCTGCTGCCGGATCGCTCGAATGGGAAGGTCGAAGCCGGCCATGAGCACCATCGTCTCGACGCGGGTGAGCGCGTCGCGCGGAGCGTTCGCATGCACGGTGGACAGTGAGCCGTCGTGGCCGGTGTTCATCGCCTGCAGCATGTCGAGCGCCTCTGCGCCGCGGACCTCCCCCACGATGATCCGGTCGGGCCGCATGCGCAGTGCGTTTCGCAGCAGCTCACGGATCGGCACCTCGCCCTCGCCCTCGATGTTCTGCGGGCGAGCCTCGAGGCGGAGCACGTGCCGCTGGTCGAGCCGGAGCTCGGCGGCGTCCTCGATCGTCACGATCCGCTCGACGTCCGGAACGGCCGACGAGAGTGCGTTGAGGAGCGTGGTCTTGCCCGCGCCGCTCCCGCCGGAGATGAGGATGTTGAGCCGCGCCTGGACGGCGCGCTCGAGGAACTCCACCGTCTCGGTCGAGAGCGTCCCGATCTTGATCAGGTCCTCGAGCTCGAGCCGCTTCTTGCTGAACTTGCGGATCGTCACGAGCGGCCCGCTGAGCGAGAGGGGCGGGATGATCGCGTTCACGCGGCTGCCGTCGGGAAGGCGGGCGTCGACCATCGGCGACGACTCGTCGATCCGGCGTCCCACCTGGGCGACCATCTTGTTGATGATCCGGCGCAGGTGCGACTCGTCGTTGAAGCGCACCGCAGTCGGGTAGAGGCGCCCCTGCCGCTCGATCCAGATCTCGAACGGGCCGTTGACCATGATCTCCGTCACGGAGTCGTCGGCGAGGAGTCGCTCGAGGGGTCCGTGGCCGAGAATGTCGTCGGCGATCTCCTCCTCGAGACGGAGGCGGTCGTCGCGGGCGATGCCGGACTCTTCTGCGAGATGCGTCCTGATGTCGCCCTGGACCCGGTCGCGAAGCTCCGCCGGATCCATGCTCACGTTGTAGAGCTGTGGTCCGAGATCGCCGATCACGGCGAGATGGACGCGTGTCTTGAGCTCGGCGAACGGATCGCGGCTGCTGGGGCCGGTGACCGGACGCGCCGCCGAGAGACGCTCGTGAAGCTCCATCAAGCCCGTCCACCGACGAGGAGCTTGCGAAACCCGTTAGTCGAAGCATCCGGGTTCTTTGCCTCGTGCTCTCGGATGAAGATGTCGGCGAGCTCGCGGAACGCCCGCGCCGCGGACGACCGCTCGTGGGCAAGGACGATCGGCGTCCCCTCGTTGACGGAGCGGGGGATCGCACGGTCGCTCGGGATCCGCACCTGCGGGACCCGCCCGACGATCGCCGAGACGTCGTCGTTCGTGATCCCGACGCGCGAGTCCGCCCGGTTCAGGATCAGCGTGACGTCTCCGGGGTCGTACCCCATCAGGTCGAGCGTCTCGAGGCCGAGCTTCGTGTTCTTGAGCGAGAGCGTGTCGAGCATGCCGACCATGCACACGTGCGTCGACATGTCGATCGAGGCGATCACCTCGGGCGTGAACCCGGGCGGTGTGTCGACGATCACGACGTCCGACATCGAGCGGAGGACCCCGTAGAGGTCACGCAGGAACTCCACGGTGATCACACTCGCCTGATCCGGCCGCGTAGGCGCCATCAGGACCCGGGCGCCCGACGGATGCTTGGCGAGGAACCCGTCCAGCTTCTCCTGGTCGAGCGAGCCGCCCGCCTTGACGAGGTCGTAGATCGTCTTCTCGGGAGAGAGGCCGAGCGCGAGCCCGAGGTCGCCGAACTGGAGGTCGAGGTCGACGAGAACGACCCGCTGCCGGCGGGCGGCCATGGCGACCGCGAGGTTCGTGGCGACGAGCGTCTTGCCGGTGCCGCCCTTGGGGCCGAGCACGCAGACGAGCGGGGCGGACGAGAGCCCTGCGCCCGCCGTGGATCCCCGCTTGCGCGCGAGGACCTTCTCGAGCGTGAAGCCGACGTCCTCCGGCCGCGCCGGGAGCGTGATGACGTCCTCGGCGCCGGCTTCGAAGACTCGCCTGAGGAACCCGTCGGGCGAGCTTTCGGTGAGCACGACGACCGGACGGTCGGGCCTGCGCTGCACGGCGCCGTCGATCACGTAGAGCGCCCGGTCCGAGTAACCGGAGCAGGCAAGGAGCAACAGCTCGGCGCGGCTCTCGTCGATCGCCTCCCAGGCGTCGTCGAGATCGTCCAGCACGCCGACCACCTCGATGCCGTCGTCGCGCGAGAGCGTCTGCTCGATGTCCTTCCAGTTGACGTCGCGATCGAGGGCGACGAGTGCTCTGATGCGTGTGCTGGTCATTTTCCACCTGCGAGCGTCTGCGGCGTGACGGAGACGAGAGGCTGCGACGGAGCACCGACCGTCGGCCTCAGGGTGAACCAGACCTTGCCGGTGTCGACCGCGAGCGCGAGGAGCGCGGCCTGCTTCGCGTCGACGCGGACGGTGACGGTGCTGCCGTTCGCGCCGATGAGCACGGGGATGTTCTCGAGGATCTGCCTCACCCCGGCCGACGTGCTGAAGTAGATGTCGATCCGGTCACCGGAGGCGAGCTGCCCACCGATCGTCCGCGTGGGATCGATCGGAAGCGTCAGCGCGCGCTGCGTCCCGGAGATCTCGGTGTCGAGCGTGCTCGCCGGCTGCGCGAAGTCTCCCGCCGTGAGCTGCTGTCCTGGAAAGATGTCGGAGGTCGCGACGCCGGTACGGAGCGCCGACGGGTCGACGTACGCGCCGGTGAGAAGAGCGGTCTTCGGTACCGACGCGATCTGGTAGAGATGCTCCGTGCCGACGACGGCGCCCGGCGTGCCCTTTTCGATCAGGCTACGAGCGACGAGCACCGACGTCGCCGCCGAGCTCGCGGACACGTTCTGCCGGTATCCCCTGACGTATACGAGCAGGACGATCCCGGCGAGCACGGCCGCGCCGACAGCGATGAGGATCGTTCCCCTTCTCGTTGAGAACACCCGTTCCGCGAGCTCCACGTCTTCCTCCTAAGCACTCAGTCGTGAGTTTGGTATTCCGCCGGTGTGGCCGAGGAGGGGCAGCGGCGGCAAAGCGCGAGCCGACCACCGAACATGCCCCTCGTGCTGCATCTCGACCCCGGGCCGTTCCGCCCGCCGTCTACAGATCGTTGGCGACCTGGTTCAGGATGGTGAGGATGTTCGTGCCTGTCAGGCGGAGGGCACCGATCGCGGCGATCGAAACCAGCGAGAGGATCAGGGCGTACTCGACGAGCGCCTGGCCCTCCTCCCGGCGCCGCGCGGTCGGCCGCAGGCCGGCGAACGCGAGCTGGAGCTGCATGTACATCGACTCGAGCATCGTTCTTCTCCCCCGGGGCCTCGGCCCCGTCTCGTTGATTTACAGGTGGCGCCGCACCAAGGCGTCTGTCCACCGGTGAACATGGTTTACGTTGCGCCCAGAGGGGGGTCACCGGCGGAAAGGACGGAACAACCCACCCCTTCGTGTGTTCGTCCCGAATCGCCCGGAGAACACGCCCCGGCCGCGGCTAGAGATCGTTCGCGACGCCCTGGATCAGGCCGTTGAGGCTCGTGCCCATCGTCCTCAGGACGACGTACGCGGCGATCGAGACAAGCGAGAGGATGAGGGCGTACTCGACGAGCGCCTGCCCGTCCTCGCGCCGGGTAGCGCTGCGCAGAGCGCCGAGGGCTGCGATGCCGCGGCAGCGAAGCGATGCCAGCATGCGTTTCCTCCTTCGCGCGGCCCGGCTGGGCCGATTCGCAAACGAACGTACTTCCCGGCCCGATGCGTTTGCCCGGGCGAACGGGTTGGAACGGGCCAGCCGATGGTCGATAGACGGCCGAGCCGGCGCCGACGGTCTACGGCTTGCCCAGCGCTCCGGCGATCACCGTGCTCCCGGCCGCGGCGAAGCGGATGCCGTACTGCCGAGGCCGGTCGATCATCGCGCGTCGGAGCTCGGGTGCGAAGGCCGTGCAGCCGAGCGCCTGGCCGTCCGGCCGCACGCTGGTCGGCGCGGCCGTGACGGGTCGGCCGGCGGACGTCTCCAGCGTGATCACCGCGGGTCCGGCCGCGATCCCGTTCGTCCAGACGCGCCAGCAGAGGTCGTCGGCCCCCTTCGCCTGGAGGAGCACCGCTCCGTTCGACGACGGGTCGCCGGCGACCGAGTACAGGCTTGCATCCCAGCGCGGGCTGATCTGCGCGAAGACGGCGGTGGCGGTCAGCAAGGTCGCGATCGCGACCATCCCGAAGATCCGGGCGACTCGCGCATGCACGTGCGTGCTCGCCCACACCCGGAGCGGCGAGACGAGATCGAGCTGAACGACCATGACCAGCAGCGCGAGGGCGATCCACGGGACGGGGTTGCTCATGGCCGACGTGTCGAGCTCGATCCACATCGCGAGAAACCACACGCCCGACAATCGAGGCCAGCGCAGCGCGAGCGGAACGATCAGAAGCACGTAGTAGTGGTCCCACACGATCGGACTGAGCACGAAGCTCGCCGCGAGCGTGAGTCGGAAGGCGAGGAAGTCGTTCGACCGGCCGACGGCGGCCGCCCAGGCGATCAACCCGACGCCGAGGATCGCCGCGACGAGCAGGGCGTGGCCGGCGGAAAGGCCCGAGGCGAGGCCGAGCGACGTCACCGAGAGGCTGAAGGTCTGCTCGTACGAAGACAGCGTGTGCACGAGCGACGCGTACGTGCCGATGCTCGAGACACCGAGCGGCAGCCACGCGAGGAGGCACATCCCGGCACTCACCGCGCACGCGAGCGCGGCTGTCCTGAAGCGCCGGGTGACGACGAGCCAGATGAGGAGCGGGAACAGGAACAGCTTCGACACGGCGAGAACCGCGGCGACGACGGCCGTGAGGATCCTGCGGTCGCGATAGCGCCAGAGCACCGCGAGCAGCAGCATCAGGATCGGCATCAATGTCCCCAGTCGAACGCTGTACTGCACCGGGATCAGCAGGAAGACCGCGCCGAGGCAGCGCCAGTCCCTCACCCCGAGCAGACGCAGTGTCACGGCGAACGCGCCGACCGACACCGTGAGCCAGATGCCGAGCGCGAGCCCGTAGGGCAGCAGCGCGAACGGGACCAGGAGCGCGGCCATCGGGGCCGGGTAGACGAACTGCTTCTTGTCCGCGAGCGCCGCCAGCGTGTGGGCGGGATAAGGCGACTCGCCCGCGAGGTAGTGGCGGGACGCGTCGTAGAAGACGCGGAAGTCCCAGCCGAGGCCCGGAAGATGGAAGTTGAAGGCCGTCCAGGCCGCCGGAAGGACGGCGAACACGAGGATGCTCGCCGCGCGCGAGACCCAGGACGAGAGCGCGTCCGGCCGCCGCAGCCGCAGGCGTGCGGGAAGGGAGATCGTCGTGGCCGGGCTCATCACGGGCGGGACGACCGGCGGACGAAGAGCTTTGCGTGCGTGTCGGACGCAACCGGAGCGAACGCCGGGTCCGCGGCGATGCGACGCTCGGCGCGGCTGCGCGGCGCGACGAGGACGACGTTCACGCGTGCGAGCGCCGGGTCGCCGAGGGGGCTGCCGTCGAGCCAGTCCAGATAAGTCGACTGGTCGCTGCTGCGGAACGCGTCGAGCGGGTTCCCGATCAGGATTCGGCCGCCTGCGAGTGCAACCTGCTCCGCGAGCACGTCCTCGGCGAGCACGGGCGTCCCGTGGGCGGCCGCAACCGTGCGGGCGACGAGCGCTGCGCTCGCACCCGTCGAGGCAGGTCCGCGGTCCACCGCGAAGAGCGTGGCCGCGACACCGATCGCGAGGGCGGCCAGACCCAGACGCCGGCCGGCGCTGCCGCCATGCGGCAGCCCCCGCGCGGCCCGCGGCGCGACGGCGAGCACGAGCCACACCCCCGTCCGAGACGCATGCACCGTTGCCAGCACCAGGCCGGCGAACGCGACGAGCTCCCAGCGGCTCGTCCCACCGCGCACCGCGAGCGCGAGCAACACGACCGCGCCGACGGCGAGGACGACGTCCCAGGGCGCGTGCAGCGAGAGCGAAAGCGGCGCCCACAGCCCGTGCGCACGCCGTGCGGCCTCGTTCTCGAGGACTCCGCGAAAGTACAGCGGCGTCCGCCAGAGCGCGGGCGTGAGGCAGCAGGCGACACACGAAGCGGCGCCCACCGAGAGCGCCTCGAGCGGTGAGCGCTGCAGCCGGAAGACCGCGAGGTACACGAGCAGGAGCGCGAGGCCGACAAGAACCGCGCCGTGGAGGTTCGCCCAGAGCGCGAGCAGGGGCAGCGCAAGCCAGATACGACGTGACGGCCCCCGCGTCTCGGCCCGGAGCAGCAGCAGCAGCAGCGGGAGCAGCGCCAGCGAGAAGAGCTGGAAGCGCACGATTGCGAGCGCGGGGAAGACGGCGACCGCGGCGACGAGGATCGTCACCGCCGCCTGGTCGTCGCGTGCCCCGAGCGCTCGGGCGTCGACCGCCACGAGAGAGAGCGCGACCGCGACGGCGGCGAGCTGCGCCACGAGCAGCCCGCGAGGCCCCATGGTGAGCAGGCCGTGGAACAGCAGCTCGGCGAGCACGGGGACGTTCGGCCAGTGCCCCGTCGGAGCGACCGCGAACGGCACCCCATGGGGGATCCGTCCGGCACGGACGATCGCCCCGCCGAGCGCCGCGAGCCACCGGGCATCGGCCCCCACGACCGAGAGAAGCCCCGCGAGGCCCGTCGCGGCCATGACCGCGCCGGCGGCAGCGGGAACGGCGAGCTCACGCGTGCCGCCTCTGGCGCGCACCGTAAACCGGCCGATTTCTGCCACGTCGTCCACTCCGCGTCGCCTCCTGTACCGTGCCGGCGCCGCCGGAGACGGTCGATCCGCGTTCGGACGGTCTTCCTAGTCCAAACGTCCAAGCCGGGGTCGGATCCCAACCCGCCGGAGGTCGTGGCCGGACCTGCCAGGGCGGCCGTGGGTGGGTTGGGACGCGGGGCGTACGGTCGGGAGGATGGTGGCCGACACCGCGATTCCCCTGCGCCCTGCGCTCGTGGGCTCCGCACCGTGGCGCGTCGCGGCCGTCGCGTTCGCGGGCTACGCGCTCTTTCTCGGCGGGCTCTGGTACGCCCACGGAATCGAGGGCTTCATCCACTTCGGGCGCGCCTTCGTCACGCACAGCGACCGGAGCCGGGTGATCACCCCGAACCTCCAGATCGACAACCGGGTCGGCTACGACGGGCAGTTCTACTACGCGATCGCCGCCGACCCCGCCAACGCTCGCTACTACATGAAGGGTCCCGGCTTCACCTACTCTCGGATCGTCTACCCGATGGCTGCCCGCGCGCTTGCGCTCGGCCGCCCGGCCGCGGTGCCGTACACCCTCGTCGCGATCAACCTGGCCGCGGTCGCGATGGCGGTCTTCGCGCTCGCGATCTGGCTGCGGCGGCGGCGCACCTCGACGTGGCTCGCGCTTCTCTATGCGCTCTACCCGGGGCTCGCGTTCTGCATGTACCGCGACCTGACCGAGCCTCTGGCGTTCACGTTCGCGATCTGTGGCGCGGTCGTGTTCGACGGTCGCGGTCGGCACGCACGGTGGGCAGCAGCGGCCCTGTTTGCGCTCGCGGCGCTCACACGGGAGACGACCGTGCTCTTCCCCGCCGTCTACGCCGCGGCATCCCTGCTCGAGGGGCGGGGATCGCTCGGCGCACGGCTGCGGGCGAACGCGCTGAGGGCGGGCGCGTTCGCCGCTGTCGCGCTGCTGCCGCTCCTGGTCGACCGCATCGCCTTCCGGCTCTGGCTCGGATCGTCGACCGTGGAGTCGGGGCCACGGAGCATCTGGCCGTTTGCGGGCCTCGCCGCCTGGTGGCCCTGGACGACGACGCACTGGCTCATCGTTCTGGCGGTGGTGCTCCCCGCACTGGCGTGGACGGGAGCCGCGACCGTGTCGCTGCTGCGGGACGCCGCGGCGCCCGAGCTGTGGCTTCTGCTCGCGAACGTCCTCGTCTTCGTCGTCTTCCTGCCCAAGCCGATCGACGTCGAGTACGGGTCGGCCGCGAGGGCGTGCTGCGGCGTCGTGGCGGCCGCGATACTCAGCGTGCCGGCGCTCGACCGGGCGCTCGCAGGCGGCCGGCGGATGCGGCCGCTGCTCCTGCTCGCCTGGTCTCCGCTCTGGTACGCGGCGGCGTCGATCGCTGCGATCGCTCTCGCGCGCTCCTGACGGGGCAACCATCGCAAGATCACGCAGCGGCAGGTGCGACCACCAGTTCGGCGACGACGGACCGGCCGGATGGTGGGGGACTCGGGCGTCGGCCCGGGCGAGGATGCGGCGGTCGGCCCGACTATCAAGGAGAAGGTGCGATGGTGTACGCCGTGCTCGCAGTGCTGTTCGTCATCCTGGCCTTCGCCCTGGTTCGCATCCGCGGACGCAAGACCGGAAGAAGCTAGACGGTCTATCGCGCTCCGTCGCCGTATGCCGTCTCGGCGCTGCGGATCACGGTGAACGATGGCGCTTAGCCCTCCCGTCTCTGAGACGAGCGATGGCCTGCCGGGGCCGCCCCGGAGGCCGCTCTCACTCCTGATCGCCGACGAGCACGCGACGTTTCGCGCCGGCGTCAAGTCGGAGCTCGAGACCGACGGCTTCGAGGTCGTCGGCGAGGCCGCCAGCGCGGCAGCCGCCGTCGCAGCCGCGGTCCGCCTTCGACCCGACGTCTGTCTCGTCGACGCCGCGCTTCCCGGCAACGGTCTCACCGCGGTGTCCGCCATCGCGCGGCGGTCTCCGGCCACGACGATCGTCGTGCTCGCAGCCTCCCCGGACTCGGTCGGCCTGCTGGCCGCGCTCGAGCGCGGTGCCTCGGGCTACCTGTTGAAGTCGACCATGCCCGGCATGCTGGCGAAGACGCTCCGGGCCGCCCGCCTCGGCGAGCCGGCGCTCGCACGCGCGATGGTTCCGGCGCTGATCGATCACGTGCGCGGCCGTCCGCAGCGGCGGCTCCTGCTGTCGGGCAGCCCCGTCCCGCTCACCGCACGCGAGTGGGACGTCGCGGAGCTCCTCCGCGAGGGCCGCACGACCCTGGAGATGGCCGAGCGGCTCGGCCTCTCACCGGTGACCGTCCGGCGGCACGTGGCCTCCATGGTGCGGAAGCTCGGGGCCACCGACCGCAGGACCGCCGTTCGCGTGCTGAAGCTGGGCGCGCCGCAGAGCCGCTGACAGGCTCAGCCCGCGACGAGCTTCGCGGTCTCGATGCGGTCGAGGCGGGGGAAGTGCTTCTTCAGGAACGCGTCGCCCTGCTGCGCGATCTGCTGCTGGTCGCCGCTCGGCTGCTCGCCGTAGCCGCCGTAGAGGTTGTCGACGACGCTCATGCCGCTCGACACCTTGCCGAAGGGAGCGAACCCCTGTGTGTCGAGTGAGGCGTTGTCGCCGAGGTTGACGAAGACCTGCGTCGTGCGCGTGTTCGGGCCGGCGTCGGCGAAGGTGATCGTCCCCTTGACGTTCGAGGTCTTCACCGGGTCGTCGGGGATCGCAGCTCCCTGCCAGGCGGCCGCCACCGCCGGCGTCGGGCTGATCCCGAACTGGACGACGAAGCCCTTGACGACCCGGAAGAACCTCACTCCGTCGAAGAAGCGGGCGCGGACAAGGTTGTAGAAGCGGTCGGCTCCGAGCGGCGCCCAGGCGCGGTGCACGGTGACGACGAACGTCCCCTTCGTCGTCGCGAAGGAGACGGAGTAGACCGCAGGTGCCTTCGCCTTCAGCGTCGAAGGGTGCAGCAGCGAGGGCGGCGACGCGACCGCGGCCGCCGCGGCCGCGAGCGCGGCGCAGGCTGAGAGGAGCAGTGCCCGGCGCACGCGGGCAAGGGTACCCGCAGCGGCGGCCCAGCCGAAGGTATTAAGCCGTCAGGACCTTCGTATAGGATGCCGCTCGCGTGGTGGAGCCTGCTGCGAGAGCCGATGGTCTGGTCTTGCAAGGCCGCGAGCGGGGTCCGTCCCGGCTCGGTCGCGGTCTCGAGGGCGTCCCGGCCGGCGCCGATGAACGCGGCATGGAGATGCCGGCGAAGGCGGCGCGGGTGCGACTGTCGATCGGCTGGGGCGCCTGCGGGCCCGTCCTGCTGCTCGGGGCGCTGTTCGGCTGGGTCGGTGCAGCCGGCGGCTTTCCGGTCGTGAGCGCCGTGCTCCTCGGGGCCGTCGGCGGCACGGCGTCGCTGCTCGTCCACGAGCTCGGCCATGTGCGCGCAGCCCGCAAGCCGGCGGGAGTGCAGCCGGTCCGCGTCTCGCTCACCTGGCTCGGCGCCTCGACGCGGCTCGAGGGCGCGTACGCGAGTGGGGGCGAGCAGGCCAGGGTCGCGATCGCAGGTCCGGCCGCGTCGCTGGCCGTCGCGGTCGTGCTCACGCTGTCCCTCTATCTGCTGCCGGTCTCGCTCGGCCTGAAGACGCTCGTGCTCCTGCTCGCGTTCTTCAACGCCGCCATCGCCGTGCTGAACCTCATTCCGGCGAGCCCGCTCGACGGGTACAAGCTGATCGTCGGCCTGCTCTGGTCGAGGCTCGGATCGGAGGCGGCCGCCCGCCGGCTCGTCCGCCGGGTCGCGCTCGCCGTGACGGCGCTCGAGGTGCCCGGCGCCGCGGTTCTCACCGTCGAGAAGCCGCTGCTGGGCGCGGCCGTGATCGCGCTCGCCGCCGCCCACTACGGCCAGAAGCTCCTGGCCGCGACGATTCGGTGAGGCGGCCCCGGAGGGTGGGGCCGCCTCGACCGCAGGTGAGGAGATGTGCGGTCCTGTCGGGTTGCGCTTCCGCTGGAGGCGGTATTCCCGAACAGAGGGCCGCTGTGTGTGCCCCGCATTCTCGTCCCGGCCGGTGCGGCGTCCCCGGCCGGACGGAGGGTTCTCGCTCGCGGACCGGAGTGGCTCGTTCGAGGGATGCGCGGCGCCGGTCAGGTCACGGGCGCTGTCTCCCAGCGCCCGTCGACGAGGAGCTTGACGAAGCGGTGGCCCGGGCGCGGCTCGTACTCGCGAACGGTGTCCCGGCAGCGGATCAGGTGCTCGCCGTCGGGGTCGACGGGATCCTGCAGCCCCTCGCGGACCGCCCGCGCCTGCTGCCAGTGCTCGAGCTGGCGCTCCTCGATCCTCGCTCGCAGGCGGCGTGCGCCCTCGACGTCCATGATCCGGCTACGCCTCCGCCGTCGTGAACTGCCAGGAGTGCCGCAGGCCGCCTGCGAAGCGGACGAGGGCCCGGTAGGTGGTGTCCGGCCGGAGCGGCGCGACGGGAATGACGAAGCCGCTGCCGGGGGGCAGGTAGGGCCCGACGGTGGGGGTGGTGCGATCGACGGTCCGCACCGCCACAGGACCGTCGGGCCCGGTCAGGGTCGCCGAGACGATGTGGAGGTGCCACGGGTCGGCGGTGCCCTCGGCGAAGACCATGATGTTGAAGCCGGTCGTCGTCCCGCGCGGCAGTCCGACGAAGTCGCCGGGCACGAACCTGAGCTCGTTCGCCGTCTCCGCGTACGGGACGCCGACGGCGCCGTCGCCGGGATCGCTGTAGACGGTTGCCTTGTTCCAGCCGGATGCGTCGTAGCCGGGCCACGTCGTCATGCAGAGGTAGCCGGAGGCGTCGTCGTCGATGCCGACCTGGCGCAGCTCGGGGCTCATGAGCTGGATGAGATGGATCGGCGAGCTCGCGAACGGGTCGCCGTCGTGCCAGCTCGCGCCCTCCGCGAGCACGCTGTGCTCGCCGGCCCAGCTCCCGCTTGCGGCGTACTCCGGGCTCGTCGGGTTCTCGCTGTGGCTGAACCTGCCCGTCGCCGCCATGTACGCGACGTGCTCGGCGCATCTCGCCGACCAAGCGGGGTTCTCGCGCACGTGCGCGGGGATCCCGTTCGCAGCGCGCTCTGCGTTGAGCGCGGCGAGAATCGCCGGATGCCCGGCGGCGGCGGCGCTCGCTGAGTGGGCGAGTGCCGCGGCGGCGGCGAGGCTGAGGAGGAGCGTACGCATCGGTGTCCGGGGGAGCCGCTCGACGCGGCCTGCCCGGCTATTCATCGGCCGGCGACGTGCCGGGCTTTACTTCGGCGTCCGGACGAGGATTCCGCCGCGGTTCGGCGAACTGACGGCTCCGACGGATGAGTCAGCGAGCCGAGCTACGAGAGACCTGGCGCGCCGCGATGTCTGCCGCAGGCGGCACGCAGCGCACGAGCAGCCCCGAGCGGGAGCTGCTTCGCGTCGGCCTGTTCCGCCGGACGATCGGCCGTGCCCCGGAGCCGGGGCCGCAGGCGGCCCCGGCGATCGGCTACGTCCTCTTCCTCTCCGGCGAGGACGGCTACGAGGTGCGAGACGCCGTCGGCCCCTGCCCGGCGGTGGGGCAGGAGCTGGACCAGGACGGCCGCGGCTATCTCGTGCTCAAGGTCGGAAGCTCGCCGTTCCCGAACGACCTGCGACCCTGCGCCTACCTTGAGCGCTGCGGCGCGCCGGAGCAGCTGACGTTCGCGCTCGCCACCTAACCGCCGCACCGGCGGAAAGCAGACGCGCCCGAATGTCGCCTCATTTCGGGTGAGACGTCCTGACCTCGCAGGCCCGAGGAGGCCTCACTGTCACGGACGCGGGCGCGCCTGCTCTCCGTTCGTATTCACGTACCAAGCGCCCTCTGTCTTGACGGGCGAAAGGCTAGACCGCGCCGCACGGAGGTCCGGTTCAGCGCATGAACGCTGCCCGGCCGGCGCAGGCGCGCCGGCTCTCCCTTCGTAATGACGCATCGGGCCGGTCCCTCCTAACGGGCGAAAGGCTGGACCGTGCCGCCCGGAGGTCCGGGTCGCGGCCTGGACAGTGGGCTCGAGCTCGCCGTTGCGCAAGATCACTCGTTTGGGGAATCGACCATCCCCCGTTTGGCGCGCTGGATGTGTGAGGGCGGGGGCGGCGGCAGCTGCGTCCGCGGCGTTTTGGGACAAGCTCGACATCTGGAGGGACCTGCGGCCGATGAGTGACCTGGCGTTCAACGCGGAGCCGTCCGTCTCGGAGGCACCGAGCGACGGTTCGCTTTCGGAGACGGAAGCGCTGCGCCGCCGCCTGATCAGGCTCGCCTTCGACGTGCACGACGGCCCGATGCAGAGCCTGACGGCGGTCGGCTACGGCCTGCACGACCTTCACCGCCAGCTCGACGCTCAGCCGAGCTCGATCGAGAACCCGGAGGAGGTCGCAGCGCAGCTCACGACGATGATGACCGAGCTCGCCGCGGCCGAGACCGGCCTGCGCGGCCTCATCTCCCTGCTCGAGCACGGCAAGCCCGAGATCGAGACAGCGGACGTGATCGCCGCCGCCGAGCTCGCCCGCTTCGAGCGGCACTGCGGCGCGGCCGTCGAGCTGATCGTCGACCCGCCGAGCTTCCAGCCGGACACGCACTCGCAGGCGCTCGCGGTCGGATCCGTTCTCCGCGAGGCGCTCAACAACATCGCCAAGCACGCGCACGCAAGCAAGGTGCTCGTCCGGCTTCAGGCGAGCAGCACCGGGATGCTGCTCGAGATCACCGACGACGGCGACGGCTTCGACCCGTCGAGCATCCGGCCCGGGAGCATGGGCCTCGCCGGCATGCGGGAGCGCGTCAATCTGCTCGACGGCAGCTTCGACATCCTCAGCAAGCCCGGCGGCCCGACCGTCGTCACCGTCCTGCTCGGCCGCTGGCACGGGCCGAATCACGAGCAAACAGAGGAGGTTCCGTCTTGACAACGTTGGAGCAGCGGCGCGTCGAGCTGCACGAGCAGCTGGCGAGCCACATGGAGTCGGCATCGACCTCGGAGAAGCGAGGAGGGATGCGTGGACGGCGCCGTGTCCGGCTCGCAGCCCTCATCGTCGTGCTCGCGCTCGGCGCCGGCGGCGTCGCCTGGGTTCTCGTCGGGAAAGGCGGGTCGTCGAGTCCGACCACCGCCGGTCCGGTCGTCCAGCCGATCGCACCGGTCGCCCTGTCGGCGAGCGGGCTGCGCACGCTTGCACGCGCGGTTCCGCAGCCGATCTACTGGGCCGGGCCGAAGCACGGATACCTGTACGAGCTGACGAGGACGACCGCGGGTCGGATCTACGTCCGCTACCTCCCGGCGGGCGTCAAGGCCGGCGCGCCCGGAGCGAGCTACCTGATCGTCGCCACGTATCCGTATCCGGGCGCTCTCAACGCGCTCAAGGCCGTGGCGAAGGGCGCGCAGCGGATCACGATTCCGGGTGGCGGCCTCGCCCTGGTCGACTCGAAGGACCCGAAGAGCGTGCACCTCGCCTACCCGGGTGTGGCCTACCAGGTCGAGGTCTACGACCCGTCGCCGGCCGTGTCCCGCGTCGTCGCGGTGTCCGGAAACGTGCTCCCGGTGCGCTGAATGTCACGTCCGCTCGGCAAAGGTCCAGACGCGGTTCGCCGCGAACATGCAGACGGTCACCGGTGGGATCGCGGCCAGGTAGGCCCCGATCCTGCCGGTTCCGGCCGCGCGGACGAAGAGCAGGACCAGCAGGCTCGTCGATCCCGCGCCGACGGCCTGGACGGCAAGGTAGAGCACGCGCGCCCGTACGGAGTCGCGGGCGCCGAACGTCCAGCGGCGGTTGAACACGTAGCCGTTCACGGCGCCGGCCGCGAACGCGAGCGGTGCCGCGAGCGCATACGGCGTGCCGGGCACGAGCAGCAGCCGGTACACGACGAAGCTCAGCACGGTGTTCGTCGCGCCGACGAGCAGGAAGCGCCCGAACTGGCGTTGCGTGGTTCGCCTCTTCTGCGTCATCGGAGCCCTTCCACAGCTTGTGTCAAGTCCCGGCCGATGTCGATGGCTCGGTCTTGCACGCGGAGCGCAGGAGACCTCTTTCACGTGCGGAATACGAAATGGAGCCTGAGCCGATGAGCGAGACCGTGCCGCAGACCCGCCTGACGCCTACGGCCCGGCCGTGGCGCTTCCGGTTCGTCGCCCTGATCGTGACCGCGGCCGCCGCGGGGCTGATCGTGTGGCTGGCGGTCCGCGACAACGGCAGCTCGTCGAGCTCGAAGACCCAGGCGTCGAGTGTGACCGCCGTTTCGGTCGCGCAGCTCCAGAGCCTGGCGGCGTCGGTCGGGCACCCCGTCTTCTGGGTCGGGCCGAAGGCGGGCGACACCCTGGAGCTCTCGCGCAACTCGAACGGCTCGATCTTCGTCCGTTACCTGCCGGCGGGAGTCAAGATCGGCTCCACCACGCCGTACCTGACCGTCGCCACCTACCCGTTCGCGGGGGCGTATGCGGCGATCCGGACCGTCGCCTCGCAGAGCGGCTCCACCCCGATGAAGGTCGCCGACGGCGGCCTCGGCGTGATGTCCGCCTCGTACCCGCAGAGCGTCCACGTCGCCTACCCGGGAGTGGACTACCAGGTGGAGGTCTACGATCCCACGCCGGGAACGGCCGAGAACCTGGTGGCAGGAGGAAACCTCGAGGCGTTCGGAAGCCTCACGGCGGGGTCGACCTCTCCGCCTCGGGCGGTCTCGCTCGCGGGCCTGAAGTCGTTCGCCCGCTCGCTCGGCCATCCGCTCTACTGGGTCGGCCCGAAGAAGGGCTATACGTACGAGCTGAGGCGGACGTCGCAAGGGCAGCTCTACGTCCGCTACCTGCCGGCGGGGGTCAAGGTCGGCGCCGCGCCGCCGTACCTGACCGTCGGGACATATCCGTTCCCTGCGGCGTTCGGAGCGATGCAGGCGCTCGCGAAGCAGCCGGGCGAGACGTCGATCGCGATCGCGCACGGAGGCATCGCGGTGTTCGACACCTCGTACCCGAAGAGCATCCATCTCGCCTTCCCCGGCTCCAACTACGAGATCGAGGTCTTCGACCCGGTGCCTGCGGTCGTTCGGCAGATCGTCGCCTCCGGTCAGGTCAACTCGATCGGCTGAGCCGAGGCGCCGCTCCTCCGTGATGGACGGCGTGTCGCGCCAACGTCTTCTCTCGCTCGCCCCGCCGCGCCGGGAGTCGCTCGAGCGGCTCGTCTGGAGTCTCGAGACGCCGGCGGGCCTGGCGACGATGTTCTCGCTGGCGCTGCTCGTCCGGCTCGTGATCGCACCGTACGCGGGCTTCTACGGCGACCTCCGGCTCTTCCAGATGTGGGCGACCCGCCTGGGCCAGGTCGGCACGCACTCGTTCTACGCCGGGGGCCAGTTCGCCGACTACCCGCCCGGATACCTGTACGTGCTGTGGGTGCTCGGCAAGATCTCCGCCGCTCCGGGATACCTGCTCCTGAAGCTGCCCGCGATGCTCGCCGACCTCGGTCTCGCGTGGATCGCGGGGACGCTCGCGGCGCGCATCGCGCCGGCCTCGCTCGCGAGACGGCTGCCGGTGCGCGCGCTCGTCGCGGCGGGGGTGCTGTTCAACCCGGCCGTGATCGCGCTCAGCGCGGTGTGGGGGCAGGTGGACGCGGTGCCGGCGCTGTTCGTGCTCGGGTCGCTTCTCCTGCTCTTCACGGGGCCGCAGTCGCTGCGGCGCGAGCTGTCGGCGTTCCTGCTCTTCGCCGTCGCGATCGCGATGAAGCCGCAGGCGGGCTTCGTCTTCCCGATCATGCTGTACGCGCTCTACCGGCGCCATCTGCACGGGCGCTCCCGCGGTGAGCTGGTCGACGGTGCGCTCAGCATCGGCCTGATCGGCGCGCCGTCGCTCGCGCTCTGGACCGTCTCGGGTCTCCCGTTCGGTCTCGGACCGGTATCGCTCGTTCGCTTCTACCGCCAGTCTGCATCGGTCTATCCGGTGACGAGCGCGAACGCGTTCAACCTCTGGGGCGCGCTCGGGTTCTGGCGGAACGACTCGGTCGGCGGCCAGATCATGCACGTCGCCGGCATTCCGGCCCTCTACGCCGGGACGCTCGCGTTCCTCCTCGCGGTGGTCGTCGTGCTGTGGCGCGTCCACCGCGCGTTCGACCGGGGCGCCGACCAGGCGCGCGTGCTCGTGGTCGCGTCGGCGGTCGTCAGCCTTCTCGCCTACACCCTCCTGACGCGCATGCACGAGCGGTACATGTTCCTCTCGCTCGCGTGCCTTGCGCCGCTCGCGTTCGCGCGACCGCTCCGACTCGCGTTCTCGGCGCTCTGCGGCCTCTTCGTCCTCAACCTCTGGTACCCGTACGCGTACTTCAACGCGGAGTGGCACGTGCAGGCGCTCGAGCCCGAGCCGCTCTTCCGCTGGGTCTTCGGCGGCACGGCGACGGACACCTGGCAGAAGACGTTCTGGTCGGCCGCCGTCACGGCCGTCGCGCTCGCCGTCGCCTGGTTCGGTCTTCGCTGGGCCGAGTGGTCGACCCCCGGGAGCGCGCCCACGCACGCCGAGTCCGGGCCGCCGGCCCCCACGCGCGTCGGCCTGCCCGAGCGCATGGCGAGCGTGGAGGCGGCGCTCGCGGCCGCGACCGACACGGAGGCGGAGGCGGAAGCGACCCGCGCTGCGCGCTGGTGGCCGGCCGCGCTCGTCGGCCTGACCTGTGTCTTCGGCTTCGTCGTGCTGCGTGGCGAGACGACCGCCGTTCCCAACCTGAACGACAGCGCCTTCCAGCTGCAGATGGTGCGCTGGGCGGGCGCGCAGATCAAAGAGGGTCGCGTGCCGCTCGACGGCTGGTACCCGTATCTCTCGCTCGGCTCGTCGTTCTTCCATCACTACCAGAGCCTGTCGCAGACGCTGACCGCGTACGCGGCGCGCGTCACCGGTGCGAGCGACCAGACCGCGTACGTGTGGTTCCTGTACCTGCTGCTCGCGCTGTGGCCGGTCTCCGTCTACTTCGGAGCGCGCCTGCTCGGCTGGGGGAGATGGACTGCGGCGTCCGCGGCCGCCGTCTCGCCGCTGCTCGTCAGCGCGTCCGGCTACGGCTACGAGTACGGGAGCTACACGTGGCAGGGCTACGGCGTGTACTCGCAGGAGTGGGCGATGCTGCTGCTCCCGGTCGCCTGGGGGCTGACGTGGCGCGCGGTGGCGCACGGCAAGCGGTACGCGGCCGCCGCAGCGGCGCTCGCGCTGACGATGGCGCTCCACTTCATCACCGGCTACCTCGCCGTCCTTACCGTCGGCGTCTGGGTGATCGTGCTCGGCAGCGTCGGCTTCCTCCGCACAGCCGGCCGCGCGATCGTCGTGGCCGGCGGCTCGCTGCTCGTCGCCTCGTGGGTGCTCGTGCCGCTCATCGGCGACACGAAGTGGACGACCCGGAGCGAGTACTACCAGGGCACGATCTTCAACGATTCGTACGGCGCGAAGAAGGTGCTCGGCTGGCTCTTCACCGGGAAGCTCTTCGACGACGGACGCTTCCCGATCGTGACGATCCTCGTCTTCGTCGGGATCCTCGTGTGTCTGGCGCTGGCGCGCCGAGACGTCCGTGCACGGGCGCTGCTGGGCGCGTTCACGCTCAGCCTGCTCCTCTTCTTCGGCCGACCGACGCTCGGCCCTGTGCTGAACCTCTTGCCCGGCTTCGGCGACGTCCAGATCCACCGCTTCATCATGGGCGTGCATCTCGCCGGGATCCTGCTCGCGGGCGTCGGGCTCGGCTGGCTGCTCCGGACGGCGTCCCGGCTGGCGGGCCGGCTCGCGCCCGGTCGCTACGCGGTGCTCGCCGGCGCTGCGGCCGTCGCGCTCGGGGTCGGTGTGCTCGCGCCCGCCTGGACCGAACGGGCCTCGTACAGCTCCCGCGGCACCACGCTGATCCACGTGCAGCAGAAGGCCGATGCAACCGACGGGCCCGCCCTCGACCGGCTGATCGCGATCGTCAAGGCGCGCGGCGGCGGACGCGTCTACGCGGGTCTGCGCAGCAACTGGGGCAAGGACTACACCGTCGGCTACGTACCGGTCTACGCCTGGCTCGCCTCCCGCGACGTCGACGCGATCGGCTTCACCTTCCGCACGATCAACTCGCTCTCCACCGACGTCGAGGCCGCCTTCGACGAGACGAACCTCGCCCAGTACCAGATGTTCGACATCCGCTACCTCCTTCTCCCCGCGGACAGGCAGCCGCCCGTGCCGGCCGCGCTCGTCGCGAGCAGCGGCGACAACCGCCTCTACGAGGTGCAGACCAGCGGCTACTTCCAGGTGGTCGACCGCTCGGCGCCGATCGCGGCCAACCGAACCGACGTCGAGCAGGCCACCCGCGCGTGGCGGACCTCGAATCTCGCCTCGGAGGCGATCTACCCGGGCATCGCCTTCGCCGGCTCGACCGGCCCGGCTCCCACCTTCGTCGGGGCCTCGCCGCCCGCGGGCCCGGCCGGGCAGGTGCTCACGCAGAGCGAGAGGCTCCAGGACGGGGTCTTCGACGCGACGGTGCAGGCAAGCCGCAGCGCGGTCGTCCTGCTCAAGGCGTCGTACGACCCGCGCTGGACGGTCACGGTCGACGGGGCTCCCGCCAGGCCGGTGATGATGGCGCCGAGCCTCGTCGGCGTCGAGGTGCCCGCCGGCCGCCACGTCGTCCGGTTCCGGTACGCGCCCTACGGCGACTACCCGCTCCTGCTCGCGATCGGCGCGCTGACCCTGCTCGGGCTCGCGGTCTTCGCGCGCCGGAGGTCGTTCGGGAGCCTGCGCCGTCGGGCGCGTGAATGAGCCGCGCTGGTCTCGACGCCGCGGCAGCCGGCTGCCGCCGTCGCATCCTCCGCCGGGCCGCGTGGCGCTCGGCCGGCCCCGTGGGATCCTGACGACGGGTCGATCGCGCTGAGCTCGGCCGGTGGCGCGGCGTCCCCGTGAGGCTCGCCGTCGCGGGCCGGCGGCTCGATCGGGCGACGGGTCGTAGGCTGTTCGGGGTGGCCACCTACCCCGGCTGCCGGCAACGGAGCGAGTTCGCCGGCACGGCCGCCTACGGCTTCTGCCCCTCCGAGGGCGAGTGGGTGTGGGGTGTCCGGCTGGTCGCGCGCGCCGACCGGCGTGGGCTGCCGCTCGCCTTCAACTTCGTGGCCGCCGACGAGCATGACTGCGAGCAGCTGCTCGACCTCGCCGACGCCGGTAAGACCGTGGTCGCCGGCAAGGGCCTGCGGGGGCGCGCCCACAACAAGCTGATGGAGTGCGTGGATGTGCAGTTGCGCACCCCAGCGCGCGAGCGCACTGCCGCCAACCTTGGCCGCGAGCGCGTCCCGGCCGGGCTGCGGCTGACGATCGAAAGCGTCCTCTCCAACGTGAAAGAGCAGATGTGCTTGCGCCGCCACCGCTCGAAAACGCCGCGCGGGCCGGCGCAAACGATCGCGCAGCGCCTACTCGCGCGCACCCTCGGCATCTACCTCGGCACCCTCACCGGCCGACCCGCCCGCGCCCTGCCGCCTACGACGGCCGCTGAATCACATCAAGCCTGTCTAGTAGACCTGCTCGGGGAAGCGGCGGTTGGCCATGACCGCCCGCGGGGGCAGCTCCGGCGTGTCGTCGAAGTTCTCGATCTCGCTGATGACGTAGAGCGGGCGCCGCTTCACCTCGGCGTGAATGTCGCCGATGTACTCGCCGATCACGCCGAGGACGATCAGCTGGATGCCGCCGATCAGCGACGTGACGACGACGATCGACGTCCAGCCGGGGACGTGGTAGAAGCCCGCGAGCTTCACGATCACGCTCCAGAGCGCGAGCGCGAAGCTGAGGCCGGAGACGAGGAAGCCGAGGTTGAGGGCGGCGCGCAGGGGGGCGGCGGAGAAGCTGATCACGCCGGTGGCGGCGAAGCGGAGCATCTTCCTGAGCGGGTACTTCGTCTCGCCGGCGAAGCGCTCGTGCCGGTGGTAGAGGACGCCGGTCTGCCGGAGGCCGATCCAGCTGAACATGCCGCGGACGAAGCGGTTGCTCTCGCGCATCCGCGCGAACACGTCGAGCACGCGCCGGTCGACGAGCCTGAAGTCGCCGACGTCGAGGGGGACCTTGATCTCCGAGATCCGGTTGAAGGCGCGGTAGAAGGCCGCCGCGGTGGCGCGCTTGAAGCGCGTCTCGCCGTCCCGGATGTCGCGGATCGCGTACACGACGTCGTAGCCCTCGCGCCAGCGCGCCGCCAGCTCGAGGACGACCTCGGGCGGGTCCTGGAGGTCGGCGTCCATGACGATCACGGCGTCGCCGGTCGTAACGTCGACCCCGGCGGTGAGCGCGGTCTGGTGGCCGAAGTTGCGGGAGAGCCGGATCGCGCGGATGCGCGGGTCGTCGCGCGACGCCTCCAGCATCAGCTGGTACGTGCGGTCGCGGCTGCCGTCGTCGACGAGGACGGCCTCGGCGTCGCCGTCGAGCTGGTCCATGACTTCGCCGAGGCGGGCGGCGAGCTCCTCGATGACGCCTTCCTCGTTGTACGCGGGGACTACCAGTGAGTACGTGGGCACGAAGGGATCAGCCCTCTCTCTCGGGGCGGCTGGCGGGTGAGTCTAGGGGTCCTATCGGCTCCCCTCCCGCGGGGCCTTAGCGCGAAACGAGACGGGAGGCCCGAAGGCCTCCCGTTCGATCGCATCTCTGCTTGGTTGTGCTGTTACGGCTGCGTGTAGTTGACCGTCCAGCTGCCGGTGCGGGTCGAGGCGCCGCTCTCGCTCGTCCGGAAGTTGACCGACTGGGTCGACGAGATGGGCACGTCGGTCGTGACCGTGCAGCTCGATGTGTTGATTGGGATCGTGCAGGAGAGGGCGCTTGCGGCCCAGGTCCCGCTGGTGACGATCCCGACGGTGCCGGTGAACGTGGACGAGGTGGACGTGGCGGAGATGTTGAACGTGAAGCTGTGCATCGTCGTCGCCGTTCCGGGCGTGATCGTGTTCGCCGTGCTCGTCGTGGAGCCGGTGTCCGTCGTGGAGTTCACCTGCCAGTAGGTGGCCGTCGTCGAGATGTTGCCGTTGGTGCCGCCGCTCCACGAGAGCGGGTTGACGGTCAGCGACACTCCGGGGGCGCTGTTAGTTGCCGACGTGGCGACGCCCTGGACGACGATCCCGCTATAGGTGCCGAGAGCGACGCCGGTCGTCGTGACCGTGAGTGTCGAGCTCCCGCCGTTGCTGGAGATCGGGTTCGCCCCCGTGATGGTGCAGGTGGCGTTGGTCGGGCATCCGCTCAGGACCGAGAGGTTGACGCTCTCGGCGCTGCCGGAGGTGAGCGTGGTGTTGATGGTGTAGGTCGCGTTGGTGCCTACCTGCACCGACTGCGACGACGGGGTCACCGCGATCGAGAAGTTGTTCCCCTGCTGGGTGCCCACGGTGTTGGAAAGGCCCCAGTAGACGGTGTCGCTCGTCGCCGAGCTGCTGGTCACCTGGACGTCGACCAGGTCGCCCGGATTGATCGTGTAGCTGCCCGAGCTGCTGCTGAACGGGCCGGTCGCGCCGGTGCCGATCGTGCACGGGCTGGGCTGGCTCACGCCGTTGATCCGCAGCGTGAACGTCGTGATCGCGGTCGTGGTGGTACCGGAGAGCCGGCACCAGAGGTTGGTGAACGTGGCAGCGACGGGCACGAGCACCTGGGCGGAGCTCTCCGTCGTGCTGTTCGAGTTGGTGCCGATGTAGTCCGTGGTGCTGAGGGTGTGGGCCGCGCCGCCGCCGCCCGCGATGAAGTTCGGGCCGACGGGGCCGGTCGGGCCGGTCGCGCCGGACTGGCCGGTAGGACCGGCAGGACCGGAGGGGCCGGTCGGTCCGGCC
>Ga0187779_10000281_pt1 | contig 35633 bp, 41 predicted proteins | sample 1015_Q2_SP10_10__FD_132435 | JGI IMG/M metagenome (GOLD analysis project Ga0187779, IMG submission 132435) | Tropical peat soil microbial communities from peatlands in Department of Meta, Colombia - 1015_Q2_SP10_10_MG | ecosystem: Environmental > Terrestrial > Soil > Wetlands > Peat | place... | reverse complement strand
TACGCCAACAAAAAGAGCAACAGCCACAACAACCAGGCATAGAAGAATAGGAGGGACTTGGCCCAGAGATACCAGTAGAGAATAATAGGCCCCAGAACAAACAATCCTAGTACGACTGCTGAGGGAGTCCAGATGCTCGTGTAGGATCCACGGACAATTCTTTTGAGTCTGTCCTCCCCAGATCCCAGCTTGTGAGTCTGTTGGTCGTTCACTAGCCGGTTCTCCACCCTCTACTGCATCCAAAAGACTTCCTGTCAGGAAGAACCTTACCATGTCAGTCGGACGGCAGCATGCGTAAGTTACAGTTGCCATACAGATATTTATTATGGAGGCTGTGCGCCTCCCTTTGTATCTCCCTCACAGAAGATGATTCATCAGCATTACACCCGTCCTGTCTCACACTGACATCCTTCCGCGAAGGTCAATCGATGTGATCTAGTGGTCCTGTGCGGTGAGTTGCTTGCTAATCATATGATTTGTCAATTATTCTCTTGTCGGTGTGACATTCTGTCACACATGTACTGAACCTGCTGAAGCGTGCGCAGTGAGCGGACATCATCGAAGTATGACGACAAGGTTCCTCAATGCGACCGCGAGAAGCAGCTCACCTAGGGCCATCCAAAAAGAAAAGAAATTTGCTACTTACGGATACTTTCGTGGCCCTCTCTAAGAACGTGACAAGATGGCTGGACCGTCATTCTCACGTGATGTTGCTGCTGATCAGTGGCGTGCTCCTCGTGTTTCTTGCCGTTGGGGTCGAGATTAGCTTGCGAGCGCTTGGCTACAGCTACATTAAGAAGCCCGACCCGCTGGTGCTAGCAGACACTTTTCATGCCAATGAGCACGGGCTGTTCGTGGCCAACCCTGCGTCTGCAACATTTAAGGGTTCCGGTATTGAGATCAACAGCGACGGGTTTCGTTCCCCTGAATTCGATGCCGCCCAGCCTGGCGGAAGGCAAGGAACATCGGTGGCAATTCTGGGCGACTCGTTCACCTGGGGTGCAACGGCCAATCCGATCTCTCGATCCTTTCCTGACATTCTCCGTACGAACGGCTATACGGTGCACAACTTCGGGATCCCGGCCACTGGGCCTCTTCATTATCGCAAGGTAGCTGAGGTCTACTTGCCGCGACTGAAGCCCAACGTGGTAGTCGTGGCGCTGTATCTCGGTAATGACATCTTGGCCACAGAGTGGGAACCACCTCCGGGTCAGCCGATCTATTATGTGTTGGAAAACGGGCAATGGATCACGCCGTTCGATGAGAACGGCAACTATACCGAGGATATTGAAGCCGCCTATGAGCGTTATTTCAATCAATTCGGAAAGGTGCGCCGGTTTTTGCGAGAAACTGCAACAGGGACATTAGTTTTGAAAATGGCGCGAATTGTGATGGCAAGGATTTATACGCGACAAGCCGCATCTGACCCAACGATGTCCCAGGGATTCAAATCTGCCGATGGAGGTCCGTTAGTCCGGTACGCACACACCTATACTGAACTCGGCAAGATTCGACGTCTCGCTGAGAAGCTCGGCGCCCAATACTATACCGTTGTGATTCCGGCGCTGGGTCAGGGGTGTCTCAATTCAAAGGATTTCAGTCTTGAAGCACAGCGCGACGCCCTGAAAGAGTTCCAGCCGGTGTATGTAGAGCTATCAGACCATTACTATTATGGCGTTCCTGACTGCCACCTGAATAATGAAGGGCATGCCGCCGTGGCCCAAGCCATGATGAAGCTGTTGGATCACGGGCTATAAGCACTATTTCCAGAGCCGAAACCGACGAGAGTTACGACAGCGCCCGGACTGATGGCAAAGATAGCGATCGGTAGACGCCTGCTCATCATAAATAATACGGCAAAGACAAAGACGATCTCCCATTACTTTCCCTTCGGCAGCAGACCTTTCTTCTATGACTCGTGGCGAGGAACCGGACCGGTGAAGTCCGGAACCGGACCCTGCCAGGTGCCGTTCACAGTGGCATCAGGTTGATCCTTGCCCAAGCTTGAGGCGATCAACCGCGCGTTGATGGCCTCACATTTCAGGCGCGTTCACTCCGCAATCTTTGGTGTACTTCCCCCTGTAGTCTGTGGTTTCCCTGGCTGAGTTGTGGACGTGGCAGGCTTCGGGGCGGGACTGACCTCCCAGAGAATACAATCGGCTCGCGCTAAATAAATCGCGACTTTCATGTCATCAAGGTAACTCGTATCAGCGGTAAAAACTTTTTTCCCTTGTTGCCAGGCTGCCAAAAAATCCTTGTAGTGGGCTTTGAGCTTTTTCATGAGATCGTCCATTGCATTCAGCGTCTCGTCATGAAGCCCGATCGACTTTTGAGTTTCCAATCCCCAATAGGCAAGCCCCGTGGTGGCTCCGGTGCCTCCAATGGCTCCCATGACCGCAGCATTCGCCGCGGGAGCGGCGAGGGCCAGCAAGACCACGGAAGCGGCCGCGCCAATTGCACCAAGAAATAGAATACCATCCAACAAGTGGGCGCCCCCAGCGGCCACACTCAAATCGTCGAGGGTCTGTGTACAGACCTCTTGCATGGCATAGACCCTCCGTTTAATGTCAGGGGCCACATCGTCAGGAACCTCCCAATAGTTATATCGGAGTTCCCTTTGTGATTCGGGCCAGAATCCTCTTAGAAACAAGTCGCCAGTGGAATGAACAGGTTGGGGATAGTCTAGTGGTCCCTGAACCTCAACATAACGGCTGCTGCACCCAACCTGTGCCAGCAACAGCGCCAGCGCGATTGACAGGAACTGAAATGCGCGCGTCGCCCTCATCCCTTCCCTTTCGGTAGCAGCCCCTTCTTCTCCAGTTCCTGAATCTTCTCATTCACCAGTTCGAGAACGAGATCCTTGACGGTCCTCTGCTCTGCGGCAGCGGCCATTTTGAGACGGAATAGCGTCTCTCGGGGAATATCCCGAATGTTGAGATGGGTGGGCTTGTCTAGGCTCTTCGGTGCCATAGGTCAGATGGGTGTCTCACCACGTCCAACGCACCAGTAGTACTCATCTAGTACTGACCGTTTATCACAAGACGCGACAAACTGGCAAATAGCACTTGCTATCACTTACTAGAGAATGTTACATTACCCGTTAGATAACAAACTCCACTTGTTTAACAGGAAGGTGATGCCATGAAAATGGAACGTGTGATGATCCAACTGCCGCCCTCTCTGAAAGCCAAGCTTGATACCTTACGCACGCACGGCACGACCGCGAGCGGCTACATTCGGCATTTACTCGAACGGGAACTCACCCTTAAAAAAGGACGGTGACGTATGCAGCAACAGACCATCCGGGTCTCGTGGCAAATCTGTGTGGAGCACGAAGGGATCTGGGAACCACTGACGAGCTGTGCCACACAGGCAGATGCCCATGCGGAGTGGCGACGGGTGAGGGACTCCGTGCCCACCGCCTTTCTCGTCCAAGTGACGTACACGCCCGTGGAGGTGTCACGGCCGCTTCCCACGCTCGCAGCGGTGTAGCATGACCATTAAGGAATTGCTCGTGCTCTATGAGCGGAACCATGTGGCCTTTCTCAAGGATCGCGTGGGCACGAGTCGGCGCATTCAGCGATACGTGGGACAACTGGCTCACCTTGACCTGCACGCCGTGAAACGGATGCAGGTGATTGACTGGTTTCACGCCATTGCCCAACAGGATGGCAAACAGGGGGCGAATCTCGCTCTCCAGCAACTCCACGCCATCTATGCCCGTGCCATTGATTGGGAACTCTTCGATGGCAAGAATCCCGCCGATCGCATCAAGAAGTTCCCCAAACGCTCACGGGAGCGGTTCGTCCAAGCCTCGGAGATGCCGTATCTGATGGCCGCGATTCAGGAAGAAATGCCACGGACCTCCACGTACTTCCTCTGTTTATTGTGGACGGGGGCGCGTCGAGATGAAGCCCGGTTGATGAAGTGGACGGATCTTGATCTGGCGAAAGCCCTCTGGCACAAACCGACCACCAAGACGGGCGTGCCCCATACGATCCCACTTCCCTCACAACTCGTAACCAAACTCCAGCAGCTCCCACGGGTGAATGAATGGGTCTTTCCCTCTCACCCGAACGGGAAAAACAACTTCCAGGCCGGCCAATGGTCGGTGACCTCGGTGGAATCTGCGTGGCAGAGAATCCGGGCACGGGCCAGTTTGCCAGATGTGCGGATTCATGATCTCAGACGAACCTGTGCCTCGTGGCTCGCCATTAATGGGGAAAATCTGCCGGTTATTCAGCGGACGCTCAATCATTCGTCGCTCGTGAGTACGCAAGTGTATGCGCGGCTCTCCGTGGCCCCGGTGCGGCGAGCCTTGAACGATCAAGCGGAACAGATGCTCGGGTCTCTTCCAGCGGAACCCGTCAACGCGATACCGCAGGAGTGGCCGGGCTAACCAGAAAGGACCTGACCAATGGCACGCAAAGGTGGAACCGACCGGGGGATCTGTCAGCGGAAAGACCGTGGGGGCTGGTGGGTCCGCCTCTTTGTGCATGGACGGCAACGCATGTATCGCTGCGATTCGAAATCGCAAGCCAAAGCGTTATACGGGCGACTGAAGGCCGAAATTCGCGAGGGTACCTATTTCCCAGAGAAGTTTGCTCCCAAACAGGACATTACGGTGCGGGCCTGGATCCAACGGTATCTGGATGGCTGCACCAATCGAGGGCTGGAGAATGAACGACGATACGGCCGCCGTTGGCGGCTCTATGTGGGCAGTCGTCTCCTGCAGCACGTGTCGACGGAAGAGCTGCGCCGGATTCAGGCCAAGATGCGAGAGAAGCAGAAGTGGAGCAACGGCACCATCAATCGTCATTTTGGCTTTCTTCGACGCGTCCTGATGATTGCGGTGAAGGATGGGAAGTTGACCCGTAATCCGGTCTCCGCCATCCGCTTTCTCCCTGAAGAACACCGAACACGCTTTCTCACGGATGAGGAGATTAGCCGGCTTCGACCGCATGTGCATCCTGACCTGTGGAAAGCGGTCGCCTTTGCGATCGACACCGGCTTGAGGCGGGCAGAGCAATTTGGCTTGCGATGGAATCAGGTGAACCTGGAGGCGGGCCTGTTGACCATTCCCTTATCCAAAAGCGGCCAGACCCGTCATGTGCCACTGAGTGAGGGCGCCCTCGCGCTGCTGCGTTCCCTCGACTCGTTTCTCCGGTCTCCCTGGGTGTTCCCCAGTCCAAAAAATACTCTCAAGCCGTGGAACGGTCAGAGCTTCGTCAATCATGTGTTCACCCCCGCGCTGGTCAAAGCGGGCATTCAAGGCGTCTGCTGGCACACGTTACGGCATACCGCGGCCAGTCGACGGGTCATGGCCGGTGTCGATTTGGTGTCAGTCCAAAAGATCATGGGGCATCTCAATATCGAGACCACGCTGCGGTATGCCCACCTCTCACCGGGGCATCTCCGGGAGGCCGTGAACCGTGGAAGTCTGAGTGAAACCGCCACCACAACTGCTACCAGGGCGGTCGAGCCTCAACCCGTTCCAACGGGCGTTGACGGTGAAGTGCTTGATATCTCGTGAGAAGAAAGGTGGCTGGGGGACTAGGAATCGAACCTAGGTAGCCAGCTCCAAAGGCTGGCGTCCTACCGCTAGACGATCCCCCAGCGCGGTATGGAACCGAAACATTGGCCTAAAGAATACGACGTAGATAAGATTAGTGGCTGGGGGACTAGGAATCGAACCTAGGTAGTCAGATCCAGAGACTGACGTCCTACCGCTAGACGATCCCCCAACCGGAGTTCACAGTAATATATGGCTCCTGATTCCGTCAAGATCGGCGCGGGTTTGCTCGCAAGAACCGGGTGATCAGGTTGATGTCCGTTCGATTCCTTTGCGGAGTCTGAACAGTGTCCGCTCTCGCCCAAGTACTTCCATGACTTCAAACAGACCAGGGCTGGCTGCGCGACCGGTGAGCGCCACACGAACCGGCTGGGCCAGCTGACCCATCTTCATGCCTTCCTCTTGGACCAATAGCTTGAAGCTCTCTTCCCACTCGTGTTTCGAGAAGTCCGAAAATGCCTCGAAACGCGCGAGTAACTTGCGCAGCGTTGATGCGATCGCCGGCGTGAGGAACTTCCCGGCTGCTTCTTCGTCAAAGGTTACCGCTTGCCCGAAATATGGCCTAACCCACTCCAGCATCTCAACGAGGGTTTTGGTCCGCTCTCTCACAAGCACTACGAGTTTGGCGAGCCACTCTGCCGACACTGAGCGGACCTCGTCTTTCAGGCCTGCAGCGTCCAAGAGAGGAACCAGTGCCAGTGCAACCTGTCCCGGTGGACTTGTTTTAATGTATTCGGCATTCAGCCAGAGCAATTTGTCAGAATTGAAGACGGCGGCGGATGACTGCACATTCTTCCAGGAGAATTTCTCTATCAATTCCTGACGCGTGAACAATTCCTGATCACCGTGAGACCAGCCAAGTCGCGCCAGATAGTTCACCATAGCCTCCGGGAGATACCCCATGTCCTTATAGGCCATGATCGACGTAGCCCCGTGTCGTTTGGAGAGCCGTGCCTTATCAGATCCGAGAATCATCGGAAGATGACCAAACTGTGGCACGGGAAATCCGAGCGCCTGGAAAATCGGTACCTGTCGCGGCGTGTTGGTCAGGTGATCATCCCCGCGCACAACGTGGGAGATATGCATGAGGGCATCATCGACGACGACAGAAAAGTTGTAAGTCGGATACCCATTGGATCGGAGGAGAATCAGATCGTCCAAGACAGCATTGTCGAACAACACCTTGCCCTTGATGAGATCATCGATGACCGTCTGGCCCTCCTGTGGTGCCTTGAATCGCAAGGCGGCTTCCCCGGTCGGTTTGGTGATTCCCAGATTTCTACAACGGCCGTCATAGCGCGGCGACAGCCCCTTTAACTCCGCCTCTTTCCGACGGGCCTCCAGATCTTCCGCCTTACAGATACACCAATACGCCTGACCCTTCTCAAGTAACTGCATCGCATGGCCCCGGTACAGGTCCATGCGCTCGGTTTGGCGATAGGGGCCTTCGTCCCAATCCAGCCCGACCCATTTCATGCCCTCGACGATAGCTTCGATAGATTCGTCGGTTGACCGGCTTTGGTCGGTGTCTTCAATACGCAAGATAAAAACGCCCTGTTGCTGTCGGGCATAGAGCCAATTGAACAAGGCGGTTCGAACGCCACCGATATGCAGGAACCCAGTTGGGCTGGGAGCAAATCTGACTCGAACCTGGCTCATGTTGGACTCGCAAAAGTCAGAGCGAAGGTCGGTATCTATAACACGCACTGAAAAGGGTTGTACAGGATCACAGCGCTTCCATCTCGCTGTGGCTTCTGCTATGAGGATTACGGAAATCATCATGGCGGAACTCACGCAGCCGGCCAGGGTCCTCTCGGTGAACAACCTTACTCCTCACGTTCGTCAATTGGTTCTCCTCCCCGCCGTTCAGAATATTGCGTTTCAGCCAGGTCAATGGGTTTCCATCAGGATCCCACTTGCTGGCAAACCACCGCTCAACCGTGCCTACTCGATGGCAGCGCCCAGTACTCCCACAGGTGAATTGACCTTAGTGTTCGATCGTGTACCAGGCGGCTTGGGCAGCACATATCTCTATACCCTCAAGCCCGGTAGCGAAGTACAGCTTTCAGGCCCTCATGGAAAGTTTGTGCTTCCCGGGCAACTTGACCGAGAACTAATCATGATCGCTCGCTATACTGGCCTGGTCCCAATACGTTGTATGTTAAAACGGCTCTATGCCCGGCGACAGACTGCACCGATCATGTTGATTGTTGTTGCTCCTGCAGAGGAAGAACTGCTTTTTCACCAAGAGTTACTTTCCTTGGCAGTGACCCATCCGGGATTCCGCTATCTTCCGTTGGTGGCTGCTGGAGGGGAACAGCAGGGCGTTGATCTCACGCTTTCGATGCTCCGACCGTTGATAGAGGGAGCCCCAAAAGTGATCCCTATGCTGTGCGGAACGAAAGGGTTCGTGCGGCCGCTACGGGCGTATTTGGTAGGTATGGGATACGATCGGAAGGAGGTCAAAACGGAAACCTATGATTAATGGTGCCCTTCTTTCACAAGATTTTTGTTCACCGCCGGTATTTCGACGACGATATCCTTCGTGCCATTTGGCACGCATTGGCAGGCGAGACGTGATTGTAATGTCGTCATCGGCGCCTCATCCAGCTGATCGAACTCGTCATCTGTCCCTTCATTGCAGCTTTCCAATCCCTGCTTCACAATGACATGACAGGTTGAGCAGGCACAGACCCCCCCACAAACATGCTCTAATTCGACTCCATTGGCCATCGCCACATCCAGAATGCTGCCGGGAAGCCCTGTAGGACCGTAAGGAATCTTGCCAGGATCGACTTCGACTTTTGTCACTTCCCCGCTCGGAGCAATGTAGGTAACCGTATAAGGCTTGCTAGGGAGTTGGTAGTCGGCCTTCTCAATATAGGGGTTTGTTCCGCCCATGAGCCTCATCCTTTCACGGTCAAATTCAGTCTCAGATACTTGTATTGACAGACGTGAAATTTACGTGCTATTCTTAATCCGACCTTCTGGGTCGGAGATCATTATAGTCTCCGACTGTATTGATCGGCAATAGCCATGTTGAAAATCTCGAAAAAAGCCGACTACGCCCTGATGGCGCTCCAGCATATCGCCTCCGTCCAATTTGGCGATGTGACCCCCGGTCGCGTGGTCAACACAAAAGAGATCGCTGAAGAATACAACATCCCGCTCGAACTGTTAGCGAAAGTGCTCCAGACACTAGCCAAGCATGGCATGATCGAAAGTCATAACGGTCCCAAGGGCGGCTACCTACTGGCCCGAAGCGCACGGCAATTGACCATTGCCCAGATCTTGGAAAGCATTGAAGGGCCGCTCGGCATTACGGACTGTTCTCATGAAAGAGAAGGTGAACTGTGCCTCCAGCGGGAACATTGTACCATTCGTACGCCGCTGCTGAAGGTCCAAGACAGCATTTACCAACTCCTGAATAATATGACCCTGCAAGACATGATGGGTGGCACACCGCTTATTACGATTCAGTCCCCTACGGCCCAAGGAGTCGAACGATGAAATTGCCGATTTTTTTGGATAACCATTCCACCACGCCAATGGATCCGCGGGTATTGGAGACCATGCTCCCCTATTTTGTCGAGAAGTTTGGAAATGCTGCCAGCCGCAACCATGCCTTCGGATGGGAAGCAGAAGAAGCGGTCGAACAGGCCCGTAAGCAGATCGCTAAGCTAATCAAGGCCGATGCCAAAGAAATTGTCTTCACCAGCGGCGCTACCGAGGCGGACAATCTTGCGATCAAAGGCGTCCTGGAAATGTACAAAGAGAAGGGCGATCACATTATTACGTCGTCTACCGAACACCGCGCCGTTCTCGACACGGCGAAGGCCCTTGAGGCCAAGGGCAAGGCGACGGTGACATACCTCCCGGTTGACAAATACGGGATGGTGAATCCTGAAGACGTGCGGGGTGCGATCACGGAGAAGACAATTCTCATCTCCATCATGCTGGCCAATAACGAAATTGGCACGATCAACCCGATCAAAGAGATCGGCAAGATTGCCAAAGAAAAAGGCGTCCTTTTCCACTGCGACGCGACGCAGGGTGTGGGCAAGATCCCGGTCGATGTGCAGGAAATGGGTATCGACTTGATGTCGTTCACCGCCCACAAAATTTATGGCCCCAAAGGAGTGGGTGCGCTGTATGTACGGAAGAAGAATCCGCGGGTTCGCATCGCCGCTCAGATGGATGGCGGTGGACACGAGCGTGGTATGCGATCCGGGACACTCCCGGTTCCATTGATTGTCGGATTCGGTAAAGCGTGTGAATTGTGCGGACTGGAGATGGCCGCGGAATCGGTTCGGCTGGCCGCTATGCGCGATCGGCTTCAAGCCGGTATCACGAAGGTGCTGGAAGAGACCTATTTAAATGGCCATCCGACGCATCGGTTGCCGGGCAATCTGAATATCTCGTTTGCTTATGTTGAAGGCGAATCCTTATTGATGGGAATGAAAGACATCGCCCTCTCCTCCGGCTCTGCCTGCACTTCAGCGACGCTAGAACCCTCCTATGTGCTGCGGGCTCTCGGCGTCGGTACGGAGTTGGCTCACTCATCGATCCGTTTCGGATTGGGCAGATTCAATACGGACGAGGAGACTGACTACGCGATTAAGAAGGTTATTGAAGTGGTGACCAAGCTGCGGGAAATGTCTCCCCTGTATGAAATGGCAAAAGAAGGCGTTGATTTGAAATCGGTTCAGTGGGCCGCTCATTGAGCCACGAGACGATGAAGGAGGAGTAACCATGGCCTACAGTGACAAAGTTGTTGATCACTTCAACAACCCTCGCAACATGGGGAGCTTTAAGAAGGATGAGGAAGACGTTGGTACCGGGATGGTCGGGGCACCGGAGTGCGGCGACGTGATGAAACTGCAGATCAAGGTGCAGAATGACACTATCGTCGACGCCAAGTTCAAGACCTTCGGATGCGGGTCTGCAATTGCCAGTTCCAGCCTCGCGACGGAATGGCTTAAGGGCAAGACCCTTGAGGAAGCTCAGAAAATCAAGAATACCGACATCGTGCAGGAGCTCAATCTTCCACCGGTGAAGATTCACTGTTCAGTCTTGGCTGAAGACGCCATCAAGGCGGCGCTGGCCGATTATCAGAAAAAGGCTGACGGAAAGACGGCCGAGGCGAAGTAACGACACGAAGGAGCACCCATGGACGCCATGAACACAGAAACGCACACTCCGGTCGTCACGCTCAGCGAGGCTGCGCTGAAAGAAGTAAAGCGTCTCATGAACGTACAGAGCGTAAGCGAGGGAGGTCTTCGCCTCGGAGTCAAGGGCGGCGGCTGCTCAGGCTTGAGCTATACGATCAACTTCGACGAGAAAATCGGTCAGTACGATCAGGTTTACGACTTCGACGGCGTCAAGGTGATTGTCGACGCCAAAAGCGCGATTTATCTCCAAGGAACTCAACTGGACTTTCAAAAGGACTTGATGGGCGGAAGCTTCAAATTTGTGAACCCGAATGCCAATAAGACCTGTGGCTGTGGAGAGTCGTTTTCGGCCTGAGCTCAACGCTACATACTCGAACTACCACGACGGGCATGGTGAAGAACCATGCCCGTTCCGTCAGAGCAATCTAAATGGACCATCACACACATAACACAACCGGCCGTCGTGAACTCCAGATGGCGCGCAGCATGTGCTGGCACTGTCAATCAGAAATCGCCGGGGAATATTTTTGTGAACGCTGCGTCAAGGTTCAACCGGTATCCAAAGAACTGGATTATTTCACCTGCCTGGGATTTCCTCGCCGTCTCACCATCGATCAGAATGCGCTCGAGGCCAAGTTCTACGAACTCAGCCGGGCATTTCATCCTGATTTCTACCAGAACAAGAGTGTTGCGGAACAGGCCATCAGCCTGGATAACTCCGCACTGCTTAATACTGCCTATCGGACGCTCCGCGATCCGATTCAGCGGGCTGAATATCTGCTAGACCTCGAAGCAGGTGCCGCCAAGGAAATCCGGACATCGCCTCCCGCGGATTTATTCGAAGAAATTATCGAGTTACAGGAAATCTTGGACGAGTACCGTGCCACAGATCGTACCTCGGAAACCGAGCCCAAGCTCCGTGCGAAGCTTCAATCCGAACGCGTAGCGCTTGAGCACCGACAACAGAGCATGGAAACCCAACTCCAGCAACTGTTTTCGCAGTGGGATGCGCTGCAAGATCGCGGTGAGGCTACTGTTCAGGCCCGGGTTGAGCGTGATCGAATCTTAAAACAAATGCGGGAAATTTTATCCAACCGGACCTATGTCAGAAACATCGTCAACGACTTGGTCACAACGATTGCACACACATGACACGCATCGTCGGGATTGATTTAGGAACTACGAATTCCCTCGTCGCATACATGGACCAAGGGACGCCGCGCGTCATACCCGGACGGACCGGGCGTAGCATGGTCCCCTCTGTCGTCGCAATGACCGATAACGGGCTCATCGTCGGGGATTCCGCCAAAGAACACCTCATCCGCAATCCCGAACGCACAATCTATTCCGTTAAGCGGTTTATGGGGAAAGGACTAGCCGACGTGCAAGGCGAGCTCGCTTATTTCCCCTATCATCTCACTGAGCAAGGTGGTGTGATCAGGATCAAGGTGGGGGAGAAAGCCTATTCGCCGCCGCAGATCTCGGCGATGATTCTGAAGGAACTCAAGTACCGAGCTGAAGCCCATCTTGGTGAGAACATCACAAAGGCCGTCATCACGGTCCCTGCTTATTTCAACGATAGCCAGCGACAGGCCACGAAGGATGCCGGCATGATCGCCGGCCTCGAAGTCCTCCGGATCATCAATGAACCGACTGCGGCCTCTCTTGCTTACGGCTTACAGAAACGGACACAAGGTACCATTGCTGTGTATGACCTCGGTGGCGGCACGTTCGATATCTCCATTTTGAAACTCAAGAACGGCATATTCGAGGTTCTCGCGACGAACGGCGATACTCACCTGGGTGGTGATGATTTTGATCACCGTGTAGCCGATCTCCTCATAAAAGACGTTCGTACGCAGCATGGGATTGATCTCGCCAGTTACCCGGACCACATGCAGGCGGTGCGGCTTGAGGCAGAACAGGCGAAGATCCGACTTTCTGACGAATTCAAGACGACGGCCACACTTGAGCTACCTGATGGCAAAGGACGCTTTACTCGTGAGGTTACCCGTGACCAACTCGAATCCATGACGACGGATCTTATTGACCGTACCCTCGGGCCTTGTCGACAAGCTCTGAAGGATGCGGGTCTTACGCCAGACAATATCGATGAAGTTGTGCTTGTGGGCGGTTCGACGCGCATGCCTCTAGTTCGGCAACGGGTTCACGATCTGTTCGGTAAGCCGCCTCATTGCGAATTGAATCCGGATGAAGTGGTGGCGCTCGGCGCAGCGGTTCAAGCTGATATCCTGAGCGGCGGGACGACCGATCTACTGTTACTGGATGTCACTCCCCTTTCACTTGGCATTGAGACGATGGGCGGCGTAATGAGCAGCCTGATCCGCCGCAACACGACCATTCCAGCAAGCACGAAGGAGATGTTCACGACCTATGTGGATGGCCAAACAGGCGTGGATATTCATATTCTGCAGGGCGAACGAGAATTGGTGAAAGACAATCGCAGCCTCGCGCGGTTTCGGCTCAAAATTCCTCCGCTTCCCGCTGGTGTCCCACGTATCGAAGTCACGTTTCTTATCGACGCGAACGGAATCCTGAATGTCTCTGCACGGGATGTGCGGACGGGTGAAACCCAGTCGATCGCGGTCAAACCTTCTTACGGCCTCGCCGATGAAGAAGTGGAACGCATGATCGGCGAATCATTCAAGTTTGCCGCTGAAGACTTGAGAGCCAGGCAGTTAATTGAGGCCAGTACCGAAGCAGAGGCCATGCTAAGGGCCACGGAGAAAGCCCTTAAACAGGGTGGCCATTTGATCGGAGAACAAGAACGTTCTGCCATTAGGGCATCAATGGTCGCCCTTGAATCAGCCAAGGCGGGGTCTGACCATAAGGTAATTCGTGCCAGGATGACAGAGCTTGAACAGACTACGCACCATCTTGCTGAAGTTTTGATGGATACGTCTTTGAAGGAAGCGTTAGAGAATAAGAAGTTGTCGGAAATCACGTAGCCATCAGCTTACAGCTGTCAGCACTCAGCTAGGAGTAGGTCATGGATTTGACATGGCAGGATGCAGAAGACATCGCCCTCAGGTTGGTGGAAGAACATCCGGATACCGACCCGCTTACAGTCCGCTTCACCGATATGCATGGGTGGATCGTGGCGCTTCCAGACTTTAAAGACGACCCGAAGAAATCGAACGAGAAGATTTTGGAAGCAATCCAAATGGCTTGGCACGAAGAATTTCAGGACTCCAAGTCTTAGTCACTTCCCACCTGCTTCCTTAGGGTGAGCCTTCGCCTATTTGATCTAGCTTATAAAAATCCGTCGGATCCAACCGCCGCTGGCTCGTTTGGGTAGGCTCACTCCCCCTTGCAAAGAGTTCCACGGTCCCTGAGGTTCCTTCCTGTTCCGATTCCAGCAGCCCTGTGGACGGATCAACTTTGACGAAGGTCACGCCGTCGGGAATCGTAAAGGGCACCACAGGCACTTGCTTCAACGCTTCCCTCATAAAATTAATCCAGATCGGAAGCGCCGCATGAGCCCCTGACTCGGTTTCGCCGAGTGAGCGTCGATCATCAAATCCCACATAGACACCCGTCACGAGATTCGGTGTCCCACCGATAAACCAGGCATTGATAAATTCGTTGGTCGTACCAGTCTTTCCCGCGATTGGTCGATCGATGACTTTCGCAGCTTGCCCGGTCCCTTTACGAATGACGTCTTCCATCATATTGGTGATGAGATAGGCCGTCTCTTTCGAGATCACTTCGTGCGCCTCTGGTTCCGCCAATTCAAGCACCTTGCCCGCATTATCCTTGACGAAGAAAATGGCGTAGGGCTCCGCTCGGCTGCCTTGATTCAGAAACACTCCGTAGGCCGAGGTCAGCTCTAACAACCCAACGGAAGAAGACCCCAGCCCCAGAGAGAGATCCGCTGCTAATGGACTGGTGATACCGACGGTCTGGGCAAAATCGATCACGTTCTTGACACCGATCTTTTCTAACAGACGGACGGTCGCCAGATTGTGCGAATGCGCCAGGGCATCCCGCAAACTTACCATCCCGTGAAATTTCTTGCCGTAGTTCTCCGGCTTCCATGTCTTGTCTTCCTGTTCCTGCTCATAGACGACCGGGGCATCGAGGATCACCGAGGCGGGACTCATGCCTTGATTCATCGCGGTGGCATAAATAAGCGGTTTAAACGCGGATCCCGGTTGGCGGTGGGCTTGTACCGCCCGGTTGTATTCACTTCGGTTGAAGTCGTACCCCCCCACCATCGCACGGATCGCCCCTTTCGCTGGATCGATCGCAATCAAGCCGCCCTCGACCAACGGCGTCTGTTCGAACTGGAGAAAAACCGCACCACGGTCGATCTTCTTGATCGCAACCTCGATCACGTCACCGGGTTTTAAGATCTGTTTCAGGTTCGGTTCGACGACGGCATCTTTCGTGGCATCCGGTCCTTTGAGCCGCTTCTTGGCCCAAGCCATATCGTCAAACGCCAACTTGCCGATCGTATTACCCACTTGAACGAGGTAATGATCTTTCGCCACTTTCGCGACCACTCCCTCCCGATAATCGCCAGCGTTTAGCGCATCATTAGCCTCAGCTCCCATTCCCGGGGAAGGAATCGCCGCGACATCAATGGTTCGTAGAGGGCCACGCCAGCCTTGACGCTTATCGAGTTCGCGCAGACCGGCAAAGAATGCTGCCTCTGCATACTTTTGCATTTCGAGGTTGAGCGTGGTGAAGACTTTCAGACCGCCCTTGTAGACCATCGTCTCGCCGTACTTCGCGATTAACAACTGCCGGATGTATTCCACAAAATAAGGTGCGAGTTGGTCACCGCCCGGACGTTTGAAGGCAAGGGGTTCCGCGGCTGCTTGCTCTTGCTCCGCTTGGGTAATGAACCCCGCCTCCTCCATCCGACCCAAAACATGTTCCTGCCGCTTCTTCGCGCGATCATAGGCCACGAACGGAGAGAAACGACTCGGAGACTTCGGGAGCCCGGCAAGAAACGCGGCCTCGGGAAGCGTCAATTTGGCGAGTTCCTTCCCGAAGTAGGTCTGGGCTGCTGCCGCCACACCATAGGCACCTTGACCAAAGTAGATCTGGTTCAAGTAGGTTTCGAGGATCTGTTCCTTCGTCGACACCACCTCCATCTTGTAGGCCAGGATCAACTCGCGAATTTTTCGGCCGTACGACCGTTCGGACGAAAGAAACAACGATCGCGCAAGCTGCTGTGTGATTGTACTCGCTCCTTCGATTCTCCTTCCTCCGTGTCGAATGTTGGTCCAGGCTGCCCGCAAGATCCCGATGTAGTCGAGACCCGGATGTTCGAAGAACCGTGCATCCTCGGTGGCAATAACGGCCTGGGTCAATGTTTTTGGAATTTCCGCCAGGGGCGTCACGATGCGACGTTCGATGAAAAATTGCCCGATGAGCTGTTGATCACTGGAATAGACTTGAGTGACCAGACTCGGTTGATAGTTTTGCAACGATTCCAGGGAGGGCAGATCTTGCGAAAAGTACCAGAGAACGCCGACGGCGGTGGCAGTTCCCGCAAGAACCGTAATCCCAAGTCCAATTAAGCCGATCTGCCACCACCGCCACGGTCGGCGAGGCGGCGGCTGACGAGGGGGGTCCTGGAGCTGTACTGGCCGGTCGATCATGGTCATGGATTGATGCCCTCGCGGGGGCTTGGTGATTGGAAGGACAGTCTAGGATCACCATACCCTGGCAGGGTCTAAAACTCAAGCAGAGGTCGACCGTCTACACGTGCTTGTTCCACTGATCCTCCTTCAGGTATACTGCACCTCGACGCCTGGAGTTCGGGGCGTCTTTTTTTTCGTGTTCAACCAGACTTGTTCCGTGACCATGGACAGATCCTCAACACACAGCGAGACCAGCTCGACCGGTCGGGCTCCAAGAGGGCGCCGGACCGACATCCGCAATATCGCAATTATTGCCCACGTTGATCACGGCAAGACGACGTTAGTTGATGCGTTGCTGCGACAAACCCACGTTCATCGCAAAATTGACGACATGGGTGAACGGATCATGGATTCAATGGATCAGGAACGCGAGCGCGGCATCACTATCCGGGCCAAGAATGCCAGCGTCACCTACAAGGGTGTCAAGATTAACATCGTCGATACGCCCGGCCATGCCGACTTCGGTGGTGAAGTGGAACGGACCCTGCGTATGGTAGACGGTGTGCTGGTTCTGATCGACGCCAAGGAAGGGCCGATGCCCCAAACCACCTTTGTGCTGCGAAAAGCCTTGGCACTCGGTCACAAGGCTATCGTCGTGATCAACAAGATTGACCGGTCAGATGCTGTCATCGATGACGTAGTAAACCGGACTTTTGATCTATTCGTTCACTTAGGCGCGACCGATGAACAGCTAGACTTCTCCATCATCTACACCTCAGCCATCAAAGGCATCGCGACACTCGACGTGAATAAACCCGGATCGGACATCACTCCGCTCCTCGATACGGTGCTTGAGAAGATCCCCGCGCCCGCCATCACCGCGGATGCTCCACTCCAGATTCTGGTCCTCGCGCTCACCTACGATTCCTACAAAGGCAAGATGGGTGTTGGGAAGATTCAATCCGGCTCAATCGCGCGCCGCCAGAATGTGGTCGTGCTCGGCAAAGACGGAGCCCAGGTTTCTGGCAGGGTATCCGATCTCGCGGTGTATTCGGGCCTTGAACGGACCGACGTGGAGCAGGCCGAAGCCGGAGAAATCGTCGCCGTTGCCGGCTTGCCAGACGTGAGCATCGGAGACACCATTGCGGATGCTGACCGGCCCGTGGCGCTGGCGCGCGTCACCATCGATGAGCCGACCGTGCAGATGACTTTCTCGGTGAACAATAGCCCTTTTGCCGGACGCGAAGGCAAGTTTCTCACCTCCCGACACTTGCGCGAACGATTATTCAAGGAACTTGAAACCAACGTATCATTGCGTGTGCAGGAAACTGACACCCCCGATCGATTCCTCGTCGCGGGTCGAGGCGAACTTCACCTCGGTGTGTTGATCGAACAGATGCGGCGTGAAGGATACGAGCTGCAGGTGTCGCAGCCAGAAGTCATTCTGCATCGCGACGGACAGAAGGTCACCGAACCCTATGAAGAACTGACCATTCAGGTTCCGGAGACCTATCAAGGCGCGGTCATCGAAGAAATCGGAAAACGACGCGGCGAAATGCGCCACATGAAGCTTGTGCATTCCGACGCAGGCCCGAGCGAAATGCACCTCGAATATCACATCCCCACGCGAGGGATCATGGGCCTCAAGAATGTTCTGCTCGCTAAGACCCGCGGCACCGTAATCATGCACCACGTGTTTAAAGCCTATGAAGCGGCGAACGAACAAGATTTTCTCGTCGCTCCGCACGGATCTCTTTGCGCATACGAAGATGGAACCAGCACTGCATATGCGCTCTTCATGACTCAGGAGCGAGGCGAATTGTTCATCGGGCCAGGGGTAGATGTTTATCGTGGGATGGTCGTCGGCCAGAACAGCCGGGACGAGGACCTCGACGTGAACGTCTGTAAGGAAAAGCATCTGACCAATATTCGCGCGTCAGGATCGGACGAAGCGTTGATCCTCACACCGCCTCGCGAAATGACGCTCGAGTTCGCGCTCGAGTATATTGGAGCAGACGAATTGGTTGAAGTAACGCCAAAGAATCTCCGCCTGCGGAAACGATTACTGCATCCGGAGGATCGTCGAAAAGCACGCAAGACCGGCAAGTAGGCCATGTATGGAAGGCGGCTGGCCAGGGTCGGTATGAGAATCCGCAAGAAAGTTTCAAAGCCGTCCGCCAAGCGCCCCCCACTCTACTTCATCGGTTACAGAGGAACCGCTCCGCTCCTTAACGAGTTGAGAGTTTGGTATGACTGCGAGTATGGCGGACCGCTGAAGGTGCGCATAGAACCAGACGCTCCTGAGTCATGGCATGCGATTCACGGTCCTTGGACAGCGCACGTCGTGATCCCACTTCCTGCCACACACGCGGAAGGGCTCAAAGACACGTTTGCCTGGGAACACGATTTGATAGGCGCAGTTGCGCCATCTGTCATGCCTCCGCGCGAGATGCCGGACACAATCGTGTTCGCCGCACGGCTGGCTCGAGGTCTCACGCTCCTTGCTCAAGGGACAGCGTTCGACCCAGTAACCCAGCAGTATCTTAACCCCTCGGATTGGCAGGATCGCCCCCTGACCCATTTTGTGATGCCTGACCATATTGCTGTCGCGCAGGGTGACGATGAGCCAGGCAATCGCAGCTGGTGCTATACGCTGGGATTAAGCAAGTTCGGGATAGATGAGTTGGAAACCTTCTTCTCTCGGGGCCTGCCGGATACGTATGCGCGCGAGTTGCTCGGCGAAGCCGTTTGCGAGCTTTTGAGATCCACTCACATTCTAAAGGTTGGCAGCCAACTTCGCCTGACGCTCCTCGGTCAGACGGTCACAATCGTAAATTATCGAACTGCAACTCCAGCCGGACGCACTCTTGGGTTTCGAGAAATCAGGGCTGTCTCGTAATTCTTCCGTTGAATTGCCCACTTATCCCTGTTGGTCTACTCTTCCTAGGTCTTTCGGGCCGTTGACAAGGTTTCGAGCCGCACGGTACAAAACCTACTTACGCTGAAACTTAGGCCGGGCTCAACCATGTGAAGGAGGAATCCAGATGAGTGACGTTGCACCAGAAATTAAGGTAGGTGATAGCGCACCGGACTTTAACTTAAAGGATCAAGACCAGAAGGACATAAAGTTGAGCGACTACAAAGGCAAGAAGAATGTCGTCCTTTGCTTTTACCCGCTTGACTGGAGCCCCGTCTGTCAGGGCGAGAACAAGTGCCTCACTGATGATTTTCCCAAATTCCAGGGGGCTAATGCCGAGCTCTTTGGCATCAGCTGTGACAGCTTCTTCTCCCATAAGGCGTGGGCTGATTCATTGGATCTGAAGCACCGACTGCTGTCCGACGTGCATCGCACCACGGCAAAGGCTTACGGTCTGTATTTCGAACCGTTGAACTGCTCCAAGCGTGCGACCGTCATCGTCGATAAAAACGGCAAGGTCGCCTATGTGAAAGTTCAAGAGATCAAGGTCGCTCGGGAGGACAAGGAAATCCTCGCCGCTCTTGCAAAGCTCAGCTAGCTCCAGAAGCGCGCTGTCTGAGTGCTGATGATGGGATTTCTCCCTTCCTCAGCACTCATCGCTTAATGGGCAGGACCTCAACCCATGTCCGGGATCGTCGAAGACGTCAGCGACGCGAATTATAAAGAGTTTACCGATGCGGCGGCATCGATCGTGGCTTATGGATTGGCGACGTGTGAACCCTGCAAAGCATACGATCCCATTCTCGAAGAGACTGCAGCAAAGTTTCCATCGATTAAAATAGGCAAGGCCAAGATGCACGTGCCCGGCCGCTGCCGGGAGATCAAGAAGACCCACACATTCGAGACCTACCCCACCACCCACTTCTTTTCAAAGGGGAAGCTGCTCCTGGCACGGGAGGGCATTGTGGAGCCCGCCGAGCTTGCAGCGCTAATCGCAGATCATCTCCAGCAATAACGCGCCTGGATTAGAGAAGAGTGCCAATCTGCTCAGGAAATCCTCGATCTCCTTGACTCCCGCAAACCCTGTAGTAATGTCAAAGAAGCCCCATTGCTGACAGGAATCGGATAGCCTGCAGCGAGGCGATTGACGAGGCAAAGGATGGCCTCTTCTTCACGAGCAATCGAGTTCCCATCGTACGACGCCCGAGTCCTGCTTAATTCCCAGCCAGTCATAGTTTCTGTTATTGACCCAGATACCCATCAGGTGCAGTTCCAAAACGAGACCGGCTTGAAAACATTCGGCGACATCGGAGGATTTTCTTGCTACGAGAAGATTGCTGGCTGCCAGACACCCTGTTCCTTTTGCCGGATGCCTGAGGCTGTCAAGACCGGCTCGGTCATTTCCAGCGAGGTCCCTCTTCCTGGTGACAAATACCTGTTGGTCCACTGGTCCAAGGCTCCGACGATTGATGGACGTCTTCACATCATAGAAACAATTACCGATATCACGGAACACAAACGGACCGAACAGGCTCTTCATCACGCACAGAAAATGGAAGCCGTCGGACGGCTAGCGGGAGGCATTGCACATGACTTCAATAATCTCATGATGGTCGTGATCGGCCATGCACATCGTCTATTGCAACAGTTCTCTTCTCATCCATCCAAACGTGAGCTAGAAACGATTAGTCAGGCCGGTCTGAGGGCCGCGGCATTGACTAAGAAGCTCCTGACCTTCGGTCGACGGCAGGTATTCGAGCCAAAGGAAGTCAACATTAATACTGTCATCCGGGAAATGGAAGATATCCTCAAACGCATGATCGGCGAGCACATTCAAACCGTGATCGTGCTTCATCCTCGGACCGGACACGCTCTCGTGGATCCTATCCAGCTCGAACAAGTCATCATGAATCTGGTATTAAATGCGCGTGATGCAATGCCTGACGGAGGCCTTCTCAATATTGAAACTGACAATGTGAATCTCGACGAACCATATGTCCGTCTGCACCCAGGCTCCTCTCTAGGTCCTCATGTGAAAATCATGGTTCAAGACGCGGGATGCGGCATGGACGTCGAAACACTTTCCCATATCTTTGAACCTTTCTTTACCACGAAGGAACCGGGTAAAGGGACCGGCCTCGGACTGGCCACTGTTTACGGAATCGTTAAACAGAGTCGTGGATACATCGACGTCACAAGCGAACCGGGGAAGGGTTCACGATTTACCGTGTTCCTGCCCGGCGTGGGAGAACCCGTCGTCGAGGCCAATATTTCGCGATCCGACATGGAAACCTGCGTCGCGCATGAAACAATCTTGGTGGTTGAAGACGATGAAGGCATTCGAAGGTTGATTACGACCATCCTACAGGATCAAGGCTATAGCGTCCTAGCCGCAGGAGATGGGATAGAAGCCCTCCAAAAACTACAAATGTGCAAGGGGCCCTGTCACCTTCTTATCGCCGATGTCATCATGCCTCGGATGAAGAGTTCCGTTTTTCTTGAGGCCGTGAAGGCGATGCGGCCAGAAACCCGAGTTCTTCATATGTCCGGCTATGCTGGGGATACCCTCCAAGCCAATGGAGTAACAAGTGACTCGCCGTTCCTCCAGAAACCGTTCCTCCCGGGAACGCTCATAGAAAAAGTCCGTGAATTGCTGCAGGTTCCTGCGTCACGCTGATTCAAGATCGCTTATCCGCGGGAAATAGCTCCTAGCGCTCCATCCTAAACCAGAGCAAATGAATGATACGAGCCGCGGATTCACCTGCGAGTGCTTGCCCGCTGACTGCCCGCTTAATTGCAAGAGTCTTCGGCCAGAAATGGTAAGTATTAAAAACTAGCTAGTTATTCGATTCCGACGAAACAACTCTTCAAGTAGCTGATTCTTCAGCAGTCTTCAATAAGTGCTCTTTTGTACAGTCCATTTCTTGTCGGCGGGCGACACAAAATGTAGTTAAAGTAACCCGCCAGTCTCTGAAATCATCCCGTAAGCACCTGAAATATTTTGCCCTCCACTCCATGTCACCGGCATAGGGTTTGCGGTTAAAGAGCGGTGGTCAGACGAGCGACAAAGGGGGCATTCCTGATTCCGGTTTTGCCCCATCGTCATCTCAATCTCTGACCAGTAAGGAGCTTCTCGCATGATGAGCAATATTCAACATCACAACGAGAGGTGTGTCATGAAGACTATTTCTAGTGTGTTCCTCGCAAGTCTTTTACTATGCGGGCTTACGGTCGTACCAAGTCTCGCTCTGGCGGCGGGAAGCGCGCCGAATCAGGATCAGGGCGGACAGCACCGCTTGCTGAATGCCGACCTGAGAGCCAAGCTCGAACGCATACAAGATAAACTGATGGAGGAGCGTGAGCATCATCACCACTCAAGCCCCATGGAATCGCTGCAAGCTGACGTCGCAAGCTTGAAGAGCCAACTGGGGACGCTCGCCAGCAATGAAGCTTCGTTACTGTCTCAGCTCAACACTGCGAATAGCCAGATCGCCCTCCTTACCTCACAGATTGCTGCTCTTCAAACGGGCGGAGGAGGCGGAGGTACGACTAATCCTACGCTTACGGCACTGGCCAAGTATGTAACAGTCGATCCGAGTACGATCAACGGAGTGAAAGGACCACACGTGATTTTCTCCGGTGTCAACCTCCACGTAAGGAGTGGATCCGGCTCGACGGGAGATAATGGAACCCCGACAGGACTGGGAAACCTAATTGTTGGTTATAATGAAGGCCCCGCTCTTCTTGCTGATCCAAGTAATTCGGGCGTCGGCCGAACTGGCTCACACAATATCGTGGGGGGACAATTCAACGGATTCACCTCCACTGGCGGGATGGTGTTTGGGAGCGGGAACTGGACCCAAGCTTTGTTTTCCTCAGTACTCGGTGGAGAAATGAATCAGGTGCAGGGCCTAAACTCAACCTTACTTGGGGGAATGCACAACACCATCAGTGGGTCAGACCAAATATTTCCTCCAAGTCCTTAAGAGCCCCAACACGATGGTCGTCTGATCCCCTGCGCGCGTACAGGGGATCAGACGCTGGGAGCTTGGGTCGCTCACTCAACAGGTCTGAAACTTCTACAAGCCGAATTGAGAAGCGGATTACAGTGCATTGTAGTGGAGAGGATTCGACGCGAATTCGTGGTTGACTCCGAAAGTTGACTAAGCCTTTCTCGTGGACTCTTCCTGGACCCTTTCAAAAACCTCGTTATCCCAACGATCTCGTTCAGATCATGACCGGAGCGGAGCGGAGATAATCCGCTCCGCTCCACTTCGATATTTGATTATAACCCGCGCAGAAAGTTCAGCACGTTCTGTTTGTCGATCTCACTCAGCCTGTTGAATTGTGCAATGACGAGATTGGCTTCTGAGGGGCCATACTGATTACTTGCCCCGCTCGCATGGGCCTGAATCGCTTGGAGCAGATCCCTGGTTCGTCCATCGTGCAAGAAAAAGATTCTCTTCCCAAGACCCCACAAGGGAGCCGTGCGGAATTCATCACCGCGTGCATTACCCTGGTTGACGTCGTCGGCTAAACCAGGCCCCATGTTATGCAGCATCAAGTCTGAGTAAAGGTTTGCATCCTTGTCGCGCAATGCTCCAACGACAGCCTGCTTGCTCGTATGCAGTGTTGGCGTGTGGCAGAGAGCGCACCCGACGTCGCTAAAAACCTTCCGGCCATGCACGATAGATGGAGTATCCGGCACTGGCGTGGGGGGCGCGAGAAATCGCATGAAACCAGCAAACTTCACGATGTCACTAGGAACATCGATGGGACTCGCGGCGTCGAAATTGGTCGAATCCTCCGGTGTCTGATTAAACTGGCAGTTTGGCGTCTCATCCCGTTCTTGCGGGAATATCTCGTTCGTCACTCCCTGTTCGACGTTGTACGCTTCAGCAGCAAAGAGTTCGAGTGATTTGTTCTGTGCCTTCCACCCAAATCGCGTGATCGTACCATCGTTGCCGCTCGTATTAGGTCGTCCGCTCGTATTGGGACGGCCCCGAATACCGAAGGACTGCTTTGTAGCGGCGTTAGTCTGCATGTTGGCGAGGATCGTGTCGTCATCGATCGCCTCGATCAATCCGGCGCCGAAGGTCGGAGTGGGAATCCTGAATACCAGGTTCTGGTGTGCTGCCGCTCCTAGAAAGTCAGGCTGAGCTAAGAAACACCCTGGTGCATCGTTCCGACCGCTGATCGTGAAGAGATCATGCACTCCGCCATCAGGAGTGCCATCCGGATTGTACTTGAACCGCGCCTCACGAATCGGTCCATCCTTCGTGATGAAGGGCGGAATGGTGTTGTTCGCGCTCTCTTTTTTTGCTACCGCGACTTGTGGGTTGAGGAAAGGACTGGTTCCGCCGACATCCGGCTGCGCGTGACAACCGCTGCAGCTATCCAAGTTGAAACGCGGTCCGAGACCAGGATCCGTGGATGGTATCGTACCTTGGACAGAGTCAGTCTCCTGGAATGTCTGGCGATCTGCACTAAATAATTGCTGTTCAAGCGGAGTCAGTCCCTGAATCATCCCTCCGGCACCAGCCGAGCCAGAGCGAACACCTGGGTCACTCGCCGTGAATCGGCCGATTTGCGACTGAACGTCTTCTGAAAACACACCGGTGATGACTATGAAGAGAGCCAGCACGGGAAGCATAGGAGCGTAGCGTGTGGTGTTCATGCACGGAGTCATAGAGACCTCCTTATAATTTTAGGTTGTCGACGCACTCGACAATTGGATCTCTATGACGAGAGGTGAGCATAAGCCGTGCCCTGTCGGCTCTGACCTGCTCTGATGGTGCTAAACGCTTGCGTATCTGTGACTTGGAAAGATTAGGACAAAAAGCGTCCGCGGCGTGGTTGGAGAAAGCGTCGGCAGCGACCTACAGAATGAACATCAATTCATTAGAACAGGCCTCCGTCCTCAAATAGTGTTCACTGATTATTTTGAAGGTAACGCGCACGCGCTCACGAGTGAGGCAGGGAACCGTTGGACAAGCCGAGAATTAGGTGAGCGAACTGCTTACTCCGAATACTCGAATGTCAGATCGCGGGTCTGAACGAGACGAACCTTTTCGAGTTGACCTCCCGGGATGGAGTTGGTGAGACGATCCCAGACTGCTTTCGCGAGTGATTCGCCGGTAATTTCTTGGGCGCCGAGCACACGTCGTAAATCCTGCCCTTCGAATGCCTCTCCAATCTTTTCCCGAATTAACCGATCGAGCAGACCGATGTCGGTCACCATGCCGGTAATGGGGTCAATCCGTCCGAGGACTGTGACGAAGCAATCCCACGTGTGGCCTTGATTCCCTTTATGGACCGAGGTGAATGAAGAGCGCCTTGTGATGCTGGCGACCTCAAGCCCCCCCGCCGCGGTCACCTCCGCATAGAGATCCTCGTCTTCATACAGGCGAACGGCGTGCAGCCTACCGATGTCTGTCTGCATTTCCAGTTTGGCCCAAAGCACCCTGGCAAGATTCTCTGACGTAGGAATCTGATCTTTAAAATAGGGCATATCGAGGTTCAAATTCTTGTGATCAAACTCCTCGATGATTGACAGCAACACGCGTTTCAGATCGAAGAGATTGATGACCATCCCTGTATGCTGGTCCACCTCACCGGCGACCGTCACCTCTAACATGTAATTGTGACCGTGCGCCGGCGGGTTGTAGCAGGGGCCGAACGCGGCACGGTTTTTGGCTTCGTCCCATTCTGGCTTGATATAGCGGTGCGCCGCGGCAAATTCGATACGTTTGGTCAGCAGAACCGGCGGCATGTTATTTTCCCTCCAAATCGATGAGCCATTCTTGGCGCATTTCCCATGGAACAACTGTCGCTTCGTGATAGGTGGCATGATCGATCGAGAGGGTAACCGGCACTTCTCGCCGTCCGAGTGTCGCTATCAACGCCGCGGACGGTCTGAACCGCACAAAATGTACGGCGCTGATCTTGGTCTCGTGGCTATGGCCGCGTTCGAATTCACCGTAGACACTCTCCTGCCCCGCACGGATTGCAACCTTTTGACCGTGGTCGAGTCCCATAAAGAGGTCCAGCCACCGTTTCACGCTCTCCTGGTCGACGATTTCAATCAACAGGGTCGCACTCAACTCGCCCAGCATCGGGAGCAGCGCATTATAAACGTCCAGTTCATCACGCACTTTGACTGGGTCGATGATCCGCTCGACACGGATCATTTCCTGAATCTGGAACTGAAGCGTGTCTCGGTTTTCAAAGACCAATGTAATGAGTGGCCCCACAGAAATCCGCCTTCGCTTTTTCAATTCGATGATGCGGGACCGAAACTCCTCCCGTTGCCGCTCATAGTCCAAATTGGGAATCAGGTCCTCTTGCGTCAACATCTTCATGACGAAAGTCCATAGGCATCGCGAACGATTTGGATTGGGTGCTGGGTTACCCGTCCACCGGTGTGGACCATAGCCCCGGCCTGGTCAAGCTGGACACCTGCCAAGGGGCAGTCCGATGCGACGAGAGTTGCCGGAGCTTGTTCTATCGCCCGCACCGCCTTCTTCGCAATCGTCATCGACAGGGGGAAAAACTCCCTCTTGGCACTCCAGGACCCATCATGTCCTGAACATTTCTCAATGACGTCAACCTGAGCGCCGGCCGTCTCCATGAGCTCTTTCGATTTGAAGCCGATGTTTTGATCCCGGAGGTGGCACGGGACCTGATATGCAACTCGCCCAGGCGGTTTCTGAAAATCAGTCGCCAAGGCACCCTCTCGTTTTAACCTCATGAGATACTCGCAGATGTCGAACGTCCGCTCAGCCATTTTCCTAACAGCAGCGCCGCCAACGATTTCAGGATACTCCCGCTTCCACATCAAACTGCAGCTGGGAACCGGCACGACGATGTCGTACCCTTGATCAACCCACGGCAGAAAGGACGCAGCGTTGGCCACAGCCGCTCGCTGAATTGCCGCCGTATCACCGATGTCGAAAAACGGCATCCCGCAGCAACGCTGTTCCGGCACAACCACATGGACTCCGTTCTTCTCCAAGACCTGCACAGTCGCCTTTCCCACATCCGTTGCCTGATAATTCACCAGGCAACTTGCAAACAATGCCACCTTCCGTGCCGCTGAGGCTGGCACAGCGGCGCCGTTTCGTCTGTCCCACCAACGGGCGAAGGTTTCCGATGAAAAAGACAGCACGTGCCGATCCCGATGGACCCCGACAAGAAACTGGACCAGCCACCGAATGATCTTCAATTCGAGTGTCCAGTTGACGACGGGTGCGAGGACACTAGCGGCCGTGCCCATCAGATCAGTCTTAATGAGTAAGCGATCACGCCAGCGTACACCCCTCGTTCCGGCGAGATGCTTTTTCCATGCGATCATTAAGCGGGGGAAATCGAGGGCATACTGATGCGGGGGCGTATAGGGACAATGGTTGTAGCAGAGTTTGCAGTAATAACACTCGTCGACAATCCGATGAAGCTCGGCGGGCGCAAGCTTCGCGACATGGCCCTCATAGCGGTCGATCCCGTCGAGGAGCGTGGTGAACGAGGGACAGAGGTTAAAGCACCGGCGGCAGCTGTCGCAGATTTCATAAATACGGAGGGTCTCTTTTTCGAGTCGTGCAGGATCGATCGGATGGATCAGAGTAAGGCCTTTCATATGTCTCCCGCTGAAAGCAATCAGCGGTCAGCTATCAGCCCGAGGGAGGAATAGGCTCCTCATCCCGCTTCGCTGAAAACCGACCGCTGAGCGCTGAGAATTGCGAGCTCTTGTCAGCCTTGCTTCAGGCTGTCCAGTCCCTTCGTGAACCGATTTGCATGAGACCGTTCCGCTTTGGCCAAGGTCTCGAACCATTCTGCCAATTCAGCAAAACCCTCGTCCCGAGCCGTCTTTGCCATACCGGGATACATCTGGGTGTACTCATAGGTTTCGCCCTCAATAGCCGATTTTAAGTTCGCTTCGGTATTCCCGATCGGCACTCCCGTGGCGGGATCACCGACTTCTTTCAAGAAGTCCAGATGGCCGAACGCATGACCGGTCTCGGCTTCCGACGTGTCCCGGAACAACCCTCCAATATCCGGAAAGCCTTCAATATCGGCCCGTCTCGCAAAATACAGATATCGTCGGTTGGCTTGTGATTCACCTGCAAACGCCCCCTTCAGGTTTTCATGACTCTTAGTGCCTTTCAAACTTTTCCCCATTGCGGCCTCCTCCTCGCCTCCAAATCAGAACGTAGACACACCTAGACCCAGCCATCCGGCATATAACATAGGCATCCTCTCTGGATCAACGCCTCTTCAGAAACGCCCTTACTCGATTCATCGGCCTCGCTTCGATCAAGGTCATCTGGTCGCCGCGGGTCCGGGGTCGACGATATCGGGAGGCTCGGGGTACAATTGCCCTAATCGCTCGATCAATGGCTTGGCGGCCGGCGAGCTTTCACGAGTAGGGTCACTGACCGGATGATCCCAGGTCAGAGTGGTGATCCCGGCTCCCGCAAACAATGACCGGATCATCGACACGCAGGCCTCCAAGGTCAGCTCGGTACCCTCACGAAGATCGAGCACCCGTTCCTTCGGACTCGTGGGCGGAGGGTCGGTGCTCATGAGAGCCCAACAGCGATCGAAAACGGCCGCACGTAACTCTGCCGGAATATTCAGCGTATCAAGGTTTGAGGTACAGAGTGCCGAGACAAAGAGCACAAACTGCAAATCCGGCATCCCCGGATTCTGCACATCCAGTGATGGCATGATCGCGTATTATCGATGGGGGGTTGGAGAGAGTCAACGCCAACAGTGGACCTGAGTCTCCTCCTGGCTTCGAAAGAGGAGTGCTTTTGACAATGGTGACGATCACGCTCATGGGGCAATTGCAAACCGCCGATGGGGAGCGGGACCTTGCCTGCGAGGTTCCGTCGCCCATGTCGGTCCGACAAGTGATCCAGCGTCAAGGAGTTCAACTCCGGCACCTGCTTCAACTGATCCGCGAGAAAAAGGTGCTGGTGACGATCAACAAGAAGATCGCCAGTCAGGATTCGCTAGTCCAAGATGGTGACGCGATCCGGCTCGTCGGCCATGACGGGATGGGCGGCAGCGGGCTCGGTCCGTCACTGTCGTAACGAGGGGGAAGACACACGAAGGGCCGGCTCCCTTTCGATGAGAGCCGGCCCTTCGTACTTCATTCGGCAAAGACGAAGCCGGAAGAGGGTGTGAGGCCGTACATCAGCCCCCGGACGGGATCCCGCTTACTTTCTGCCGAGGATCGCGTCCTTCGCCGCCTTTGACACGCGGAACTTGACCACCCGCTTGGCTGGAATCTTGATCGGTTCGCCGGTCTGTGGATTCCGCCCCATGCGAGCCTTCCGATTAGCCAACACGAGCTTGCCGATCCCCGGGACCACGAAGACATTCTTCGCCTCCCGATACGCCAAGGCAGCGAAGTCGTCCAACGCCTGGACCGCTGCTTTCTTGGTCAGCCCAGTCTTCTGGGCCATGTGTTCGGCAATTTGTGACTTGGTCATTGATTTAGCCATGCGAGAACCTCCTTACAGAATTAGTAAAAAAGTGAAATGCAGTGGATCGCCCTTTTGACGTTGCTCTGACTCGTTGATGATTCGTAATCAGGCTGTCGTATCTGCTCACGCGGCGAAAACCTGCGGGAGTCTAGCCAAGCGCTCCCACGCTGTCAACCGGAAAAACAGGCATCTGACGTAGGAAATTGCCTGCATCACGCCCTTGCAGTTTCGAGACCAGGCAGCGTAGAGTAGTCTCATCGTGACCTGATGGAACACCGCGACGGACGGTAAAAATCGACGCTAGCATGGCGAAAGAATTACCCATTCTTCCATCGACAGCCCAACCGGCTGACCCCGCGCAGGCGGATCAATCGACCTATTCTCGCGTGTTTTGCCAGAAAGAGAATTCTCCTCCGCTGCGGCTCTTATTGGAATTTCTCAAGTCACGCGGGCAGACCCCCATTACCCCTGAGAAGTTAGACGAGAGCGCGTTGGACGATTGGGCCTGGCTGCAAATCCCGCTGGGGTATAGTCGAGGACGGAAGCCGATCAACCTGTTCTGTGTACGGGACCGCGGCTCGTTCAAAGACCTGTTCGAACAGGAACAGGGCTATTTCAAGGAAACGCTGTCCATCTTCGACGACGTCGAAGCCGATCTGATGCTTGACTATGTAACCAGGGCCCGTTTCATCATCACGACACAGATGAACAAGACGGATATCACGGACGAGGGCTACGACTTCAACGGCTGGATTCTGCAGTTCTATCAGGAACAGTGTAACGGCGTCGTTCAAGTCGATGGCCAGGGATTCTATTCACCAGGTGGCCAGCTTGTGGTCGATCTGTCCACACCCACCGACTAGCACGGCACAGCCGTGAGCCCGCTCTCCAATTTACCGCGTCAGCCGTCACTATTTCGGCAGACAGATCAGTGGTTTCATCGAGCCCGTGCCTCACTTTTAGGCACCATTCCCTGCCGTAAAGGTTGCTCGCGCTGCTGTATCGGACCATTCCCCATCACCATCCTCGATAGAGAAGAGATTCGCCGTGGCCTGGAGCATCTACCCGCTCCTCAGCGGCAAGACATTGCGCAACGGGCCAGAGAGCAAGTTGCCGCGATGGAAGTCCAATACCCTCGCCTAAAAGACTCCTACTTCCTCGACGAATGGGATGATGCGCTCATTGAGCGGCTCGTGACGGAGTTTGCGGAAACTCCCTGCCCGGCCCTGCAGTCGGACGAGAGCTGCGGCATCTACGAGTCCCGCCCGCTCACGTGTCGAACGATGGGGCTGCCGACTGAAGAACAAGGTCTGGTGCAGGGCGCCTGTGAGATTCAAACGTTTGTCCCAGCCAGACGGCTTTCCTCAGCCATCCGTGAACAGGAACAACTGCTTGCTCGTCAAGAGGCGATCGCATTGGAGCAGCTTCGTCAGCAGCGCCGAATCGAGGGGGAAGAACTTCTCGTGACCTACGGATTCGTGTAGATAAACCTGTGAGTCTCATCTGGGATCTGGGCAGCCACCTAGACACCGCTCAAAACGCTGTGTTAAGGTGAGCCTCCTTGCTTGCGGGAGCGCCTGTAGCTCAGTGGATAGAGCATCAGCCTCCGGAGCTGAGGGCCACAGGTTCAAATCCTGTCAGGCGCGCCACCAGCAAGCAGCAAGGAAGAGAGACCGCACAGAGATCTCCTCGGCGAACACACCTAGGTGGGCCGTTAGCTCAGTTGGTAGAGCAGCTGACTCTTAATCAGCGGGCCGTAGGTTCGACCCCTACACGGCCCACCAAATTTCTTCACCACTTACATTGCACCCGCGAGCACAGCACTGGCCAACTGTGACTGAGTTGTGACTGACAGTCGGTCCACTGCCCACCGCAAACTCTCCGGGCTATGGTGCGCATAGCGCTGCGTCATGATCGGCGATTTGTGCCCCAGTAGCCGCTGGATCGTGTACAAATCCACCCCTTGCTGAGCGAGGCGCGTGGCGAACGTGTGCCGCAAATCGTGGAAATGAAACCCCACGACTCCCGCCTTCTTCAACGCGAGACGAAACGCCCGCCGCACATGTCCGCTCTCCAACGGGGTGAAGACCTTGCTGAAGAACACACGATCCGTCTGTACGGAACGGACCTTCGCCTTGCCCGTCAGGACACCCAGTACCGTCTCATTGAGAGGGATCGTCCGTCGCTCACCATTCTTGGACCGAAACACGGTCACGGTCCGACGAGCGACATCTACTCCACGCCAGGTGAGTTCCAAAATCTCTCCCATGCGCATTCCCGTCCCGAGGGCAACGGTCACCAACTCCCGCAGCCACGATGCACAGTGCTTGGTCAACTCCAGCTCCTCATCCTTCAACAGCCAGCGGTCTCGCTGATTGTGCTCCCGTTCCATCGCGACCCGGCTCACCGGATTGTCTCGGCACCACTCCCACTCCCGGATCGCCAGGTTGAAGGCCTTCTTCATGCACGCGAGCTCCCGATTGAGGCTGGCCGGCTTCAGCCCTTCCCGATAGCGACCTTGCTTGTACTGACTCACCACGCTCGGCGTGATGTCGGCCAACCTGTACGGTCCCAACGCGTCCACGAGGCGCTTGATGAATCCTCGGTAGGTCCGCTGACTGGCCAGCTTGACCACGTGCTCCGCTTCAAACCGTTCCATCATCTCCGCGAAGGTCCGCTCCTTCTCTTCCCTCACCTCAAAAAACGGCCCTCGATGAGACGGGTTCGAACTTTTCCGAGAATGGCTTCTGCCAGGCGACGGTCATGGGTGCCTGTTGACTCCCGAATCCGCTGACCCTGCTGAGTTATGCTGATCCACCAGATCTGTCCACGCTTAAAGAGCCCCATCCCGTTCCTCCTTCCTGATGGAGCCTGCTTTGGATCTGGTCTCCCCGTGAGCCCCATTATGGTCCGCTCCGCGCAGCCGGGCAATGTAGCCCTTCAAATCCCCTATGACTCTGCCACCCACCTGACGCGCCTTCATGCTCGCCATCTTTTTCCGGTTCCCCTCGACCCATGCATCAATGTCTTCTCGAGCGAACCGCACGAGGCCATTCAAACGCACACAGGGAATCTTTCCCTGAGCTACCCACGCATAGAGAGTGGAAGGCTTGATTTGCAGGTGTTGCGCCACATCCTTGATCGTGAGCAGCATTCGTCACAGACCCCATGCGCCGTACAGGCTGCCAGGTATCGCGAGACCCCATCGAGTCGGCGTGCCATGCACGGCCCTAATCCGACCAGGGAGTTGTTCCGCCTCGTCTCGATCTGTACTGTAAGACGAGTGGTGAACGTGGGCTAGGCGCAGTCACTAGGTAAAAATGTCGCGATGCCGAGCATTTTTACCCACGGGAGCCTCTCGATGCCGCAGCGCTGGGACTGCTATCTTCCTGATGTGCCACGTGATGAGCTGAATAACCTGGTCCGCCAATGGCCGGTGGCCGAGCCGTCTGCTCCTGACTGGGTTCACCGGGTGCTTGAAACGGGAGCGCAGTGTCGGTTGGCGTTTGCCTTCATTCTCGATGCGGCAGACCCGCTGCCGTCATTCGGATTTCCCCCTGAGGCCATCATCAGTGAGACCGAGTACAGCGTGCGACGAGGACGCCCACGGACGGCGCGCTGGGCCTTCTGGGCCGCTTATGTGCTCTGCGAAGAACTCAACCTGCAGGGGCACCGTCCTTCGATGAAGGAACTGGCGAAGTTGATCAGCATCTTGTTAGGGCGCGCGACGCCGCCGAGCGAAGTCAGGAAAATCTTGAAGACCCTCCGACGCGAAGCGGCCCAACGGGCCACAGCCTCGGCGCAATGGCTGCTCTCAAATAAACTCCAACAGCATCGTAGTCACAAGGACTTCAGAGTATGGCTCCAGAACCGGTACAGCGAGGGGCTTGAACCTACCACAGAGTTCCCGCCCATCATTGAGCATGGGCAGGTGAGCACGGCGTGGCTGGATACTGTTGGGAAAACCCGGCGGGCGATCCTCACCCGCGTCGGACGATCTGGGCCCTTGGCGGGAGCCAGTCCATTGGTGTGGCTGGCCTCGTCCAGTCGCCTCGTCTCTCGATTTCCCCTCGGAGGCGATCTGGGGATCGGCGGCCGAGTTCACCTCGGGAAAGCATTGGAGGTGCCCACGCCCCATCGGCCCTTCGAAGGAGGAACAACCTCGATCTCATTTCCCCGGCACTGGTTCGAGAATCCGCCCACTGCTGCCGTGTTGTATGCGGTGCCAGCGTATTGGCACCCGTGGTTCGAGTTGTTCTGTGCTAGGCCCAGAACGCTGAGCCCTTCATAGGACTAACACCGCCAGCGTGTGGGTCTCCGGAAGAATTCATCTCAGGAGACATTATTGACAGAGGTGCAAGGCGAGGATGAAGACGACGAAACATGCCACCCTCCTGTTGGTCAAGACACGCGGCGGGGTGCGGGCGCAAGATCTTGTGCGGGAGTTTCGGTATTCCTCCGCCACAGCCCGCTCCTACATGTCCCACCTGGTGCGGCAGGGTTTGCTCCAACGGATGGGAGGGGGCTACGCCTTAACCGACAAAGGGCGAGCCCGGCTTGCGTTCTTTTCGGTGATGGGGTGCGACCACGCCCAGTGTCCCCTGTGTGAGGGGAAGTTGGGCTCGTTCACCTGTCCGCGCTGCGGGTATCGGCTGCCACGAGACAAGGCCCGCCTGCGGCCCGCCCGTGACTTTCTCCTTGTCTGGCGCCCAGCTGGCGTCCATTGCTCCATCTGCTTGAGCCAAATCTTGACCGAGCAGCAGGCCCGAGCCATGGGCGTCACGGAGGAAGTCCCATGAAAGGCTGGAGGATTCAACCGCTCGGCTGGTTTGTGTTGATCCTTCTCGTCACTCTGGCAGTCTACTACCTGGTGGAGCGCTTCCGACACAAGCGCGCAGGTGAAGCGTGAGCTCGGACTGAGCAGCTTCATCATTCCCTCCTTCGTCCCCTCTAAAATTCTCCCGCATCGAACCTTTTCCCGCTGAATTATTTTCCCGGTGCATCATTCTTGAGTCATCCTCTGGAATTGTGCTCCAGTGGTTGGCGTTAAAGTCGGCGAATCCCCAGCGATCGGATCGTTTCCACCTGTTGTGGAGATGGCTAAGCAAGCTTACGCGGATTTACTCGGTCTTACGCAGCGTGCTAGCTTACTCGGCAGGGAGAGCCCTCAACCAAGCTGGGAACGGGGACTGTCTTCTCAGGTTCAAAAACACTGATTTGTTCCTGTGTCAATCCCTCTGGAATTCAAGGAATCCGCACTGCCCAAATTACGTGACCAAAAACAAATGTTTTAGTCAGAGTAAGAACGAAGAACCGGATCACACGATACCATATTTCACCCTCTCAGAGGAGCCAACAATCTCATGAATCACACGATCCCCATCTCAGTGCCGAACGACTCTGGAATTCTGCTCATCAGTCTCCTGACACTCCTGAGCTGTCTGGATTTGAGTGGCTGTGCCACAACCCCGACAGAGCCCCCTCCCCCATCCCCAACACAGAAAGCCTTGGTAGGAAAAACCCAGCAAGAACTCATGAGCTGTGTGGGACTCCAACCTGACGTGAAGGTTGTTGAGGGGGTCACGGAGCTGAAATACTATAAGGAAGCGTCTCAGTTCGAAGAATCTTTCGCCGGCACCAAAAGCAGCATGGCACGCGTGCACCATGGCTGTTGGGCCACCTTGCGTCTCACTAACGACGTGGTCACCGAGGTCCGATATCGATCGGTGCCCAAGGACTATCACGATTACGACCATTGCGACGAAATCTTTGAGAATTGCTTAGGGAAGTGAGTGTGAGCCCACCAAGACACTCCCGCCAAACTGATAGCCCGTGAGGTTCGGAGCATTGACTACCTGGAGACAATTTTCT
>Ga0187779_10000280_pt1 | contig 35636 bp, 37 predicted proteins | sample 1015_Q2_SP10_10__FD_132435 | JGI IMG/M metagenome (GOLD analysis project Ga0187779, IMG submission 132435) | Tropical peat soil microbial communities from peatlands in Department of Meta, Colombia - 1015_Q2_SP10_10_MG | ecosystem: Environmental > Terrestrial > Soil > Wetlands > Peat | place... | reverse complement strand
GCCCGTGCAGGTACAGCAGCAAGGCCTCGAGCTGACATGGACGACGATCGCAACGGGAACGGTGGCCCCGGACGGGAGCTTCTCCGTTCCCGTGCAGCTCGCCCCGGGCGGCACGTACCAGGTCGTCGTCGGACCCGTTCAGGGCTACTCACCGGGTGCGACTGCACCGTTCACGGCCACCGGCTGATGCGCCGTCTCCTGCCGCTGCTCGCTGTCGCGGTGCTGATCGCCGCGGCACCGGCCGCTGCCTTCGTGCCCAGCAACCCGCTCGCCTCGAAGCAGTGGTACCTCGACGCGGATCACGCCTTCGACGCGTGGCCGACGCCGCCGACGAACCTCGCACCCGTGAAGGTCGCGGTCATCGACTCCGGAATCGACGCGACGCAGCCGGACTTCGCGGGCCGGATCGTCGACGCGCGGAGCTTCGTCGGCGGCAGCCCGTACGTCGACACGGAAGGCCACGGCACCTTCGTGGCCGGCGAGATCGCGGCGAACCTCGACACGCAGGGGATCGTGGGCATGGCCTACACCGCGCAGCTGCTGATCGCGAAGGTCGTGACTCCGGACGGCACGATCCCGCTCGAGGCGGAGGCGAACGCGATCCGCTGGGCGGTCGACAACGGCGCGCGCGTGATCAATCTCAGCCTGGGCGGCGTCCGAGACCCGGTGCGTCGAGATCGCGACACGTATTCGCCAGTCGAGGCGAGCGCAGTCGCCTACGCGTACGCGAAAGGGGCCGTCGTCGTCGCGGCGGTCGGCAACGCCGACGAGGCGTACGCCCAGCCGTGGCCGTACGCGAGCTATCCGGCCGCGCTCCCCCACGTGATCGGCGTGAGCGCGCTCACCCGGAGCGGCAACGTGGCTGACTTCTCCGACCGGGACGCGATCTACAACGACATCGCCGCGCCTGGGGTCGATATCTTCTCGACCCTCCCGACGGCGATGACCGCGCTCCGCCCGACGTGCACCTACCAGGGCTACTCGGAATGCGGCCCGGACGACTACGCGAACGCGGAGGGCACGTCGTTCTCGACGCCGCAGGTGTCAGCGGCGGCCGCGATGCTCTTCGCGGTCGACCCCGCGCTGACGAACAGCCAGGTCGGCGACATCCTCGAGCACACCGCCGACGACGTCAACGCGGCCACCGGCTGCGGGAAGTGCGCGGTGGGGCGCGACCCGTACACGGGCTGGGGGCGGCTCGACGTCGCGAAGGCGATCGCGGCGGTCACGGACGGGCCGTTGCCGCCGCCGGACGCGTTCGAGACGAACGACGACGCGGGCACTCAGGCATGGACGATCTGGGGCAAGCAGAGGACCGTCGATGCGACGCTCGACTACTACGACGACCCGGTCGACGTCTATCGCGTCGCGCTCACCGGCCACGAGAAGCTGACCGCCAGGCTCACGGGCGACTGGCAGGGCGCCAGGGTCAAGCTCGTCCTCTGGCGGCCGAGCACCGCAAGCGTGGTGAACCAACAGCAGTCCTCGACCCTGCGCGCGGCGCAGTCGGCCGCGTCGAGCGGGACGCAACGCCTCACGTTCACCGCCCCGGGCCGCGGCTGGTACTACGTCGAGGCGATCGTGACGGCGCCGGGCTACGGCCCCTATGCGCTCACGCTGACGAAGACCGGATAGGTACTACTACTGGTTGTCGAGCAGCTCGTCGTCCGCGACCGGCCGCACGGCCCGGGCGGGGTTTCCGACGACGAGCATCCGCGCCTCGACGTCCTTCGTCACGACGGCACCTGCGCCGACGAACGCGTCCTCGCCGATCTCGATCCCCGGACAGAGAATCGCGCCGCCGCCGACGCGCGCGCCGCGGCGGATCGTCGGGCCCTCGATCAGGTCGTGGCGGCGCTCGGTGCGGCCCATGAAGTTGTCGTTCGTCGTGACGACGCAGGGCGCGATGAACACGTCGTCCTCGAGAGTCGAATAGGCCGTGATGTAGGCGTCCGCCTGGATCTTCGTGCGCGCGCCGACCGTGGTGTCGTTCTCGATCAGCGAGCCGCGCCCGAGCACGACGTCGTCGCCGACCTGCACGCGCTCGCGCACGCACGACTGGTCTCCGAGGATCACCCGTGCGCCGATCGTCGCTCCGGCGAAGACGACGGCGCCGGTGGAGACGATCGTGCCGTCGCCGATCACCGTCGGCGGCAGCGGCTCCCGCTTCGCCGTCGAGCGCGGCGACAGCGACGGCTGCTTGCCGACGACCGCGCCCTCGAGGATCTTGACGCCGTCGCCGAGCACCGTGCCCGGGTGCACGACGGCGGTGGGGTGGATCTCAGCGCTCACGCAGCGACTCCGTCAGGCGGTCGAGCGCCCGGACGACGCGCGCGCCGTCCTCCGCCACCTTGGCGCGGTCGCCCTCGCCCGCGACGAGGCGCAGGAACTCCTGGCATTCGAGCTTGAGCGGCTCGTCGGTCGCGATCTTGGGAATCCAGATGTCGCCCGAGCGCGTCTGCCACTCGCCGTAGCTGTCGGTGCGCTTCCACGGCGCCTTCTCGTAGACCGTCACCTTGCGGTCGAGCTCCATGTCGTCGAAGACGACCATCTTCTCGCGGCCGACGATCGTCATCTTTCGCATCTTGTGCGGGTCGAGCCACGACAGGTGCATGTGCGCGATCTTCCCGCTCGGGAAGCGGAGGTAGCAGAAGACGACGTCCTCGACGCCCGGGGTGAGGAAGTCGCGCCCGTGCGCGACGCATTCGTCCGGCTCCTCGTCGAGCAGGTAGAGGATCACCGAGAGGTCGTGCACGCCGAGCGACCAAAGTGCGTTCTCGTTCACGCGGACGATGCCGAGGTTCTGCCGGTTGCCGTACACGCAGAGCACCTCTCCGAGCTCGCCGGAGTCGATCAGCTCCTTCAGCTTGCGGACAGCGGGGTGATAGAGCAGCAGATGGCCCGGCATGAGGACGAGCTCCCGCTCGGCGGCAGTCGTGACGAGCTCGTCGATCTCGTCGCCGCGCATCGCGGGCGGCTTCTCGACGAGCACGTGCCGGCCCGCGGCGAGGGCGCTGCGGGCCAGGGCGTAATGCGTGGGAACCGGTGTCGCGATCACGACCGCTTCGACCCCGTCGTCGGCCAGAAGCTCCTCGAAGTCACCGTACATGCGGGCCTGGGGATAGCGCCTGGCATAGCGCTCGCGGTGCTCGGCGTCGAGGTCGCAGAGCGCCGAGAGCACGCCGAGCTCGTCGAAGTTCCGTGCGAGATTCGGCCCCCACCAGCCGAGGCCCACGACCCCGATCACAGCTTGAACACCTTCGCCGAGTGGTGGTCGCCCTTGCCCCCGGTCGCGTTGCGGAGGTCGACGACGAGGCTCGCGTCGTCGACGACACGGTCGTAGTCGATCGAATGGTGGTCGGTCACGATCACGACCACGTCGTAGGCGGCCGGGTCGAGCGCGACCGACTCCATCTCCAGGCCGTGCTCGGCGAACCGGGGCACATGCGGGTCGTGGTAGGAGACCGCCGCACCGGCGTTCCGGAGCAGCGAGATGAGCTTCAGCGCCGGTGACTCGCGCATGTCTCCGATGTCGGGCTTGTACGCGACACCGAGAATGAGCACCTTCGAGCCCTTGACCGACTTCTGCTTCGCGTGGTTCAGCGCCTGCGAGACGAGCGAGCGGCAGAAGTACGGCATCTCTTCGTTGACCTTGCCTGCGAGCTCGATGAACTCCGTGTAGAAGCCGAACTCGCGCGCCTTCCACGTCAGGTAGAAGGGATCGATCGGGATGCAGTGCCCGCCGAGGCCGGGGCCCGGGCTGAAGCGCATGAAGCCGAACGGTTTCGTCGCCGCCGCGTCGATCACCTCCCAGACGTCGATCGACATCCGGTCGCAGAGAATCGCGAGCTCGTTCACGAGCGCGATGTTGACCGAGCGGAAGATGTTCTCGAGCAGCTTCGTCAGCTCGGCCGCCTCGGGCGTCGAGACGCGGTGGATCGTCTCGATCGCGCTGCCGTAGACCTCGGCCGCGCGCTCGGTGCAGGCTGGGGTCACGCCGCCGACGACCTTCGGGACGTTCCTCGTCGTCCAGTCGACGCGGCCGGGGTCGACGCGCTCGGGCGAGAAGGCGAGGTGGAAGTCCTCGCCGACCTTCAAGCCGGTCTCCTCGAGGACGGGCAGCACCTGCTCACGTGTCGTGCCGGGGTAGGTGGTCGACTCGAGCACGACGAGGTGGCCCGGCCGCAGGCGCGGCGCGATCCGGCGGACCGCGCCGAGCACGATCGAGAGGTCCGGCTCCCGCTGCGGCGACAGCGGGGTCGGGAGCGCGATCAGGATCGCGTCGGCGTCGCGGAGGACGTCGTAGTCGGTCGTCGCGGAGAGTCCGGCGGCGACGAGCGCGGCCAGGGCCTCGCTCGGGACGTCCTCGATGTAGCTCTCGCCGCGGTTGAGCATGTCGACGCGCGACTGCTGGACGTCGACGAGCACGACGCGCTTGCCTGCCTCTGCGAAGACCTGGGCGAGCGGGACGCCGACGTAGCCGGCGCCGACGATGGCGATCTCGGGTTTCACGCCGGGGCAAGGCTAGCGCGGAGCGCGGCCGCGACCTTCGGCGAGGCGTTCCCGTCCCCGTACAGCGGTGGCCGCCGCTCCGGCATGTGGGCCAGGGCGACGGCGGCGGCGAGCCGCTCCGGGTCGTCGTCGACGAGGACGTTCGCCCCGATCTCGACCGTGTCCTTCCACTCGGTCGAGGGCCGCGCCGTGACGCACGGGACGCCGAACCAGTACGCCTCCTTCTGGAGCCCGCCCGAGTCGGTGACGATCGCGCGCGCCTGCGAGGCGAGGGCGGCCATGTCGAGGTAGCCGAGTGGCTCGGAGGTGCGCACGCGCTCGCCCAGGGTGAGCCCGTGCGCGCCCGCGACCGCCCGCGTCCGAGGATGGAGCGGAAAGACGACCGGCTCCTCGATCCGGGAGAGCCCGTCGAAGAGCCGGCTCAGGCGTTCCGGCCGCACATTCGCCTCGCGGTGGATCGTCGCGAGGACGTACCTCCCCGGCTCCAGGCCGAAGCGGCGCAGCGCCCCCGAGCGCTCGCGCGCGATCGGTCCGAGCCGGAAGGCAGCGTCGGCCATCACGTCGCCGACGACCTCGATCCGTCCCGCAACGCCCTCGGCGAGCAGCGTCACGCGGGAACGCTCGTCAGGACAGAGCAGAAGCGCAGCGGCCCGGTCGACCTCGATCCTGTTTCGCTCCTCCGGCATCGAGAGGTCGCCGCTGCGGAGCCCCGCCTCGACGTGCGCGACCGGCACGCCGGCGATCCCGGCGGCCTCCGCCCCGGCGAGCGTCGAGTTCGTGTCGCCGTAGACGAGCGCCCAGTCGGGGCGTTCGCGCTCGAGCGCGGCGGCGATCCCGGGCCGCATCGCCTCCGGCTCGGCCGTGTGCAGGTCGAGCCGGTAGGCCGGCTCCGCAAGCTTCAGCTCCTCGAAGAAGACCTCGGACAGCTCCCGGTCCCAGTGCTGTCCGGTGTGCAGCACGACCTCCTCGACGCCGGCCTCGCGGAGCGCCACCGAGACCGGTCCCGACTTGATGAACTGCGGTCGGTTGCCGACGACGGAGAGCACCCTCACGGCGGATCAGCCTATGCGCAACCGGGCTACAATGGCCGCCGCTCGGGGCCGTTAGCTCAGCTGGTAGAGCAGGGGACTCTTAATCCCAAGGTCGCAGGTTCGATCCCTGCACGGCCCATCCGAACTCGCCCGCGCCGCCGGGACGGGCGCTCCGGCCCGTTGACACCATCCGGGGTACGCACGTTTACGGATGGCAATGGGTGCGAAACCCCGGATGAGGGGTACCCCGGGTGCTCCCAAGGTGAGTGCACCGTGAGCACCGTCTACGCCACGCAGGGGACGGACGCGCCCAGACGGGTGTTCGAGGCACCCGACAGGGAGGCCTTCGAGGCGGCGCTCGCCGCCGGCCGCGCCAAGCTCCAGAGCCTCTACCGGATGGCGCCGATCGGGATCGGCCGCAACGTCAACCGGGTGATCCAGGAGGTGAACCCCGCCTTCTGCCAGATGGTCGGCTACTCCGCGGACGAGCTCGTCGGCATGCCGACGACGGCGCTCTATCTCTCCGAGGCGGACTACGAGGCGGTCGGGAAGGCGATCTACGCGACGTCGGACCGGGGCGGCACCGGCACCGCCGCTTGCCAGTTCCGGCGCAAGGACGGCGCAGCCATCGACGTGCTCGTCACGGTCACCGCGATCGACCCGCAGAACCTCGCCGCAGGATCGGTCTGGGCGGTGATGGACGTCACCGACCTGAAACGGGCTCAGGAGGCGCAGCGGGAGAGCGACGAGCGCTTCCGGCGGCTGGCCGAGAACGCCCCGGACGTGATCTTCCGCTACCGGCTCAGGCCCGAGCCGGCGGTGGAGTACGTCAACGCCGTCGTGACGGAGATCTCCGGCGGATACACGCCCGACGACCTCTACGCCGACGCGGCCCTGTTCTGGCGCCTCGTCCATCCCGACGACACCGCCAAGCTCGTGGAGGCGCTGCAGTCGGGCCGGCCGTCGTCGGTCGTCGCACGGTGGCGGCGCAAGGACGGGAGTTGGATCTGGAGCGAGGTGCGGTCCGTGCCCGTCTTCGGCGACGACGGCGAGCTGCTTGCCTACGAAGGGATCCTCCGCGACGTGACCGAGCACGCGGAGGCGATCGAGGAGCGGAAGCGGAACTTCGAGCTGCTGCGCCGCGCCGGCGAGGAGCGCGGCCGGCTCCTGAACCGGCTCGTGCATGCCCAGGAGGAGGAGCGGCGGCTGATCGCGCAGGACCTCCACGACGACTCGATCCAGGTCCTGACCGCGCTCGCGATGCGCCTCGAGCTGCTGACCGACACGCTGGAGGATCCCTCCACCGTCTCCGAGGTGACGGAGGCCGCCTGCACCACCCGGTCCGTGATCAGCGGACTGCGGGGCCTGCTCTTCGAGCTCGACCCGCCCGTCCTCCGCCGCGAGGGTCTCGCCGCCGCGCTCGCCGAGCAGCTCGATCTGATCCGCCGGCAGACAGGCGCCGAGGTCAGGCTCGAGAGCAGGATGACCACCGAGCCCCCCTTCGAGACGACCGCGATCGCCTACCGGATCGCCCAGGAGGCACTCGTCAACGCCCGCAAGCACGCCGGGGCGACACTGCTCACGGTGCACGTCGACGGGGACGAGGAGGGCCTGAGGGTCTGCGTCGCCGACGACGGATGCGGCTTCGAGATGAAGCCGGAACAGCTCGGCCACCTGGGGCTCGTGTCGATGCGCGAGCGGGCCGAGACGGCCGCGGGCTGGTGGCAGGTCGACTCCGCCCCCGGCTCCGGGACGATGGTCGAGTTCTTCCTGCCGCTGCGGCCGGGCGGGGCCGCGCTCGCGGGCCACGCGGCCTGAGCGCCACGTCGCGCCCCTCATAGGCAGGTCTCGGGCCGTCGTTTGGTTTAGGCTCCGACCCGGATGCGCAGGGGCTCGGTCGCGTGGTTGCTAGTGATCGGCGTGGTCGCAGGCGGCATCGCCGCGGCGGTGGCGCTTGCGCTGCCGTGGTTGCCGACACCCGCATCGCGCGAGGCCGGGCGGATCGACTTCGTCATCTGGTTCGTGATCGTGATCTGCATCGTCATCTTCTCGATCGTCGCGGCGGCGCTCGTGTATTCGATCGTGGCCTTCCGGGCCCGCCCCGACGATCTCGAGGACGGGCCGCCGATCCACGGGCACACGGGCCTCGAGATCGTGTGGACGATCATCCCCACCGTCCTCGTCACCGCGATCGCGATCGTCAGCGCGATCGTGCTGTCGCGCGACGACGCGCTCGGCAAGAACGTGCTGCACGTGGACGTCACCGCACAGCAGTTCGCGTGGAGCTTCACCTATCCGGACGCGAAGGGCCTCACGAGCGGGACGCTGATGCTGCCGAAGGGACGCTCGGTTCAGCTCGTCCTGCACTCCAAGGACGTGATCCATTCGTTCTGGGTGCCGCAGTTCGGGCAGAAGGAGGACACGGTCCCCGGCTTGACCACGACGCTGCACATCACGCCGGACCGGCTCGGCACGTTCCCGGTGATCTGCACCGAGCTGTGCGGACTCGGCCATTCGGTGATGCGCACGCAGGCCGTCGTGATGACGCCGGCCGCCTTCGCCAAGTGGCTGAAGCAGCAGACGGCCGCCATCTCGTCCCCGAACCCCTCCGTCTCCGGGGCGGCGGTGTTCAAGAACAACGGCTGCGGCGCGTGCCACACGCTCACGGCCGCCGGCACCAGCGGGAAGGTCGGCCCGGATCTCGACAAGCTGCCGGCGTACGCGGCGGAGGCGAAGCAGCCCCTCGAGTCGTTCGTCCAGGAGTCGATCGTCAGCCCGAACGCGTACATCCAGCCCGGCTACCCGAAGGGCGTGATGCCGCAGACGTTCGGGTCGTCGCTGTCCAAGCCGCAGCTCGACGCGCTCGTCCAGTACCTCGTCAGCTCGAGCAAGAAGGGATGACGTGACCGCAGTCACCGCCGATCACCAGATCGCGCCGCCGCGCAGAGGCAATGCCAGGCGGCTGCTCCTCGGTGCCGGCTGGATCCGCGCCGCCTGGATGTTCTGCCTCTTCGGCGCCTTCGGCTTCGGCCTCGTCGTCGTCTTCCGCTGGTGGGGCGGCTGGCACCCGATCATCGACATGACGGTCGTCACGCTCGTCTCCCTGCTCGTAGCCGCCCCGATCGGCTTCCTCGCCGGCATCGGCGCCTTCGACTACTGGGCGTACTACGCCCTCGGCTTCCCGACACGGCCCGAAGACCACTCCGGCCACGGTGCGCGCTCGTGGAAGGACTACTTCCGCGTCAACACCGATCACAAGGTGATCGGTGTCCAGTACGTCGTGACGACGTTCTCCTTCTTCATCGTGGGCGGCATGCTCGCGCTGATCCTTCGGGCGGAGCTCGCACGGCCGGGGATGCAGTTCGTCGACACGCAGACGTTCAACGGGCTCTTCTCCGTCCACGCCGCGCTGATGATCTTCCTGTTCGTCGTCCCCGGCTTCGCGGGGCTGGCGAACTTCGTCGTCCCGCTCATGCTCGGAGCGGGCGACATGGCGTTCCCACGCCTGAACGCGCTCTCCTTCTGGCTGCTGCCGATCGCCGGGATCATGATGCTCAGCTCGTTCCTCGTTCCCGGCGGCGCGTTCGCGTGCGGCTGGACGGGATACGTGCCGCTCTGCTCGACCCACCAGCCGCTCGGCGCGATCTTCTTCAACCAGGGCGTGCAGTGGGCGGGGGCGTCGTCGATCATGACCGCGCTCAACTTCCTGGTCACGATCATCACCATGCGCGCGCCCGGCATGACGTTCTGGCGGATGCCGCTGCTCGTGTGGGCGAACTTCACGACGTCGCTGCTCGTCGTGGTGGCGACGCCGTTCATCGCAGGGTCGCAGTTCTTCTCGATGTTCGACCACGTGATGCACACCGCGTTCTTCGACCCCAACAACGGCGGCTACCCGCTCGGCTACCAGCACATCTTCTGGTTCTACTCGCACCCGGCGGTGTACATCATGATGCTGCCCGGCTTCGGCATCATGAGCGAGGTCATATCCGTGTTCAGCCGGAAGCCGATCTTCGGCTACCGTCTGATGGCCCTCTCACTGATGGCGATCGTCGTGCTCGGCTTCTCGGTGTGGGCCCATCACATGTTCGTCAGCGGCATGGCGTCGTGGCTGCGCGTGCCGATGATGATCACGACGCTGCTGATCGCGGTGCCGACGGGGATCAAGGTTTTCAGCTGGCTCGCGACGCTGTGGGAGGGGAAGCTCCACTTCAGGACGCCGATGCTGTTCGCGCTCGGCTTTCTTTCGATGTTCGTGATCGGCGGCCTGTCGGGCGTCATGCTCGGCTCCGTCCCGATCGACATCCACATGAGCGACACGTACTTCATCGTCGCCCACATCCACTACGTGCTCTTCGGCGGCTCCGTGTTCACCATCTTCGCCGGCATCTACTACTGGTTCCCGAAGATGACGGGGCGCATGTACAACGAGCGCCTCGGCAAGCTGCACTTCTGGCTGACGTTCGTCGGCTTCAACCTGACCTTCTTCCCGATGCACATCCTCGGAACGGAGGGGATGCCGCGGCGCGTCGCCGACTACGCGCCGAAGTTCGCCGACCTGAACATGTTCATCTCGATCGCCTCGTTCGGCCTCGGCGCCTCGACGCTCGTGTTCCTCTACAACATGATCACGAGCTGGCGCAGCGGCGAGCCCGCCCCGTCCAACCCGTGGCGGGCGATGACGCTCGAGTGGCAGGTGAGCTCGCCGCCGCCGATCTTCAACTTCGACGAGATCCCGCAGGTCGTCGGCTCGCCGTACGGGTACGGCACGCCGGGTGCGCAGCACGCGATCCTCGCGCCCGCCCGCACCGGCACGCCCGAGGAGGTCCGCGTCACGTGAGCGAACCCGAGGCCCGGCACCACATCCTCGTCGTCGCCAACGAGACGGTCGTGTCGCCCGCGCTCGTCGAGCGGATCGAGCAGAGGGCGGCCGGCACGCCGACCCACGTCACGGTCGTCGCGCCGGTCAACCAGCCGCACCAGGGCTACGTCGTCTACTACGACACCCGCCGCGCCGCCGCGCGGCGCCGCCTCGACAGGACGCTCGCGCTGCTCCAGGCGGCGGGCGTTCCGGCAACGGGCGTCGTCGTCGAGTCCGATCCCGTGGCGGCGCTTCGCGACGCGATCCACCAGCTCGAGCCGGACGAGATCCTCGTCTCGACGCACCCGCAGCGCCAGTCCGGCTGGCTGCGGCGAAACGCGGTCGAGATGATGCGCCGGGCCGCCGGCGAGCTCCCGTTCGAGCACGTCGTCGTCGACCTCGCTGCCGAGCACGGTGAGGCGAACGTCCTCGTCGTGGCGAACCGGACGGTGCTCGGCGCGCCCCTGCTCGACAAGATCCGCGAGCGCGCGACGCAGAGCCCCGCGAGCTTCCTCATCATCTCGCCGCAGGGCGACGCCGAAGGCTCGTACGAGGAGGCGGAGCGCCGGCTGCTGCGCGCCGTCACCCTGCTGCGCAGCGAGGGCCTCGACGTCCACGGGCAGATCTCGCATCCCGACCCGTACTCGGCCGTGATGCAGACGCTCGAGGACGAGCGGGTCGATGAGCTGATCGTCTCCACCTTCCCGGATGCCCGCTCGGGCTGGATGCGCCGAGACCTGCTCGGCCGCCTGCGCGCCGCCACGAAGCTGCCGCTCGAGCATGTCGAGGTCGACGTCCCCGAGCCGGTGGCCGCCTCCTGATGGCCGCGCACGCGCACGCCGAGCACCACGAGCATCACGGACCGCCGGCGCCGCACTACAGCTCGCGTGTCCCGCCCGGCGTGCTCGGCATGTTCCTGTTCATCGGAACGGAGATCATGCTGTTCGGCTCGTTCTTCACCGCGTACTTCTTCGTTCGCGTCGTGAACGGGACGCCCTGGCCGACGCCGCCGTTCCACCTGCCCGTATTCGTCGCGTTCGTCAACACCTGCATCCTCGTCACCTCGAGCTTCACGATGCACTGGGCGCTGCAGTCGATCAAGCGCGGCAACGTGTGGGGCCTGCGGGCCGGGCTGCTGCTGACCTTCCTGATGGGGCTCACGTTCCTCGTCACGCAGGGCCGCGAGTACTCGCGCGTCGGCTTCGCGCCGAAGGACGGGGGGTTCGCGACGATCTTCTACTGCCTCACCGGTCTCCACGGCGCACACGTCTTCGTCGGCCTGTCGATCCTGCTCTTCATGACGATCCGCGCCTTCCGGGGCCACTTCTCGGCGGAGCACCATCACGGCGTCGAGATCGGCGGGATCTACTGGCACTTCGTCGACGTGATGTGGATCGTCGTCTATCTGACCGTCTACATCCTCTGAGGAATCCGCTCAGCAGCGAGGCGGAGGCGTTCCGCTTCCTCGTCGTCGTCATCGTCGGCGCGCTCCTCATCGCCGGCGCCGCGAAGCTCGACGTGTACGCAGGCGTCGCCGCCGCGGTCGCGGCCGTCGCGGGCATCGCCTGGTACCTGCGTCACTGAAGGTCGGCCCGGCTAGAGGCCGATCCGGTACCTGACCTCGGCAGTCGCCACCCCGAGGTGCTCGCCCTCGCGCCGGGCGCCGTCGAGGCACCAGCCCTCGCGTTCGTAGAAACGACGGGCACGCGGGTTGTCCTCGAGCACCCAGAGGGTGGCGGCCCGATAGCCGAGCTCCCTCAACGCCGCGAGCGACTCCCGCATCAGCTTCGGACCGGCGCCGCTGCCCCAGGCCGACGGCAGGGCGTAGACGGCGTAGAGCTCCCCCTCATCCGCCGCGCCGCGGCTCGGGCCGACCGAGGCGAACGCGACGACCTCCCCCTCGTGCTCGGCGACGAGCACCTGCTCGTCCGGGGCCGCGAGAATGCGCTCCCACCCCGTGCGGCGCCGTCCCACGTCGAGCTCGGCCAGCCGCTCGGCGCCGAAGACGTGCTCGTACGCCGCCTGCCAGGCGCGCACGTGCACCTCCGCGATCGCAGCGGCGTCCCCCGGCCGCGCGCGCCGTACCTGCACCGGAACTACTTGCCGGCGGAGGAGGAGACGAACGTGGCCACAGCAGCGATCTGGGCCGAGCTGAGCTTGGTCCTGAAGGCGGGCATCACGGCACCGCCGTTCGTCACCTGACGCTGGACGACCGCGTCGGACGGCTTGAGCTGGTCGAGGTTCGGGCCGACGGTACCGGTGGAGCCGGCCGCCTTGAGCGTGTGGCAGCTCGAGCACTCGGCGGTGAAGATCGCCTTCCCGTTCGTGCCGAGCTGCGACGGCGGCTTCGCGCTCGTCCCGCCCTGGCCGGCGACCGCGGCGACGTAGGCGGCGACGTCCTGCGCGTCCTGACCCTTGACGAGGTTGGCCGGCATCGGCGGGTTGGCGAGCCGGATCTGGTCGAGAACGACGTTCTGGATCGTGCTCTCCTTGAACCCCTGCGCCTTGTCGGCGGCGAAGGCGTCGTCGAGGTTCGGCCCGACCGTGCCCTGCGCGTTCGCGGCGGCGAGGGTGTGGCAGCCGGCGCACTTCGCCGTGAAGAGCTTCTGGCCGTTCGCCTGATCGGTGTGCTTCGACGCGATCCCTCCCGTGCCGCAGCCCGCCGCGACCAGGACGGCCGCAAGCGCGGCCCCGACTCCAATGAGACCCCGACGCACGGCGGGGAGTCTAACCGGCCCCACCGCCGGCGGTCACTCCTACTTCGTCTTCTTCGCGGGCTTCGCGGGCGCGGGCGAGAGCTGCTTGATCAGGGCCTTGATCTGCGCCGCGCTGGAAGAGGTCGGGTTCAGCTTGAGGAACTTCTTGTAGGCGGCGACGGCGACCGTGCTCTGGCCGGCCGTCTGCGCGGCCTGCGCGAGCTGGAACTGCGCGTTCGAGTTGTTGGGCTGCAGCTTCGCGACCTTCTGGTAGGCGAGGACCTCGGCCCCGTACGCGAGGCCGACCTTCTGGCCGAGGTCCGACGTGGCCGTGTTCGCGGTCGTCGCAGCCGCCTGCTCGATCGGATCGGTGCCGAGCGCCGTCCCGAGCTTGCCCGTGGGCAGGAAGGCGGCGCTCGGCGCTGCGAGCTGCTCGGCCGCGTAGGCGTTCTGGTACTCCGTCGTGAGATTCTGCGCTTGCACGAGCTCGAGTCCCGCGAGCTCGTTCCAGGCCTTCGCGTCCTTCGGCTTCAAGGCCGTGTACTCCTGGAGCGCGAGGATCGAGTTCGCGGTGTCGCCCTTGGCCTCGTACGCCGTGGCGAGATCGCGGAAGCCTTTCGGGTCGGTCGGGTTCTTCTGCGTCTCCTTCAGCGCGTTCGACACGGAGGTACCGCCGCCGCCGCCGAAGATGTTGAGCCCGCTGAAGAGCTGGTCGAGGCCGCTGGAGCCGGAGCCGACGCCGAGGAAGGCGAACGTCACCGCGAAGAGCACGGCCAGGATGACGTAGGCGATCTTCGCGCGCCGGCGCAGCCGCGAGAAGAACAGCTGCTGGTTCGCGTTGCCGCCGCCGGAGCGCTTGCGCCGCCCGCGACGGACGACCTTGGCGGGCTGCGCCTTCGCCTGCTGAGCCTGCTTCGCCTTGACCGCCGCACGTGCCATGGGAGGCCCAGGGTACCCGTCAGGAGCCGGAAACGCCCGGCGCCACGATCCGTGACGCCGCTCGGCGCTCCACGATCCAGGCGAGCCAGATCGAACCCTCGAACAGGGCCCACATCGGCAGCAGCTCGAGCGCGGTGGTCACCGGGTCCGGGCCCGGAAGGCCGAGCGCGACGACGGCGACGATGAAGTAGCCCAGGCGCCGGTGCCTCCGGAGCGACCGCGAGGAGAGCACCCCGAGGTGAACGAGCCCGAGCACGACCATCGGCAGCTCGAAGACGACGACGATGCCCAGCAGCACCGTCGAGGTGAACGAGTAGTAGTCCTTGGCACGGATGAGGATCCGGAACTGCTTCTCGTCGTAGTGGGTCAGCCAGTGCACCGCGCGCGGCAGCAGGATCCAGTAGCCGAACGCGAGGCCCGCGGCCCCGAGCGCGGTGGCGAATCCGACGAGCTCGAGCACGCGCCGCTCGATCGAGGCGTCGAACGCCGGCGCGAAGAACAACCAGAGCTGCCAGAGGATGATCGGCAGTGCGAGCAGGAAGCCGGCGTAGACGCTCACGGTCAGCGAGACGGTGAACGGCTCGGCGACACCGAACGTCACGGGATGGCGGCGGTCGAGCGGCAGGGGCCGGTTCAGCCACTCGAGCAGATGGCTGTGAAAGGCGAACGCGACGATCGTCGTCACGAGCAGCGCGCCGATCATGATGAAGATCCGCCGCCGCAGCTCCTCGAGATGCTCGACGAGTGTCGCCTCCTCGCCGTAGCCAAGGCGGCGGGGCAGCCGGCTCATCGCGGAGCTAGATGCTCTCGTGCTCGGACGGAGGCGCGGCCGGTTTCGCCTCGACGGGCGGCGGCGCGAGCTGGGTCGGCTCCGCGGGATTGTGGCCCGTGACCGAGTCCTTGAACTCGCGCATCCCGGTGCCCAGCGAGCGACCGATCTCCGGAAGCCGCTTCGCCCCGAAGAGGAGGAGCGCGATCAGGAGCAGGACGATGATGTGGGTGGGGCTGGTCCAGCCGGTCATACTAGGACAAAGCGTACCACGCCCCGCAGGATCCGCTGAGCCGGCGGGCCTGCGAAGCCTCGTGGCGCCGGGTCTCCGCTAGACTGTCCGCGGTGGAGCTTGTGCGGGGCGAAAGCCCCGCTATTCCGGAGAAACGGGGCTTACTTCGTGGGATTGCTCAAGCTCGAGGACGTGCACGTCGCGCTCGAGGACGGAACCGAGATCGTCAAGGGCGTCGACCTCGAGGTCGACACGAACCAGGTGCACGCGATCATGGGGCCGAACGGCTCCGGCAAGTCGACGCTCGCCTACGCGGTCATGGGCCATCCCGCGTACGAGATCACCGGGGGCCGGATCCTCCTCGACGGCGTGGACGTGACCGAGCTGGGGGCGGACGAGCGCGCGCAGCGCGGCCTGTTCCTCGCCTTCCAGTATCCGCACGCGATTCCCGGCGTGACGGTGACGAGCTTCCTGCGCAGTGCGATCAACGCCGTGCGCAAGGCGCGGAACGGCGGCGCCGACGATCCGATCGCGATCCCGGAGTTCCGCAAGGAGCTGCTCGCGCAGATGGACCGGCTGAAGGTCAGCCGTGAGCTCGCCTCCCGCTACTTGAACGACGGCTTCTCCGGCGGCGAGAAGAAGCACGTCGAGATCCTCCAGATGGCGATGCTGAAGCCGCGCATCGCGGTCCTCGACGAAACGGACAGCGGCCTCGACATCGACGCGCTCCGTGTCGTCGCCACCGGTGTGAAGGACCTCGTCGGCCCGGAGATGGGCGCGCTCGTGATCACGCACTACCAGCGAATCCTCGACTACATCACGCCTGACTTCGTGCACGTGTTCGTCGGCGGGAAGATCGTCGAGGAGGGCGGCCCGGAGCTGGCGAAGAAGCTCGAGGCCGAGGGCTACGCACCGTACGAGGAGGTGGCGGTCTGATGGCACAGTCCGAGACCGAGGTCGTCCAGGAGATCGGCTCCGACTACGGGATCAAGTACGGCTTCCACGTCCCGGAGGACTACTTCTTCAAGTCGGGCCGCGGCCTCTCGCACGAGCTCGTCGACGCGATCTCCTCGCACAAGGGCGAGCCGGACTGGATGCGCGAGTTCCGGCACAAGAGCCTCGAGTACTTCCTCGCGCGCCCGCTGCCGACGTGGGGCGGGAACGTCGGCGAGATCGACTTCGAGAACATCTACTACTACATCAAGCCGACCGAGAAGCAGGCCCATTCGTGGGAGGAGCTGCCGGCCGACATCAAGGACACCTGGGACAAGCTCGGCATTCCGGAGGCGGAGAAGAAGTACCTCGCCGGCGTCGGCGCCCAGTACGAGTCGGAGGTCGTCTACCACAAGCTCCAGGAGGACCTGACGAAGAAGGGCGTCATCTTTCTCGACACCGACACCGCGCTGCGCGAGCACGAAGATCTGTTCCGGCAGTACTTCGGCACGATCATCCCGCAGAACGACAACAAGTTCGCGGCGCTCAACTCGGCCGTGTGGTCGGGCGGCTCGTTCATCTACGTCCCGCCCGGCGTGAAGATCGAGATGCCGCTGCAGGCGTACTTCCGCATCAACGCGGAGAACATGGGCCAGTTCGAGCGGACGCTCATCCTCGTCGACGAGGGCGCGTACGTCCATTACGTCGAGGGCTGCACCGCCCCGATCTACTCGACCGACTCGCTGCATTCGGCCGTCGTCGAGATCGTCGTCAAGGAGGGCGGCCGCTGCCGCTACACGACGATCCAGAACTGGTCGAACAACGTCTACAACCTCGTGACGAAGCGCGCGGTCGCGTACAAGGACGCGACGATGGAGTGGGTGGACGGCAATCTCGGCTCGAAGCTGACGATGAAGTACCCGGCCATCTGGTTGATGGGCGACCGCGCGCACGGCGAGGTGCTCTCGATCGCGTTCGCCGGCAAGGGCCAGCACCAGGACGCCGGTGGCAAGTGCGTCCACGTCGGCGCGAACACGACGTCGGTGATCACGTCGAAGTCGATCTCGAAGAACGGCGGCCGCGCCGGCTATCGCGGCCTGCTCCAGGTCGACAAGGCCGCGCGGGGGTCGAGGTCGAAGGTGGTCTGCGACGCGCTGATCCTCGACGAGGACTCGCGCTCCGACACGTACCCGTACATGAAGATCGAGGCGGACGAGGTCGACATCGGCCACGAGGCGACGGTCTCGAAGATCGGCGAGGAGCAGCTCTTCTACCTCATGTCGCGCGGGCTGAGCGAGTCCGAGGCGAGCGCGATGATCGTGAGCGGCTTCGTCGAGCCGATCACGAAGGAGCTGCCGCTCGAGTACGCGGTCGAGATGAACCGGCTGATCCAGCTGCAGATGGAGGGCTCGGTTGGCTAAGGCAGAGGCCGCCGAGGCCTATCGCAGCCTGCCGATTCCCGACACGTCCGAAGAGCACTGGCGCTTCACCGACCTGAAGGGATTCGACCCGGAGCGGTTCTCCCCGGTGCCAGGCACCGTGCCTGGCACCGGACAGATGGTCGACCTCGACGTCGCCGGCTACGCGACGGTGACCGAGAACGGGATCGAGATCGAGCGCGAGCCGACCGGTGTGCGCTTCGAGCCGCTGCCGGAGGACCACGAGCGGCTGTACTCGCTCATCGGCTGGGACGAGAAGTTCGCCGCGCACAACGCCGCGATGTGGAAGCACGGCCTCCTCGTCGTGGTGCCGAAGGGCGTCGTGCTCGAGCAGCCGCTGTACGTGCGGATCGCGGCGACGGGGCAGACGTTCTGGCGGCTCGTCGTCGTCGCGGAGGAGGGGGCGCGCGCCTCGCTGATCGAGGAGTACGCGTCACCGGCGCCGGACACCGCCGCGTACTCGAACGCAGCGGTGGAGCTCTTCGTCGAGCAGGGCGCGAAGCTCGAGTACGTGTCGCTGCAGAACCTGTCCACGGAGACGTGGCACTTCGCGTCGCATCACGCCCGTGTCGAGCGGGATGCCGAGCTCGACTGGGTCGCGGGCGGCTTCGGCAGCAAGAAGGGCAAGACGCGGATCCAGAACGACCTGAGCGGCCAGGGCGCGACGTCCCGCGTCACCGGCGCGTACTTCGCCGACGCAAAGCAGCACCTCGACTACGACACGTTCCAGGAGCACATCGCGCCCCACTGCACGTCGGACTTCGCCTTCAAGGGCGCGCTCCGGGACGACGCGACCGCGGTGTGGCGCGGGATGATCCGCGTCGAGCCGGACGCGCAGAAGACGAACGCCTACCAGGAGTGCCGCAACCTGATGCTCTCGCCGACGGCGCATGCGATCCCGATCCCTGGCCTCGAGATCATGGCCAACGACGTGCGCTGCACGCACGGCGCGACCGTGAGCCGCGTCGATCGGGAGCAGCTCTTCTACCTGATGTCGCGCGGCCTGCCGCGCGCCGAGGCCGAGCGCCTGGTCGTGCGCGGCTTCTTCCAGAACGTGCTCGACCGGATCGAGCTCGAGCCCGTGCGGAAGGCCGTCACGGCCGCGCTCGAGGCACGGATTCCGCAGGTCTAGCTCAGGCGCTCTTCACGGTCGCCCGCGGAGCGCCCTTCGCGCCGCGCAGCGTGAACGTGTGCGTGTGCACGGAGCCCTTCACCTTCGCCGAGACGGTGAGCTTGCCCACCTTCAGCTGCAGCTTCCACGCGGAGGACTTGCCCTTCCACGTGACGACGTAGTGCGTCCCGTGCACGGCGACGTGGACGGCCGAGGCGGAATGCACCTTCGTCGTCGAGCCGCCGCCCGACGAGCCGCCCCCACCCGACGAGCCGCCGCCGCCCGACGAGCCGCCGCCGGAGCCGCCGGAGCCGCCCGGCCCCTTCGATGCGTACGGCGCCACGGCGAGCGCCTCGAAGTCGCCCTCGGCCACGACTGCCGCACCGGAACCGTCGGCGCTCATCGTCCAGAGCTCGTCGACGTCGTCGTCCTGCAGGTCGACCGGCGTGACCGCGTTGTCGTCCGCATCCGCGCTGAACGCATCGCGTGAGAAGATCACCGTCGACCCGTCCGACGAGAAGACGGGCCAGTAGTCCGAGTCCGACGTGAGCTGCACCGCGGCGCCGCCCGTCACCGGCACGGTGAAGATGCCGGGGTTCGTGTAGGCGCCCGCGTAGGCGATCTTGGTGCCGTCGGGCGAGAAGGAGAGCCGCTCGCCGTCGTCGATCGTCGACGCGAGCGTGTCGGCGAGCTCCGTCGGCGTCCCGCCGGCTACCGGCACGTACTGGAGCGTGACGGTCTCGTTGCCGCTCCCGTCGACCGCGTCCCGGACGAAGGCGAGTTGCGCCCCGCTCGGTGACAGCTGCGGCAGCGAGTCGGTCGCGCCGTCCGGCGAGGCGACGAGCTGCGTCGGCGTCCCGCCGCCGACCGGCACGGAGTAGATGCCCGGCGACAGCGTCGGCGAGACGTTCACGCCGATCGAGAACACCACCGATTTGCCGTCCGGCGAGAAGGCGCCCGAATCGGCCCCGATCGTGCCGTCGATCGGAAGCGGGGTGCCGCCGGAGACGGGAACGAGGTCGAGCTGGTCCTGGTCGGCGCTCGCCAGCGCAAGCACGTTGCTCCCATCCGGTGAGATCGAGAGCGCGGTCATCGTCGTCGTGCCGTCGCTCTGGAAAATGACCTGCCCGTCGTTCCCCGCCGCGGTGCCGATCGAGAGATCCCCGTTGACGTCGCTGAAGGCGATCTGCTGCGTCGAGGCGCGCACAGCCGCCGTCGCGACCGGGGCGAGCGTGAAGGCAGCCAGGACGGCCGCCCCTGCCAAGGCAGTCGGAAGGCCGCGAATCCGCACGGTCACGTGATAGCACGCGGCCGCGCCTCCCCCCTCCCCCGGACGGGGCTGTTCCCGGCCCTTAACAAACCGGCCGCCGCCCTCACCACGAACTTAGCTTCGCCTGGAACAATTCAAGGCTCATCGAACGAGGGGAGGCATCAGTGTCCGAGCAGGCGACCGGCGGGCTCTCGCCCGGCGAGATCAGCGACCGCCTGGAGCAGGCGCTCTTCGAGATCCGGCGCGTCATCGCAGGGCAGGACCAGATGCTCGAGCGCGTGCTCGTCTGCCTCCTCGCCCAGGGCCATCTCCTGATCGAGGGCGTCCCGGGACTCGCGAAGACGCTCACGATCAAGACGACCGCCGGCGTGCTCGGCGGCAGCTTCTCGCGCGTCCAGTTCACGCCCGACCTCGTCCCCGCCGACCTCGTCGGCACGCGCATCTACCGGCCGGACCAGGGCAGCTTCGACACCGAGCTCGGCCCGGTCTTCTGCAACTTCCTGCTCGCGGACGAGATCAACCGCGCGCCGGCGAAGGTGCAGTCCGCCCTGCTCGAGGTGATGCAGGAACGGCAGGTGACGATCGCGCACCACAGCCACCCCGTGCCGTCGCCGTTCCTCGTGATGGCGACCCAGAACCCGATCGAGTCCGAGGGCACCTATCCGCTGCCGGAGGCGCAGGTCGACCGGTTCATGCTCAAGATCCTGATCGGCTACCCCGAGCACGACGAGGAGCTGACGATCGTGCAGCGACAGCTCGTCGCGGCGCCCGACCTGCGCGAGGCACTTTCGCTCGACGAGCTGCGTGCGCTCCAGGCGGCCGTCTTCGACGTGTACGTCGACCCGGCGCTGATCAGCTACGCCGTCCAGCTCGCGACGGCCACGCGGCGACCGGCCGACGCGGCCCTGACGGAGCTGTCCGCCTACATCGATTTCGGCGCCAGCCCGCGTGGACCGATCAGCGTCATCCAGGCCGCAAGGGCGCTCGCACTGCTGCGCGGGCGCGACTACGCAACCACCGACGACGTGCGGGCCCTCGCGAAGGACGCCCTCAGGCACCGGCTCGTGCTCAGCTACCAGGCGCTCGCGGAAGGCATGTCCGCCGACCGGATCCTCGACGCCGTCCTCGCCGCGGTCCCCGCACCCGAGACGAGCCTGGCGCGGCCGAGCGCGGCATGACCGAACCGCCGCTCCTCGGGGCGGCAACGCCTGCGCGGCCGGGGCCGGGAGCGCTGCCGCTCGAGCTGCTGCATGCGCTCCAGATCGAGGTCGGACGACGGCTCGAGGGGTTGCTCGCCGGCGACTACCGGTCCTCGCGCTTCGGCATCGGCACCGAGCTCGCGCAGGTGCGGCCGTACGTGGCCGGTGACGACGTGCGCCAGATCGAGTGGAACGTCACGGCCCGGACGGGGGAGCCGCATGTGCGGGTCAACCTCGCCGAGCGCGTGCTCGTCACCTGGCTCGTGCTCGACGCGTCGCCCTCGATGCAGTTCGGCACGGCGGAGCGGCGCAAGGCGGACGTCGCCGACGGCGTCGCGATCGCCGTCGGACACGTCGCCACGCGGCGTGGAAACCGGCTCGGCGTCGCCACCTTCGGCGATCTCGCGCCGACGACGCTACCGCCCGCCCAGGGACGGCACGGCCTGCTCGGGCTGCTCGCGACGTTGCGGCGCGAGCCGGCCCCGGAGGGAGCCGGCGCGACCTCGCTCGGCGCGGCGCTGAGCCGCACCGCGGCGATCGCGCGGCAGCGCGGCATCGTCGTGGTCGTGTCCGACTTCCGCGGCCCGCTCGACTGGCGGCTGCCGCTGCTGCAGCTGCTCAGCCGCCACGACGTGCTCGCGGTCGAGATCCGCGACCGGCGCGAGCAAGAGCTCCCCGACATCGGCGAGGTCTGGCTCGTCGACCCGGAGACGGGCCGGCAGATCCGCGTCGACACGCGCAGCGAAGGCCTGCGCCGGCGCTTCGCCGAGGCGGCAGCGGCGGAGCGGAGCGGCGTCGCCCGCGTGCTCTCCGCGCTCGGCGTGCCGCACGTGGTCCTCTCCACCTCCGGTGACTGGCTGCGCACCCTCGCCGCCTTCCTGGGGACGCGCCGGTGAGCTTCGAGCGCCCGGCCGCGCTGCTCGCGCTGCTCGCCGTTCCGGTCCTCGCCGGCCTGTGGCTCTGGAACGAGGAGCGGCGCGCCGCGTCGGCCGCCCGCTTCTCGAGCCTCGCCCTGCTGCCCAACCTCGTCTCCCGGTGGCCGGGCCGGCGCCGCTACATCCCGGTCGGCCTGCTCCTGCTCGCGCTCGTCGCCCTCGTCGTCGGCATGGCGAGGCCGCACGCGAACCTGACGGTGCCGCGCAAAGCGGCGACCGTCGTGCTCGCGGTCGACATCTCCCGCTCGATGACGGCGACGGACGTGGCGCCGACGCGCCTCGACGCCGCGCGCAATGCCGCCTACGCGTTTCTCGCAAAGGTGCCGAAGACGTACAGCGTCGCCGTCGTCGCCTTCGGCAGTCGCGCCTTCGTCGCCGTCCCGCCCACGCTCGACCGCTCCCTCGTCGCGACCGCGCTCGGCGATCTGAGGCCGGGCCAGGGCACCGCGATCGGCGACGCCGTGAGGATCGCGGCCGAGCTCGGGCAGACGCAGCGCAAGGTCGACGGCGTCGTCCCGCCGACCTCCGTCCTGCTCATCTCCGACGGGGCCCCCGACGGCGGCCGGACGACCGCAGAGGCCGGGGCGAAACGGGCGAAGGCGCTGCACGTACCGGTCTCGACCGTGCTCGTCGGCACGGCGAACGGCGTCGTGACCGCTCAGCTCACGGGCGGCTACACCGAGCAGATCCGCGTGCCGCCGAGCCCCGGCACTCTGCAGCTGATCGCGCGGGTCAGCGGCGGCCAGTTCTTCCGCGCGCGCACGAGCGCCGCGGTAAGAGAGGTCTACGAGCGCCTCGCCACGCGCATCGGGCACCGCACCGAGAACCGCGAGGTCACCGACATGTTCGCCGGCGGTGCGATCGTGCTGCTGCTGGCCGGCGGCGGTCTCTCCGCCTTCTGGTTCCGGAGGATCGTGTGAAGCGCCCGCTCGTGCTCGTCGCCGCGGCGACGTCCGCCGCGATCGCCGCCGCTCCTGCCGGCGCGACGAACGAATGCCGCGGCCTGCAGGTGTGCGTGCCGGTGGTCGGCCCGTGGGTGCTCGCCCCGGTGAGCGGTGAGGTTCAGTTCCAGCTCGCCTGCCCGAAGCGCTTCGTCGTCGCGGGGCTCGACGCGGAGCTGAGCACACGCGCGCTCGAGGTCGGCTTCCGCGGCGCGCTCGGCGCTCCGGTCAACCCCGGCATCACGACCTCCTCCTCGGCCGTGTTTCTCGGACGCCTCGTCCGCGGCACCGACCCGGCCGCGAGCTTCCGGCCGCATATCGGCTGCGTGCCGGCCGCCGGCGGAGGGCAGCGCGTGCCGACCGCGTTCCATCCGTATCCTCCGAGCCGGCCGACCACACCACTGATGACGCAGGTCGACGTGCAGACCGGGACGCGCAGCTACGTCGAGCGCTGCGGGGCCGGACAGCAGCTCGCGAGCGCCTCGCACGCGATCGCGTTCTACACGCCGGACCCGCCCACGGCGAAGCTCGCGTCGGATGTGCACGTGACGCAGACGGTGCGCAACGGGCATGTCCACGTCACCGTGCACGCAGGTCCGAGTCTGAGCGGCGTCCGCGCCGTCGTGCAGGTCGATCTCCTCTGCGTGAGGCGCGCGTGAGCTTCGGCGCGCCGCTCCTGCTCCTGACATTGCTCGCCGTTCCAATCGCGGTCGGTATCTATCTGCTCGCCGAGCGACGGCGTATGCGCTACGCCGTCCGTTACACGAACGTCGACGTGCTCGCGCTCGTCGCCGGCGGACGGCAGTGGCGCCGCTTCGTCGCGCCGCTCGTCTTCCTGCTCGCGCTCGCGACCCTCTGCGTCGCCGTCGCGCGTCCGCACGTGCACACGCTGGTCACGAGCGACAAGGCGACGGTCGTGCTCGTGCTCGACGTCTCCGGCTCGATGGAGTCCGACGATGTGAAGCCGTCCCGCCTCGCGGCCGCGCAGCAGGCTCTGCACGTGTTCCTCGACCGCGTGCCGAAGCAGTTGAAGGTCGCGTTGGTCCTCTTCGCCGGCGAGGCCGAGGTGGCGACGCCGCCCACGACCGACCACGAGCTCGTGCAGGAGGCCGTCAACACGGCCGGCGACTTCCAGGGCTACGGCGGTACGGCGATCGGCGACGCGATCGCGCTCGCGGTGCAGATCGGCCTCCAGTCGGTGGGCATCTCGAACCCGGGTGCGAGCGCGGCGCCGAGCCAGAACGCCCGCTCGCTCGCCTCATACGTCGCTGCCCCGCCGGCGAGCACCTCCCAGGGTCTCGTCTCGATCCTCTTCCTGTCCGACGGCCGCCAGAACCGCGGCGCGCTCCAGCCGCTTCAGGGCGCCGCGCGCGCGAAGCAAGCCGGCATTCCGATCTTCACGATCGCCTTCGGCACGAACGGCGGCGGCAGCCTCCCCTTCGGCAACCTCAACGGCAGCGGCGGCACCGGCAACTTCTACAACGTCTCCCCCTACGGACCCTTGGCCGGACGCGCGGCGCTGCGCCCCGACCCGGCCACGCTGAAGGCGATCGCGCGTGTCACCGGCGGCCAGTTCTACCGCGCGCAGACCGCGAAGTCGGTCCGGGCTGCGTATGCGAAGCTCGGCTCGAGCCTGGGGAGGAAGCCGGGAAACATCGAGGTGACCGACTGGTTCCTGGCCGGCGCCGCCCTCCTGCTCGTCCTCGCCGGCGTGCTCTCGACGCTCTGGTCGCCGCGGATTCCTTAGCCACGTGAAGCGCTCCGCACTTCACGTGGAACGGGTTTCGGCTCCGCGGAGCGGCCGCCGGCCAAGCCGTCGGCCTCGCTCCGGCCTTCGGTCGTGTCTTCGGGCGGAGGTCGCACGCACGCTCGCCGGGATCCGCGGTTCCCCCGATGGGAGCCACGCCGCAGGCGCCTACGGACCCGGCCGCGTACTGGAGCAGGGGGAGGTGACCAATGTTCACGTACGTCGGGTTGATCCAGCTCACCCAGGAGGGCCGCGAGGCTCTCGAGAAGGCTCCCGAGTACCTCGAGAAGTTCAGGCACATCATCGAGGAGGAGGGCGGCAAGCTCGAGGACACATATGCGGTGATGGGTCCCTGGGACTTCCTCGCGCTCGTGCAGTATCCCGACAACGCGGCCGCGTTCCGCGCCCTCGCGAAGATCGGCAAGCTCGAGGTGATCAAGACGGAGACCTTCCCGGTCGAGAAGGTCGACGTCTTCCTGAAGACCCTCGTTTGACCATTGGGAGGTGCTCCGCACCTCCCAATGAGAGGGTTGTGCTCCGCAGAGCGGCCGCGGGCCAAGCCCGCGGCCTCTTCTGCCGCAGGCGTTAGCCGGAGGCCGACCCCACGCGGACGGGGATGGCGACGCCACCACCGGCCACAGCTACCCGAACCGATGGCCTCTGGTCACGTAAGAGCCCGGCGGCTTTGCCGCCGGGCGCTCTGCGAAGCACGCCATCACCGACCTGAGAAGTGCGGAGCACTTCTCAGGTTCTTGTACTTGATGCGATGCGGCTCGAGGGCTTCGGCGCCACGCGTCTCCTTGACCCAGTCGGCGTACTCGCCCCACGTGCCCTCGAACCACGTCGTCTGGCTGTCGCCCTCGAAGGCGAGGATGTGCGTCGCCACGCGGTCGAGGAACCAGCGGTCGTGCGTGATCACGACGGCGCAGCCGGCGAAGTCGAGCAGCGCGTCCTCGAGCGCGCGCAGCGTGTCGACGTCGAGGTCGTTCGTCGGCTCGTCGAGGAGAAGCACGTTGCCGCCGCTGCGCAGCAGCTTCGCAAGATGGACCCGGTTGCGCTCGCCGCCGGAGAGATCACCCACGCGCTTCTGCTGGTCGCCCCCCCTGAAGTTGAACCACGACACGTACTGGCGCGAGTTCACCTCGCGCTTGCCGACCTCGATCGTGTCGAGCCCGCCGCTGATCTCCTTCCAGACCGTTCCTGCCGGATCGAGGTCGACGCGGGCCTGGTCGACGTAGGCGAGCTGGACGGTCTCGCCGAGCGTGAGCGTGCCGGCGTCCGGCGCCTCCTGGCCCGCGACCATGCGGAACAGCGTCGTCTTGCCGGCGCCGTTGGGGCCGATCACGCCGACGATCCCCGCCGGAGGCAGCGAGAAGGTGAGGTCCTCGACGAGCAGCCTCTCGCCGTAGCCCTTCTGCACGTGCTCGGCCTCGAGCACGAGGTCGCCGAGCCGCGGTCCTGGCGGGATGTGGATCTCGACCTTGTCGAGCCTCACGCTCTGCTCCTCGGCGTACAGCCGCTCGTACGCGGCGAGGCGGGCCTTCGACTTGTCGTGCCGAGCACGCGGGCTCATGCGCACCCACTCCAGCTCGCGCGCGAGCGTGCGCCGGCGGGCCGACTCCGTCTTCTCCTCGACGGCGAGGCGCTCCTGCTTCTGCTCGAGCCATGACGAGTAGTTGCCGCGGAACGGGATCCCGCGGCCGCGGTCGAGCTCGAGGATCCAGCCGGCGACGTTGTCGAGGAAGTAGCGGTCGTGCGTGACGGCGACGACGGTCCCCTTGTACTCGGCGAGGAAGCGCTCGAGCCACAGCACGGACTCGGCGTCGAGATGGTTCGTCGGCTCGTCGAGGAGAAGAAGGCTCGGGGACGAGAGCAGCAGCCGGCAGAGCGCGACCCTGCGCCGCTCGCCGCCGGAGAGCGTCGTCACGTCGCGATCGCCGTCCGGCACCCGCAGCGCATCCATCGCGTGGTCGAGATGCTGCTCGAGCTGCCAGGCATCGGCACGGTCGATGGCGTCCTGAACGGTCGCCTGCGCGGCGAGCAGCACGTCGTAGTCGGCATCGGGCTCGGCGAACTTCGACGAGATCTCGTTGAAACGGTCGAGCAGGTCGCGGAGGGCGCGCACGCCGTCCTCGACGTTGCCGCGCACGTCCTTCTCGGGGTCGAGCCACGGCTCCTGCTCGAGGAGGCCGACCGTCGCGCCGGGCGCGAGCTCGGCTACCCCGGAGGAGGGCTCCTCCTCGCCGGCCATGATCCGCAGCAGCGTCGACTTGCCGGCTCCGTTCGGACCGAGCACGCCGATCTTCGCCCCCGGCAGGAACGAGAGCGAGATGTTCGCGAGCACCTGCCGGTCGGGGCCGTAGAACTTGTCGGCCCGGTACATCGTGTAGACGTAGTCGGCACTCACGGAGCCGCGAGGATAGCGGCGGCTGCCCTCGCTTCAGGGGGTGAACGCGTACACGCCGCTCGTGCCGCCGCCGGCGATCACGATCCGGTTGCCGACGGTCGTCGCGGTCGGATCGGTCAGCGCCGCCGGCAGCCTCGCGGCGACCGAGACCGAGCCGGAAGCCGGATCGACGCGCAGGATGCGCGTGCCGCCGACGAGGTAGAGGCTGCCGCCGAGCGCAGCCATGGCCGCGTGATCTTCGGGCGCGGGGAGCGTCGCCACCTCGTTCGCAGGGGTGCCCGCCCTGACGTCGAAGGCGTACACCGCCGAGCTCGGGCCGCTCGGAGTCAGGCCGCCGGCGACGTAGATCGTCGAGCCGATCGCCGCGACGCCTGCGTAGCGCGTTCCCACCGGCAGCCGGGCGACGGTGGTGGTCTTGCCGCCGCCGCCGTAGCGGAGCACCGCCGAGGCGAACCTCACGCTCGTGTAGCCGCCGACCAGATACGCCTTGCCGCCGACGGTCACGGCACCGAGGTCGGAGAGCGGCTCGTCCATGCGGCCGGCGACGGTCGCCGCACCCGATGCCGGATCGACGCGGAGGACGGTCGCGACCGACGCGGCCCGGCCGCCGCCGAAGAGGTAGACGGCGCCGTGCACGAGCGCAGCGGCAGCGTCGTGCGTCGGAGAGAGCAGCCGGCCCGTCGCACGCAGGCTCCCGGGCGGGCCGAGCAGAACCTGGTCGGTGGAGACGCCCGTGATCTCGCCCCCGAGCAGCATCAGCTTCCCGCCCGGCAGCGCGACCGCCGATGCCTTTGCGAGCGCGTGCGGCAGCGAGCCGATCCGCGTCACCACGCCGAGCTTCTGCTTCGCCAGGCCCGTGCGGGCTCCCGGCACCACGGCAGGGAGCAGGTCGAGTCCGTCGGGCTTGTTCAGGTAGCCCGCGCTGCTCCCCGGCTGGTTCAGATGCCCGTAGGACCAGACGACGCGCTTCGTCGTCGGGTCGACGACGACGATCCGGTGGTGCCAGTCGTCGGTGATCGCGATCATTCCGTTGGGCCAGCGCACGGCGAGCGAGGGACGGTCGAGTGACCAGTACCCGGTCGGGGCGTACGTCCACACGACCTGGCCGTGCGGCGTGATCTCGTCCACCCGGCCCGGCGTGTTGAAGCCGGCGACGAGCACGTTGCCGTCCGGCAGGAGCTGCGCGTCCGACGGGTACGAGGTGGGAGTGCGGATCGTCCACAGCAGCCTCCCGGCGGCGCTGATCCGGTCGACCCACCCGCCGATCTCGGTCACGAGCACGCCGCCGTCCGCGAGCGGCGTCGCGCCGTTCGGCGACGAGAGGCCTTGCGGCGGGTTGTGGCCGCAGTTGCCGGCGTGGCCGATCTCGCGCACGACCTTGTGCGCGCGGTCGATGAAGAGCACGCGGCAGTTGCGGATGTCCGCGACCATGAAGAGCCCGTTCGGCAGCATGTACGCGTCGTCCGGGCTGTCGAGGTAGCCGAAGGCGGCGCCGGCCACGCCGGCGTGACCGAACGTCCAGACGATCCGGTGGGTCTTGACGTCGATCTCGCCGATCTGCTGGTTGTACTCCTCGTTCGTCGAGATCGACGTGTAGCCGGGAGTGAAGAACGCGTCGTCGGGATCGTGGAACGACTGGCCGGGCCGGACGTCGCCCGGGCGGGGGAACTCCCAGACGACGGCATTCGTGCGCGGGTTGACGATGATGATCCGGTTGTTGTTCCGGTCGGCGACCATCACGTAGCCGGGAACGAGGCCCGGGCTCAGCGCCGGGAAGCCGAGACGCTGCGCCGGCGTGAGCGGTGCCGCGGCATGCGCCCACCCCGCCGCGCTGCCGGACGCGACGAGCGCGAGCGCAGCGAGAGGCAGGACCTTACGCATGCAGCCTGATCGTCCCAACGACCCCGGAGCCGTCGTCCGCCGGCGTCCAGCGCGCGTCCACCCAGCGGGTGCGGCCGCTCGGCAGCACGCAGCGGCCGGCGAAGCTCGTGCCGCCGATCGACGTCACGCGGCCGCGGCACACGTCACCGCTCGGCAGGTACTCGAGCTGGAGCGAGGTCGCGTCGAGCGAGGTCGGCGTGACGAGCAGGTCGGCGCGTACGAGCAGCTTCTGCGGTCCCCGGCCGCCGCCGACGAAGGAAACGATCTGCTTCAGGTCGGTGCCGTTCCGGATCACCTGCCCCGTCAGCGGCTCGGCGACGCGAGCGGAGTTCCAGGGCAGCGGGTTCCTGTGCAGCGGCCCGAGCATGAGCAGCGGCAGCGCGACGACGCCGGCGAGCCCGCCGGCGGCGGCGGCGCGTGAGCGGAGCGAGTAGCCGCCGAAGCGCCAGAGGAGGATCGCGCCAACGCTGCCGATCGAGACTGCATACAGCGCCGCGAGCCAGCCGGCGCTGCGGTCGGTGCCCGCGAACATGCCGTGCAGCGAGGCCGCGGCCCAGACGGCGAAGTTGAGGTAGTGGGCGCGCCGCCACACGCGGTACGGCAGCCGCTTCTGGTAGCGGTTCGTGATCGCGAGAGCGAGCAGCAGCTCGCCGGCGCCGATGCCGAGCCCTGTCCAGAGCGGCCGGTAGGTCGACGCGAGCGGGACGACGAGCTGGCGCAACGAGAAGGGCATGAACGAGTCGAGCGCGATCGCGGCCACGTGGACGCCGATCAGCGAGCCGACGAGCAGGCCGCCGAACCGGTGCACGTCCGCGGTCGCGAACTTGGGCCAGCGCCTGCTCTGCGCCTTGCCGCCCATGGCCATGCCGAGCGCGACCGTGACGGTCAGGACGACGTATGCCGCCACGCCGGAGGCGCGGGCCGCGTACCAGATCGCCGGGCTCGACGTCAGGTGCACACGCCCTCCGGAGCCACGTCCCGGTGCCAGGCACCGTTGAGGACGACGTCGCCGCCGCGGGCGACGAAGCGCCCCGGCATGCCGTGCTCGTCGAGCCACGCAGGTCCGTCCTCGCCGAGCAGGAACGAAGCCTTTGCAGCCACGTCGGCGGCGAGGCAGCTCGCGCCGGAGACGGTGACCTGCTCCCAGGGCGGATCCCGGTAGGGCCGCCCCGTGCGCGGATCGATCAGATGGTGCTGCTCCCTGCCGCCGCGGCGCCAGCGGCGCGAGACGACGCCGCTCGTGGCGAGTCCGCCGCGCACGACGCGGACGGCATCGCCGCCGGGAAGGCCGACGTCGACGGGCCCGCGCGCAGCGAGGTCGCCGCCGGCGGAGACGAAGCCGCCGGAGGAGAGGGCGTCGGCGGCTTCGTCGACCGCGAGGGACTTGACGACGCCGTTCAGGTCGAGCAGCAGGCCCGGCGGGCGGCGGAGGATCCGCCCGTCGAGCCGCACCTCGCCGAGCCGCGAAGGGACAGCTGGGCCGACCGGCGCCCCGTCGCCCGCGAGGCGGGAGAAGTCGGTGTCGTAGCCGGCTGCCTCGAGCGCTGCGCCGAGCGTCGGATCGACGAGGCCGCCGGTGTCGGCGGCAGCCTCGAGCGCGATCCGCAGCGCACGTGCGAACAACGGCGACACGTGTAGTGCCCACGCGGGAGAGGCGTTCACGCGCGTGAGCTCGGAATCGCGGAGGAAGCGGCTGAACACGCCCTCCCAACGCGCGAACACCGCCGCCACGGCGACGGGGTCGCCGCGCGAGAGCACGACCTCGCAGCCCATGGCGCGGAACCGATGGACCGCCGTCACGAGGTGCTCGTCACCACCGGCGGCGGCTGGACGGGCGGCGCGATCCGGCCGCCCACGAGGGCGCTCTGCCGGACAGCCTGCTCGAACGACGCCGGCGCGGCCAGCGGCTGAGCCTTGTGCTTCGCGTGGCCGGGCGCATGCGCCTTAGCGCCCATGAAGGCGACGCCGAAGACGAGGGTCGCCAGCGCGCCGACGGCAACCTTCGCGCCACGGGCACGCGCACGGGCCTGTTCGATGCGGGAGCGCTGCCCCGGCCCGGGACTGCGCTCGGCGTGCGCAACTGCCGCCATGGCCGGGAGTGTCGAGAGCCCGGATTAGAGGACGATGGGACCGGTGTTGCGCACGCGTTGCGCCACTGGCATCGTGCGGGGATGCGTCACGCCGCCGTCGCGCTCGCGCTCCTCGCGGGCCTCGCCCTCGCTCCGACCGCCTCCGCCTGGACGACCCTCTCCGGGGGCGTGCAGAACACGGTCGTCCCGGCAACGCTCGTCACGCAGGCCGGGACGGAGCTCGTCTCCTTCGAGTCCTCCGTCGCGGGCACCATCTCCGTCTCCCGCAATCGGGGCGCACCGAAGGTCCTCGTCGCCGATGATCCGAGCGCCGGGCGCACACAGCTCGTGCAGCAGCCGAACGGAGCGATCCAGCTTTACTTCCCGAACGCGCAGGGCGTCGCGCGGCTGACCTCGACGGACGACGGCAACACGTGGACGGGCCCCGTCCAGACGCTGTCGCACGACGTCGGCGGCATCGACGGCGCGACGGTGGCGCCTGACGGGACGCCGCTCTTCTCCCAGGACGGCACGGGCTTCGTGAACGTCTTCCGCGGGCTCGACGGCGAGCAGGTGGAGAACGTGTACACCGCCTGCTGTGGCTACGACGAGTCGCTCGCAGTCGACAGTACCGGTCTCGTCCAGGCGGCCTTCTACTCGAACGCGACTGCGAGCGGTGCGTTCGTCTACGAGCCGCTGGGCGCCGACCTCACACCGGGTGCCCCCATCGATCTCGCCCCGACCGTCGAGCACTCGCCTTCGGTGCCGCTCGTGAGCGACCGCTCCGGGAACACGTTCATGGCCTGGGCCCCCGGCAATCCGACCGCGACCGCGTTCACCGTCGTCCCCTTCCGCGCCGGCCAGCCGGCGGGAGATGGCGTCACCTTCCGCGCCGCATTCGGCGGGGTCGACCCGCACATGGCGCTCTCGGTCGACTCGGGCGACCGGCTGTGGGCCGTCTGGACCGGGCAGGGAGCGGTTCACGTCGCGCGCTCCCGTACGCACGGAATGGACTTCGGCGCCGAGGTGCGGACGGTCTTGCCCGGCGCCACCTACCAGGTCTCCGCCGTCGGGCTGCCGGGCAACCCGGGCGCCGTCGACGTGATCGTCAACACCGGCTCGAGCCTCGTCGAGCAGCAGCTTCAGCCCGGACTCTCGGTGAAGCTCTCGAAGACCGTGAAGAAGGTGGGCGTGAAGACGGTCGGCACCTGGTTCGCGCAGGCCCTCGACGACGGCTTCGGCGTCGCCGGCGCGGCGTTCACCGCGGGCGGGCACACGGTGCACGCGAACGCGGCCGGCAAGGTCAGCCTGAAGAGCCTGCCGAAGGGCTCGGCGAAGGCTGCGGCGCCCGGCTACGCGGAGGCGGCGTTCAGAGTCCCCTAGCGGGCTACCATGGATCGGTGGCTGTGACCGCGGGCCTCAGAAAGCTCGACGCACGCGCGCTGCGCGCGGACTTCCCGATCTTCCTCCAGGAGATCCACGGCAGGCCGCTCGCCTATCTCGACTCGGCGAACAGCTCGCAGAAGCCGCGCCAGGTGCTCGACGCGATGACGACGTTCTACGAGACGTCCTACGCGAACGTGCACCGCGCGGTGCACGTGCTCGGGGAGCGCGCCACCGCCGGCCTCGAGGGCGCTCGCGAGAAGGTGCGCGCCCTGCTGAACGCGCCGGACGCCCGCGAGGTGATCTTCGTCCGCAACGCGACCGAGGCGCTCAACCTCGTCGCGTACTCCTGGGGCGGGAACAACCTCGGCCCCGGCGACGCGGTGGTCGTGACGCAGCTCGAGCATCACTCGAACTTCGTCCCGTGGCAGTACATCGCGAAGCGAAACGGCGCCGAGTTCCTAATGCTCTCCCTCGACGACCACGGCGACGTCGACTTCTCCGGCCTCGACGAGATCGTGCGGGATTGCAACGTCAAGGTCGTGGCGACGAATCTCGTCTCGAACTCGCTCGGCACCATCGCCGACCTCGGGCCGCTCGTGCGCTGGGCACACGAGCTGGGCGCAATCTTCGTCTGCGACGCCGCGCAGGCTGCGCCGCACATGCGCGTCGACGTGCAGGCGCTCGACTGCGACTTTCTCGCGATCTCGGGGCACAAGATGTGCGGCCCGAGCGGGATCGGCGCGCTCTGGGGCCGCGGCGACCTGCTCCGCGCGATGGAGCCGTTTCTGCTCGGCGGCCACATGATCAACTCCGTCCGATACGAGAGGACCACCTGGGGCGAGCTGCCGCACAAGTTCGAGGCGGGCACCTCGCCGATCGTGGAGGCGGTGGGGCTCGGCGCCGCGGTCGACTACCTCGAGGCGGCCGGCCTCGACGCGATCGAGGCCTACGAGCACGAGCTCGCCGCGTACGCGCTCGGCCGGTTGGGCGAGGTGCCGGGGATCACGCTGTACGGGCCGTCCGCCGAGCGGCGGGCCGGAGTCGTCTCGTTCAACCTCGAGGGGATCCACCCGCACGACGTCGCGCAGATCCTCGACCGGCAGGGCGTCGCGATCCGCGCCGGTCACCACTGCTGCCAGCCGCTCATGCACAAGCTCGGCGTCGCGGCGACGAACCGCGCGAGCTTCTACCTCTACACCCTCCCGGAGGAGATCGACCAGCTCGTCGAAGGGCTGTACACCGTGCGTAAGGTGTTCGCATGAACGAGTTCGAGCAGATGTACAGAGAGGTGATTCTCGATCACTACAAGAACCCGCGCGGGCACGGCGTGCTCGAGCACGCCGACGCCGAGGCGGACGGGCAGAACCCGCTCTGCGGCGACGAGGTGTCGATCTACGTCGCGTTCGCCGAGGACGGGGAGACGATCGACGAGGTGAAGTTCTCGGGCCGCGGCTGCGCGATCTCGCAGGCCGCGACGTCGATGCTGACCGAGATGGTGCAGGGCCGGACGGCGAGCGACGTGGCGACGCTCGACAAGGACGAGCTGCTCGCCGAGATCGGCATCCCGCTCACGCCGGTGCGGCTGAAGTGCGCCGTGCTCGGCCTGACCACGCTCAAGGTGGCGCTGCACAAGGCGAAGGGGACGCCGCTGCCCGACGGGCTCGCCGGCTTCGACGAGCTCGAGATCCTCTAGATGGGAACGGTGGACGTCGCGCCGGCGGACGAGCTGCCGCCGGGCTCGATGAAGCTCGTCGTCGCCGGGCCCGGCCGCTACGTCGGCGTCTACAACTGCGGCGGCACGATCTATGCGATCGAGGACCGCTGCTCGCACGACGACGGCCCGCTCTGCGAGGGCGACTGGGACCAGGCGACCTGCACGGTCGTCTGCCCGCGCCACGGCTCCGCCTTCGAGCTGGCGACCGGACAGCCGCGGTCGCTGCCGGCCTACCTGCCGGTCGAGACATTCCCGGTGCAGGTCGTGGACGGGATGATCCGTGTCGACGTCGGCGACTGAGCCGGCGCGCTGCTGGCCCGCGGCCGACCCGCTCTACGTCGCCTATCACGACGAGGAATGGGGCAGGCCCGTCGTGGACGAGCGCGGCCTCTACGAGCGGCTCTGCCTCGAGGGCTTCCAGTCCGGGCTCTCCTGGCTGACGATCCTGCGCAAGCGCGAGGCGTTCCGCCGGGCGTTCGCCGGGTTCGAGCCGGAGCGGGTCGCCCGCTTCGGCGCGCGCGACGTCACCAGGCTGCTCGGCGACGCGGGCATCGTCCGCCACCGCGGCAAGATCGAGGCCGCGGTCGCGAACGCCCGCGGCGTCCTCGCGCTCCGCGAGGCCGGCACGCCGCTGCCCGAGCTCGTCTGGTCTCACCGGCCGCAGCGCCACGGCACGCCGCGAACGCCGAGCGACTGGCATGCGCAGACGCCGGAATCGAAGGAGCTGTCGGAGCGGCTCAAGCGCGCCGGCTTCCGCTTCGTCGGCCCGACGACGGTGTGGGCGGCGATGCAGGCCTGCGGGGTCGTCAACGACCATCTCGCCGGCTGCTTCGTCCGTGAGGCGGTCGAGCGGGAGATCCGCACCCTCGGGAGGTAGGCATGCTCGACGACCGAATCCGCGCCGTGCTCGCGCGCCTCGAGGCGGAGGACGCCGAGGAGCGCCGGCGAGGGCTGCCGTCCGCCGAGCGCTCGCGGGCGGTGGCGGCGGCGACCGGGCGCTTCCTGTTCTCGCTCGTCGCGCCGCAGGCAGGCTGCGAGGTGCTCGAGATCGGCGGCTCGCGCGGCTACTCGACGATCTGGCTCGCAGCCGGCGTGCGCCACCTCGGCGGACGGGTGCTCTCGCTCGAGCAGGACCCGCGCAAGATCGACGCCTGGCGGCGGAACGTCGTCGACGCAGGCCTCGAGGAGACGGCCGAGCTCGTCGAGGGCGACGCTTTCGAGTCGCTTGCGCGGATCGACGACGTCTTCGACGTCGTCTTCGTCGACGCGGAGAAGCGCGACTACGAGGCGCTGTTCGCGCTGGTGCGGGGGAAGCTCGAGCCCGGCGGCCTCGTTGTCGCCGACAACGTCCTTTCGGACGCGGAGACGCTCGCCGCGTACTCGAACGCCCGCCAGGCCGACCCGACCCTCGAAAGCATCACCCTCCCGCTCGACCGTGGTCTCGAGCTGAGTGTCGTCTTGCGCTGACGGGTGGAACGGGTATCGTGCGAACAACGCGGAAAGGAGGTGGTCCGAGAGTGAATTCAGATAGTTCGGGCAGTGGAGGTACCAGCGGGTAGAGGCG
>Ga0187779_10000278_pt1 | contig 35786 bp, 21 predicted proteins | sample 1015_Q2_SP10_10__FD_132435 | JGI IMG/M metagenome (GOLD analysis project Ga0187779, IMG submission 132435) | Tropical peat soil microbial communities from peatlands in Department of Meta, Colombia - 1015_Q2_SP10_10_MG | ecosystem: Environmental > Terrestrial > Soil > Wetlands > Peat | place... | reverse complement strand
GTAGCGCACAAGTCCAGCGGGAAGAAGCTTGGATATGGCGAACTGGCAGCCGCGGCGGCGAAACTGCCGGTTCCGAAGAAGGAGGAGTTGCAACTGAAGTCTCGAAGCGAATGGCGGTACATCGGAAAGCCCGCACCCACGTACGATTTGAAGGATATGGTCAGCGGCAAGGCGGCGTATGGCCAGGATGCACAGATGGAAGGGATGCTCTACGCATCGGTGTTGCATCCGCCCGTTTATGGCGGCGCGGTGAAAAGCGTGGACGATTCGGCCGCGCTGAAGGTGGCGGGAGTGAAACAGACCGCGACGATTGAGCCGTTCAAGCCGCCGGTCACCATGCAGGCGCTGGGCGGAGTGGCCGTACTGGCGGAAAACACGTATGCGGCGTTCCAGGGCAAGAAGAAGTTGAAGGTGGAATGGACCAAGAGCGAGCATGACGTGTGGAGTTCGGACACATTCCGAAAGTATCTGGAAGACACCTCGCGGAAGCCAGGCAAAGTGGTGCGCGAAAACGGGAACGTGGATGAGGCATTTGCAAAGGGCGGGAAGATTGTAGAAGCGGAGTATTACGCGCCGATGCTAGCCCATGCCTCGATGGAACCACCCGCTGCGCTGGCTGTATATCGCGATGGAAAAGTGGAAGCGTGGGCTCCAACGCAGAACCCGCAAGGCGCGCAGGAAGCGATTGCCGCGGCGGTAGGAGCAAAAAAAGAGGACGTGACCGTCAATGTGACGCTGCTAGGCGGCGCGTTCGGGCGAAAGTCGTTTCCGGACTTCATCGTGGAAGCGGCTGTGCTTTCGAAGAGGTCGGGAAAGCCCGTGAAAGTAGTCTGGAGCCGGGAAGACGACATCAAGTTTGATACGTTTCACTCCGTGGCGGCGATGTATTTCAAGGCGTCATTGGGCGCCGACGGAAAGCCAACGGCGTGGCTGCAACGAAGTGTGTTTCCGCCCATTGCGTCGACGTTTGATGCGTCCGCCCAGTACCCGGACGCGGGGGAGATCGGGCTAGGCTTCAGCGATATTCCGTTTGCACTTGCAAATCACAGGGCCGAAAGCGGCCCCGCGCCCGCGCACACGCGAATCGGATGGCTGCGATCCGTGGCGAATATTTATCATTCGTATGGTGTCCATTCCTTTGTGGGCGAGTTGGCGAACGCGGCGGGAAAAGATCAGGTTGAGTATCTGCTGGCTTTGCTGGGGCCAGACCGAATCATGCCCAAGTCTGAGCTGCCGAAGGATTATACGAACTACGATGGAGACTATTCGCAGTATCCCATCGATATCGCGCGTTTTCGGCGCGTGGTGCAGATGGCAGCCGAGAAATCCGGCTGGGGCAAGAAGAAATCAGGGAACGGATTCGGAATGGGAATTGCCGTCCACAGAAGCTTTCTGACTTACGTGGCAACAGTAGTACAAGCAGAAGTGAAGGACGGACAAGTGAGCATCCGTCGTGTAGACACGGCGCTGGATGCGGGAACCATCGTGAACCCGATCATTGTGAAACAGCAGTTCGAAGGCGCGGCAGTGATGGGAACGAGCATCGCGTTTTATGGAGAGATCACGGCGACGAATGGCGTCATCAACCAATCGAACTTCGACACCTTCCCAGTGGCGCGCATGAATGTGGCTCCTCGCAATACGAACATCTACATTATGGAGAGCGAGGCGCCGCCGGCAGGAGTTGGAGAACCAGGGTTGCCTCCGGTTGCGCCAGCCATTTACAACGCAGTTTTTGCCGCGACGGGAAAGCGCTATCGGGAGATGCCGTTGACGAAGGCTGGATTGGCTTGAGCGATGAGGTGATCGGCAAGCAGTAATCAGATAACGGATTTCAGTTAATAGGAGAAGGGCGCGGCGAGGCTGCGCCCTTTCGTTTTTTCGCGTAGGATGCAGACGTGTGGAGGAACCGTTGAGAAAAGTAATGGCCATGATGGGTGTCGCGCTGGTGTGCATGGTGCCTCCGGTAACGGCGCAGAGAAGGCCGGTGCTGCCACAGATTGACGAACCACATCCCTATTATTACCGCGAGTTGTATTTGCCGGGGCTCACAAGCGGGCCAAGCAGTTTGAGCTGGGCACCGGATTCGCAGGAGATTGTGTATTCCATGGCGGGATCGCTATGGCGGCAGAAATTGAATTCGAAGGAAGCGGTGCAATTGACGGACGGACCTGGCTACGACTATCAACCGGACTGGTCGCCGGATGGAAAAAGCGTGGTGTACGTGTCATACCAGAAGGACGCGATGGAGTTGTGGCTGCTCGATTTGGCGAGTGGAAAATCGAAACAACTGACCAATGACGGCGCCGTCAATGTCGAACCGCGATGGTCCCCTGACGGGAAAAAGATTGTTTGGGTTTCGACTCAGTTCAACAAACGATTTCACGTGTTCGCAGCGGATTTTGAAAATGGCGAATTGAAGAATGTTGCGCGGCTCACGGGAGAAACAAAGAGCGATTTGCCACGGTATTACTACAGCGCGTACGACATGGAGATCAATCCGGTTTGGACACGGGACGGGAAAGAAATTCTGTTTGTATCGAACAAGGGGCACATTTATGGGACGGGTGGATTCTGGCGAATGAAAGCGGAACCCGGGGCCGAGGCGCACGAGATTCATTATGAGGAGACGAGCTGGAAGGCGCGACCGGACTTTTCGGCAGATGGATCGCGGATGGTCTTCAGTTCTTATCTGGGGAGGCAGTGGCAGAACCTGTGGGTCATGCCAGCGAATGGCGGCGATGCATTTCCGATCTCTTATGGGAACTGGGATCAGACGAATCCGCGGTGGTCGCCGGACGGAAAGAAGATCGCGTACGTTTCCAATTTTACGGGAAGCACAGCAATCGAAGTGCAGGGGTTCGGCGACAGCGGGATTCAACAAATCACAGGTTTTGAGGCCGGATATCTGAAATTCCTGAAACCTGCAGGAACCATTCGCGTACACATCGAGAACGAATACGGACAAGCAAGCAGCGCCCGAGTATCCCTGACCGATGAAAAGGGAAAGTTCTGCTGGCAAGAAGGATCTCCCGTACATGCGGACGATGGTTTCGATCGAAGCGAGAGAGCATTTGAGCGGCACTACATTTATGTAAGTACCGATGCCACTTTCGTGGCGCCTGAGGGGCGGGTGACGGTGGAGGTCAGCAAAGGTCTTGGCTACAAACTGGACAAGCAAACGTTGGAGATCAGCCCCGGCGAGACGAAAGAGATCCGCGTCCGGCTACAACCGCTGCCGCGTCCCTGGAAGGACACGGACCATTGGAGCAACGCGGATTTGCACGTGCACATGAATTATGGCGGCACGTACCAGACTGACCCGAAGTGGTTACATGTGATCGCTGAGGCGGAGGGCGTGCAATTGGCGCACAACCTGGCTGTAAATAAGGAACAGAGATTCCCGGACATCGAATTCGTGGATTTTCATGAGAACTATGGCGAAGAGGGAAATTCGCTGATTGTGCAGGGGCAGGAGTTTCATACGAGCTACTGGGGGCATCGGGGAATATTGAATCTGAAGGATCATTTGCTGTTACCTGGCTATGCGGGGTATCCGAATACGGCTGCCGCAAGCTTGTATCCGATGAATGCAGACGTGTACGACATGGCACACGAGCAAGGAGCGCTGGTGGGGGCCGTGCATCCTTTTGATGAGGTGCCCGATCCGTTTGCGAAACCGGCGCAGACAATTACGGATGAATTGCCGGTAGACGTGGCGCTGGGAAAACTGGACTACATGGAAATTGTTGGGTTCAGCGACCACAAATCGACAGCGGCGGTGTGGTACCGACTATTGAATTTGGGATTCAAGTTGCCAGCAGGCGGAGGAACGGACGCGACCACGAATTACGCAGCTCCAATCCGCGGACAAGTGGGATTTGACCGCGTGTACGTGTGGACACCGGGATGGCCGGCGAGTCTGGAGACGTGGATGGAGAATTTGAAGCAGGGAAGAACATTTGCGACGAACGGGCCACTCCTTGGGTTCAAATTGGGCGGCGAGATGATCGGAAGCGAATTAAAGTTCGACGCGGCGCAGGCGTCAGTTCCCTTCACCGCTAAATTGCGATCGGTGGTGCCGGTCGATCACCTGGAGGTCGTTTGCAACGGAAAGGTGGCGCAGGATTTAAAGCTGGAGGATTCGCGGGACTCAGCCGATGCCTATGGAACGATTACCTTGAACGAGAGCGGGTGGTGCGTGCTGCGAGCATGGAGCGAAAAGGGCGGATATCCCGTAATGGACAACTACGCGTACGCAACAACGAGCCCGGTGTACGTGACGATTGGCGGGAAACGCGCGTATTCGAAGGAAGACGCGGAGTATTTCAAGGCGTGGATCAATCGCACGATTGAGAGTACGGAGCAATATCCGGATTTGAATTCGCCGGAGGAGAAGGAAAGAGTGATGAAGAAGCTGCGCGACGCGCGGGCAGCTTATGAAGCAATGAAGTAGCGTGAGTAAAGGCGGCTGCTTGTGGATGGCGGGGAATTGGGGATAAAATTCCCTCGTCATTTCAAGACGTTGCTGTTCCTGCAGGGTGCGTGAAACGCGGTACTGCGTTTGCTCGAGAGGGCCCATCGCTCCGCCCTCGATTCTGAAAGAGCACGATTCATGATCCGGAAAAAGAAACGGCAACCGCGCAATCATGCAGGCGTTCCAACCGGTTGTGGGGAGTTCATCACGAAACGCACTCCAGGCTTTCAAGCGAGACAGAAACGGATGAGGAAGGAGGGTACATGATCGTTGGTGTGCCCAAGGAGATTTATCCGAGCGAACGACGTGTGGCGCTGGTGCCCGCAGTGATACCGAACCTGAAGAAGGCCGGCATGGATGTGCTGGTGGAAGCGGGCGCGGGAATCGAGGCGGGCTATCCCGACACGGAATATGTCGAGAAAGGCGCGCGGCTAACTGCGAGCCGGGCGGAACTCTTTCAAGCGGCAGACATTGTGGTGCAGTTCTTGTGCCACGGCGCAAACGACAAAACGGGGAGCGCTGACCTTGCCTTGATGAGGAAGGGGCAGGCGGTGGTGGGCTTTCTGCGGCCCCTTGGAACGGTAAAGACGCTACAGGAGATTGCCGACCGCGGAGTGACGTCGTTTTCGGTGGAATTGATGCCGCGGACGACGCGCGCGCAGAGCATGGACGCGTTGTCGTCGATGGCAACAATTTGCGGATACAAGGCCGTGGTGCTGGCGGCGGACACGCTGCCGCGCATGTTTCCGATGTTGACGACGGCGGCGGGAACGATTGCGCCGGCGCGGGTGCTGATCATCGGCGCGGGCGTGGCCGGATTACAGGCGATTGCGACCGCGAGAAGATTGGGGGCGGTAGCTTCCGCTTACGACATGCGCCCCGCAGCGAAGGAGCAGGTGCAGAGCCTGGGCGGGCGATTCGTCGAGTTGCCGATCGAAGCGAAAGACGCGCAGGATGCGCGCGGCTACGGTAGAGCGCAGGACGAGAGCTTTTATCAAAAGCAACGCGAACTGTTGGGAAAGACTGTCGCGGATAGCGACGTGGTGATTACCGCCGCGGTAATTCCGGGAAAGAAATCGCCGGTTTTGGTGACGAAAGACATGGTGGCGAAAATGGCCCCCGGTTCGGTGATTGTGGACCTGGCAGCGGAACGCGGCGGCAACTGCGAACTAACAAAGCCGGACGAGATCATCGTGGAATACAACGTGACGATCATCGGGGAATTCAACCTGGCCGCGACCGTCCCTTATCATGCCAGTTCCCTGTATGCACGGAACGTGAGCGCATTCCTGCTGCATCTGGTGAAAGAGGGAAAAGTGCAACTGGATATGAACGACGAAATCACTCGGGAAACGCTGGTGACCCGAGATGGGGAAGTAGTCAGCGCACGGGTGAGAGAGTTTTTTGGGCTGCCGACTGCGGCGGCGAAAGTTTAAGGAGGAAGAATGCCGGCTGATTTCATCTCGAGTTTGTTCGTTTTCATCCTGGCAGCGTTCTTAGGACTTGAACTGATCAAGCGGGTTTCGCCGCTGCTGCACACGCCGCTGATGTCCCTCACGAACGCCCTCGATGCCATCGTGGTGGTCGCGGCGATCATCATCGCGGGACGGCACGAGACAAAGTTTTCGACGATTCTCGGTTTGATCGCGGTGGCTGCATCGTTCAGCAACATGGTGGGCGGCTTCCTGATCACGGACCGCATGCTGCATATGTTCAAGACGGCAAAGGCAAAGAAGCCATGAATCCAGCCGATCTGCAACAGCTTATAGATTTCAGCTATATTGCGGCGGTCATCGGGTTCATTCTCGCGCTGAAGTGGCTGAACTCGCCCGCTACCGCCATGCGCGGTGTGCTGATTGGCGAAATCGCATCGGCGGTCGCGGTGGTTGCGACGCTTTTCGATCCTCAAGTCACGCAATACAAATGGGTCATCATCGCGCTAATCATCGGCGCAGGGGTCGGCGTTCCCCTTGGCATGGTGAAAATGACCGCAGTGCCACAGCGGACAGCATTGAGCCATGCATTTGGCGCCATGTCCGCGGCACTCATCGGGATTGCCGAGTATTTCGTAGGAACTCCGCATATTTCGAAGTTTGAAATGGCGGAGATCGGCCTGGAAGTGGTCATCGGTTCGCTCACCTTCACGGGCAGCATCATTGCAGCTGGAAAATTGCAGGAGATCCTGCCGCAGCGCCCCATCACGTATAAGGGACAGAACATCGTCAGCCTTACGACATTGGCGGCGGCTCTCATCATTATTGGAATTCTCGTCTTCCACCCCGAGTATACGCACCTGTTTGAGGCGATGGTGGTGGTGGCGCTGGTGTTCGGGATCATGCTGGTAACTCCTATCGGCGGCGCGGATATGCCGACGGTGATTTCGCTTTTGAATTCGTATGCTGGATTCTCCGCCGCGTTGTTGGGCTTTGTGCTGAATAGCAAGGTACTCGTTGTGGCGGGCGCACTCGACGGCGCTTCCGGTTTCATTCTCTCGGTGATCATGTGCAAGGCGATGAACCGCTCCTTTACGAACGTCTTGTTCGGCGCGTTCGGCCAGGTGCAGGCATCGGCCGCCAAGACGGGAGAGGAAAGAACCGTGCGCAGCGCGTCAGCGGAGGACGCGGCCGGCATTCTTGGGTCCGCCAGCAAGGTGGTGATTGCTCCCGGTTACGGCATGGCCGTGGCACAGGCACAGCACAAGGTCCGCGAATTGTACGACGCGCTGACCAAGCGGGGCGTGGACGTGAAGTTCGCGATTCATCCGGTCGCCGGGCGCATGCCGGGACACATGAACGTTCTGCTTGCCGAAGCGGATATTCCGTACGACAAACTCGTGGAGATGGACGAAATCAACGGAGACTTTCCGCAGACCGACGTGGCACTGATCATCGGAGCCAACGACGTGACCAACCCAGCCGCGCGCGAAGATAAAGGCAGCCCGATCTACGGAATGCCCATCTTGGATGTGGACAAGGCGCGTACGGTCATGGTCATCAAGCGAAGCATGGCCGCGGGATTCGCGGGCATCGATAATCCGCTGTACTACATGGACAAGACACTCATGCTTTTTGGGGATGCGAAGAATTTCGTGGGGGCTATTGTGAGGGAGCTCTCGGGGAGTCACGGATAGAGACGCTTCGCTTCAGTGGGACGGGTGGAGCAACAAGGCGTGAGATCAAAAGAGTAAGGCAGGTGGCCGCGGGCTGGTTGCGGCACCTGCCTTTTTCTTTGGGGCGAGCGCGGGGACAAACTCAGGGATGGTCGGGGCTTTCCACGGCCTTCCAAATAGCAATGCCCGTTCCTGTTCCCACGGCTACAGCGGTGACCAGCAGGAAGCGGCTCTGGCCCGGCGCAATCGGCGGGTGCCCATGGACCATGTCCACCGGAGCGCAAGGGCGATGTTCGTGGTAATCGTGGTAATCGTCAGCGTCCGGTGAAAGATATTTGCGATAGCTGAGTTCGTTTTCAGCGTGGACTCGATAGGCCTTACTCTGTTCCACGGTACGATTCTCTGAACCTACTTTCACGTTTGCATCGCCACGCTGGCTATAGACCGTGATCTCGCAGGGATTATCCATGCTGACTTTTCCGAAGTCTGGAACAGAAAGATCGGGAGTTACCCGAACATCCGAAGCAACGATGACCAGATTCTGCGAGCCGCCGGGCGTGGTGTAGAGAACCGTCCCGTGGTTCAATTCGACGACGGCCCCATAGGGTGCGCGATAGATGTGCACTGTGGTGGAGCCTTGCAATTCCAGGGACAGCGGACCGATACGGACGAGAAGAGAGCCGTCGTCGTCGGTCGAGAGCGAGTCGCCCGAATAGACTGAGGATCCTTCGATGGCGTCTACATTACCGATATGGCCGCCTGTTGTCTTTGCGACCAGGCCGAGAGCCGGGGCCTGCTGAGACGCCCGGAGGGCGAGAGGCAAGCCGCCACAGACGAACATCAAAAGCAGTGCGAAAAGGACCAAGTGGGAGATGCGCGTCTTCATGGGTTCTCCTTCGGACAAGAAATCGTGCGTGGGCATTTGTTCAGAACTCTCTTTGAGGCCGTGCGGGTAGAAGCCGGGGCCGAGGCGGAAACAGGATTTGCTTGCGGTGCGAACTGCAGCTTCAAACTCGGGTCGCCAAGCAGAATCCAGGTGCGGCGGACATCGTTATCGGTCGTAACGTTCTTGGCGCCCAGAATCATCACTCCGAGAGGGGCAGTGGGATTAGCAGCGAGCTGATTCAGCAGCGCGAGGTTCATGGAAGCCTGCGGAGGCTCATTTGTGAAACCGGAAGAGGCCCAGACGGCAACAGCCCCGCCATTGGGCGCAAGGATCAGCGCCTTGGAGAGACTCTGCGCGTAGACGTCCTGGAACAAGCCATTGAGACAATCGATGAGCAGGTAGACCGGCAGACGGCCCCCGTTGGTGAGCGCGGCAGCGTCATTATTATCGAAGAGATCGACGAAGGACCACTGCTGCTCGGCGCCATGACCGTTGTAATCCACGAGCACTGCGCCGTTGTTCAAAGCGGACATGATTTGCGAGTGCACTGTGTCCGGATCCGCGCCGTCCGCAAAAATCTGCGACGTTTGCAAGAAAGTCGGAACGATTGCTGCGGCAGAGGTTGCGGCGGAAGTGAAATTCGCGTCGACGTTCTGGTCGGCAACCAAAAGGGCTTGCGCGTTCCACGAGCCAGCATTCGTTCCCTGCTCATAGCCGACGATCTTCGAAACGAGAAGATCGACATCGGCTGTGGTGCGGGCGGGCAGGCGGCCCGTGGCGATGGTGGCGTAGCCGTTCTGCAGAAAATCCGTGAACCAGTCGTCCGAAGCGGTTTTCAATGCGGCGGTCTGGATTATGCGTGTGGGAACAAAGTCGAAGTCGCCGAAGCCGAGATAATTCCGCGGGTCCATGGAAGCATCGCCGACGAAAAGCACGGCTTGCGGCTTGCGTTGCCAATTGGTGACCGCATTCTGCAGGAAGCTGCGAATCGCGAAGGGGCTGCGCTCGCCGTAATTGAAGTCATCGAAGACCTGGTCCGTGCTAACGAGAGAGACGGTGTGGCCTTGGGATTCGCGGAGCTGCACGAGCGGCGCCAGGTGCGAGACAAATTCCGGATAGGCGATCATCACGATATCCGCGCCGGAGCGCTGTTGATCCAGCAAGGTGGGCGTGTGGGGTGCAATGGCGACTGGGGAAGACAGAGTATTCGCCGCGAATGCCAAGAGAGTGCGTGTTTCCGTAGAGGCGGTGGGGAGCCCGACAGTGACTCCGTAAGAACCGGACTCCTGTGCGACCTTGCCGTTTAGTTGATAGATGTTCAGGGGGTCGGTGATATCGAAAACGCGAACCTGCGCATTCGAAAAGCCGGAAATGTGCACATCGGCGTCTGAGGGAGCATAGGCTTCCAGCCAATCCGAGTCGGCCGCATAGGTGTGCATATATTGGAGCTGAATGGACTGCACGAGGCTGACATCGTTGTCGCCATTCAGGGCTGTGAGGGTGACCGTATTGGCGCCGTCGAGTAGTTGTGAGGGATCCATCGAGAATGTCTGCGTGGCAAGAATCTGGCCATAGAAATTGAAAGTGCCTACAGAAGTGCCATTAAATTCCACAGCGACGGAATGTTGCTGCGCATCGGTCGCGCCCTGGAGCGTGAGGGTGAGGGAGAGCGGCTGAGTGGAGGAACTGTCCCGATGAACCACGTTCAGCGTCTGATCGGTGGGATCGGAAGTGATGGCGGCACCGAAGAAATTGTCATTGTTCTCGCCGTTGAGCAGCGCGGCAAAGTAGACGGTGCGGTCCTCGCGGCTGGTGGTGAAGGGGAAGCTCGCAGGGGCGGATGATCCCGAAGGCGCGGCAGGGGCGGAAACGATGCGCTTGCCGGTGGCGGATTCAGCGACAAGCCAGTAGGCGCGGTCTGCGGTGAAGGCCGTGTCAATCCCAGTTCCATAGAACTCGATGGCGTCGGTGGGTGAAGCGGCTCCGGAGGTGTGCCCGACGAGGAGGATGGGTTGCTCCATCCCCTCCGCGTAGAGATGCAGAGAGCGCACGTCTGTGTTAGCACCGAGGCCAGCCGCGAAGAGTTGGGAGAACGGAATGTGATACCAGCCTTCCTGATCGACGGAAATCTTTACGGCGGGATAGTCCGCGGCGTTGAAAGGACGCGTTGCTGAAGGAGGACCGGGATGGAAACGGCGCGCCTGCCGCGAATAAACCACGTTGGCAGTTGCCCCGGCGTTGGCGCGACTCACGCTGGCATAAAGCTGCGAGAGTGAAGGCGAAACAGGCAATGTTGCGGCGCGTACAGCCGGCGCCAGACGCTCTGGCTGCTCGGCGGATGCAGGCTCCACATAGACCGGACCATGCAGCGTCCGTGTGCCGTTGATATCTACGTCTTCCAGCCAGTACGCTGCGTTTGGGGAAGCTTGAGAATCAAGTGCTGCGTAAATCTTTGCAGCGTGCTGCGGTTTGGAACCGCGCAAAAGCAGGGCTGAACCCGCGACGAGCGATGGATCGACACGGTGCCGGCCGGAACCATCCTCGCGATACACGTGGAAGCCAAGATTCCGGGACTCCTCGTGCGTATGCCAAACCAAGCGCACCGTACCATCCGGCTGGGAATAGGCATTGAAGGAAGAGATGTCCACGGCAGTGGAGGCTTGAATTGTGGAAGTGAAGGAGGAAGTGTTGTTGGCCGTATTGGGATCGGACGTGGAAGCGCTGACCGTGGCCGTGTTCGTCGAGTCGGTGGTGGAGCTGAACTGGACGGCGTTGACGTTGATGGTAATGACCGCGGTGCTGCCTACTCCGAGGTTTCCGAGATTGCAAGAGACGGTGTTGGTGGCGCCGCTGTAGTTGCAGGAGCCCATCGTGGTTGAGACCGAGGTGTACGACACCTGAGCCGGAATCGGGTCGCTCACCACAACGTTCTGCGCCACAGCAGGACCAGCGTTATTGACCGTGAGGGTGTAGGTGAGATTGGTGCCCTGCGTCACGGGTTCCGGCGCCGCGGTTTTGACGATGCTGACATCCGCCTGCGAAGGCGACGCGACGACCGTGGTTACCGTGGCGGTGTTGTTGGCTGTGTATGGATCCGTAACCGAACTGGCGATGGTCGGAGAGTTGGTGACGATGGAACCAGCCGGCGTGGCGACAGGAACTTTAACGACCAAGGGGAAGTTGACGACGGCGCCGACGGCCAGAGTCTGGCCTACGTTCAATGTGCATGTGACCGTTCCCGTTGAACCGACAGCAGGTGCGGTGCAAGTCCATCCGGCGGGGGCGACAACCGCGGCAGCGAGGGTCGTGGAGGTGACGGGACTGGTGTTGATGGTGGGCAGGACGTCCGTGAAGGTAACTGTGGTTGTGGCGGAGGCAGTAATCGCCGTGGGCCCGTTGTTGGTGATGGACTGTGTGTACGTAATGTTGTTACCGGGCGTAACGGGGTTGGGCGAGCCGGTGCTGGTAACCGCGAGATCGGCCTGGCCAGCGTTGGCAACGACAGTCGAAGCAGTCGCGTAGTTGTTGCCGGTATTTGGATCCGGGGTCGCCGCGGAGATGTATGCAGTGCCCGAAAGAACGGTACCGGCTGCCGTGCCGGACGGAACATTCATGACGATGGGGAAAGTGGCCGTGCCGCCGTTAACCAGAGAAGTGGCCGTGCAATTGATAGTCCCCGCCGATCCGGATGTAGGAGTCGTACAAGACCAGCCGCTCGGTACGACCAGGGAAACGAAGGTGGCGTTTATTGTGCCCGCGGCGTTGCTCGCCGTCGATTCGTTGAAGACGAGTCCGGAAGCTGTGGCCGGGCCATTGTTGGTGACGACGGCGGTCATAGTGAAATTGGAGCCTGCGGTAACCGTGGCTGGGACGGTATTGGTCACGGCGAGGTCGGCTTGCGTGGCGGTGGCGACGGTGGTGACTGCGGTGGCGGTATTGTTGGCAAGGTTGGGGTCGTTCGTGCCTGAGGTCACATTGTCGACATCGACGATTTGCGTGCCGCTGGCAGTGCCGTTTCCGACTTGAACGGTGATGGTGAAGGTGGCGGAACCGCCGTTGGCAAGATCGGGGTTGCTGCAGGAGATGGCACCGGTGGAGCCTGGGTTGGGAGTCGAACAAGTCCAGCCGGCAATCGTATTGATGGTTTCGAACACGGTATTAGCGGGAGTTCCTTCACTAAAAAGGACATTGACCGCGTCGAACGGGCCGTTGTTGGTCACCGTTTGCGTATAGGTAATGGTTCCGCCGGGTGCCACGATGAGCGGCGCGGCGGAATTGGTGACAGAAAGATCGGCACCGGCGCAATAGGCGCCGGCCTGCGTACCGGGCGTTTCCGTGACGACGTGCGTGGTGACAACCACGCCGGGTTGGCCGGGCGTGGCACCGTAGGAGTCCTGCACTGTATCTGTGAATCCGTTGCTTCCACCAGCAACGCTGGCGGCCGCCGAGCCGGACAGGAGAATGACGCCGCCACCGCCGCCGCCCCCCGGACCATGCCGCTGGCCGGGGAAGCTGCCCGGGGCGGTTTCTGGCCAAGCGTCACCACCCGAGCCGCCGTTGGCACTGACTGTCAAACCACCCAGGCCACCGCTGTTGGCAAAAACGAGGATGGAACCGCCCGCGCCGCCGCCACCGGTGCTGTCGTTATCGGTGCTCAGCGTGGAGCCGCCATTCGAAGTGATGGTTCCGCTGCCCGCAACGGAACCTGCATGGATGATGATGATGCCTCCGCCCGCACCGCCGCTGCTGTAAATACCCGTACAATCGGCGCCGCAATCGGCGCCGTGATTGGTGGCCGAGATATAGTAGGAACCGTCGTTGGTTGTGCCTGCGCCACCGGCGCCGCCCATGACCAGCGCGCTGGTGGACGCTGGGAAAGCAGCGCCGCCGAATCCTCCGTCGGTAGTGTTCAAAGCGGTGAAGCTGTTCCAGCCGTATCCGCCATAACCGCCCGCACCGCCATTCGCCCCTGCACCGCCGCCGGAGTTTTCATTATTGGCGGCAGGGTTGCCGTCTGTTCCGCCGCCTCCGGCGTTGCCCGGACCGCCGCGCGCGTAGCTGCCATTTGGTAGGCCCTCGACCGTGGTGTCCGTAGCGGTCGTCGTGACGGTAATGGTCGCTGGGGCGAGGAAGCGTGGCGTACCTGCGATCCCTTCTCCCTTGGACGCGTTTGTCGCATCGCTGGCAAGCGTGACGTAGTCCGTGTTCGCACCCGTGCCGCCGCCGAGAATCCTGCCGCCGCCGCCACGGAAGCCAAGGGCATCCGCCGCTACCTTGCCGCTCAGAGTGAGCTGTGAAGAGACGTCAATTGCAAGAACACCGCCGACAGAGCCATTCCAAGCAAGGGGCGCAAGTCCGTTGCTGAGTGTGGCCGACGTATATTGGGGAACGCGAATCACCTGATAGCTCTGCTGCCCTTGTGTCGCGGAATAGGCGGCCAAAACATAGCTGTTGAGCAGGCCGCCATTCGCGCCCGAACCGGTGAACTGAAGTGTTCCACCCGTAGTAGGCACAGCGTTAGTGGCGGTGACAAATTCGAACAGACCGGAACTTCCCAGACTCGTTGAACCGTAACCCACGCCGGGCAGTCCGCTGCCGTAAGAGCTTGTGTTCGTACTGTTGATAGCTGCGTCCTGCATCTGGATGATGAGCAGCAGGTCTCCCGCGTTGATCGCTTGCGAAGCACCTACGGCCGCGCCGAGAGTAACGGAAGTTGCCCCGGCTCCAAGGCTGGCGGTTGTTGGTGGGTAGTAGGCGTTGACGATGCCGGTTATAGTGCCGCCGAGGCCGTCTTTTCCGGGAGTGGCGCAAACCAGCGGCTGAACGACCGTATAGGCAGAAGCGGAGTTGTTGGAGCCGTTGGGATCGCCAGGAAGAGAAAGAGTCGCCGAATTGTTAAGAGTGGTGGCCGTGGCAGGAGCGGTAACGGTGATGGCGATGGTGGCGGTCGCACCCATAGGCATTGCCGAGGTGATGGAGCAAGAGATGGTCGTCGTGCCTGTACAAGACCAACCCGAGGAAGATGTAACCGAAACAAACGTGACATTGGCAGGCAAGGTGTCGGAAAGGATATTCAAGGTGGCTGGGGCGCTGAGTTGACCGAGATTTTGAACTTGCAGTGTATAGGTGAGATTGGTGGAGATGAAAACTGGCGTGGGGGAAACAGACATGGAAAGACCGAGGTCCGAGGCGGCGACAGACTCAACCAAAATGGAAGTGACGCTGGTGTTGTTGGAAGGAATGGGGTCGACCAGAGTGGAATTCGTGACCGTGGTGGAATTCAGGATTGCGGTGCCGTAGGCAGTACCCGCATTGACTTGCATAGAGAAGAGGAGCGTGGATGCGCTGGCTCCGCTTGCCAAGGCGACACCGTACGTGCAAATGATCGGACCGGTGCCTCCGGTAGCGGGGGCAGTGCAGGTCCAATTGGTTCCCGTAAACGACTGATAGGTGGTGTTGGGCGGCGTCTGCATGTAGACGGTGATGGTGTTCACACCGGCAGCGGTGGGGCCGTTGTCCGTGACGACTTCGGTGTAGAAATAGTTCTGCCCAGCGTCCACGGCGGTGGAAGAAACGGATTGCGTAAGCTGCAGGTCGGCAGTTCCCGCAGCTACAACAGTGACGTTCGTCGTGCTGGTGTTGTTGGATGGTATCGGATCGGTGAGCGAGGAGTTGCTGACGATTGCGGAATTCGTGATAACCGTGCCGCTGGCCACGCCGGCATTCACGCCGACCGTAATAGTGAGAGCGTTGGCCGTGGCGCCGGCAGCAAGGGTTGTGTTGTAGGTGCAAACGATATTGCCAGTGGCACCGACAGCAGGGGTAGTACAGGTCCAGCTCGTACCGGCGTAAGCCTGGAAGGTTGTATTCGCCGGAGTTTGCGTGGTGAGGGAGATGCTTCCGTTCGGCGCGGCGGTGGGGCCATTGTCGACAACGGTTTCGGTGTAGACGTAATTCGTGCCCGCAGCGACGGAATCCGGAGAAGCGATTTGTGTGAGCTGCAGATCGGCCGTGCCTGCGGGCTCAACAGTGATGGAAGAGGTGCTGGTGTTATTCGAGGGATTGGGATCTGTAAAGAGCGTATCCGCAACAGTGGCGGAGTTCTGGATGACCGTACCAGAGGCAGTACCTGCGGCGACTTGCAGGGTCAGCGTAAGCGTAGTAGCAGTTCCGCCACTGGCTAGCGCGCTGCTATAGGTACAGAGGATGTTTCCCGTACCGCCAACCGCAGGAGTAGAGCAAGCCCAGTTCGTGCCGGAATAGGTCTGAAAGTTGGTATTGGCCGGGGTTTGCGTGGAAACGGTGACGGTTCCGGCGGCAGCGTTTGTCGGGCCATTGTTGATGACGACTTCGGAGTAAGCGTAATTCGTGCTTGGCGCGACAACAGAGGGAGATACGCTCTGCGTAAGAGCAAGGTCAGCCGGGGTCACGTTTACCGTGGCCGAACTACTTGCCGTGCCGGTGTTATTGCCCTTGGCGTTGACGGTATCGGTAATCGCAGTGCCGGCTGCAGTTCCTGCGTTCACGGTAACAACCACTGTAAACGTGGTGGAGGACCCCGACGCGTAATTGGCACCCGAGGTATCCGTGCAGGTGATCACTCCTGCGGCTTGAGCACAAGTCCAGTTCGCCGTGCCGGAAGCCTTTACTGCGGAGACGTACGTCGTGTTGGCGGGAACGTTTTGCGTAACGGTCAGAGGGTGCGTCACCGCTGTCCCACTTGTGTTGCTCAGGACCTGCGTGTAGGTGATATTGGCGCCGGGAAGCACTGAAGTGGGTGAGGCAGAATTCGTGATGGTGAGCGCCGCCTGTGCCCAGGTTGATGGGGCACCAGCGAACATTGCGCACAAGATGAACGGCACGAACAACGCACGTATCGAGGAGATGCTCCTAAGGCGGCGGGCGGCGCTGAGCTTTGCCCGGTGAAACAGGATCCGCAGAGAATGGCGGAACCTGGCAAGCCCACCTGTCATGGCCGATAGTTTGCCAGCGCGTTCCGCGACGATAACCTTGCCAAACAGATGACCAGCGGGCGGATCATTCTCCTGCCCCGAGTCGCCTCGCGTGATCACTTGGCCGAGCGAGTCAACGCTCTCGACTCGATGGACCTGGAGACCAACCCTCCCGCGCGTCAAGATCACGTCTCCCGGGCGAACCTCAGAGGCATTTGCCGGAGCGACGACAACATCATCGCCATCCTGAAGATTGGGGCTCATGCTTTGGCCGTTGGCACGGAACTGAACGGCATTGCCCCGCCTCAGCAGAGCGGCGCACAGTTCTTCGAATAGACGGGAATCTCGACGGACCTGAGGCTCAGACACGCGCATAGCGAACCGCCTCCACTGCGCCGGGTGTTGGGGTAAAGCGCAGGATGGAACAGGGCACGGAGCGCGTGATCTGATCCAGAAAACGTAAGGTGAATTGAATGCCGCCTTTCAAATAATGAGGAAGAAATGCGCGGGCAAAGAGTTCGGCGGCCGCCTTTGCTGGTGGGATGGGAAGAAGTTCGTTGGATGGGGACTGCTCAAGGAGAAAGATGGCGGATAGCGGTGCATGGCCCGGGGAGGAAACGCCGGCATCGCCGTGCCAGGGCGTGCCGTACATCCAAAACTTATCGCAGTGTTTGCGGAGGATGATGCGGTCGTCGCTCAGCAGGGTTACGCCGGGTTGAGCCATCCAAAGGCGGGCCGTCGTGCTCTTTCCGGCACCCGAATGACCCAGGAAGAGATAACCGCTACCGTCCTGGTCGGTCAAACCGAGGGCGTGAACTTCCACACCTTCGCCGAGAGCCAGGCGATGCATCATGACCAACTCGTCGAAAGGATATTCGAGCGGGAAGACAGGTCTCTGTTCCGGGAACGAGGAGCGATGCAAAACCACGTGGCCGCGTTCGAAGGACGAGTCAAACCATGCAGCTTTGTAAGGTTTCGGACCAACGGCAGGACTGCAGAAATAGAACTTGGTTCCGGTGTCAGAAGTGTAGGCGGACCACAAACCACTGGACAAAAACGAGGGATTCGACTTTGGGAGCGTCAAACTATCCGTCCAAGAAACATCGAGCTCCATGTGGCAAGTGTGATTGGCTGAGGAGGGCAGGAGGAAAGGCTGGTGTTCCTGATCCAGCGCCACAGGCATGTCGACCGAACACCACATGCCCAGGGAGAATCCTCCAATACAGACGGCAAGGCGCGAGCCCTGAGAGCATTTTGTCGGCAGGTTTGTGGCGGCGGAGAGCATGGAATTCACTCGCAATCAGGACCCAAAGGTGTGGCAGCGGACGCGCGCACTGGAGCATCCTCCGGAGATTGGGCCTGCGGAGGAAGGTGTCTTGCAATGTCCGAGAACAGCCTCTTCAGGGCGAAGGCTCACCCGCACAACCTGGGGCGGCTCGTAAGAAGGCTTGCTCTTTGGCTTGGGTTTTTGTCTTTCCTTCATTGCCTTTCTTTCCTATTCGAGGCGGTTCTGTTGATAGGCGCCGCAGGATGAACAGCCTCCGGCAGAGCAGCCTCCACGGGAATCGAATACGGGCAGTAAGGAACTTGAGCTTGAGGAGGAGAGCGGAATGAAGTTGGTGAGGGCGACCCAATCATTCTGAATGCGCCCGGCCGATTCGCGGAGCGATGCGTGTTGGGTGCCTCCCGCACAGCAGGCGCAGTCCCCGTGTTGAGGAATCTCCACGCCCAGAGCGAAGGCGCGAAGATGTGCCACCTGACAAAGAAAATCCACGGGAGTTTCCGCGTCGCCGCTTTCCAGTTCGCCGTTGGCAGCACACATGCTGCAGAGTGTGCGGATGCGGCAATTCGTACAGATGGTCTGGCGCTTGATTCTCGTGTCGCGAATCTCTTTCAAAGGGCCATTCCACCCCTGGCGGAAGTTGCCAGAGCGAATGTTGTAGCCTTCGCGATGAGAGAGGACGCAAATGGTCATGTTGCCGTTGGGGTCGATGGCGCAGCCGTTGTGCCCACCGCCGCAGTTGTAGCGTTTGTCAGAGGCAGGCAGATTGGCAGCAAGTTCTGCTTCCACAAGGCGCTGATATTCGCGCCGGCGAACAGGATCGCGAAATTCCAAGGCCACCGCTTGTTCGGGTGTAAGGCGCACGGCGAGCGGGCTCTGCGAGCAGTCGGTACGAGGATTCACCAGGGGATCGAACTTGAAGTCCACCCCCAGATCCTGGGCGAACCGCTTCATTTCGTAGACTTCGTGGACGTTCACGGACGTGGGAACGGTCTTGAGCTTGAGGGGCAAGCTCCGTTCGACCAGCAGCGAGACACCACGCATGCAGCGGTCGAAGGAGCCGGGAATCTGGGTCAAGGCCTCATAGGTCTCCCGGGTAGCTCCGTATAGGGTGATCTCAATGCTGAAGGGCCGGTATTGGGCGAGGTGGTCTGCGATCTTCGGGGTGATCATGGTCCCGTTGGTGAACAGGGTGATCAGGAAGCCGCGCTTTTTTGCCTCGGTGTAAATGTCCAGGAAGTCCTTGCGCGCGAAAATTTCGCCTCCGGTATAGAGCAACCAAAGACAGCCTAGTTCAACGAGCTCGTCCAAAAGATGGATGTGCTCTTCGAGTGTCAATTCCTCCTTACGCGCCTTGGAATCGCCCATGGGGAGGTTGTTGTAACAGTGCTGGCACTCAAGGGGGCAGCGGTGCGTCACTTCAATGGAGACTTCGGCAGGAATGCGTCGGCCCTGGAAGCGCTCATGAAGGAGGCTTGAGAAATCACCATATGTAGCGGTCTGCACCACTAGGGGAACCTTTCTTTCTCCAGAATCAGGACTCGGAAAGGACCAACTTTTCCTCGAGCAGTGAGTCGAGGAACGTCTCTATATCCCCTGTGGCCTGGGATCTGGTCACTTCGAACTCGTCGCAGATCCGCTGAACCATTTCGCCGAGGGTGCGCCCTTCGGTCAGGAAGTCCCAAAGCACCGAGCCAACGGGATTGAGCGTGTACAGGGAATTGAGGTCGCCGACCCCACTTCGAATAGGAACAATGATGAGTTCGCCCTCGATCCGGCGAGAGACGACCTCCTGGTTGCGGATGAAGCGCACGTCTGTTGCGATCATAGAGATAGCTGAGCCTCCGTTTGAGCCCCGGAAATAAGGGGAAACCACTAGAAAAAGTTTGCAGTACTGTTACGGGGGTGTCATGAAGTGAAACAGGGGGTGTACCGTAACGGTACCTGTTAACGACTAGAACATATGCAGAGGGAAGAACTAACCGAAATGGTTGTGTCTTCGAGGCTTACGGGAGGGTTAAAGAAGCAAGCCGCACACTCAATCACTCTCCAGAGGAGGTATAGGAAGGATGTTCCAGATAGAAACAGGAATTTGAAATTCAGGACTTGGACCAGCGAGCCTGAGTCACGGCGGCGATTAAGGCCTTTGCCATATCGATTATCTTCATGTGCTCGTTCCGGCGAAGCGCAGCCAAGTCCACAAGATCCGCGCCGACGCCGAGCGCAAAGGAACCCGCAGCAAAATACTCGGCGGCATTTCCCAGGTTCACGCCCCCTGTGGGAATGAGTTTAGCGTCTGGAAACGGGGCTTTGAGTGCCTTGATGTGTTTCGGACCGCCGACGCTGCCGCAGGGGAATATCTTCACTACTTTTGCACCGGCCTCGAGGGCGGCCATGAGCTCGGTTGGCGTTAACGCACCCGGGATGGCGAGAATCCCGCGCTGCGCGGCCGTTTTCAGAACGGAAACCGATAATCCAGGGCTGACGAGGAACTGGGCGCCAGCGTCAAGGCAGACCTCCGCTTGCAAGGCGGTGGTGACGGTACCTGCCCCGACCATCGCGGCATCACCATAATGGCGGACGAGTTCCTGAATCATAGCAGGAGCGTTGGGCACGGTCATGGTGATTTCCATGATGGGGATGCCACCGGCGGAAATGGCATCGACAGCCCGGCGGGCCTCGTCGAGGTGGGCAGCGCGAACGACGGGAACGATACCGATTTCATGGATTTTGCTAATGGCTTCTTCGATGGTCACGGCGGGACTCCAGAAACTGAACGAGATCGAAAATCGATCTAACAACTATTTTTGGACGGAAAGGCATGGTTGTCACGGTGAAGTTTGGGCTGCACTCTCCAGGTTTCTGGTGGGATCAGTGACCAGCCAGGCGAAACCGCCGAATGCGCTGAGGGTAGCAGCAAACAAGAAAGGATACGTCCAGCCAAGATGGACAGCGATGACGGGAGTCAGAACGGCGGTTACCCCGCCACCCAACTGTGCTCCCATGTTCATGAAACCGGAAGTTGAGCCGGCACGCGCGCCGGCGATATCCGCCGTGACCGACCAGTAGCTGCTCTGTGCGAGATAGAGGGCACCCGCCCCGCCCGCAAGCACCAGGCTGGCAAGCGGAGCGCTTGCCGCTCGCGAGCCAAGTACCAGAAGCAGGGCGGTGAGGAACAGGGCGAAGGCAGCGATGCCGCAGCGGCCGGCGCGCTTGCCGTAGACCTTGGTCAGCTTGTCGTTGATCAAGCCACCGAGCAAGCTGCAGGCGACCATCGCCAGCGGCGGCAAGGTGCTATAGAAGGCGCTGGATTTCAGGTCGAGACCGCGCACCTTGAATAGGTAACGGTGGAACCAACTGAAAAAGATCCAAGCGACATAGCCGAAGGAAAAATAGCTGAGCGTGACCAGCCAAACGTCCTTGCTGCGAAGGATGACGCCCCAGGCAATGCCTCTGGAACTGAGCCCTTCCACGGCAGGCGCAACAGCCTGGCCGGCTTGAATGTGCTGAAGCTCTGAAGGCGAGACGCTGGGATGTTGTTGCGGCGTATCGCGTGCGGCAAGAAACCAGACCAGACCGACCAGCAGACCAAGCAACGCGCTCAGCCAGAACGACCAGCGCCAGCCATAGTGCACCATGATGTAGGTAACAATGGCCGGGGCCGACCCTGCACCTGCGCCAACACCCGCAAAGATCAAACCGTTAGCGATGCCTCGTTCTTGCGTAGGAATCCACCGCGAAACGAATTGGTTTGATGCGGGATAGATAATGGCTTCACCTGCGCCCAAAAGGAACCGCACAAAAACAAAGAGGAAAACGGCTCCGCCGAGAACGGGCGAGACTGTGGCGGTAAGTGCTGTGAAGATGCCCCACCAGACCACGCCTGCCGTGAGCACAAGCCGAGGTCCCAATCGGTCGGCCAACCAGCCTCCGAAGGTTTGAAATAGCGCGTAGCCCCAGAGAAAAGCGCTGAAGACCCAGCCCAACTGAACATCCGTAAGATGGTATTCCGTGGCAATGGCGCTGGCGGCCACCGAAATGTTGACGCGGTCCAGGAACGAAACAGCGCTGAGAATGAAGAGCCAGAAGACAAGGAACCAGCGCACATTGCTGCGTCCCTGATCAGGCATGAACGCTCCGTTCCGCGGAAGGCCGGGCCCAAGTGCTCATGCCGCGTGGGCTTTCAGAAGCTCGTAGAGTCTGTCGGCGATGATTGCGTCTTCGCCGGGCTTCAACATGAACGAGTTCATGGACAAGGCATCGTGCCTGTCTTCCACAGCATGTTTTTCCGAGGTGGAAAGAACGATACAAGGCTTGGAATTGCGCAGCGCCTTCAAAGCTTCGTCGGGAGTGAGCTTGATGCGCTGCGGATCCCACTTAATCTCCATGTGTGGAACGTGGTTGGCCACGTCCGGCATGAAGTAGGAAGTTGTGACGGAAGGGAGAGTAGTGATTTTTGTGGAGACGAGTTCCAGGCGGCTCTGCCACTCTTTGTCGAGGGCAGCGTGGTCGTCGTTCAGGTAAAGCTCCAGGGCCTTTATCATGCCGACTATCTCTTCCTTGCCCACTTTTTGGCTGCGGCCGATGGTGTCTTCGTGCGGACTATTGTTAAGCAGGGCGTAACCAACGAGGTCCTTGCGTCCGAGCAGCAAGCCGGCGCATTGCGGGCCGCGGATGGCCTTGCCCCCACTGTAGGCGATCAGGTCGTAGCCCATGTTGGCGTAGTCCCACAAGTGAGAAACGGGAGGCGTGTCCGCGGCCGCATCGATGAAGGTGGGGATGTTGTTCCCTTTGGCGACTTTGACCCATTCGTCGACTTTGATCTGGCCTTGAGCATTGGCGAAGTTAGAAAAATGCATCATGGCGGTGTTCGAGTTGATCGCCTTTCGCAGTTCCTCACGCGTTTCAATCACGATCAGTTTCACGCCCGTGTTGCGGAGCTGGTGATCGAATGGATTGCGATGCGTTTTCTGGATGATGACTTCAGACTTCATCCCTGCAAGGTCAGGAATCTGCTGAATGAACTTCGGATTGTCGCCAGTAAGAATGCCGGCGAGGCCGGATTGCATGGCAGCGGCCGCGCCGGACGTAACAATCGCGGAATAATTGGCCGGAAGTTTAAGCATCTCCGCGATGCGCTTGCCTGCGGCGGTTTCGAGTTCAACGATGTTGACAAAGTGCTGAGCGGCCAGGCCCATAACGGCTTCGACTTCCGGGCGGATGAGCGATCCGCCAAGATAGGTCATAGTGCCCTGGCCGTTAATCACTGTGGTGACGCCGAGCTCATCGTAGACGTTTCCCGTCGAACCGAAACCGCTAATCTTCACATCCGGAACCGGAGAAGGAGAGGAAGAGGAGAGCAGCTTCCTGGGATTTGTCATCGCCGCGGTGAGAGCACCGAGGCTGCCCATAAACGAACGGCGAGTCCATTTCAAGTTCAAGCCCATGATTGTTCTCCTTTTCCCTAACGGTTATTTCTTCACGACCGCGGCGATGCAATTGATTTCGACGAGAGACTTCCCGGGAAGAGCCGCAACGGCGACCGTCGTGCGTGCCGGACCGCCATTGGGGAAATAAGTCTTGAAGACATTGTTCATGCCTTCGTAGAAGTCGATATCGGCGAGATAGACAGTGAGTTGCAAGATGCTGTCCATCGTGCCGCCGCCGCGTTCAACAAGGGTCTTCACGTTTTCCATCACGCGCTTCGTGTGGGTTTCGATGTCCATGGGGAAATCGCTGGAGTCGTGAGAATGCGCGCCCTGGCCGGCAATGTAAATCGTGCCATTGTGAATCACAAGTGGCGTGATAAAGCCGTTGCCCGCTGTCTTCCCTTCATAATCGAGTTTCTGAACGCCGCTGGGGGCCTGCGCTGAGGCAGGAGCGGAGCTCGAAAGTAAACTGACAGCTCCGACGCCTGTAAAGAGCGAAGCGAGGCGCGCGGCAAAACTCCTGCGAGATGTGAGATTCGAAAGCATGTGGTTCTCTCCTTTGCTTGGAATAGACGAATTTTTCCTACGGCAAAGCAAAACTGAAAATATCGCTGCCTGATGCCACGGCGACATATTGCACGCCGTTGACTGCGTAAGACATCGGCGAGGCATGGAATGTCTGGCCGGTGTGAAAGTGCCAAAGCGGTTTTCCGGTTTGGGCGTCGGCCGCTTCAAAAGACTGGGCATCGTCACCGAAAAAAACCAGACCACCTTTGGTCGTCATAGTGCCGGCGAAGGAATGTCCGTTGCCGACTTGCACGAAACGCCAAGCCGGCTTATCAGACTCAAGATTGTACGCGAGCAGGATGCGTTGGCGCTCATCTCCGAGGCTGCGTTTCACGCCGGTGGCATAGTATGCCTTGCCCTCCTGAAATTTCTCGCTTTTTTTGAAATACACGTCGCAATTTTCCGTGGCCAGAAAATAGAAAAGATGCGTATCGGGATTGAAAGAAGGCGCATACCAGTTCGTGGCGCCGCTGAAGCCGGGGCAAACGCGGGTTCCATTGGCGGTGGGCATAACGTCCGTGCGGATGGGACGGCCTTGTTTGTCTATTTCCTTCGCCCAATTCAGTTTTTCGGCGAAGGGAACGGCGGAAAGGAATTTTCCATTGGTGCGGTCCAGCACATAGAAGAAGCCGTTGCGGTTGGCTTCTGCCAGCAGCTTGCGTGGTTGTCCAGCGTAAACGGCATCGATAAGGACCGGTGTCTCCGTGGCATCGTAGTCGAAAAGATCGTGCGGGGTGAACTGAAAATACCATTTCAGTTTGCCGTTGTCCGGATCGAGAGCGAGAACGGAATCCGTATAGATATCGTCGCCGGGACGAGGATCGCCGTCAAAGTCAGGACAAGGATTGCTAGTGCCCCAGTAAATGGTGTTGAGTTCCGGATCAAAAGTGCCTGGCATCCACGTGGTGCCGCAACCGTGAAGGTACATATCGCCTGGCCAGCTAGCGGAACCGGGCTCGCCAGGAGCGGGAATCGTCCAAAAGCGCCAGACCTGTTTTCCGGTTTCCGCATCGTACGCCGCGACGAATCCGCGCACCCCATCATCGCCGCCGGAGGTGCCGACGAGCACCTTATCTTTCACGAGCAGCGGAGCACTGGTGGCGCCGTAATTCTTGTTGCCGCCGGCATAGGCCACATCCCAGAGCAGGTGGCCGGAGCGCGCGTCCAGACACAGGAGATGTGCGTTGTCCGTTTCCATATAGATACGGGAGTGCCAGATGGCCACGCCGCGATTGTGGTGTTGCGCAGCGTCGTCGATCAATCCTTCGGTGACCGGGCGCGAATAGTGCCACACGATGCGGCCGGTTTGACCATCGAGCGCGTAGGCATCGTTGGCGGAAGTGACGAACATCATCCCGTCGACCACCACGGGCGTGACTTCCAGGCTGTCCGAATTCGGAGAATGGAAGACCCATTGGGCCCGCAACTGATTCACATTGGCAACATTGATCTGATCGAGGCTGCTGTAGCGGCGCCCTGTGTAATCGCCATTATAGGAGAGCCAATTTGCGCCGATCGGTTGCGCGAGGAGTTGCGATGGCAACACATTCACGGTGACGGAGAAGGAGGCTCTGCCGGCCTCCTGCGCCGCGCCTGGAGCCGCCATCCATCCCAAGAGAATCATCAAGCTCACGAATTGTGCGGCAACTCTCATGGACTATAAATTTCTGTCTCCACTGGCGATGCTCGCCGAGCCTAATTCGCCGTGGTCGTTGCCGTGCATATCGATCAAATGGACAGAGACTCTTACGGCTTCGGCCGGAGCAGTGATCGTTTGCACCAGTTCCAACGGCTTCTCAACGTTCACGGCCTCCAACGCAAGACTTTTCAACTTGTTCCCGCTGACATCCAGGAGTTCAGCCTCGAAATGACCGGAGATGAACACGGCGAATAAACCTTGCAGCTTGACTCCTTGTGGAGAGTGTGTGGCTTGGAGCGCCACAAAGCATATGCCTGCAGCGGTGACAGATACCGGCTCTTTTCCCGCTCGGACGGGATTCCATTCCGTATCCATAGCGTAGGTCTGGCCTGGAGAAAGCGAAACGATGGGGCTATTCAGCTCCGCTTCCATGTAGCGTAGGGGTTCCTCCACGTGAGGAGTCGTCAGCTGGGGAAAGCCCGCGTCGTCGAGGGTGACGCTGCTGCCGTTCTTATAAAAAATGACCGTGGCTTTACCCGGATAGTCGCCCGAAGGTATGTAGTGGAAGTGTTCCATCATGCCAAATTGCGCGGCGGCGTCCATCACGGCAATCCAACCTTCCGTAGAATCCAGCCAGACTTCGTTTTCTAGAGGAAGCCAGTGTAAGGAGAAAAGGCCGTCTTTAATGCGGAACGATGGATCATCCGCGAGACCGGCACGAACATGGAATCGTTCCAGATAGGCGCTCCGGGGATTGGCCGGAGTGTACGCCCAGAAGTCACGATTGTAGTCGCCTGAATGTTCCGGATTCTTGGTGTCGTATTGCGTGACAGATTGGACAGCCCATTGAATCGGGTGATCCGCGATGTTCTTCATGACGGCGTGAAAACGGATTTCCGGTGAATCATCCGCCAATGCGATTTCGCGGGCGTATTGCAAGCCGGTTCGCGGATCAGGCGGTCCGTCGATGCGGACTTTGCAAACAGGAGACTGGGAAAGCGCGCGAAAGGAATAGTTGCCGTCATCGAGTGGATCGGAATAGGGACCGGGCCAATGATGTTCGTCGTCGTCGCCCTCCGGCATAGGCCAGATCTTGTCCCCGCCGTAGTTAAACCAATGGTGCTGTTTGGCCGCCGGAACGGGCGGGAAATATTGGCCCTTGAATTTTGAATTTATGAAGAGATAAGGGTGCTCCAGAAAGTAGACCTGCATAACCCGGCCACCGATTTGTGGAACGATAACCAGCTTCACCCAAGCATTGGAAATCTGCTGTGCTTGCCAGCCTTCGAACGAAATGGCTTCGATGTGACAAGGCTTCAGGGGTGGTGTCTCTTGGGCGGCCGCAACGCCCATAGGCACCATCAGCGGGGCGAAGAGGACAAAGCGCAAGAAGGCACGCCAGCCTGAATCTTCATTCATCCAGAAAATTCCCATGCAGTTCCCCAAGGGTCAAAGCCGTCCGAACTTCTTAACTGCCTCCTGGATAGACTTCAGCTTCTCGATGTATGCGTACATGGAGTGCTCCTTGAAATCCATCTCCTGAGCCAAGGCGAGAACCTTGGGAGCCGCTGCGCGAGGGACCACCACCACGCCATCCTGATCGGCCACGACAATATCTGCGGCCTTCACTTCCACGCCGTCGCAGACGACGGGGATATTCGCGCCACCAAAACGGTAATGATGAATCGAGGTAGAAGGAACGATTCCTAAAGCGTAGACCGGAAACCCGATCTTCTTCAGGTAAGCAACATCGCGAACGCCGCCATCGATCACTGCTCCGGCAAACTCGCGGGAATACATGGCGGTACCCATCAAGCCGCCCATCCCGGCAATATCAATGCCGTCCTCCACGACCATGACGTAGACGGAGTCTTTGGATCCCCCATCAATGGCGGCCAGCATGCCGTTCAAGGCGTTGGGATCTTCGTTGGCTTCCTTCTTCAACAGCACGGTGACGGCAAAACCTGCGAATTTTGTAGGAAAAATCGGCCGCATGCGGTGAGACATGTACATCTTTCGTCCCGTGAGTTGCTCGAGCGCGTCGGAAACCGACGCCACTTCCACATGCCGGTAGCCTTCGAGGAGCGCCGCCGGGCTATCAGCCACCGGTGTCTGCGCAAAAGCGTGGCGGGAAAGAAGCAATGCACAGACCAAGACGCCCGCCAAAAAGAGTGCAGAGAGAAGGAACACCTTGCGGAGAGAAGCACGGCGAGAAAAGTGAAGATCCTTGCTCATAGGCCCTCCGGAAATCAATCGAAGGAGGACTTTACCACTCCCCAGGCCGGAGGTGAAATGGTTTTGAATCGATTTAAGCCGGACTAATTGAGAGAGCCATCCTGAGAAAGTAATTGACACTTGCAACGCGATAAGGTATTTCAGAATTCCAAGAGGAGTGTCGAGGAAATACGGGCAGGTGCTTGAACCAGCGGTGATCTACCCGCACTGCAACGGTGCAGGGCTCAATCTGAAGTAATGGTCGCGGCAAAGGAGCAAAGGAGAGGTTATGCATCATCGCTCACGTTGCATTCTATTTGTCCTTTTGGGGTTGCTGCTGGGAACTGCAGCATGGGCCGGCATCACGGGAAGCATCTCCGGGTTAGTCACTGACCCGACCGGCGCGGTTATCGCCGGTGCCCAGGTTGCCGCCATTAACATCCAAACGGGAGTCCGAATAGAGACGGTCACAGATTCAAAAGGATTCTACAGCTTTCCGACGTTGCCAATCGGCACGTACGACGTGGAAGTGCACGGCACCGGTTTTAAGACTTACCGCCAGACGAACATTGTTATCGACGCGAACTCGGTTATCAAAGTGGACGTGACCTTGCAGATCGGTACTACCTCCGAACAGGTGGAGGTGCGCAGCGATGCCGTTGCAGTGGACACGCAAAGCACGCAAATGGGCGAAGTGATTACCGGAACGCGAATGACCAGCGTTCCCCTGAATGGCCGCGCGTATACCGACCTGCTTTCGCTCCAGCCGGGCGTGGTTCCTTCCGCCTACGGGTCACAATCGCCAGGATTAAACGACCGTTCGCCGTCGGGCGCGCCCGGGGCTACGGGGGGAGCCGGACTCAATTCGGGCAATCAATCGGTGAATGGCCAGCGCGAAGCGGCCAATGGGTTCATGGTTAACGGAGCTAACGTCGAGGAGGGGAAAAACAACGGCACGTCGATCGTTCCCAACCTGGACTCCATCTCTGAATTCCGCATTATCACGAACAACTTCGATGCGGAATACGGAAATTTCAGCGGCGGCCAAGTCAACGTTGCCACCAAATCCGGCACCAATGAAATTCATGGCAGTGCCTTCGAGTTTTTCCGCAACACGGACCTGGACGCCCGCAACTTCTTCAATCCCGCCAGCACAGGCCCGAAGGGCAAATTTGATCAGAACCAGTTCGGAGGCACCGTTGGCGGGCCTATCAAAAAGGACAAAATCTTCTTTTTCTTCGACTATCAGGGGACGCGCCAAACAACGGGCAGCACGATCAATGTGCCTGTTCCTTCAAACGCCGACCGGAGCGGGAACGTACTCGATTTGTTCAACGCCCTTGCCGCCTCTGGGGCGCCCATCGGAAACGTCACCAGCGATTATTGGGCCAACACTTTGCAAAATCGGCTGCAAGCCAGCAACCCTGGCCAGCAGGTAATTTCCGGGGAACCATACTGGAGTCCCACTTGTAATTCGACGGATCCGAACAGCTCGACCGGCTGCGTCTTCCCCACAGGGGTGATTCCGCAAAGCGCCTGGTCGCCCGTCAGTGGGAACTTGTTGCCCTACATACCGACCAGCAATACAAGCAATGGAAATTATTCGACGTCGGCGTTCAACAATACGCTGAATGACAATAAAGGCGGAGTCCGCGTCGACGGAAACACCAAGTACGGCATGCTTTCCGCTTATTACTTCATCGACGACTACACCGAAAACGACGCTTATCCAAATGGCGGCGCCAATGTGCCGGGCTTCAATTCTGACTCGACCGGCCGCGCACAACTGATTCAACTGACAAGCAGCAAAACCTTTGGGACATCCAGCGTGAATGAGTTCCACTTCAGCTACACACGAAACGCCGTCGATCTCTTCGCGCCTAGTGGAGGACTTGGCAAGAGCCTCAGCTCTCTGGGCTTCACGGTTCCAAATTGTCCTGCCAACAACGCGCCCCCAGGATGCGTCTTTAATGGCGGCGTAGGGCCCATTGACACGTCCGTTGAGGGCGTACCTACCGTGGTCTTTAACAATTTCACGATTGGAATTCCCGTCGATACCGTTAGGCAGTTCAACAATACCTTTCAGTGGCAGGACGTTTTCTCGAAGATCATCGGAACGCATAGCCTGAAGTTCGGCGGTGGATACCACTACGATCAGATTAACGAGCGGAATCTCAATAGCGAAAACGGCTCGTTCAACTTCAACGGTATCGAAACTGGGTCAGACTTCGCGGACTTTCTGTTGGGTGCGACGAACTCCTTTGTCCAGGCTAGTCACCAGATATTAGATTCACGTACGCAATACTTGGGAGTTTTTGTGCAAGATAGTTGGCGCGTTAAGTCGAGTCTTACTTTCAACTACGGTCTGCGATACGAGATAAGTACTCCTTACTACGACACCCAAAACAAAACCGAGACCATCATTCCTGGCGTGCAATCCGTCGTTTTCCCCACCGCGCCGGAAGGATGGCTGGTTCCGGGCGATCCGGGAGTTCCGCGAACACTCGCACCCGTCAAATACAATGCGTTCTCTCCCCGCGTGGGCATCGCTTACTCCCCTACGGCAACGGACGGCATACTTGCAGCACTTTTTGGAGGACCGGGAAAAACCAGTATCCGTGCGGGTTTCGGGATTTACTACACGTCGGTTGAGGACCTGAGCCAGTTTCTGGAGGTAGGAGACCCACCGTACGGCATCTATTGGGGCTCGACCGCGCCGCCCGTATTTGAATCGCCTTTCTTGTCCCGAAACGACGGACAGGTGGAGACCGTGTCCGGCGGAAATCCCTTCCCCTTCGTTTTCCCACCGACGAACGTTTCTCCGAAGAACCCTGATCCGAACTTCCCCTGGGAGAACGTGGAGCCCATTTCGTACGGCTGGGTGTTCTATCACAAGAACCGGCTGCCCTATTCCGAGCACTATGAGCTGTCTATCGAGAGACAATTCGGGACAAACACAGTGCTCACCACGAGCTATATAGGAAACCAGGGACATAAACTGATTACTGCGGTCGAAGCGAATCCGGGCAGCTCCGCTCTTTGCCTGTTCTTGAGCAATCCAGCGAACCTGGCTCCCGGTGCGACCCCCTGCGGCCCCGGAGGCGAGAACACAACTTACCAATTGGCCCCTGGGGTAACGCCTCCAGCTGGTATCCCGGTGTACTACGTCCCTGGCACGAACAATACCGTGCTTGCAGGAACCCGCACTGTGCTGAACCCTCTCTATTTCGGCAGCAATCCCTACGAGCAGGAATCAGCGAATTCCGGGTACAACTCCTTCCAAGTAAACCTGCGGCACAACAGCAGGCGGGCAGACCTTTTGCTCGGTTACACATTCTCGAAATGCATGGACAATTCTTCCGGCATACAGGTTTCGACCAATCCCTTCGATCCACGACTCAGCCGTTCACTCTGCTTGTTTGACGTGACACACAATTTTGTGGGGAGCTATACCTACAACTTTGAGTTCGACAGGATGTTCCATGTAGACCAGGGAGTAGGGCGCAAGCTTCTGGGTGGCTGGGCTCTGTCCGGTATCACGACTTTCGCCACGGGCTTGCCGATTCCCCTCTCGGAAAATGATGACAACTCCTTGCTCGGCATTAATGCGGCGCCCCTGGATACACCGCAACTCACCGGAGTAGGCCCGATCTACGGGAACAAGAACCCGCGCTCGGGTTTGCCCTATATCAATCCAAACGCTTTCACCTACGAGACGGTGGGCCAGCTCGGGAATGCCAACCGCCAATTTTTCCACGGCCCCGGATTGAACAACTGGGACATGGCCCTGCTCAAGAACACCAACTTTACGGAGAGCAAGGTCCTGCAGTTGCGCTTTGAGGCCTTCAACATTTTCAATCATGCTCAATTCGTAAACCCAAGCGGGTCGATCAATTCGGGATTGCCGGTCATCGTTGACGGAGTGAACCAAGGGGGTACATTCGGAGTTGTTACTTCGGCGCGCAACCCACGCATCATGCAAGTTGCCGCCAAGTTCTTGTTCTAGCTCGGCCAGCTACACCCCGGCATGCAGAAGAGTGTGCCGGGGTTGTGGCGGCTCCCCGATATGAACTTCAGCATCATGCGCGGCACTCGTTATCCGTTGCCACTTCGATGTGCGTTGACCCTTCTCTTCTGCGCCGCCGGACCTGTTTTCGCACAGACGCCGACTTCGCAGACGGCTGTTGCCGCAAGCAAGTCTGGGCAGCGGCCGAACAATGAAGGGAAGCTAATTTTTGAGTCGGCCTGCTCCGGTTGCCACGGGCTGGATGGCCGCGGCGGTGAGCGCGGGCCGGACATTGCCACTCGGCAGCAAGTCGTTCAATTTTCTGATTACGAAATTCTGCAGATTTTGCGGGAAGGCAGACCCGCTTCAGGGATGCCTCCGTTCGCCTCGTTCGGCGGAATGAAACTGAAGGTGTTACTGCGTTACCTTCGGTCCCTGCAAGGCAAGGGGACAGCGGTGGCGTTGCGTGGCGATCCGCGCGGCGGCAAGGCTCTTTTCTTTGGCAGTGCTCGCTGCTCGGAGTGCCATATGGTGCAAGGGGCCGGTGGTTTTCTGGGCCGCGATCTTTCCACTTACGGGACGACGCTATCTCCAGCGGAGATCCGAGAAAACATTGTGCGTTTGCCCGATGGCGCGAATAAAGCGAACACCACGGCCGTCATTACCATGCGTGATTCGAGCAAATATAGTGGAGTGATTCGATACGAGGATAACTTTTCCATCCAGCTGCAGTCGCTCGACGGCACATTTCATTTCTTGCGGAGGGCCGATGTCGCTGAACATGAGCTTCTTCCCCAGCCCATTATGCCGACGGACTACGGCCGCGTCCTAAAGCCTTCGGAATTGGATGACCTTGTCTGTTACCTGGTGACCGTTGCGAGAGGAACAGCAAAAAACCAGGTGGAAGACAAAGACGACGATTAAGAAAGGGACAAACCGGATATGCGGCGAATTTTCCTGGGCGTGTGCGCAATCATGCTGCTTGGAATCGTGCTCTTGCCGATTCAAGCGGGTAACCCTGCGCGGGAGTTTCAATTGCGCGCAGAATCGCCACTGTTCTGGAAGTTATTTTCTCAGGACGCCAAACTGGAGACCCTGGCAACAGGCTTTGGTTTCACCGAAGGCCCCGTGTGGGATCCTGCCGGGTTCGTATATGTGAGCGATGAGGAGATCAACAAGATTTATCGCGTTTACTCCGATGGGCACAAGGAGGAGTTCCTTTCGCTCGGGGATCCGGACGGAAACACGTACGATTTCGATCGGAAGCTGCTGGATTGTGCCAGCGTGTTGCGCGCGATCATTCGAATCGATGGGGACGGCAAATACCAAGTGCTGGCGGATCGCTTTGAAGGAAAGAAATTCAACAGTCCGAACGATGTTGTGCTGGGTCCGGACGGAGCGATCTACTTTACGGACCCGACGCTGGACTTGCCCGCCGGAGAGAAACAGGAGATTCCCTTTCAAGGAGTGTACCGGTCGGACGCGGGAGGAAAAGTGCGCCTTCTAACGAAAGAGTTGACGCAGCCGAATGGATTGGCCTTTTCTCCCGATGGCAAGAAATTCTATGTAGACGATAGCGAACAACGGAACATTCGCGTGTACGATTTTCAGCAGGACGGCACATTGAACAACGGCCGCATCTTTGCCAGCGAGGCTGGCCCGCAGAAGGTCGGCGTGCCGGATGGCATGAAAGTGGATCGCGAAGGAAATCTGTTTGTCACCGGCCCGGAGGGCATTTGGGTGTGGGATCCCGATGGCCGTCACCTGGGCACAGTCGTTATGCCGGAGCAACCGGCAAATCTTGCCTGGGGCGACCCGGATTACGGAACGCTCTACATCACGGCAACAAAGTCTGTGTACAAACTCCGAACCAAGACACGGGGATTGGTTCCTTATCTCCGTACCGCTAATTAATTTGTACGGAAAAAATGCGTGCTGACGGAAGAAGTCAGTCAGTGACTTTCTTCCAGGAACGGTCCGGATTGAATTCCGTGATGGCCTTGGCAAGATCGGCGGTGTTCTCACCCAGATCCTTCTGATAGACGACCCCGTCCTGATTGATGATGAAGGTCATGACGCCGCTACTTCTATATTGCGCGGGATAGGCCACAAGAGCCACTCCGCCCTTTAGCTTGCCGTCCTCTAAATAGCTCTTGGCCCCTCCACGTGCGGCAGAGCCCTGCGCCTTCAAGGAGCGGTAGTAGTAGCCGTGGTATGGGTCACCCTTCTGATAGCCTTCGTCTCCGGCTTTCGCCAGAAAGGGGCCGGCAGGACTCGGCGGGTCCCCTTCGGCAGTTTCCCAATACAATCCGTTTTGCTTGCCGGGTTGGCTTACGAGCCGCTGCGCGTAGATGCCGGCGGGCAAACCGTCATGGCCCACCGCGGCGTAATCAGTTTGCGCGGCGAGATAGCCACGGCAGGCGGCGATGGCACCCAATTCGTTTGCGCCGATCCGCCGGTAGATTAATTCCTGTTTTCCCGCGGCCGTATCGAAGTGCCACTTGCCGTCTGCCAGCACGATGGGAATCGGCATTTGCCACTCTTTGGTTCCCACCTGCAAGAGCCGCGTGTTGTCGTCCACCTTCACAATGGAATGCTTGGCTTTGTACGCTTTCACAAAGGCGTCGCGCCCCGCTTTATCCTGAACCGCGTCGCCGGAATTAACGAGGTCCTTGCTGTCGTCGCCAAAGATCGACAGAAGAGCGTCCTGGTCTCCGGCTTCCGTTGCGGCCATCAAAGCGTGCACTGCCTCGACCGGAGTAGCAAATGTCTTTTGCTCCGGCGCGGCCTTCCCAACGGAAGAGAACAATATGCAAATCGACAGAACAATCGCGATTCTCATGATTTTCATGGCGATTACCTCTTCCTCGGGGCGGCCTGGTGAGTTGCGCCGCTTTTTTGCTGTGCACCCATGCTGGCGTGGCCGCGGTTGCTGGCGGCGCGATCAGCGCTGGCGTTGCTTGCTCCTCCGAAGGCACCGCCCGACGGCTGCGCCTGCGGCCGATTCGTCGGCTGAGTAGCAGGACGAGTTGTTGCAGTGTTCGAACTGGCGGGCCGACTTGCAGGTTGTGAAGCAGGACGCGTGGCTGGCGCGTTGCCCGTCGATGGGCGATTGGCCGAAGCATTTCCGGTCGAAGGCCGTACGTTGCTCGCATTCTGCTGTCCACCCGCGCCCTGGCCGTAGCCGCGATCGACTGGACGATTCCCAAATTTGTTGTTGCCTCCGCCCTGGGCCACGGCGGGACTTGCTCCGCCCGGTCTAGCTTGCACGTTGCCCGTATTCGGGCGGGGTTGAGCGTTTGCCCCTCCAGGCTGCCGGCCTTGATACGTGGTTTGCCCTTTCCAATTGTTGGCGTTGTTCCCTCCGGGTTGCGTACCTGGCCGGGGCTGAACATTGTTAGCAACGTTTCCCGGACGGTTCGCCTGATTGCCCGGTTGCGTTGCCGGGCGGGCATAATTCACCCCTTTGTTTGCTCCAGGACGATTTCCCATGCTATTCGCGTAAACGCCGTTAGGCTTATTGTTGTATTGCACGGGCATCGGCTTGTAATTCGGGTTTAGGTTCGCATTGTTGTTAAAGCGGTTGTAGTAGTTATTGTTGTTGATGTAAATGTTCGTGTTTCCGTAGTGGACCGGGCGGTTGTAACCGTAAGCCGGGCCCCATCCGTATCCGTAGTGCGGATAATAAGGGGGCGGATAATACGGACGACCGCCGTAGTAAATTCCGCCGTAGCCCCAACTCGGGTAATAGTAATTATTGTTGTTAATCGCGGCGCCGAGAGCGATTCCTGCGCCGAACGATAGCAATCCAATCATGACTGCCGTCCCTGTGCTGACACCCGATTGTTGCTGTTGCTGCTGAACCACGACCGTATTATTCGTGCTTGTTGAGGCCGCGCCGCTCGTAGTGGTGGTGGTCGTGGTCGTGCCGTTCGCAGAGGTGGTGGTCGTCGTTGTGCTGTAGACCTGCTGTGGGTCGTATTGCGGCACATAAACTACCTTGGGATTCGTGGGCTCAAGTTGAACTACCTGCTGCCCCTGCTGCTGTGTCACGTCCACTTTCATTTGCGGCGAACTTTTTAGCGCGCCATTGTCTACCGCAACTGCGCGAAGCCGTTGAACGGAATCCAGCACAGCTCTTGGGTCGGCCTGGTAGGCAGCCCCCAGCTGTTTCGTCCAATCAAACTGCGTGCACATCATGTCGATAACCGTGGGATAGTGCAGC
>Ga0187779_10000277_pt1 | contig 35814 bp, 29 predicted proteins | sample 1015_Q2_SP10_10__FD_132435 | JGI IMG/M metagenome (GOLD analysis project Ga0187779, IMG submission 132435) | Tropical peat soil microbial communities from peatlands in Department of Meta, Colombia - 1015_Q2_SP10_10_MG | ecosystem: Environmental > Terrestrial > Soil > Wetlands > Peat | place... | reverse complement strand
CTCACATGATGATTGCACTGATGGTCATTTGGTGGCCTCCGTATGCCCGCGTCGCCCGAGGAGAAGCATTGCGAGTCTCACACCAGAACTACATTGAGGCAGCGAAATTCGCAGGGCAGAAGACAGGTGCAATCATCGTAAAGCATGTCCTACCCAACATCTCCATTACGTTGCTCGTGTACGCAACTCTCGACGTTGCCACCGTCGTCCTCACTTACGCCGGCTTAAGCTACCTTGGCCTATCCGTCAGGCCACCATTCCCAGATCTGGGTGAAATGATCAGCACATCACAGGAATACCTAATCATAGCCCCTTGGTTACCTGTAATTCCAGGCATGGTAATTGCACTTCTCGTCATAGGCTTCAGTCTACTCGGCGACGGCCTTAGGGACGCACTCGAGGAGGCTACTTAATGGAATCACTCCTCAGCATAGACAACTTAACCGTCGATTATGAAACCTATTCGAGAAGGATAACCGCAGTTGACAATATCAGCATTGAACTGAGACAAGACGAATTCCTAGCCGTCGTCGGCGAGTCAGGTTGCGGCAAATCTACCCTAGGCCTCTCAGTGATCGGACTGCTCCCGAAGAAGACTGCAAAAGTGACCGGGTCAGTTCAATACAAAGGAACAGATCTTCTCAAACTGAGAGGAGGCAAGATTAGAGAATACAGGGGCACTGAGATTGCTATGATCTTCCAAGAACCATTAACAAGCCTTAGCCCTGTCTATAGAGTTGAGGAACAGATCGCGGAAGCAATTATGGTTCGTGAAGCACGGAAGACCGGGCACAAGGTATCCAGCAACGTAATGCAGGAGGCATATACGAAGAACTCGTCAGCGAAACCTTCGAAATTCCCTACATTAAACCGTAGGAGGAAGATTCCTTCAGAGTTGAGAGACGAGGTCATCGAATATCTGAAGCTGGTCAGAATCCCTGACCCTGACCAAGTGCTAGAGCGGTATCCGTTCGAGCTTTCGGGAGGAATGACGCAACGAGTAATGATTGCAATGGCGTTGTCACAAGAACCTGCACTCCTGATCGCAGATGAACCGACGACCGCATTGGATGTGACCACCCAAGCTCAAGTCCTGAAGCTTATGAAAGAACTCATCAGGAAAGTGCGAACGAGCATTCTGCTCGTAACGCATGACTTAGCGGTGGCTAGTCAGGTCGCGGACAGGGTAATAGTAATGTACGCGGGTGAGATTGCTGAAGATGCTGATGTGCACGGCATTTTCTCTAAACCACTTCACCCGTACACAAGCGGGTTACTCTCATGCATTCCATCAGGATTCAAGGAAGATAGCGAGCTCCATGCAATAGCAGGGACACTCCCAGATCTGGGCGTTCGATCAGTGGGATGCAAGTTCGCTCCAAGATGCCCGCGCGTCATGCAAGTTTGCGGAACGAAGAGACCGCCAGAGCTAACTGTAGACCAGAACCGCAAGGTGTCGTGTTTCCTATATGGCCAGTGAAATAGACGCTGTCTTGAGCACGCAGGACCTGAAGAAGTACTTTCCAATCCGGAGAGGACTGAACCCGTTCTCCCACGCTCAAGACAAATTCGTCCGAGCCGTTGACGGGGTCAGCATTAGTATCCCCAAAGGGAAGACAGTAGCCGTAGTAGGGGAATCCGGGTGCGGAAAGACAACTCTTGCGAGAACAGTAGCCCTCATGACTCCACCAACTAGCGGACGCGTTTACTTCGGTGGAAAAGAGATAACGAAAGGGAGCGTTTCCAGAACCGAACTCTACCGTAATATGCAAATGGTCTTCCAAGACCCTGAATCTTCACTTGACCCACGAATGAAGGTTGGTGATTCGATTGGAGAACCGTTGCGTGGCCTTATGGGATGGAGCAAGGACGTGGTACGTGATGCAGTCAAGAGAAGTCTTCTGGCTGTTGGATTATCGGAAGATTTCTCGACACGCCCTCCAAGACAATTGAGCGGAGGCCAGAAGCAAAGAGTTGCAATTGCCAGAGCAATTTCAACGCAACCTAGACTTGTCATCCTCGATGAACCTACAAGCGCACTCGACGCATCAGTTCAAGCCCAAATCCTCAGACTCCTCCTAGAACTTCAGAAACAGTATGAACTTTCTTACATGCTCATCACTCACAACATAGCCGTCGCTCAGTACATGTCGGACACGATGGCAGTAATGTATGCTGGCTCGCTAGTCGAATACGGCCCGACAAGAACAGTGATCACTAAGCCCAGACACCCATACACGATCGCGCTAATCACGTCCGCCCCGATTCCCGACCCCGAACGGAGAAATCTGTTACAGGCAGAGATTAAGGGGGAAGTTCCCAGCGCAATCAACCCACCCCCCGGGTGCAGATTCAACCCCAGATGCCCATATGCTGAGTCAGCGTGCACGAAAGATAATCCACCTCTCGCCGAGCTGTCGCCCGCGCACTTCGTCGCATGCCACTTTGTTGAGAAGACTGCATAAAAATTCGAAAACTGAGATCGCTGCTAAACACAAGAGTGATATCCGTAAGAAACCTAGACCGAGCGAAGGGTATTCTTGGTGAGCTCACAGTCTGATATCATTGAGGACCTGAAGCATGCAGTAGTCAACTTGGACGTCGATAAAGTCCGGGCAACTGCGAAGGAGGCAGTTCGACTCGGAGTCAATCCTGTTGAGGCGATTGAGAATGGGCTTTCCAGAGGTATACGCGAAATAGGGGTCAGGTTTGAAGCTGGCGAGGCCTTTGTCATGGAGCTGGTTTTGGCTGCAGAGGCAATGAAGGCTGGTATTGAGATTTTTCGACCGCTTCTGGCGGCGCAAAGGTTAGAGCGAAAGACAACGGGGATTGTGGTTATTGGAACGGTTCGTGGGGACATCCATGACATGGGGAAGAACCTCGTCATCGTAATGCTCCAAGCGGCGGGGTTTGACGTTAAGGATCTAGGTGTAGACGTGCCTCCTGAAAAATTCCTCGAGAAGGTTAAGACGGAAAAGCCCCACATAATTGCCATGTCATCCCTGCTCACCACGTCTGCCCCCGAACAGAGGATCGTGGTCGACGCACTGGACAAGAATGGAATCCGAAGGGCTGTAAAGGTGGCTGTTGGCGGGGCTGCCGTCACACCTAAGCTAGCGAAGGAGATGGGTGCAGATGGTTATAGCGACAACGCGGTTGATTCAGTTGCCGTTTTCAAACAGTTGATGAGTTCATAGCTTTCGAAGCCTCTTATGAGTCATCACTGTGCTGATCCTGCTTCAAATTGCTCGAGTATCCGTGTCAGCTCAGCAATTGTATTTTGGGGCAATGCACTCGGATGATGCTCTGTGAGAATTCGCTTTGCCTTTTCCCTAGCTGACTGCACAACATCATGGCCTCCCCTCTTCAACCATCTTCCGACCGCAGCGCGCGAGGAGATTTCAGGGAGCCAGTGTTCGGCTTTGAAGTGTTTCAGCGTGTGAGGTTCTTTCAGGAAGTCACCGCCATGTCCAACCTTGGAGATAAGATCAATCGCCAATGTCCTTTCATCGATCTGCATGCCTCGAGCAACTCGCTCAACGTATCCTAAGATTTCGCTATCAATAACGAGTTGTTCGCGACTGGCGATTAATCCGCCTGAAAATACTCCCATATCCAATGAGATGTCCGTTCCCGCCAAGTAGATTGATAGGTAGATAGCGGCTTTCTCCCAAGCGGTTTGCTCATCGTTAACATGCGAGTCGGTGTTATCTGAAGAGAGAGACGGTAGACCATAATACTTCGCCACTTGCGCACTCGCAACCCTCATAATCACACCCTCAGGAGCAGTGAGAGCTGGATTTGCTTCGCGCATGTCGAGAGTGGTCGGGCAATATCCGTAGATTACATGAACCCCACGTCTGACCAGCTGCGCAATAACCAGACCCGCTAAGGTTTCGACGGTCTGCAATAACAATACGCCAGCCAATGTAATAGGAGCAGTCATACCAGCAACAGGTTGAGGCAACAGGTTGAGATTGACACCTGCAGCGGCAGCCTCCATCAAGGTCTCAAGGGCTTTCCTCTGCCACCGAAGCGGAGCTGTAGATGACGCCTGCAGAGTAACCGGCGTTCTAGTTGAGAGATCACTTCTACCGCAAGCAGCCCTCACCATCTCAAGAGTTGCCTGAGCAACCTTACCTTCCGATGGTGCGAAGAAGCAGTGTTTTGAGGTGTTGCAGAGTATGGCTTGAACCGCATGAAGCTCCGCTGATCTCCCCGGCACATCCTGTGGAATCACCTCATTGCCTACGGCAGCAATGTTTGGTAAGGCGTCAGCAATTCTACCGAACTCCTCATCATCACGTTTGGTGGAGGGACGTCGCTCTCCCGTTTCGGAGTCAAGCGTGTATATCGCGTCAAAGCCTGTTATGTTGTACGTGTGTTTTCCTTCGAGTCGGATGGAGGAGGTTCCTGTCCTATCGAACATCTCAAGAGGTGTCTCAGTCGACGAAGAGATGGACTTTCGCACCATGTCTTCTGGGATCTTTGCAATCTCCTTAACATAATCGACTTGGGCACCCGCACCTTCCAAAAGCTTCAGGGCCCTTTCACTCGCGACTAGAATTCCAACGTCGGAGAGGATTTTCATTGATGCTCTATCGAGTTCAACAATCTCATCATGAGAAAGAATGCTGCCGCTTAATTTCATCTGGTTACACGCCGCAGCAGATTCATTCATTTCTTAATACTCTTTGGATGATTGATCATCCATGTTTCGAGCTTATGCTTCTCGTAACTCCCACGTGAGTTTCCCTGTCAACCGATCTTATCACGGGAATTGATGAGGCTTTTAAGCGGGCGTCGATCCCTCTGGTTGAAGTCGATTGAGCACGAACGATGATTATCGTGAGTACGTTGAAGGTTTGAACACTCGCAGATCTTGGGAATCATTTGTTAGAGCTACGCGATTTATCCCTGGTGGCGGGAGCTCGAATGCGCAATGCTATCCTACATACGTACCATATCCGTTGACTTTCAAGAAGGGTACAGGATCAAGAATCTGGGATGCAGATGATAATATCTACTTGGATTACCTTCTCGGCTTCGGTCCACTGATCTTGGGGCATTCACCACCTTCCGTTCTGGAGGCGGTGAAGGCGCAATTGGAGAAGGGAGTTCAATACGCGATGCTTGATGAGCTTCAAATCAAGCTTGCAGAGAAGATTCACGAGATGATTCCAAACGCAGAAATGGTCAGGTTTTCGAGCACGGGGGGCGAGGCTACGATGCATGCAATCAGAATAGCTAGGGGCTACACTGGTAAGGACAAGATCATCAAATTCGAAGGCCACTACCATGGTGCTCACGATTATGTTCTGCTCAACATCGTTGGCTCTCCGCGGTTCGCCTTAGGATCCGAAGTGTCCCCGTACAAGGTGAGAGCTGGACCAGGCATTCCAGATGAAACGATAAAGAATACTATGGTCCTGCCCTGGAATAATATGGAACTGCTTGAGAAGACCGTTCGATTACACGAACATGAGCTTGCTGCGATTATAATGGAGCCCGTCTCGATGGACATCGGGGTTGCTCCCCCCAACGAAGGTTACCTTGAGTCAGTTAGAGAGATCGCGACAAAGCACGGCGTCTTATTGATTTTTGATGAAGTTATAACCGGTTTTAGATTAGCTGCCGGAGGAGCTCAGGAATATTTCGGTGTAAAGGCTGACTTGGCCTGTTTCGGAAAGGCCCTAGGCGGAGGTTTTCCAATTTCCGCGATAACGGGGAGGAAGGAAATTTTCAACAAAGTTGGCCCAGGAAGTATCATGCATGCAGGAACGTATAATGGGAATCCACTTTGCTGCGCTGCCGCATGCGCAACCCTGACGGAGTTGACGGCAAACGACGGAGCGTGCTACAAGCACCTTCGGAAAGTTGGGACGAAGTTGCAGGATGGACTTAAGCGGATCTCTGATGCGAGTGGGACTCAAACCATAGTTCAAGGCCTAGCCCAGTGTGGCGTTCAAATATATTTCACTTCATTGAAGAAGATTACAAACTATAGAGAATTCCTCGAATGCGACGGGGCGCGATTCACCCGCTATCATAGGGAGATGCTGAAAAGAGGGATTCTAGTTCACCCGCTACAGTACCAACACATGTTTGTATCTGCCGCACACACAGAGGACGACATAGACAGGACACTAAAAGCGGCGCAAGATTCGCTGAAAGCCGTGTCTTAGATCGTCGCTACTCGTTAGCCTGACTATTAAGGGCCCTACGTCTAGAATTGTTCAACCGCATTGGAATTTGACAAAAGTTTGTGGAGAACACAACTAACCCGTGCGAAAGCTTATATTTTTTCCGTGTCACAAGTTTCGGTGGACTTGTATCTTATGAACACTAGAGCGATAGCTAAGACTACAGCCGCACTTTTGGTTTTAGTTATTATAGTTGTAGCCGGGGTAGGGCTATATTTCGTATCACAACCGAGCCAGCCCTCTTCGGCCGTTAGTAGTACTATGACCTCTTCTTCGGCGTCAGCCGCCCCTGAAACTCTTGTGGTAGATGATGCGTTCTGGCCTAGCGGTGATTTGAATCAACTCAGTTCACTTGGAGAAATACCTTATCCAAACTGGTGTGCTTACACAGTCTACCAGCCACTGGTCACTCTGAACGGAAGCTTGCTGTACCAAACTGGCGATATTCAGATTCTTCCTGTGCTAGCGAGTAGCTGGACAGTGTCACCAGATGGAACAACATACACTTTCAATCTGAGGCAGAATGTGACCTTCTCGAACGGTGACCCATTCAATGCGTACCAAGTGTGGGGTCAAATGTACGGCCTCTACTACTTGTCAGGAAACAGCTCAAGCTTCCTGAATGCATACAACGTATTCAACTTCACAAACGTCATGTTCGGTCCAGCAACACTTGCGTTGATGACGCAGAGTGGTCTCATCAATCCGACACCAGATTTGATGAAGATCATGAGCGATACTTCGTGGCCGATATACGTAACCGGCCCAAACACGATAGTGTTCCAACTCAAGGCACCGTTTCGTTGGTTGCCGCACATTCTAGTTGCATACGTCGGGCTACTGTTCGACACTCAATATGTGCTGCAGAACGGTGGTTTCGGCACACCTGCTGGCTACAACACGAACTTTAACCAGCATCCTATGCCCGGCACCGGCCCCTATACCGTAAGTACCGTCGTGGAAGGGTCATACGTTAGCTTCACACAAAATCCAAACTATTGGGGAAGAAGCCTGACCACAGCAGATATTCAAGCGAACCCGTATCTCGACCCGGGACATGTCAAGAACGTCGTCATCAACGTAAAACCAGATGACGTAGCTAGGTATACTGACCTATCTACAGGCGCGGCGCAGATATCGGCAATTCAATCGCAGAATTGGCCGCTGGTCTTGGCGAATCCTGACAAGTATTCGTACGCTGTCATGCCGGACGCCTCGATGGTGTTTGTTGGAATGGCCATGAATACGCATCGGTACCCAACCAACATAACCGACTTCAGACAAGCAATAGTTCACGCCGTAAACGTAACCGATATCTCGCAAAGGGTATTCTTCGGCCAGCTGGGTCCAATGATCGGACCAGAATACCCAGCGCAGAAGGATTGGTATGACCTCGGCAACCTACCGCCCTACCAGTACAACTTGACTCTGGCCCAACAGTACCTGAAAGAATCCGGAGTGAACGTGGCAACAATGGCGCCGCTCGAATTCAGAGTCGTTGCCGGCTGCACATACTGTATTTCAGCTGCGCAGGTGGTTCAAGCCGACTTGGGCCAAATCGGAATTACGGTGACCATTGAGGTGACCCCAGGTAGTCAGTACACGTTACCGTATATTGCCGGTGCAAGCTCCTATCAGGCCGCGATTGCAGTGGATCAGCAGGTCGCTCAACTATCATGGTTCGGCACTGGAACCTTTGCGCCTGGTGCAGCTACTCCAGCAGACGCTTGGATATTGTTCGCGAACTACAACACTCCCGCGAATGACTGGGCAATTTACGGAAACCCTACAGTTCAGAAATGCGTTGACGCTTGGACAGCTACTGCAGATGTAAATTACATTAAACAAGTGTGCACCGCAGCGCAACTTCAGATGTACAATGATGCACCCTACATATGGTTAGGCACCGTCAAACTCGTATTCGGCGGTGGATCAGTGGCCTGGCAAAAGGGCGTCGTCAAAAGTGCATTGCTTGACCCGATATTCACGGCGATCAGCTCAACAGTAATCTTCAACACAGTTACGTTCGTGAACGGCTAGGATCGGTTACTCCTAGCCCTTTTTTTCGCCTTAGATTCGCGTTGCATCAGTAGTCCTTAACTTATCTCAAATCCTCAGTTCACGTTCGGTGGCGTCATAGATTGAAACGGCTTGGAATTGGAGTCTGGGGAGTGGGACGTATTGGATACCTACATGCAGCCCACGTCCGCTCAAGCACAGAAAAAGCTGAGTTGATTGCTGTTGCTGATCCAATAAAGAAGTTAGCAATTGCCACCGCGAAAAAATTGGGATGCCGCATGTATGAGACTCCGATCAAGATGCTGAAAGAAGAGTCACTGGACGCTGTAATCATCGCTACACCTACGCAAATGCACACGGAACATGTGGAATTAGCTTCTGAGAGAAATGTACCTATGCTCCTTGAAAAACCGATAGCACTCAGTTTGTATGAGGCGGATAAGATTGTTTCAGCAGTCCGACAGTCTCAAGTCAAGTTCCAGCTTGGTTTCAACAGACGGTTTGATATAGGATACAGTAAGGCGAAGAAGATGATAGCGAAGGGCAGGATCGGCAAAGCGATCTTAGTCAAAACTTGCGCGCGGGACCCACAGCCTCCTCCAGAGGAGTACATTCGACGGAGCGGAGGCATTTTCGTAGATGAATGCATACATGACATCGACATAGCACTCTGGTTCATGAACAGTGAAGTGGAGCAGGTCTGGGCGACGGGAACGACTCTAGTATACCCTCAGTTCGCGAAATATGGCGATTTTGACAATGCCGTCGCCGTCTTGAGATTTAGAAACGGAGGTTTAGGCGTGGTTGAGGGAAGCCGGACTTCGAGATACGGGTACGACCTAAGAACCGAAGTTCTAGGCGACCAGGGCGCGGTCCATGTTGACAATCTAAGAAAGGAATCGATGGAACTCTGGAGACAGCAGGGGGCAACAAAGCAGCCGTGCCCATGGTTCATCGAAAGGTTCGCGGAAGCCTACAGAAGCGAAATCCAAGGATTCTGTGACTATGTCTCAAAAGGTGGAAAATCACCTGTCTCGGTTGAGGAAGGTCGTGCCGCCCTTCAGGTTGCATTAGCAGCGCGTGAATCCGCTGAGAAAAAGCGAGCAATAACAATTCATCACGAAATGAAGACGAAACCATCCTGAACCGAACGGACAGGTTGTAACACGACTCTTGAGCGAAGTGAACGAGAAGGAGACGAACCTGACGGCCAGAGAGAGGGTGAAGGCCGTCATGAACTTCAGGAAACCTGACGTGCTGCCCTGGATGGAATCGTACAATGACGGGATTATACTCAGATGGCTCAGAGAAGGCTTGCCTATCGATAAGGTGGCAATAGTTGACGACACAAACCTACCCCAGGGCCTTCTTCTTCAAGGACCAACGCTTGCGGGTTTCAATCTTCACTCGTACTTCGGGAGCATGGCAGCAGAGGGCCTAATACTGACCATAGACTGCGGACCGATACCCAAATTCAAATCAAGGATTCTCAATCGAGCCTCAACCTACGTTGACTACCGAAATGGGGCCGGTCAGATCGTCAGGAAGAACACCGCGGTAGAAAATCCAACTTACAACATGCCCCGTTTCCTTGAATTTCCAGTAAAGGATCAACAAAGTTGGGAGGCATACGCAAAACTCCTGAACCCTAATACACCTGCCAGATACCCAAAAGACTGGCAGAAAGATGACTACCTGTTTACCTTAGAAGAATATCAAGATGGATACACTTCGCTAGCCATAAGCGGTTTCTACGGTTTCGGAGCCCAACTAATGGGTATACGAACGTTCGTTGAAATGTTCTACGCGAATCCTGAACTCATCCAGCGGATGGCGGAGTACTGGGAATACTTCACAATAGCGACCTATCGGGACGCCGTCGAGTCACTGAAAGACAAGATTGATGCAGTATTCTGGTGGGAAGACCTCGCAGAAAGACATGGGCCAAATATCTCGCCTAAACTCTACAAGGAGTTTCTCCTTCCTCACTACAAGAAGGTCACGAGCTTTCTCAAGAAGAATAAGATAGATAGAATAATGATGGACAGCGACGGAAACACCAATGCCATCCTTGATTTAGCAGTTGAAGCAGGAATCACTGGCCACTGGCCCCTTGAAGTTAATGCGGGAATGGACGCTCTAACCCTGAGAAAGAAGTACGGAACTAAACTGTTTCTCGTCGGGAACTTGGACAAGGCGAAACTGGATCAAGGAGAACACGTGGTGAGACAGGAGATTGAATCGAAAGTGCCGATACTCAAGGAGATGGGAGGCTACATCCCAGGACTGGATCACGACGTCCCAACAAACATCCCACTGGACAAGTACAGAGAATACGCGAAAGTCATGAAGGAAAATTTAGCATATTAACTGGCCCTGGAATCATTTTCGTGTGAGGTCGTATCCGCCTAACGTTGAGCTAGCCGCGTGTGAATCCACGAGGAATCGAGAGAGAATTCAATTCATCATGAGCCGAAAACGGCATAGTGGAGAACCAGAGACACAAGTTATATCATAATCTCTTCTGCGTCTGAGCACTTTGACGGTGGCTGAATGTTGACTGTAAACGTAGGAGTCATAGGGCTTGGTTCACAAGCTCAAAACCACTTGTCAGTCCTCTCCAGAGACAAACGGGCCCGAATCGCAGGGGTGGCGGACGTAGTGGAATCAATTGCAGAATATACTTCTAAAAGGTACAATTGCGCGAAGTACAAAGATTACCACGACCTTATCGATTCGGAACAGCTCGACGCAATCTACTTGGTAACCCCGAATGTTTACCACTATGAGACGTTGAAGTACGCGCTATCAAAGCGACTCAACATCTTCTGCGAAAAACCCATGGTAATCAACATAGACCATGCCCGAGAACTAGTGGATCTGGTGAAGACGACGGGGGTTGTGTTCCAGGTTGGACACAATCGCCGCTTTTCGCCCGTCTATAAAAAACTGAAAGAATTGATCTCAACTAGGATTAAGCCGTACATGGTAATAATTAAAATGGTCACCGGGGAACTACAACGTCCTGCGTGGGGAGCTGACCCTAAGATCTCTGGAGGCCACCTATACGACACAACACTTCACATGCTGGACATGGCTAGATGGCTGTTCGGTGAAGTCGCAGAAGTGAGATGCCGTGCTGAGGCAAACGTATACCCCACCATACTCAACGATTTCTGGATAACACTGAAGCATCAGTCCGGCTTAGAGGTTCCCATCTTCTCTTCAGGACACGCCTCATGGATAATTCCGTTCGAACGAGTTGAAGTGATTGGCGATCATTGCTGCGCAATTACCGAGGAACTGAATCGCATCAGCTACACGCTGGGCCTAGACCTGCCAACTCAAACCGAAGAATTCCACTACCTCCCCATGACAAGTACATGGGGCGTAGAAGAAGAGGATCAACTATTCGTTGACGCGTTGATTAGTAAGAAGAATCCGCCCGTAACAGTTGAAGACGCCTACAAGACAATCGAGATAATCGAAGCATGCTACAGAGCGACCCAGACTGGAAAACCCGTCCAACTGCCGTTAAGGAGTTGACGACCTAAATGAAACCGTGCCTCAACCAGGACACTCTTAAGAGCACTCTAACAGAATCCTTCATCCCAATCGCCAAGAAGACAGGATACGTAGCAGTCGAACTAGCACAGGACAAGGTGGAACTGTTAGCCGCTCGCAACTCGCTGAAAGCTTTGGCCAACCAGATAAAAGCAAATGGGCTTACGGTCGCAAGCATTATGGGCCCGGAGAATTTCAACCTACTCAACAAAACCCAGTTCTCTGAAATCTGCGAACGTACACGAAACCTCGCACAGATCGCCCGAGAATTAGACTGCAACCTCTTGGAACCAGTTCCTTCACCAACGCAGAGCGGAATGACCGCGGATGAAGTGCATGCTAAGACCGTGGAATCCCTCATCCAACTGGCCGATGCCTGCGGTGAAGACATCAACCTTGGTTTGGAATTCTTGGGAATGAAAGAGTGTAGCGTGAGCAACCTGAACGATGCTGTAGAGATAGTGAAGGCTGTGAATAGGAAGAATGTTGGCCTAGTGCTTGATTCCTTTCATCTTTACCTCAGCGGATCACAATTGAGTGAGATGAGTCACGAAGACAGCGATAGAATCCTCATAGTTCACGTGAACGACTCCGAACCCGGCGATCGATCCATCTTGCGTGACGTGAATCGCCTCTACCCAGGAGAAGGAGTAATTGATCTCAAACAGGTTGCGAGCGACTTGGCTAGGTTACACTATGACGGTTTTCTGAGCCTTGAATTGCTGAGACCCTCGTACTGGGAAGAGGACCCAGAGAAAGTCGCCGCGACCGGACGTGACTCACTCCGGAGCGTCTTCGGAATTTAAGGCAGGCTCTCCCTTCCAAACGTGAATCGCCAACTGCGGGGTCTGCGAATGACAGGGAAGCTCTCGTCGAAGGAGAGGCTCTTATTCGCAATCAATCATTCGGAAACGGATCATGTTCCATTCTGCCAGAAATTTTGGCAACGTCGATTCTTATCCAATCGAGCAGACGGGTGGAGAGACCAGTTTGAACGGGTAACAAAGACTACCCGGTTAGGACTAGACGACACGGTAGGGTTCAATATTCCAAGATCTTTCTCCCCAGAAGTTGAGATCACTCGTCGGAAAGAAATGTTACCAGGAGAATCACAAGCGATCCTGTTTCAGGATTATAAGACGCCTAAAGGCACGCTCAAACAGATTGTGCGGCAAACAGCCGATTGGCCTCACGGAGATAACATCCCCATATTCACTGATTACGTAGTTCCTAAAGGCCGGTCGAAGAAGTACCTAGTGGAGACAATGGACGATGTTGAAGCGTTATCCTGCCTTTTCTCAGACCTAAACGAGGAACAGCTTCGCAGGTTTGAAGAGCATGTGAAGCAAGTGAGGGACTTCGCTAGGCAGAATCAGGTTCTAGTAGAATGCGGAGACACGTTAGCTAGCCCTGAGTGGATTGATGGCGACAGCATCTTTCTGGGTGATGCACTAGGCTGGCTTTGTGGGTTGGAGAACTCGGTCTTAATGGCCGCTAAGAACCCTGACCTGTTACACAGGTTGCTTGACGTAATCTCAGCCTGGAGCCTGCAATCCATCCGCTTGATTACGCAATTTGGGGGTTGCGACATGATCGTGCATCGGGGCTGGTATGAATATTACTGGTCGCCAAAACTCTTCAGAACATTTCTCGCCCCAAGGATAAGGAAGGAGGTAGACCTCGCTCATCGTGCAGGCGCCAAGTATTGTTACATAATGACGACAGGATTCAAACCCTTCCTGAGTTTGTTCAAAGAGATGGGTGTCGACATACTGTACGGAGTCGACCCAGTACAAGGCAGCGCGGATTTGAAGGAAATCAAAGAGGCAATTGGCGACCAGATCTGCATCTGGGGGGGCGTCAACTCAGCGGTCACACTCACCGGAAGTAAACAGGGGGTCACGAAGGCGGTGGAGGACTCTGTCAGAATCCTCGCGCCCAAGGGCGGATTCATTCTCGGAGCGATAGACACGCTATATGAGGACACGAACTGGGATAATTTCCTCACGATGATTCAGTCTTGGCATGGGAGTCGTCCAAGTTAGCTGCTTCGTCTCCGCGAGACTAATCGTCTTTTGGCAGGTTCGCGGCTTCTGTCTCGCTGACTATGGGTAGAATCGGGGTTTCCTCTTGAACTTCCAAGCCCTTTTCTTCTCTGAATTGCATTCTGTAGAATGCGCTGTACAATCCGTCCATCTTCATCAGGTCCTTGTGTGACCCTCGTTCCACTATTACTCCGTTATCGATGACGATGATCTCGTCGCAAAGTTGCACGGTTGAGAGTCTATGCGCGATGATTATTGCCATTCTCTTCTCAAGTAGTTTGGTCAATGCTCTTTGGACTACTAGTTCCGTGTATGGGTCAATGCTTGATGTGGCTTCGTCCAGGATTAGGAGGCGTGGGTTCATCAGGAGGCTTCTTGCGAAGCTTATCAGTTGCCTTTGCCCTATGGAGATGTTCGCTGACCCTTCCTCAATGACATGGTCGTATCCTTCGGGCAGTTTCATTATGAACTCGTGAGCGCCCACGGTCTTAGCAGCTTTCACAATCTCTTCATCTGAAGCTTCCGGTTTACCAAATCTGATATTGTCCTTGACGCTCATTGGGAACAAGAATGAATCCTGTAAGACTACACTGATCTTTTCACGCAATGAAGCAATGGAGATTTTCTTTACGTCAACTCCGTTTACGATAATTCTTCCTGCTGTTGGATTGTAGAATCGTGATAGTAGGTTGATGATCGTGCTCTTGCCAGCCCCTGTTGGTCCGACGATGGCGAGTCGCTTGTTCTTTTCCAGTTTGAAGCTGATGTTGTGGATGACTGGGCTGGTTGGGTCGTATCCGAAGGTGACGTTGTCGAATGTGACTGTTTCTATCGTGGGGATCTCAATTTGTTCACCGATTTCTGGCTCCGCAATTTCAACGTTTGTTTCTACTAGGTCGAACATTCTCTCCAAGCCCGCCATTGCGGATTGATATTGGTCATAAACGGTTGTTAAATCCACGAGGGGTACGAAGTATTCGAATTGGTATTCTATGAACGCTACTAACACACCTATTGTCAACTCGCCCGTTCTGATCATGAGGGCGCCGAACCAGAGTATTAGGGCCGTGCCGACAATTCGCATAAGCATCACGGTGGGTGCGTATAGTGTTGAAATCTTCACTGCACGAAGGTTCGCTGCCACCGTCTTATCTTGGGCGCGTTCAAATTGGGATGCAGCCTTCTTTTCGTGAACAAACGATTTTATCACTCGAATTCCTGCAAGGTCTTCCTGTATTCGCCCCGTCAAACCGGCAAGAGCTGCGAGTGATCTTCGATAGGCTCTTCGTGAGTATGATCCAAGGAACCATCCCACAACTACCGCAAACGGCAGAATGGCCACGGCTATCGTTGCTAATTTCGGATTCAGCAGAAAGACCACGATTAGTGAGCCGAGAATGGAGGTTGTGTCTACTAGAATCTGTGTCAACCCTTGCCGAATGAAAATTCGCACCGTGTTCGCGTCGTTGATCAGACGCGACATTATTCGTCCAGTTTCGCCCTCGGAGAAATACCGTAAGGAGATAACCTGTTGCCTAGCCATCATGTCATCTCGCATCTTGGCTACGACATTTTCGCCAACAATTCGCATCTGATACACCTGTACGTACTGAAGCAGGTAATTGGCGACAGTAACTATGACGAAGACGGGAACCCACCAGATGAAGCTCGAAAGTTTACCGGGGAGAATTATGTCGTCGATTGCGATCGCATGCAGATACGGAGACACTAGCCCCGTAAGCGTGCCGAGGATGATTGCAGTAACTCCGGTCGCAAGGTTCCTTCTATAGTTCTTGGCGTACCTGTACACCTTGCGGGCAATAAGTCGGTCAGCGGTTTTCCGTTTTCTAGATTCCTCGTATTTCGTTGAGAACACGTTGTAGCTGCTTGACAAATCATTTCACTTGGATTTTCGGAACAGATTCGGGAGCGGTTTGCAAGAACTGAGTTTCGTAAATTCGCCTGTATACGCCATCTCGAGCAAGCAGTTCAGTGTGGGTTCCAAATTCGATGATCTTACCATCGTCGAGGACCATGATTCTGTCCGCGTTCTTGATGGTGGAGAGTCTCTGGGCTATGATGAAGCAGGTTCGTCCTTCCATGGCGTCCTCGATTGCGATTTGAATTTCCTTTTCCGTATTTGCATCGACAAATGACAGTGAATCGTCGAGGATCAGGATGCGGGGGTCGGTTAGTAATGCTCTGGCTATGGTCAACCGTTGTCTTTGACCTCCGGAGAGGTTTATGCCTCTTTCGCCAATGAGGGTCTGATATCCATCCGGCAATGAAGTAATGAAATCGTGTAGTCTTGCTAGTTTGGCTGCTTCTATTATCTCATCCTTGGATGCTTCTGGTTTGCCGAACGCGATATTATCTGCCACTGTGCCGCTGAAGATGAAGACGTCCTGCATGACGATGCCAATTTGTCTTCGTAAGCCTCCGAGGTGATACTGATCGATTTTCACATCGTCGATCAGAATTCTTCCCGAGTCGACATCGTAGAATCTGGGGATTAAGTAAACTAGGGAAGTCTTTCCTGACCCGGTTGCCCCTAGTATAGCAATTCGCTCCCCGGGGTTCGTCATGAAGCTTACGTTCCGCAATACGGGTCTATTCTTAACGTAACCAAATGTCACGTTCTCAAATTCGACGCGCCCCTTCGAGATTACTAGGTCTTTAGCGTCGGATCTATCCTCCACCTCTCGTGGGGAATCCACAACAGTGTGAACTCTTTCGAGTCCGGCAGAGGCATTTATCCATAGCCCAATGAGCATGCTAGTATCACGTAACGGTTGGGCGAGTCTCAGCATGTATCTGGCAAACAGTGTCAGGTCTCCTATTGTTAACACGTTTCCTGGTGAAGCGATCAAATGACCACCATACAGATACAACATCGTAATGCCAAGAGTCAATATTGTCGGGGCAGAGGGCATGTATTTGGATTGGATTCTACCCGCGTTCACGGCGGTGTTAACGTATAAGCTCTCAACCTGTTTGAATCCGTCCTCTAACTCGCTTTCGCGTCGGAAGATACGCACGACTTTCATCCCAAGTATGTTCTGTTGAATGTACGATCCAAGTTTTCCTAATGTCAACTGCATTTTCCGGAAGAGAGGCATCGTTAGTGTGAAGAGTTTAGCATTGAAGTAGAATGTGAAAACCATTGGGACGAAAGCGATCAGAGTCATAACCGGGTTGATGGTGTACATTATGTAAAGCATGAATGCCGTTGTGAAGATGGCCGATGTGATTGTTCCAATCCAAGTATTGAGAAACATTTCAAGCATCTGCAAATCCATGGTAGCCCTTGAAACCAGATCACCCACCTGCGTCGAATCGTAGAACTTGAACGGCTTCTCTTGGAGGGAAGCGTAATAGTCTGATCTGATTCTCCGCTCAATCTGCTGTGCACTGTAAGCTTGAGAATAAGTAACCAGATAGTTCAGCAGAGCGTATAGGCTCACAACTATTACAATGTCAAGTATTAGCGGCGCTAGGAGTTCGTAATCGCCTTGAGTAATGACCTTGTCAATAATCTCCGCGGTGTATAACGGTTCCAGTGTGAAGAAGTAGGATTTCGCTATGGACAGTCCAATGATGGCAACGAAGAATAAGGCGAACGGTTTGTGGTATCCTAGTAATCTCTTGAATGTTCTAATCGTCTTCGCGAATTCCGCGGTTGTAGGGATTGTCCGCACGTAATCCAGAGTGGGCTTGGCGACGCTCAATTTCCGAAACCTTTACGATGTCTGCTTATCTGGCCACCAACACTGAACAGTGCGCGTGGTTTACGACAGCAGATGACACGCTGCCCAGAAGTAGCTTCTTGAAGCCACTAAGACCTCTACTTCCCAAAACGATTAAGTCAATGTCATGCGAGATGGCTGCTTGAACTATGGCCTCAACAATTGAATAAGTGGGACTAGCAACTAAACCAGTGGCTTGAACTCCATTATTCTTAGCTAATGCTACTGCCTCGTCGACGAGTTCTTGGCCCTCTTTACGGGCTGACGTGAAATATCGGTCGAGTGGAAACGGGTACATGCCGCCAGCTTCTGCCGTGAACGAGTAACGTGGCACCGGAATGGCGTGGAGTGCGATAAGTTCAGCGTTCACTGCTTTGCACAGCGTCACAGCCATCTTAGCTGCTCTTTTCGAATATTCTGAACCGTCAACTGCCACTAGAACTCGTGTCAATCGGGGATCAGTTGGGATGGTTGCTTTGATTTCTGTAGTCATATTCTTCACTCATTGAACTCTCATGAATGAAGTTAACCCCGGTTGCTTGTTCTCATAGCTCATATTGAGTGATAGGACGTAAATACTTAGGGCTTAGAAGTATTTGATTAACGAACGAAAATGTATGCCACATTACGATCTGAACGACCTATAGCCGACGAATGCGCCCACGAGATCATAGAAACTGTGCCCGTCGTTATGCGAGTCATTCGGAGTAAGTTAAGAGAACATGGTGCCGTGGAGATGTCTGTGCCTCATTTTCGCACTCTAACATTTGTCTACAATAACAATGGGGCATCTCTGTCTGATGTGGCAGAACACATCGGTCTCTCGCTCCCGGCAATGTCAACATTAGTGGACGGATTAGTTTCGAGCGGACTAATTTTCCGTGAAGAGAATCGGGAAGACCGCAGGCGAATGACACTCTCTCTGACTCGTCGTGGTCGAGCCAAGCTTGATTCCGCTTACAAGGCGACGCGAGTTCAATTATCGAAGAGCCTGCGTCGTCTCTCATCGTCAGATTGCGCCATGACCGTAGCCGCTCTGCGAATCTTAAGAAACACGTTCTCAAATGAATGATCCTATTGGACTCTAACACACTCGGGCAGGCAGCTGCCCTCGCCACGTCATTTCTTTGGACGATCACCTCGCTTTTCTTCACTTCAGCAGGCAAGAAGATTGGTGCACTCAGCGTCAACGCTTATCGAACTGTAATTGCAGTAGGTCTACTTACGGTCGCACACTTGATAGTTTTGGGGACGATTGTGCCATCGACGAGTAGTACGCAATGGCTGTGGATGGGCGCAAGTGGAATTGTAGGATTAGTGATCGGGGATGGCGGATTGTTCGCCGCTTATGTCACAGTTGGACCTAGACGGGCGGTTCTTGTCATGGCATTAGCGCCCATATTCGCTATTTTAGGTGCATACGTGGTGCTCGGGGAAGTCATAGGTCCATTAGCGTTAGTTGGCATAGCTGTCACGTTGACGGGCGTTGTCATAGTCGTTTTAGAGTCGGAAGAACCTTCAGGTGAAATTAGTATTTCCAGGAAGTTGAAGGTGTACGGATTTCTGTTCGCCTTGATAGGGGCTGCTGGTCAGGGAATAGGCCTAGTTCTTTCAAAGAAGGGAATCGAGCTAGTTCCAGACATGACCTTGAATCCGTTGTCAGCAACATTGATGCGGTTGATTATTGGAGCGTTTTCAATTTGGATAGTGATGCTGGTGGCGGGCAGAGCACCCCAGCTACGTAGCGCAATTAGGAGTAGAGCGGGGATCAGTAACGTCGTTATCGGAGCGTTCCTTGGGCCATTCTTGGGAATCACGCTTTCTATGGTTGCGGTCACTTACACTCAAACTGGCATCGCGCAGACGTTGATGTCTCTCATGCCTGTTCTCATCATTCCGACTATTTGGATACGCTATGGACAGAGAACTAGCTGGCGTGGGATTTTGGGGGCTGCGGTCGCTGTAATTGGTGTCGCCGTGCTGTTCCTTAGGTGAAGTTTTCCTAATGGACCTCTTGGTGCCGCTCAGAGGCCCACCTGTTGGTTGAATTGGGTGATCAGTCCGTCTATTTTCGGCGTTAGTTTCTGGTTTTCACTCCAATAGGTTTCGTCGTACCATTGGCTGTTCAGCTCATTGATGTCAAACATTTGCTGCTCGATCCATGTGAAGTACTTCAGGTGATGTATTCTCTTTCTGTCGTAATAGTTGAGTTCCACCATCGAGTCAGTCTTAAGGCCCATTAAGTTTCTGTGAAGGTCCCGGTTTGCGTGCTTCTCTTCATATTCACCTTGTTTTTCGCGTGCTTCCCTCAATCTTGACTGGTACAGTTCCATTGAATCGGTAAATATGGTCAGAATCACGTCTCTTCGTGTTAGCTCGTAGTATTTCGCGAATTTGATTGCCATGAGTACGTTTGCTATGCTAGAGATCCCGAGTAGATCAAGCTTGGACACCAGTTCTTCTTGAACTCCGATCTCTTGGGTTAAGTAGTTTCGACCTGCAGGCTCATTGAACAGTCTCATCAGGTTCATTGTGTCATTGTCATCAATCCCAATGACGACGTCTGTATTTCTGACGTTGTGAATCCATGGCACATGTTTGTCGCCAATTCCTTCTATCCTGTGAGCACCATACCCATTGAGTAGTAGCGTTGGGCATTGTAGTGCTTCTCCCGCCGCGATTTTGGAATTTGGATATGCCTGCTTCAAGTAATCCCCTGACGCGATAGTGCCTGCTGAGCCGGTTGTGAAGCATACGCCTCGGAACTGTCCTCCCGCTATCTCGTTCTTGATTACTTCCTCGATGGCGTGGCCCGTGACGTCATAGTGGAATAGGTAGTTTCCGAACTCGGCGAATTGGTTGAATACGAAGATGTCCTTTCGAGAGCGTTTGAGCTCCCAGACCTTGTCATAGATTTCCTTAACGTTACTCTCGCTTCCAGGTGTTGCGATTATTTCGCCCGCAACCGTTCTTAACCACTCGAATCGTTCAGGTGACATTTGTTCAGGTAGAATCGCGATACTTTCGCAGCCTAGAAGAGTCGCGTCATAAGCTCCTCCTCTGCAGAAGTTTCCGGTACTCGGCCAGACCGCTTTGTGTAATGTCGGGTCAAATTGGCCTGTAACGAGTGGAGGAACGAGGCAGCCGAAAGAAGCTCCAACTTTATGTGCTCCCGTTGGGAACCATTTTCCTACCAGCGCGATTATGCGTGCTTCAACGCCGGTTAGTTCAGGCGGTAATTCCACATAGTTGGGCTTAGTTCCGAAGAGTCCACCTTTGGGTGTGGGTTCGTTCTTCCATGTGATTCGGAATAAGTTCTGAGGAGCAACGTCCCATAGACCCGTTTGTTTAAGTTGAGCTTTGATCTTGTCAGGCACGTTCTCCGGATTCTTCAGTTGAGAAAAAGTTGGTATTATGATCTTTCGAGTTCGACATCTTTCGACTGTTCTCTTAAGCCGTTCGTCGTTGATCTTTAGGTCTATCAATTTTCCATCCTTCTCATGAATTTCAGAGTTCAAGGAGCTTGCGACTACACGTCAGTCGCAACTCCGGCAACTCTGAATTTAATCTTATAGTCCAGTAGAAGTGGCAAGTACTGCGAAACTGAATCCTATCCCCTCAAGTAGTCGCTTATAACGCGCCGCTGAGTTTGCATGCTGGGTTGACAAATGAAGAATGCGCTCAAGTCCATGTTGAAGGACGGCCAAACCACCTTTGGCATAACTGTGGGCATTGGCAGTCCTGAGGTTCCACACGTTCTTGGTAATTTGGGTCTAGATTGGGTGAATTTCGACACTCAACACTCTGTGCTAAACGATACTGCGATTTCGCAAATGATTCAGGCATTGGGCCAGTCTAATACTGTGCCTATTGTTCGGGTTCTATCAAACGATGTCGGCCAGATCAACAAGGCTCTGGATATGGGGGCGCAGGCGGTGATTGTGCCGTTAGTCAATAACCGGTCGGAAGCCGAGAGAGCTGTTCGAGCAGCGAAATATAAGCCGCCCGGGTCACGAAGTTATGGGGGGCGTGTCTCATTCCGGGATTCTGACTATATTACGACCGCTGACAAAGAAATCATGGTTATCCCACAAGTCGAGACTGCACTTGCCCTTCAGAACATCGAGGATATCGTAACTACCGATGGAGTTGACGCGGTTTTCTGCGGACCATACGATCTGTCGATGTCTCTAGGGATATTCCGTCAGTTCGAAAACCCCGAGTTTCAGCATGCCGTTGAAGTGTTCATTTCAACCTGCAAAGCTCATGACGTCGCGCCCGGATTACTGGCTCCTGCCGGTCCAGTGCGGAGGAATATTGAGCTCGGATTCAAAATGATCTCGCTTGGCGGAGACTTATCCTTCCTGATCCAAAGCGTCAGCGACGCGCTAAAGACAGCTAGACGATGAATTTGAGTCATTCTACGTATTCCCGATAATTCTGGCCGCGTGTTCATTAACAGCCTCTAAGTATTCCAGAAGCCAGGTTGCATGGTGTTGCTCAAGCACATGAGACCACGAGTCCTTCTCTTGCTGCTGCTATCTGGAATCTTTATGCTCCTCAATAATTCCACAAGTGCCTACTCTCAGTACTTACCGTGCAACATTGTAAGCATAGCGCCAACAGGTCCGCCAACTGTAGGAGCGGGACAAACACTGCAAGTGACAACTGCAGTAACTGGATCCTGCGATCAGAGTATGTTCTACGCTGTTAGAGTTGATTTGGTTGATGTGCATTCATCGCAAGTAGTATCTTCCATAGTCTTCCCCTATGCACCCATAAGCGCGGTCTTCACGGTCACGATCACTAACAGGGCAACCGCTCCAACCGTTTTAGGCGCCTGGGTACTGCAAGTGAACGCGTATTTGATTGCCTCACTCAACGGTGTAGTTGTCGCTTCCTCTCACCTTCTGTTCAACGTAGTGGTGGTCCCATATACTCCTCCGTCGACCACAACAACTGAACAGATGACTACTAACTCAACCACGACGCTTTCTATGATGCCAGCAAATTCAACTACCCAGATGACTTCAAGTGAAACGTCTCTCACATCTTCAAGCCCGCTAGCAAGTCCGGAAAGCGCTAACCTGAATACGACATTAGTTAGCGTCGCGGTTATTATCGTAATAGTAGCAGTCTTCGTGATTATCCTGCTTTCAAGACGCAAAGGCGCTACAATCCAGAAGACACAGCCGCAGCAGCAACCCAACGTGAAGTACTGTGTAAACTGTGGAACCAAACTCATGGCAAACGACGAATTCTGCGGCCACTGCGGTGCAAAACAAGCCTAATGCTCAGTCATTCTCAAGGATCGCGTCGCGAACCCTTCTCTCTTCAACACTAAGACTATTGTCACAGAGAAGCTGCAGCGCGTTGTTTATTTCGGAAACGGAGTCGACGCCCGACACTCGAATCTTAAGGACGTCAACCATGCCAGCCAGAACCTTGTGCCTTATGCTTGCGCGAATCTGCCGTTCGGCACTTGTCAAGGGTAGATGGAGCGGTTTACTCAGCGCCCCTTTACTCTTCAGACGGAGTTTTCGGTTCCGTTTGATAAGCTGATCTAAGTACTCGATTTCCTTCTCCGCTAGTAGTCCGGACATGTCTTGCAGATTGCATTTCTTAAGCCGATTAAGGTTCCTAGCAGAAACCTGCTTCAATTCTATCGTCGAGGATTAATGATTGAAGCATAATGTGCAAGTCTACAGGGAAATTGCATCTACAACATGGACGGCTGCCGTGCGAAAAATCACGTCACCAAACTTCACACGCTGGAGGGGGATTCTCCCGTGACGAATCATCTTCGAAGAAACCCCAGTACTCTTACACTTATTAGGCGATTACCGAGGATGAGTGGGCATGCCGGATAAGAAATTCACGAAAGTGTTCTTTGCAACGGACTTACATGGTTCGGGTAAATGTTTCGATAAGTTGCTGAGCGCTGCTAGATTCTACAAAGTGGAGGTTCTAGTTCTTGGAGGTGACATTACTGGCAAGATGCTTGTTCCAATTGTAGACAGTGGCGACGGCTCGTTCAAAGCGGACTATATGGGTGGAAAGACCTTGCACGGGACGGACGAAGTGAAAGCTCTGGAACGTGAAATATCCGACAGTGGCTACTACTACTATCATTGTAACAAGTCAGAGATGGATGAGCTTAACGCATCAAAAGAGAAAGTGGACAAGCTCTTCATGAAAATCATGAAGGACACTCTGACACAATGGGTTGACCGAGCGGAACCTTTCCTTTCTCAGCTAGGTGTAACCTGTTACTTGACAGGTGGGAATGATGATTATCAAGAAATCGTCGATGCCATCCGAGATACCCCACACGTGAAAAACGCCGATAACAAAGTTGTCAAGATTGATGATCTTCATGAAATGGTGAACTTGGGATGGAGCAATCCTACTCCTTGGAAGTGCCCGCGGGATCACAGTGAAGAAGAGCTTGAAGCGGCGACAGAGAAGCTCGTTTCCTCTGTATCAGACAAGGAGAACTGTGTGTTTAACATTCACGTACCTCCGGTAGACTGTGGGTTAGATACGGTCCCGAAACTGGACGCTTCCGTTTATCCACCAAAGCCGGTCTTTGAGGGTGGTCAGGCAGTCATGTTTGGGGCTGGCAGCATAGCAATTCGAAGCGAGATCGAAAAGTACCAACCGCTAGTGCATCTATGCGGTCACGTCCATGAATCAAGAGGAACTACTAGGATTGGAAGAACGCTGGTGATTAACCCTGGCAGCGAATATCCTGAAGGCATACTCAAGGGAGCGATCGTCAATATCGGAGATAAGAAAGTTCTCAGTTTCCAGCTCACATCCGGATAACGCGGAACAAATATTACTTGGCATTTCGCGTGAACTATACTACGTTTAGGTGAAATCGTTTGGCGGTTTAGTCCACGGCTAGTGTCTGGGTGTGTAGTTCAGTTCGGTGTCTTGTAAGCTACTTCGTAATTCACTTAGTGTAACTGTCTTACTGACTGTTCGCACTGCCGCCCGTGATTCAGATTTACTGAACTGTTCTATAGAGGTGGTAGTTCCTTGTATGCTAAGGTTATGTCGATGCCACGTTTGCCGTAGTATGATTTCGAGACTACATAGATTATGATTCCAGCGATGAAGCTACCCGCGACCCATCCGTACGCAAGCGGGTTTCCTCCCCATATTCCTGGGAAAGCGAGGAACTGGTATGTGAGGTATGCGAAAACGATCGTCATCAATGCCCCAGATGTAGCCAGAATCGCCTTAGGTCGTCCCTTCTCGTTCTTGAGAGCATACCGTACGGCGGCTATGCCTATGAATAGGAAGTAGATCATGGATGCGACTATGGCTCCGAAGAGTGCCTCCAAGCTACCGTAGAAGAACAAGGTGAGTACAATCAAAACGACTGTTCCAACAAGTTCGATCAGTAATGCGACGGAGGGTGAATTATACCTAGGGCTCACATACGATATCTTCTCTGGGAGGAATCTGTCGAACGACTGGGCGAACAGGTACCGTGAAAGAACGATGATTCCATAAGCTAAGATGGCAACATTCCAAAGAATCCAACCTAGCCCGATGAACCAAGCAACGGCTGGGTTAGGAGCAACACCCATTGCCAGAGTCCAGAAATTGAAAGTCCAGTTGTATACAAGATTTGGATTACCTAACGCCCCGTTGATGAAGTAGTAGCCGCCCGCGTAGTACATGGCTGCGAACGCGCTCGTGACGACAATAAGAGTTACAAATGACGAAATCACGACGTTGTATCGGAGCGCTCCCTTGCCCTTAATCTCAGAAGCAACGGCGGGTCCCGCGTTCAACCATGGGTAAACGAAGATTGCGAAGAAAGGCATCATGAAGATTGTTCCTCCCCAATCTAACGTTGATGCAGTAGGCGGCAATGAAACCGAAGAGTACGTAGCGTTAGCGCCGATCGAGTTAAGGAAACTCATGTACCCTTGCACGCCCGCCGTCCCCGCAGCCAAGAGCGAGAAGATTCCCACGAAAGTTGCCGCAATCCCGATTATTACCGTAACCGCAACTACCTTGTAACCTAATTTTGGCTTCACGAGGTTGACCAATATGAGAACTGCAAATACTGCCGCACCGATAACGACCTGGGCGGCTAGATTGGACCCGGGGATGTTTCCAGGCAGCGCAAGGGGGAGCATATTAGAGTAACCGAGTGAAACGCCGACTGAACCAATCGCGACTACGGCCGACAACGCTATGAGGGCGAGATACGCGAGGGTTTCAAGCGTGTACCCCATGAATGAAAGAGATCCTCCGAAAAATCCGCCGAAGACTCGGGAAACCCACACATAATCCCCTCCGGTTCGACTGATCCTCGTAGTCATCATCGTATAGACAATGACCTCGGGGATCGTTATCGCCCAGGCGATTATTGACCCATAAACCAGGTTAACTCCTACTGTTGTTGATAACAACACTGTTGTGTACCCAATTATTCCAAGAGCTGCGCCACCTGACATATTGCTCAGATTGAGACCGATTACATCTAACATCGAGACGTCTCTACGTAAGCCTGAAGCCTTTCTCACAAACGCTGCAGGTTGACTTGTCATAAACCCACAGTCTTATGACTCGGTTCAAGTGAATTTAACATCTTCGATAGACTATTTATGGTCGATAAACGAAAAGTGGCTCAGTTCAAGTATTCTTCCAACCATAATTAGTAGTAACTCAGGATGACGGAGAGGAGAAATCCCACATCCGAACTTGCCTACGCTATTCGGATTCTATTTGGCCACTCAGAATAGCATTAACTTCGTTGCTAGGGGTGCAGGCGGCGAATCAATTTTTGAGAATCAGCAGGATGATGTTTCTCAACTCTGCTGATCCCTTATACACTGAACCCGCGGACAGCAGACTTATCAGGGAATCGGTCGAAATCTACCGGAACACGAAGGAGATAGATGTGGGTTCTAACCGTTTGAATTTTGATGAACTTTCCACTGCCATGGATGTTGCTCTAGGTAAGCGACCAGCCAGCCTCGTCGTGTTAAATGGCGAAATCGTAAACGTTTGTACGGGGGAGACATACGCGGGAGGTGTTGCCATCTCTGGAAACAGGATCTCAAAGATCGGCAACGTTAAGCAGTGTGTGGGTGAGAGGACGGTGGTGGTTGATGCTGAAGGCGCTTATCTTGTGCCTGGTCTCATAGATACGCACATCCACATTGAGAGTACAATGCTCTCAATGACTCGTTTTGCTGAGGCTGTCCTACCGAGAGGGACCACATCAGTTATGTGCGATCTACACGAGGTGGGATTAATCACTGGACTGCGTGGAATCAGGGAGATTGTAGAAAAAGGACGGGAACTGCCTTTCAAGGAGTGGCTTACCGTTTGCTTCGAAGTGCCTATGACGCCTTCAAAACTTGAAACAGTAGGAGGGCACTTCAGCAAGGCAGCGCTCATGAAAATGTTAACGTGGCCAGAAGCTGTCGGCTGGGATGAACTAAGCGTACCAATGCTGATGTCCAAGAGCATGGACATCGTGGATAAGATTGCATGTGCTCGAAAGTTGGGAAAGGTTACGGACGGACCTTGTGGAATTGTAGAAGATCCAGATCGAGTCATTCCAGCTTGTGTTTGCGCGGGAGTAGATTATTCGCACGAAGGTGAATGGACAACTAAAGGAGAGCTTGAAATGTTACGGAACGGGATGCGGGTCAACTTCATCGAGGGCGGAAACGTTTGGATGCAAAATCTCAAGAATCAAGCCAAGGTAATCACCGAACATCGAGTGCAAGCGCGGCACATCAGTTTCGCTACAGATGATTTGAGCGCGGAGGATATCGCCGAACGGGGGCATATAGATCATCACGTAAGAAGAGCAATAGAAGAAGGGATTGACCCCATCTCAGCGATACAAATGGGGACCTTGAACGCCGCTGAACTCTTTCGAATTGACCATGCAATAGGCAGTATCACGCCTGGCAGGTACGCAGACATACTCTTCGTGCGTAGATTGGAGGAATTCAAAGTCCATACAACGATATCGATGGGAAGAGTAGTCGCTAAGAACGGGAAGATGGTTATAGGCCTCGCTAAGCCTCGATACACGTCGGTATTGATGGAAACTGTCAAATTGAAACGAAAGCTTAAACCGTCTGACTTTCTCGTTCGAACGAAGAAGAACGCGCGAACCGTAAGAATTCAAACTCTTGTGTCTAACGAGGAAGTCCGCGGATTCAGAAACGGTGAGGCTGTGCTGGAGGTGGAAAACGGGACTATTCTTCCAAGCGTTCAGAATGACGTAGTGCTCATTGCCATTGCAGAGCGTCACACAGCTAGCGGCCGTATCTCAGTCGGCTTTGCTTCGGGTCTCGGTCTTAAGATGGGAGCAATCGGTACGACTGTGGCTCACGATCACCATAACCTAGTGCTGATTGGAACAAATCCTAGTGATATGGCATTTGCCGGCAACGAGATAGCTCGAATGCATGGCGGACAGATCGCCGTCGCCGACGGAAAAGTTCTCGATAGTATACCATTACCTATTGTGGGGATGATGGCGGACATAGATGTTCAGACCATGGCAGCAAAAGTCAAGTCTATGAAAGAGACTCTCAGAAACATAGGGTGCAATCTTACGCACCCATTCATGCACCTATCTTTCTTCACCGGGGCTCTCACGGGTTGGGGCTGGGAGACAGGCAGGTACAATATCACAGACAAAGGCTGGGTAGACCTTGAAAGTCAGAAGATAATCCGTCCCATTGTTGGAGTAAATGAAAGAACATCGTGACGCAAAATCGCTAGTCAAAACATAGTTTCATTTAGCCGTCTTTCTCATCGTCGTCCTACGGAAGGATCTTGACGAACAACACACTTCCCGATTTCCTTGCAGAGGTAGATCGAATCATGAATGCGGCAACGACGGAGGGTGTGCTATTGAGGTTAATTGGGGCGCTAGCTTTTCAGAAGCATTGCCCAAAATTCGCGTATATGCAAGAAATGCTCGGGCGTACGATTAGTGACATAGACTTCGCGTCATACCGGCAAGAAAGTTCTAGGATTAGTAAGCTCTTCGCGGAGCTTGGATATCAGAGTGATCCGCGAGTGAGAGCCCTTTTTGGCTCTCGACTGATATTTTATGACACTCGTAACACGAGTAGACATTGCGACGTTTTCTTAGACAAGCTTGAGTTCTGCCACGATGTCATCTTCCAAGATAGGTTAGAGATAGATAACCCAACAGTCCCGCTCGTAGAGCTTCTATTGGAGAAAATGCAAATAGTCAAACTGGAAGAAAAGGACATCATCGACACTATAATGCTACTAAGGGAGCATCAAATCGGCGAGTCGGACGACGAAACAATCAACGCAGATTATCTTGCACGCCTTACTTCTCGCGACTGGGGGCTTTGGAAAACCTTGACGATTAACTTGGAAAAGGTGATGGACAAAGCGAAAACCCTCGCGAAACTGTCTGAAGAGGATAGAAAGGATGTTGACTCGAAGATTGTGGCCTTACAGTCCCGATTAAATAGCGAGCCCAAGACAAGGGGATGGAAGATCAGAGCTCAAATCGGTGAGAAAAGGAAGTGGTACCGGGATGTTGATGAGGTCCTGCGTGAATAGCATCAGTTACCTCAGGATATCTCATTAGCAATAATTTTCAAGAGCGTTCAGATGAGCGAACAGAAATCAGTAAGTCGTCGCAGAGTTACGTTCCGACAAGCTGTTTTGCTAAGGCCGGAACCTGTGCTGCTTCTTCGGCGTAGCCGTCAGCCCCTATCTCTTTGGCGAAAGCCGCGGTCACTTGTGCTCCTCCGATCATGACCTTGTATTTCTCTCTAGATCCCAGTTCCTTGAGCAAGTGAATTAGCTCATCCATATACCCTATAGTTGTTGAGAGAAGCGCAGAGCAGGCTATTATGTGGGCTCTCGTCTCCTCCGCTTTGTGAATAAATGTCTCAGAGGGGACGTCAACTCCAAGATCAACAACCTTGAATCCCCCAGCCGCGAGCATGATTGACACGAGATTCTTTCCTATATCGTGTATATCGCCCTTTGTTGTTCCAATAACCACAGTACCCGACATTCGTTCACTGGCCCCAACTTTCATACCTCGTTCGAGCACTGTCATCGCAGTCTTCATCGTTTCAGCCGCGAGGATCAGATCCGTCAGAAAACATTCAGTGCCAAACTTGTCACCTATCTCTTTCATGCCTATGGCTAGACCGTTTTCTATCGCCTTCAAGGGATCTATGCCACGGTTCACAACCTCCTCGGAACATTTCGTCGCCGAGTCCTTGTCGTAGGTCAAGACTGCTTCTTTGAGGTCCTTGAAAATTTCTTCCTCAGACCGCAATATGCCTACCAAGTCGATTGATCTTCGGTTCCGATTTAAATGTTCTATGCAGAAAACGATACCGAACATGATCAGTCAACGCTTCAACTGCGATAGCCTAAAACAATCCAAGTTCCATAGAGACGTCTCGTATAGAAGGCCGTTAGAATGCAAAATAGGATAATGGAAACATGTGAAAGGGCCCAGAAGGGACCCTTCTGCAAACCAAGCGATTTTGATTCTTTAGTGACCCAGAAGATCATGTCGCTCATAAGAGAGTATGACATCAAATATGATCCGAAAGTTCTGATCCCAACTGATAACAGCCTTGTCGATGACGTTTACAAAGCCGGTTTTGATCTCTTTTGTGATCTAGGAGCTTTTTGCTTGGACACGGAACGGCGCATCATATTTAGCGAGCAGGAAGTTAAGGAAGTCTTAAGATACCTTCCAAGTGAAGTTCGCGTAGGGTGCGGCCAAGACTCCGTCGTGGCACGAAAGCGGGCGGTTGAAGATTCCAAGCCGCCAATGATCCTTGGAGGACCGACAGGAACTCTCGTGTCGGAGGGAGAACTTTTTGTGAAGAATCTTCAAAGTATTGCTCAAGAACCAGTCGTGAATGCGTTTCAGGCAGGATCCCTTCAAACAATTAGAGGAGAGAGGGTTCTGACAGGATCACCGCTTGAAATCCTCGGTGCGAGAAACGCTATGCTTTGGGCTCGTGAGGCGGCCCATCGGGCCGGTAGACCGGGTCTGCACATTGCCGACAATGCTGCAGCGATGACTGCTCAAGCGAAGATCTGCTCTTGTGATCCCATAAGCGGCTTTCGTCCCTCGGACGGACTCATTGTCTCTCAAATGTGTGAAATGAAAGTGGATTACGATCATCTTTCTATAGCGGCCTTCCTTCTTGATTATGGCGCTTTTATCTATAACTTGATGACGCCGATAATTGGAGGATATGCTCCTGGTGCTGAGGGTGTTGCTATCGTTTCAGTTGCGGAGCATCTCATCGGGGCAGTCATCCATCATGCCGTCTTTCACCATATGAGCCATACACATGTACGTTTTCTAAACAACGCGAACAGATGGGGCTTATGGGCAGGGGCTACCGTAGGTCAAGCCCTCTCGCGAAATACCAATATTTTCAGTTTTTATGACTGCTACTGTGCTAACGGTCCGGTTACTCGAGAATTGCTCTATGAAGTTGTCTGTGATGGGATGGTGAGTTCGATAGCAGGCATGCAGACAGAAGGCGTCGGATCTACGGGAGGGAAACATCCTGATCACAATACGGGATTGGAAGTTCGCCTCCTTGGCGAGGTCGCTCACGCTACTGCGGGAATGAAGCGAGAGGATGCCAATGACATCTTGAACAAGATCCTCCCAATGTACGAAGACAAGTTGATCAAACCAAACCCAGGCAAACCGTTCAAAGACTGTTATGATCTGAAGACGATCCAGCCCTCAGAGGAATGGAGAAGACTATACGATGAGGTAAGAAAAGAATTGGAAGATCTGGGCATCTCCTGCTAGTGGGTTGACGTTTAGAAGTTCAAGTCTGTTGCTCTCGCTTCACTTTCTCATAGACCTCTAGCCATTCTTGCAATTCTTGCTAGCCTTATTAGCAACCTTGTCAAAATCAAGTTTGTGCTTAACGATCCAATCCTAGCCAACGACTGGCACGTCGTTGCGCGTTCTGAAGATGTCGTAGAGGGAAGGATTTCCGCTGTTAGGTTGCTTGGCGAGGATCTTATTCTCTGGCGTTGCAGAGGCGAGGTCAAAGTCTGGCAGGATCTCTGTATACATCGTGGAACGCGCCTCTCGTTGGGATGGATCAAGGACGAGTCGATTACATGCCGCTATCACGGATGGGTCTATGATCCAGAGGGAAATTGTATAAGATTCCCAGCGCACCCTGAGCAGAGACCGCCCGCAAGAGCTAAAGTGAGAACGTACAGGGCTAAGGAACGGTATAGTCTAGTTTGGGCTTCTTTAGGAGATCCAAAGCATGATGTCCCTAGTTTTCCCGAGTGGGAGGATCCATTCTACTTGAAAGTGTCTTGCGGCCCCTACCGCTACAGAGCCAGCGGTCCACGTGCTATCGAAAACTTTCTCGACGTATCTCATCTCCCATTCGTACACCAGGGCCTCCTGGGAGATCCTAACCGGCCAGAGATCGCCGACTACGAACCTGTAATCGATGAGAGCGGAGTTACAGCCAAGAATATTGCAATTTGGCAACCTGACGCCGATGGGACTGGCAACCCCTCGCTGGTGAAGTATACCTATCGTGTTCTTAGGTGCTTGACCGCTACATTGGTTAAGGAATCCACGAAAAAACATTACGGCCTCTTCCTCACTGTTACTCCGGTCGAGCAGGTGGAGAGCATAGGCTGGATGCTCATCGCTATGGACTATGCGCATGACCAATCAGAGGAAATACGAAATTTCCAGAATAAAATTGTCAGTCAAGATATTCCCGTAGTTGAATCACAACGACCCGAACTGCTGCCACTGGACTTGCAAGCCGAGCTTCACTTGAAATCTGACCGAATGTCCATTGCATACAGAAAATGGGTGAAACAGCTCGGTATTAGTTTCGGAACGGCATAGATCCATCACCAAAGCTGAATGATATCTCAAACAATTTCACTCTTCAAAGCGGAATTGCTGCGGATTCTTTCTCGGTCTCAAACACGAAACATGTTTGCGTCTTTTCAATCCCTCTAAGTAATCGAAGCTCATCCACAACAAACTTACCCACAGCATCAACGTCCTTCACCTTGACTTTAACGAGGAAATCCCATTCGCCTGAGACGATATGAGCCTCTTGGACTTCCGGGAAGCGCGCGATCTCTTTAGCAACCTTCCTGTGTGAGAGTGCTTTATCCCCCTTATGTGCGAACGAGACGAAAATGAACGCCGTAGTGCCCGCTCCTAACTTGTTAGCTCTCAGGACCGCATGGTAACCGCTCACTAATCCGAGTTTTTCGAATCGTCGAATCTTCGCGAATACCGTCGTGACGGGTGAATTAATCTTGTCAGCGATTTCTCGAGATGTGAGACTACAATTCTCTTGAATCATCTTAAGGATTTGTAGATCTTTTGAGTCTAGCGTCATAGTTGCAAATATTACACATTTCACAGCTAAAACGGTATCTTTGGTGCAAGAATTACGAAAATAATTGGAAATAACTTAAGTTTTGCGCTTCCATAGGTAGCGGCTAGTGAACCCTCGTGCTAGGACATTTTGCCAGAGCTTCTGATGTAATTCTGGAGATCAAACCAAGAAGCTCGAAGCCTATCTTGGAAACCACTACATGCGCGAATTGTGGCGTAAACTTGGTGGAGGATGAGGACGATTGGTGTTGGGTTTGCATAAAAGATAGGGAAAGTCTCGACTGAGTATCGACGCATATCAATTGAAATTTAGGATGATCGTAAATTAGTACCTCGCAAATTTGAGTAAAATAGAAATCCTTGAGAACTTACGGAGCTCAGCCGGTCCCTCCCAATTGACCCTCAACTACGTCGCCAGATCAATCTCCGAATCGCCCACCCTGTTGATGAACGAGGAAGCAGAGCGACTGAGGCAACGTGGAGAACCCGTAATTCATCTTGGAATTGGCGAACCGAAAAATAAGGCTCCCATCAACGCCATCCTGAATTCCGCTGCCAAGCTGAGTACTGGAGACATCAAGTATACCCCGACCGATGGAGTCCTCTCCCTCAAGGAAGCAGTCATCGACTACACCGAAGAGAACTATGGCCGCATTCCGGACCCTGATAACGTAATCGTGTCATCTGGCGCGAAACAATCAATCTTCAACGTTCTCTATACTTTGCTGAACCCGCAGGATGAAGTCGTAATCCTCGCTCCATACTGGGTTAGCTATCCTGAAATGGTAAAGATGGTGCAAGGAGTTCCAGTAATCGTCAAGCCTGAAGATGGGGGTCTTCATCCGCGCATGAAGGATATTGCGCAGTCGGTCGGCTCCGCTACGAAAGCAATCATCGTGAACAGCCCAAACAATCCGTCTGGTCTTGTTTTCTCTGACGAATTCTTGAAGGAACTTGTGGAGTTTTGTGAAAGTAAAGGCATCTACTTGATAGTCGACGACATCTACCACAAGCTCGTATTCGATGGGAGAAAGCCCGCACCGTGTTATGAGTTTGTGGAGAAGGAGATCGAGGATTCTAAGATTATTGTAATTAACGGAATCTCCAAACTTTACGGAATGACGGGATTTCGAATTGGTTGGGCAATCGCACCGCAGAAACTGGTCAAAATCATGACGAACGTGCAGTCTCAGACCACTTCTTGCGCATCGGTCATTCTCCAGGCCGCAGCAGAAGGAGCTCTAACGGGTATTCAAAGTGTAGTCGAAAGCTTACGGTTAACGATGGAGAACAACCGAAATATCATCATGAACGAACTTGAGGCGTTCAACGGAGTTAAAGTGACGAAACCTGGAGGAACATTCTACTGTTTTCCAGATTTTTCAGCCTATCACAAAAGCTCCGTAGAACTCTCAGAACTTCTGCTAAGGAGGGCGCTTACCGTGACCGTGCCGGGAGTGGAATTCGGTATGGAAGGTCGCTTGCGATTGAGTTACGCAGGCTCTGCGAATGATATTACAGAAGGGATCGCCAGAATCAAGTGGGCACTTGATCCGCAATCACCTAGTGAAATCTACATCGGCAACAAGAAGTGTGTGAGGGATTGGTTATGAATAACCTATTGAACTTAAAATCTCCAGCTCAGGAGCAAGCTGCAGCCCTCAAAGCCGATTACGGACTGGAGAATCATGGTCTAACTAACTTGAACCAAGTGTACTGGAATCTGCCCATCGAGGCGCTCTACGAAGAAATAGTATTCCGCTCTGAGGCCAGACTATCCCGATCAGGGTCATTGGTTGTCTCCACCGGGAAGCATACAGCTCGATCGGCAACTGACAAATTCATCGTTAAGGAACGATCAACTGAAAATGACGTTTGGTGGGGCGAATATAACCGCCCCTTTAGCTCTGAAAAGTTCAATGAACTCGTAAGTCGACTGCAGGGTTTTCTGCAAGGTAGAGATGTTTTCGTCCAAGATTGCTACGTCTGCGCTGATTCAACCCATCAGATGCCAATTCGAATAATCACGGAGTACGCTTGGCATAGTCTCTTCTCCAGAAACATGTTCCTGAAACCGCATAATCGTGAAGAGTACCGACAGCATCTTCCTGAATTCACCGTACTCTGTGCGCCATCATTTCAAGGATTACCTCAAATCGACGGTACGACGACGAAGACCTTCATCGTAATCAACTTCGCACAGAGACTGGCGATAATAGGTAACACTGCGTATGCGGGTGAGATCAAGAAGACAATCTTCACCGTGCTGAACTACCTCCTACCTAAGCGCGGAGTCATGTCAATGCACTGCTCGGCGAATATTGGCAAAGACGAGAAGACCGCGCTCTTCTTTGGATTGTCTGGAACCGGCAAGACCACATTATCGGCAGATCCAAAACGTCGACTCATAGGAGACGACGAACACGGCTGGAATGATAATGGTGTCTTCAATTTTGAGGACGGGTGTTACGCGAAGATAATCAAACTGTCTCCATCAGCTGAACCTCAGATCTTTGCCTGTACACGCGAATTCGGAACTATCCTAGAAAACGCGATCCTGGACCCTGCTAGTCGACTTGTCGACTTAGATGATGATTCAATCACAGAAAACACGCGTGCCTCATATCCATTAACGTACGTTGAGAATGCGGTTGGGAACCGCCGAGGAGGGCACCCGAACAACATAATTCTCCTCTGCTGCGATGCCTTCGGCGTTATACCACCAATAGCCAAATTGACTATTGAACAGGCATTATACCAGTTCATCTCGGGGTACACTGCCAAAGTTGCCAGCACCGAGACTG
>Ga0187779_10000276_pt1 | contig 35822 bp, 29 predicted proteins | sample 1015_Q2_SP10_10__FD_132435 | JGI IMG/M metagenome (GOLD analysis project Ga0187779, IMG submission 132435) | Tropical peat soil microbial communities from peatlands in Department of Meta, Colombia - 1015_Q2_SP10_10_MG | ecosystem: Environmental > Terrestrial > Soil > Wetlands > Peat | place... | reverse complement strand
TATTTCTCGAAAGACCCCGTTCACAGAAAGTACCACCATGGCAACCTCACCTTCAGCCTCCTCTATGCGTTCAGCGAAAACTTTGTCCTTCCGCTCTCCCATGACGAGGTGGTGCACGGGAAACGATCGTTGCTCGACAAGATGCCGGGCGACATGTGGCAGAAATTTGCGAACCTGCGCCTGCTCCTCGGCTTCATGTTCGGCCACCCGGGAAAGAAACTCCTCTTCATGGGCGGCGATTTCGGCCAGTGGGACGAATGGAACTTCGACAGGAGCCTCGACTGGCATCTCCTCGACACTGAACCCCACCAGGGGCTTCAGCGGTTCGTGAAGGACCTTAACCGGTTATACCTCTCGGAGCCTTCCTTCCACGAGGTAGATTTTGAGTCTACCGGCTTTGAATGGATAGACTTCCACGATGTCGAGGGGAGCGCGATCTCGTTCCTGAGACGGGCGAAGAACCAGAGCGACCATACGGTCTTCACCTGCAACCTCACCCCCGTTCCGAGATATAAATACCGGATAGGCGTGCCTCAGGAGGGATTTTATCAGGAGATACTCAACAGCGATTCCGACTTCTACTGGGGCAGTAATATGGGCAACGCCGGAGGCATACTCGCCGAACCCATCCCTTTCCAGCTGAGACCGTATTCACTCAACATCACCCTGCCCCCTCTTGCGGTCACGGTGTTTAAGCCCACATCTACCTGAGCATCTCCTCAATCGTAATAACCACTGCCCTTCCGAGGGCGTCCAGGTCGTAACCGCCTTCGAGGGCAAAGACCGCCGGCAGGGAAAATGAGAGTATCCCCCTCACGATAGACCTGATTCCTTCATCGGAGACCCTGATCGCGGCCAGGGGGTCATCCTTGTGCATGTCGTATCCGGCTGAGACGAGGATAATGTCAGGGCCGAATCCCCTGACCAGACCGGGCATCACCTCATGGTAGGCGGCGCAGTATTCCTTGTCTCCCGAGCCGCCCGCCATCGGGATATTGTAGGTGAAACCCTTTCCCTTTCCTCTCCCCCGCTCCGACTCGCTTCCCGTGCCGGGATAGTGGGGGTACTGGTGCGTACTGAAATAAAAGACGGTGTCGTCGTCCTCAAACATGTGCTGCGTGCCGTTACCGTGATGGACATCAAAATCGACGATGAAGACCTTCTTGTAGCCGAGTCCCTGGGCGTACCGCGCGCCGACAGCGACGTTATTGAAGATACAGAACCCCATGGCCCTCTCAGCCTCGGCATGATGCCCCGGAGGTCTCACGGCACAGAAAACCCTTTCGACGGTCCCCGCCTTACACCTCCCAACACCCGCCATGACCGCCCCTGCGGCAAAGAGGGCTGCTTCGAGACTGTCCTTCGAGATATAGGTATCCGGGTCGGCATATCCCTGTCCGAAATGCCTAATCTTCTCGACATAGCTGTGGTGATGCACCAGCTCGACATCTTCATAACCGGCCTTCTTCGGGGCGATATGCTCCAATCTCTCCCACAGGGGAGACGCCTTCAGGCTGCCGACTATCGACAGAAGCCTCTCCCTGCATTCCGGATGTGACCGCGGAGTCTCGTGCCGGAGGAATATGTCGTCGTAAACGAAGCCGGCTTTCATGAAGAAATTCTATACCAAGAAGCTCCTTTAGTCAAAAAAGATCTGAGGGGAAGAAGGTCTGTTCTGGACCGGATCACTATTTGAGTATGGTATCCTTGATTACTGAGGAACATTTTCCTCGATCGGGGTGTCTAATAGTATGTGGCACAGAGAGATGAGGGCAGATGAGGATTTCGAGTATGTCTCCCTCTGCAAGAAGGGAGACCTCGAAGCCTTCGAGGCCCTGGTGCAAAAATACCAGAAGAGGATGCTCAACATCGCCCTCCGGATGACGGGCAGCTATGAGGAGGCTTGCGACATCGTGCAGGAGGTCTTTGTCTCGGTCTACAGGAATATCGGAGGGTTCGAAGGAAGGGCGAAGTTCTCGACCTGGATCCATGCGATAGTCATGAACCTCTCGCGAAACCGCCTTAAGCAGATGAAGGCGAGGCTCTCACAAGAGCCATTTTCGTTAGACGACCCTCTTCCTGCCGAAGACGGCCCCTTGAGAACCGAGCCCGTGTCCGGAGAGGTTTCGGCCCTCGAACGTCTCGAGAAAAAGGAACTGCAGGGTCTCGTGCAGCGATGCGTATCGGCCCTCGACGGAGAATTCAGGGAAGTGATCATTCTGAGGGACATGCAGGGTTTTTCCTATGAAGAGATACATGATATGCTTAAGATACCGCAGGGGACGGTAAAGTCCAGACTTTCCAGGGCGAGAGAGGCTGTCAAGGACTGTCTCAAAAGGGCGATGGGGGAATTATAGATGGACTGCAAAACCATTCAAGAGAGCCTATCGGCGTTTATCGACGGTGCCCTTTCCGCGGAAGAAAAACTTCTCGTCGAGGAACACCTTAAGTCCTGCAGTAAATGCGGCGAGGCGCTGGGAGACCTCAGGAAAACGGTGGAGCGGGTGAGGCAGATCGAGGAAGTCGAAGCTCCTCCCTGGCTTGCGGAGAAGATCATGGCCCGGGTTCGATCGGAAAGACCGCCCAAACGAGGACTCTTCCGCACACTATTTTACCCCCTTCGTATAAAACTGCCGATCGAGGCCTGCGCAGCCATTCTCATCGCCGTAGTGGCGATGCATATTCTGAAACCGATGCAGCCCGAGATGAGGCTTGCTAAAGCGCCTTCGGAAGAGACGATGAAAGGAGAGACCCCTTCGCCGGTCAGACCGCCGGACGACGTCTCCATGCCATCGAAAAAACCCGACGTTGCCATGCCCAAAAAGGAGGAGCCTTCGTCTCCCTCCTCCAGCGAGGAAGGAAGAGGTCTCGCTGAGGGAGAACAACATGAGTCCTCTCGTTTAAAAGAGAGCGTACCTGCTCCGGCAAGTCCGGAGAATAAGTCGCAGCTTTCGGGAAAAACGGAAATAGGGGGCAGCCACGCGGAATCGGCAAAGGCCGCCCCACCGGCGATGAAACCGAGCGTTGCCCGTTCGGCGGATGCGCTCGCAAAGGGAGAGGTGAAAGGTGGAGAGGCTCCGTTTGAACCGAAATTGAAGGCATTGACGAACGGTGAGGTCTTCATTCAGGGCGATGATATCTCTATCACGGTGACTAACATGTCCGAGCATAATGTCGAAATTGCAGATGGGCAATTCATAAACAGCGGATTCGCAAAGGTCGAGAAGAAGGATGACAGAGGAGCATGGATGAGCGTAGAACTTTTCACCGCTGCGAATGTAATCGCAAAGAGAACATTAAAGCCCCGGGAAAGTCATGTTTACATATGGAGAACGGCCGGTCTTAGCCGAAACGGTACGCCGGTGGTTCCAGGGATATACAGAATCAATCTCGGTGATCAGACATACACAAACAATTTCGAGATAAAGGAATCTCGATAAGCGAAGGACAAAGTAGGCCTGCCTGTTTCATTGGGAAATCAATGCTGCCTCCGGCGTTATATACCCCGACATGATGACACTTTCAAAAAGGCGCAACTAACGAGAAGTACATCCATGAACAGAAACTGTCTTCTTTTTGTCACAGGTGCGAGGTTACTTCGAGAACTAAACGCTGGGCGCAATTCGACCTGTCTCGGTTAAGACCAATAATGAATGCCGCAGAAGTGTCGCACGACTATCTTTATAGGGTTCGGGATGTGACGTGCAGGCGTCAAAGACGGGAATCCAAGAAATGGTCGATGTCGGCTCTACCGCTTCCCAAATCGAGTGCTGGTTGCTGGGGGATAGGTATTCGGCTATAATGTCATCATGGAAGGCAAGAATTTTGATCTCTCAGTTCCAGGTGCGAAGGAAAACGCTATAGCGTCGATCGAATCGGCGAAGACCGAACTGGAACATGCACTCGCGGAATTAAATGATCTGCCGACCTTGGATCCCAATGTGATTCGCTATGCTGCTCATGCGATCAAGAATTATCTGACTGTTGCTGGTGGTTGTGTTGCTCTACTCTCCCATGCGCTAGGGGATTCCGCTAACGAGCAGGTAAAGACTTGGCTTGAGGGTCTGCAGCATGCGACAAAGTTAATGATTCAGACGGTTCGGTTGTTGAGCAATGCGGCTGTAGCTGTGAAACTGGATTTAAAATGGGAGAAAGTGGATTTGCCTTTGTTGGTACAGAGGGGTTGTGAGTATTACGCAGACCAAGCCCGGGGAAAACGGGTTGCGGTTGTTTTTGAACCCGCAGTGGAGCCAGTGTACGCATGGACCGACAGGGTTGTGGTGGCTGCAGTGCTTGATAATCTGCTTTCCAATGCGGTAAAGTTCTCCGCATCCGGTGGTGTGATTCGTGTTTCTGTAATCGCCGAGCCTAGCTATGTCGTCTGTTCTGTGCAGGATAACGGTCCTGGCTTAACTCCAGAGGATCAGGCGAAACTGTTTCAGCCGGGCGCAAGGCTTGGGCCATCTCCTACAGGGACAGAGTTGTCTACCGGGTATGGTCTGGCGATCTCGAAGGATATGATCCAGGCGTTGAATGGACATATCTGGTGCGAAAGTAACGTGGGGCTGGGTTCGTGCTTTTCCTTCAGGTTGCCTCTATATGAGGGGCAGGACAAGGCGGCTACTCCTTCTCACGTATCACATGTGACAAAAAAGCAACATGGGGCACCCTCACGTAAGTAGTCGAAAGGTCGCCTAGCTTTGCAGTTAGTATTTTAGCCCATACCTTCGTGCATACCACCGAATTTTGGGGGAGAAGGGTTGTCATTTGTGGCATAGGCAATAATGTTGGCTGGAAAGGTTGGTGCAAGATGGGCATGAATCTCAAAATATCCGCTAAATCAGGATTTCTTCACGTAATGGCGACAGGTGAGTTCTCGTTAGAAGAGGCCAAGAGGATCTTCATTGAGGTGCTTGATATTGTTGCAGAACAGAAAGCTGAGAAGATCCTGTGCGATGGACGGGAAGTCAAGGGCGAGCCCGAAAAGTTCGAGCGGTTTCTTTACGGCAAATTCGCCGCAGAGACGGTTGAGAGGTACATAATAGAACAGGGATTCCCCGTCCACAGTTTGCATATGTTCTTCACGAGCCAGTCCTTGACCCGAAGAGGTCCGGCGAAACCGTCGCAGTAAATTGGGGCATGCGGGTTAAAGTCTTTGACAATCTCGAAGATGCTCTCGAATGGCTTAGATAACCACTACCCAACACTGGCAGCGCCACAGAACAAGTTATCGGCCATGCAGGTTGCGCAGTTCTAACGTTAAGGGTGGTGAATCTCCAGCACCAGTGTAGTAAAGGGCGCATGCGATAGTCACCTCGCTGAGGATGCATCGTTGCCTTCACCACCCTTTTGGATGAGTGTTATTCGCGGTATTCCTCTTCCCCAAGCAGATGACTAGTGAATGTTATTACCGGAAACTAGCGCATTAGCTCTTGGCCTGTTATGCGGACTTGGAGAGGAACCCAATAGTTATCAAAAGTAGCAACTCGCGTTGGGAGGAAGTACTCAGTTAGAGGAGTTGGCGATCCGTACAGCAAGCGCTTATTGTGACTCGCCCACTTCCAGTTCATCCAGTTCCTTGAGCAGAAACTTTCTATACAGAAAATCTCGCAAAAGGATAAGATACATCAAAATTCCAAGAACAGATGCTTGAAAGAATTCTGCGGAATCGTACTTGTGTATGAGGATGAGCATTATTATATAAAGAGGTGATCCCCAAAATGCGACTTTAGCAAGTTTTATAAGTCGGATATATGACCTTAGAATTTTTCTTCTTCTGACTTGTGGCAGACTCTTTAACCAAAGAACTTTCTTATTCCTTGTGAAATAATTAAGAAGGCCCCTACGATTAAGAAAAAGGCTATCCACCCCGCTATCAAGTTAAACGACAATGGAAATGAGATCACATCGATCTCCCCATTAGTTACCGGCTGAACTATTGAAAAGCATACCAGTTCATGGGGAAGTATGCTTCAGGAGGAATTTCGGCCTTGCTCTTTCTTCGTACAATGAAGACAACGGCGAAGAGTTTTTGGTGACGGCTTACATATCATTATCAGCACACGCTGATCGCGCGTAAAGGAAGGGAGAGCAAGCTCCCCTCCCTGGGCAATTGATTGCCTAAATACTTTTTAGGCCGATGTATTAATATCGGTAATGTCCGTAGTGGCCATGTACAAACTGTTGATGAGAAATCATTCTATAGTTCCACGGCTGGCCGTTCCAGCTGTGACTGCTGTAATACCCTCTCCATCCGGGATTTACATGGCGGGAAAACGGCGGCACGCCTGCTCCATAGTATGCCCATCCGCGATTGTAATTAAGATCGATGCTGCATTTCCCCCATCGGCCCTCACCATTTCACGCTGAACAAAAAAAATAACGACTCTCAGGAACTTTTTTCTCACCTCCCTTGTCTCATTGACTAAGAAGTGAAAAGACAAACCAAAGGAGGTTGAGATGAAAGCAGGATATCTCATAGGTTCGGCAGTTCTCTTTTTGTCGCTTTTTTGCGTGGGTCAGATGGCTCCCGCCCGGGAGGAGGCAGAGAAGACTTCATCTGCTTCTTCAGGGGTGGATGACCAGACAGGGGTAGCGGTGACGATTTATAACGTGAACCTCGGCCTTGTGAAGGATCAGAGGAGCCTGAAGCTTCCGAAAGGGATGGGGGAGTTGAGGTTTATGGATGTGGCTTCGCAAATCATTCCGACAAGCGTCCATATCAAATCACTTCTGAACACCGACAGCCTCCAGGTCTTGGAGCAGAACTATGAATATGACCTTTTGAATCCCCAGAAGCTCCTTGACAAATATGTCGGCAAGGAGGTGAAACTCTACAGCAAAAATCCCTACACCGAAAGGGAGGAGATCGTAACCGCCACACTCCTTTCGAACAACGGGGGACCCATTTTCAAGGTCGGAGACGAAATCACCTTCGGCCACCCGGGGAGGATCATATTCCCGGGGGTCCCGGAAAACCTTATCTCGAAGCCGACACTAGTCTGGCTTCTCGAAAATAGTCTTCAGTCTCTACAGAAAGTGGAGGCTTCATACCTTACGAACGGGATCAACTGGAGGTCCGATTATGTCGTGACCTTGAACGAGCACGACGACAGGGCGGATCTCTCCGGCTGGGTCACGATTGATAATAGAAGCGGCGCAACGTACAAGGACGCGAAGATAAAACTTGTCGCAGGTGACGTGAACAGGGCAAAGGATGAGCTGGCGTATCAGAAGGGGATGGTTCGCGCTGCAGAGGCAGCGGCAAAACCTGCTGCACCGCAGTTTCGGGAGGAGGAGTTCTTCGAGTACCATATCTATACCCTCCAGAGACCCGCCACAATAAAAGAGAACCAGACGAAGCAGATCAGCCTCGTGAACGCCGGTGACGTCAAGGTAAAGAAAGAGCTCGTCTACTACGGCGCCCAGTACTACTACCGGTCGAGCTACGGAGAGAAGATCTCCAACCAAAAGATCGGCATCTTTGTCGAGATGGCAAACAGGAAGGAAGACAACCTCGGCATCCCCCTACCCAAGGGCACGGTGAGGGTCTATAAGCGGGACAGCGAAGGGGGTCTCCAGTTCGTTGGCGAGGACTCCATCGATCATACCGCCAAGGACGAGAAGGTGCGGGTAAAGCTCGGTGATGCCTTTGATGTCGTCGGAAGCAGGAAACAGACCGACTGGAAGAAGGTCGCATATGACACGTATGAGGCGGCCTTCGAGGTCTCTCTCAGAAATCACAAGAAGGAAGATGTGATAGTGAGGGTCATCGAGCCCATCCCGGGAGAATGGATCATGCTCAGCTCATCTCATGACTATAAGAAGACGGAAGCGTTTACCGCTGAGTTCGATATCGCGGTGTCGAAGGACAAGGAGACGAAGCTCGTCTACAGGGTGCGGATGAGGTTTTAGGCGGAGACCGGATATCGAATGGGGTGATTCTTTTCGTAAGAAAGGGAGAGACGGATCGCTGCCGTCTCTCCCCCGTTTGCCAGAGGGTCTTTCGATGCATTAGAATATTTGATGCCAACGTCTGCTTACCTGTCGGACCTCACGAAATGCGTGAGGTGCGGGAGCTGCAAGGCTTTCTGCCCGACGTACGAAGAGGGCATGAGAGAGACGATGACCGCGCGCGGTCGCCTCAGACTCCTGAGAGGGTTGCTCACGGAAGAGATCAGGCCTTCTCCGGCTCTCAATGAGCGCCTCTTCAGCTGTATGCTCTGCGGTCTCTGCGAAACCCTCTGTCCGCTGCAGATCGATATCATCGGGGCCTTCTATCACGGCAGGAAGGTGCTGCGTGATCAGGACCCCGGGAGAAAGTATCTCCGGTTGCTCACCCGCCTCTCCCTTCACAGGCCGGCGCTCAGTTATCGGATTGCGAGGATGCTGCAGCATCTCGTCAATCCATCCGTCCTCGAAAGGGCCGGAATCCCTTTTTCCGTTACGCTGCCGCCCCATCCCCTGAGGGATGATCAGCAGGTATATAAACCAGAAAAGAAGATCGGACGTGTCGCCTTCTTCGCGGGCTGCAGCACGAATTATCTCTTCCCCCATCTCGGCGCCTCCCTGATAAACGTCCTCCTGCGCCTCGGCTACGAGGTCGTCCTCCCGAAAGGGGAGGCGTGCTGCGGTGTTCCGTTGAGGAGTCTCGGCCTCGAAGAAGAGGCGGTCGAAATGGCGAAGAAGAATTATGCCCTCTTCAGCAGACTCAACACGGAAGCGGTCCTGAGCCTCTGTCCGACCTGTGTCTCCGCCCTCAAGGTCGATTACCCGAAACTCATCGGCGTCAGTCTCGACAAGGTGATGGATGTAACGACTTTCCTTGCCGACAGGCTCGATCTCATACAGCCGAGACAGGGAGCCTCCTTCACCTCGGTGACCTATCACGACCCCTGCCACCTCGCCTATTCCCTCGGCGTGAGAAGAGAACCGAGAGAGCTGATACGCCGCTCGGGCGTCGAATTTATCGAGGCCGGGGGAGAGGGCTGCTGCGGTTTCGGCGGCCTCTTCAGCGTCCAATACCCGAAGATTTCAGGGGACCTCCTGAAAAAGAGGTCCGATGCCTACAGGGAGACAGGGGCCGATGCGGTCATAACAGCCTGCCCCGGATGCATGCTGCAGCTCGGCAAGGGCATGGAGGACAAGCGGGTATTTCATATTATCGAGCTCCTGGAGGAGGCTCTCTGTTAAACGAGTTCAGGCTGTTCGGGAGACTGTTGTATGAGGCCGGCTTCGTCAGCTACCGCGCGGGGAACATGAGCGTGAGGACCAAGGAGGGACTTCTCATCACAAAGAGCGGGGCTCCCCTCGGTTTTCTCGATGAATCTCTCCTCGTCGCCGGTCCCCTCGACGCTCCGTTGCCCGGCGCATCGGTGGAATTGCCGGTCCATCAGCATATCTACCGGTATACGGACGCGGCAGCTATAATCCATGCCCATCCTCCCTTTGCGGTGGTCCTTTCGCTTCTCTCCGAGGCGATTCTGCCTGCGGATACTGAAGGCGCATTACCTCTGGGAGATGTACCTGTTATAATAAAAAGTGAAGTGTCTGATTACCTGGAAATCGCGGGATTGTTGAGGGAAAGGGTTGCTGTCCTTATGCGGGGTCACGGCAGCTTTACACGGGGAGGATCGCTTGAAGAGGCATTCTCGAGGACAAGTACCCTCGAGGCATCGTGCCGGATCCTCTATCGGTTGTCGGCCGTGGAGAAATAATAACCGGAGGAAACATGCCGATTTTTGAATACAGATGCAACGGTTGCGGGGAAGATTTTGAGAAGCTCGTCTTCGGCAACCAGGCCGTGCGGTGTCCGAAATGCGATTCCGGAGACATCAAGAAGAAGTTTTCCACCTTCGGAATGAGCGGAGTCGAACATGCGGGGTCGTCGTCGGGCTGCAGTTCCTGCAGCAGTGGCTCCTGCAGCTCCTGCCATTAGCGGTTCGCGTCGCTATCTCTCGGGATAGATAAAGGGACTGCCCCGCACTATCTTACTGAGCTTCAACGGTTTGCCTTCGAAGAGAAAGACCGCCATGCCGCGTTCGCGTGAAGTTTCCCCTCCGACAGTCCAGGTGCCGTTCCATGCCACGTTTAGGTAGACCTTCGTTTTTTCTATTTCGACCCATTTCGGTATGAAGTTCAGCTCGACAGAATCGAAATGCCTGACAGAGTTCAGAAAGGCCTTATAGGCGTCCTGCGTCGAAATCCATTGAACGGACGAGTAGTTCTTTTCCGCATACGCAGAGCGCAACACCTCAGCCATGGAGATCACCTCCTGGGAGGTCTTCGCGTCGGGGGATTCCTCCTTGACCTCCTTCTTCCCTCCACATGAGGAGAGAAGGAAAAAGACCAAGGAGCAGACAGCTAAGATCTTCAAGCCCTGACCATTTCTCTCTCTTCTCAATGCCTTCATCTCCGTTATTCCTCCATCCGCACTTTTCTAATGATAAAGGGTTATCAGCTTTTTTTGCAATCCTCGAGACGGTCCCTACCCGCTCATAGGTTTCATTACTTCGCCCATCCTCCCGATACCCTCCTCAATATTTTCGGGATCGGCATTCGAGAAGTTGAGCCGTATGGTGTTCTCTCCCGAACCGTCGGGGAAAAACTCCCGGCCCGGAACAAAGGCGACATTCCGTTCGAGACACCGTGGAAGTAATTCCGCGGCATCCGATCCGTCCGGGAGCTTCACCCACAAAAACATTCCCCCCTCAGGGCGATTCCATGTCACGGTTTCGGGAAAATGCCTTTCCATCGCGGAGAGCATGCAGTCCCGCCGATATGCATACGTCTTTCTGAGAAGCCCGATATGTTCACGATAGTCGCCGCTCTCGAGATACTCTGAAACGAGATACTGTCCGAGGGTGTTCGTCTGGAGATCCGTGCCCTGCTTCAGTACCGCGAGCTTTCCGATAACCTCTTCCTCTGCCGCCACATAGGCGACACGCAGGCCGGGCGCTATCGTCTTTGAAAAGGAACTGAGGTAGATAAAATTCCCCGCTCCGCCCAGTTCAAACAATGAGGGCAACTTCTCGCCGGAAAATCTGAGCGCCCCGTAGGGGTCATCCTCGACCACGACGAGGTCTCGCTCTTTCACGATCTCGACCAACTGCCGCCGCCTTTCCAGGGAAAGCGATATCCCCGTCGGGTTCTGAAAATTGGGCATAAGATAGATGAATGCCGGCCTCTCGTCCTGCAACGCCTTGATCAGGCTATCGGTCCTTATCCCGTTCTCATCCGAGGGAACCGGTCTCACCTCCGCCTGAAAAAGCCGGAAGGACTGGAGGGCTCCCAGATAGCTAGGGTTTTCCGTAAAGACCACGTCACCTTCGTCAAGATAGAGCTTTGCCACGAGGTCAAGCCCCTGCTGCGAACCCTGCGTGATAATGATATTCCCGACTCCTATGCGTCCGGTATTGGGGTCGAGCATTCTCGAAATCTTTTCCCTCAGCCGCCCGAGCCCCTCGGTCAGGGAATACTGGAGGACTGAAGGGCCGTATTTTGAAAAAAGCCTCTGAACAGCGGTGGCAACTTCTTTCAGCGGGAAAAGTTCGGGGGCCGGCAGCCCGCCGGCAAAAGATATGATCCCCGGGCGTTCGGTGATTTTCAGTATTTCACGGATGGCCGAGCTTTTGAGTCCGGAGATTCTTTTCGCGTAGGTCATGCCCCTGCCCTTATAGGTCTCATCCCTGCCCTAATTTCCGACTAAGATCCGTTCTCCCCACACAGCGTCGCCACGGGATCTCTCTTTTTCCACATGAAGCAAGTATAGGGAAACCGTGATTTTCATGTCAACAGACAACGGGCTCAGGTGTCCTGGGTGCGCGGACGCTTTTACGGTGAATGATGAAATTGAGATTCGACGCTACATAATTGTAAGAACCTACAAAAGTGTAACATTCTCCCCATTTCACTATCCTTAAGAATCAGGCAGATACAGGTTGGCACGGATCTGGCAATACTTGTCTGCGAAGAATATGGGTTCTCTAAGAGAAAAGATCAGGGATATCGAGAGGGAAGAGATACTGCATGCCCTCAGAGAATGCCGGTGGGTAATGGCAAAGGCCGCAAGGATGCTCGGCATCACGGAAAGGATGATCGGATACAAGATCAGGAAGTACGGAATCGAAAGAGAGATGGCACAGACGGAAGTTGGCGACGGTTTTGAGAAAAGAGAATAGCAGATAAGAAATCCTATGGAGACGGGCTTTATCCCGCGGCAGAAAAGAAATAATAAGGGGGTTAGAAGATGAGAAGATTAAGGAGCAGTTTGGTTTTGGCGGTCTTAGCGGTTTTATTGTCGGGAGGCCATGCGTTCGGTTATGATCAACAGCCCGCCGAACAGCAGCCTCCGGCACAGCAGCCACCTGCCGAGCAGAAGGCTGAGGCGCCGAAGGTAACCGGCAACGTGACATCCGCGTTCCTCAGTCAGTATGTATTCAGGGGATATGAGTTGAGTTCCGGCAGTTTGGTCATTCAGCCTGCCACAACCATCTCTTATTATGGGTTTAGCCTGAACCTCTGGGGCAACCTTGACACGAATCAGAACCCGACCCAGAGCTTTCACCCGTCCAACCCCGGGACGGCCAGCTGGAACGAGACTGACCTGACCTTAAGCTATACGTATAACATCGACAAGTTGAGCCTTACCGGCGGTTACATCTGGTACGGGACCCAGTACGCGAAGCAGACGCAGGAACTCTTTCTCGCCCTCGGATATGACATCATCACGAAACCGGTCTTGACGATCTACCAGGACATCGCGAGTTATCCGGGCACATACTTCCAGCTTGCATTTTCCCACTCCTTCCCGGTCTATAAGGAGGTGACTCTCGATCTCGGCGCGAGTTTTTCCTACGAGTGGGGGCAGGGAGACTCATGGAAGACCTATCAGGCTTCAACGGGTGCCTATACCGGGCCCAAGTACTCTGCATTCCATGCCGGCATGGTCCAGGGAGGGGTGACTATCCCGATAGCGAAGAACTTCAGCATCCAGCCTATCGTGCAGTGGTGGTTCCCGCTGTCCGATAAGGCGAGTGAGAAGATAAACGGTATTCCCTATAATCCGAATGGGAATCTGGACAACACCGTTGTCTACGGCCTGAACATGACTTTCAACTTCTAAGCAAGAATTCCATCTTGGAGGAAAAGACGATGAAACGATTTTTGAGTTTGGTGACATTGACGGTTATTTTGATGAGTCTGCTCTGTTCTGCAGGCGTTGTGTTTGCAGAGGAACAGGCAGCCCCCGCTGCCGAGCAGGCACAAACAGCGCAGCCGGCGCCTGCCACCGCGACTGCTCCCCTGAAGATAGACACGGGTGATACGGCATGGATGATAGTCGCGACCGCCCTCGTCATGCTCATGACGGTTCCGGGCCTCGCGCTCTTTTACGGAGGACTCGCAAAACGGAAGGACACCCTCAATACCATGGCGATGTCCTTTGTGACGTTCTGCATCGTCAGTTTCCTCTGGGTCGTCTACGGATACACCCTCTCCTTTAACACGGATATAGGAGGGATCATCGGGAGCCCCGGCAAGTTCCTCCTCTCGGGAGTCGGTGTGAACAGCATCTCCGATCTCGCGAAGACGATCCCTGAGTTCATCTATGTCGTCTATCAGCTCACCTTCGCGGCGATAACCGTCGCCCTTGCGAGCGGTGCCTATATTGAGAGGATGAAGTTCTCGGCATGGGTGCTTTTCTCGATCCTCTGGATGACCCTCGTGTATGTCCCGGTTGCTCACTGGGTCTGGGGAAACGGTTTCCTCGCGAAACTCGGAGCCCTGGACTTTGCGGGAGGGACAGTGGTCCATATCAATGCCGGTATAGCGGCCTTAGTAGGCGCGCTCGTTCTCGGCAAGAGGCGTGAGAAGTCTCTGATCCCGAACAACCTTACCCTCGTCCTGACCGGCGCGGGTCTTCTCTGGTTCGGATGGTTCGGCTTCAATGCAGGATCTGCCGTTGCGGCAAACGGCCTCGCCGGAGCCGCCTTCATCAACACGAATACCGCAACCGCGGTTGCGGCCCTGTCATGGATGTTCACGGAGTGGCTCCACTCGAAGAAACCGACTCTCCTCGGACTCGCGTCCGGAGCTGTCGGCGGTCTCGTAGCCATCACGCCGGCAGCCGGATTTGTAAACATAACCGGCGCCATCGTCATCGGCATCGCGGCGGGTGTCATTCCGTTCTTCGCCGTCGCCATGATGAAACCGAAGTTCGGCTATGATGACACCCTCGATGCCTTCGGTATTCACGGGATAGGCGGTACGATTGGGGCCATCCTCACCGGTATATTTGCCGATCCGGCTATCAATGATGCGGGAAAGGGTCTCCTCTACGGAAACCCCGGACAGCTTCTGACCCAGCTGATAGCGGTCGGCGTCACCCTCGTCTACAGCGGGATCATGACCTTTATCATATTCATGGTCATCAAGGCGCTCGTCGGGGTAAGGGTCGATGCCGAAGAGGAGATCGTTGGACTTGACGAGAGCCAGCACGGTGAAAGGGCATATACCCTCTAATAAGAACGTGCAGTCTCGAGAATGATAATTCTTTCTCGAACCCTGTTCACGGTTGAGAACGCGAAATAAGTAAGGAGGCAAGATGAAGAAGATAGAAGCGATCATAAAACCCTTCAAGCTCGATGAGGTGAAGGACGGCCTGAATGCGATCGGCGTCCAGGGCATGACCGTCACCGAAGTGAAGGGATTCGGGCGGCAGAAGGGGCATGTCGAACTTTACCGGGGAGCCGAATACGACATCGCCTTCATCCCGAAAGTGAAGCTGGAAGTCGTAGTACCGGACGGTCTCGCGCAAAAGGTTGTATCGACGATAGAGGAAAAGGCGAAGACCGGGAAGATCGGAGACGGGAAGATATTTGTCCTTCCCGTCGAAGAGATCATCAGGATAAGAACCGGGGAGCGGGGAGAGACCGCAATTTAGGACATTTTCGCCGAGAGGGGTTGGCTTTGCCGGCCCCTCTTCTCATCCCCATCACGAAGCCTACAAAAATGTAGCTCATACAAAATTGTCGTTGCACGATATATCCTCCTGTCACGAAAAGCAAAAAAAGGATCTCGCGCGATAAGAATCCTACAAAAATGTAGATTTCCCTTCTTCCATCCGTTCCCTCTTTCTTTTAAAATCCGGAGTCTTTTCCCGGGCACATTTTTCGCTATCATTGACCCGCGCATTTGGTTTATCATTAATGCGAAATCAACGCATAGTTCTCGTTTCTTGTGAATCGATAGAAGGAGCCGCCAAATGAAAAAATGGATCGTCCGTATCTTCAGTGCAGCCGTCGTATTCTCACTCCCCCTGAGCGCATATGCGGAGACCGCAAACAGGATAGATGCCGGAGATACCGCCTTTGTCCTTGTCTCGGCCGCCCTCGTCATGCTCATGACACCCGGCCTCGCGATGTTTTACGGCGGGATGGTCAGGAGAAAGAACGTTCTCGGGACGATCATGCAGAGCTTTGTAGCGATAGCGATCGTCAGCATTCAGTGGATTCTCTTTGGTTACAGCCTCTCCTTCGGGCCCGATGTCCACGGCATTATCGGGGGTCTCGATTGGGTCGGGTTGCACGGTGTCGGTGTCGCCCCAAATCCGGATTATGCTCCGACCGTACCCCATGTGGCTTTCATGATCTACCAGGCGATGTTTGCGGTCATAACGCCAGCGCTCATCGCCGGAGCCTTCGCCGAAAGAATGAAGTTTTCCGCCTTTTTCATCTTCACCATCCTATGGTCGACAATCGTGTATGACCCTATCGCACACTGGATATGGGGGACCGGGGGATGGCTCAAGAACATGGGCGTGCTCGATTTCGCCGGGGGTATCGTCGTCCACATCACGTCGGGTATCTCCGCGCTGGCAGCGGCTATTCTTGTCGGGAAGAGAAAGGGCTACCCGCATGAAAAGATTATGCCCCACAACCTGCCGTTGACGGTCATCGGCGCAGGGATTCTGTGGTTCGGCTGGTTCGGCTTTAATGCCGGCAGCGCCCTTTCGTCAGGCGCATTGAGCGCAATGGCTTTTGTTGCGACCCATACCTCGGCCGTCTCAGCGACCCTGATCTGGGTGGTCATCGAATGGATTCACCGGGGGAAGCCGACGATGTTCGGTGCAGCCACCGGCGCTATCGCAGGGCTCGCAACGATTACCCCCGCGTCCGGCTTCGTCGGACCGCTGTCCGCGCTCGTTATCGGTCTCCTTGCCGGGGCCTTCTGTTACCTCTCCCTCACCATGAAGAACCGCTTCGGCTATGACGATTCCCTCGATGCCTTCGGTGTGCACGGGGTCGGCGGGATCATCGGAACCCTCGCCACCGGTTTATTCGCCCAGAAGCTCATCAATCCATCAGGGGCGGACGGACTCTTCTTCGGGAACGCGAAGGTCTTTCTGACTCAGGTCATCGGGATACTTGTCGCGATGGTCTATTCCTTCGTATTGACGGCGCTTATGCTGAAGGTCCTCGATTGGACGGTAGGCCTGAGGGTGAGTACCGAGGAAGAGGTTGAGGGTCTTGACCTGAGCCAGCATGGAGAGAGCGGATACACCCTATAACCGGTTATGCCGCCGTCACCCTTTCGTAGGAACATCATGAAGGTTCTGCGATTGTTCCTTATCCTCGGTCTCGTCTCACTCTCCCTATCGTGTAAAGGCAAGAATCCGGCCGAACAATACGGGGACAGGCTCATGAAGACCTATAAGGATTCAGAGAAGTTCGGCGATAAGACGAGCATCCAAAACCTGCAGGAATCCATAAAGGCCTTTCAGGCCGCAAACGGAAGATATCCGAATGACCTCAAAGAACTCGCTGACTTTGCCGGGATTCCCCTGGACAGCAACAAGTACACGTACGACCCATCGACGGGGATCATAAGCTCAAAAGAATAACCACAGTCGGCGGTGCTCGGAACGTCTCATCCGTCCTCATTCCTTCCTAAGTAATCGGGCTATCTCTCTTGCGAAATCGGAGAGCGTCTCATCACGCGCTCCGAAGACCACATAGGCATCCCATTCTCCGACTCGTTTCAGCAGCTCATCACGGCCCGAGACTGCCTCGACGGATCTCCCTCCGGCCCTTATTCCGACAGCGAGATCATTACTCGATATATCCTTAGCGACCGTACCGCCCGAATAAAAGATCGGGAGGAGTACGAGGTGATCGGTCTCCCGGAGACTCCTGATGAATGTCTCGATGTATTCCGCCTTCATCATCCTCGTCGGCGCAAACCCGTGAGGCTGAAATATATAGCAGACGCGCTCCCTGATATTCTTCATCGCTCCTGCGAGAGATGCTATTTTATGCGGGTTATGGGCGTAATCATCGATGACGATCCTCCTCCCGTCATCGAAATGGACATCGAAACGCCTCTCTATCCCCTGAAATTCCGGCAGAAGGAGGGCGATCTCCTCCGGCGGTAGGCCGATCTCAGAAAGCGCCGCTATGCACGAGAGCGCGTTCGAGGCGTTATATCTTCCCGGAATGGAAAGTCTGTACCGCACACCCCTCACCGAGAAATCCGTGCCAAATGGGCTGAGCGCGATATCTTGCGCTCTGTAGTCCGAAGGATTATCGATGGAAAAGGTGATTACGCCTTGTGCGTGAAGTTCTCCGGCGTGAGCGTCATCCGCATTTATGACGACCATTCCGTCTGTATGCTCCATCAGCACCCGGAACATCTCGGCTGTTCTGTCTATCGGGTTATGGTCGAGGTCGAGATTCAAGATGATCGAATGGTGCGGTCGATAGTCGACGATCGTCCCGTCCGACTCGCAGGCCTCGATGACGAGATAGTCCGACTTCCCGGCCTTGGAATTACCGGGGTTTGTCTCCGTCCTGAACTGCCGGACCCTCCCTCCTCCTATGAAATTGGGAGACATCCCTAGCCGCTCCATGAGGAATGCGAGCATGCCCGATGCGGTTGATTTTCCGCTCGTGCCGGCAACGGCTATGGTTTCAAATGCTTTCACGATCTCGGCGAGGTATTCAGGTCTTGTCTTCATCGGGATGGCGAGTTCCCTTGCCCTGAGGACCTCGGGTCTGTTCGGTTCGACCGCCGTGCTGAAGACGACAAGGTCAAAGGACCTGTCGATACCTCTGCCATCCTGCGGCACGATCGTAATCCCCTTTGCCCTCAAGAGGCCGCTGAGAGGATGATGAGGATCCTGATCGAATGCCCTGTCAGAGCCGACAATGATCCGGCCCTTGTCGGCCATAAAACAGGCGATCGCCGACATCCCGCTCCCTCCGATGCCGGAAAAGAATAGCTTCCGCTTTTCCTGAGTCATCGCTTCTCTCCTGACTTCCGAACCATTTCGTCTTCTCGCAGTTACTATTGGACCCTGATACGCTCTATCGCCAGCGCGCCGAGGCGGGTAATCGTTTTGAGGACCACCCGTCTTTCGGACGTCATGATCTCTTCGCTTCCCTTAAAATCGAATCCGACAACCCCGATAATCTCTTCTCCCGACATCATCGGCAGGTAGTAGGCCTTTGCCTGCGGCAGGGTACTCGTGCCGTGACCCGCAGGCTGCTTGTTGATCAAGACCCATGATGCCACCCCGAGCACCTGAGGGTTCACTTCAAACTCCGTGGTCTTCGCTCTCACCGATAGACGTTCGTGCTCAGGCAGAAAGACGGCCATTTCACACGGGAATATTTCTACTGTATGGCTGACCATGATCGAGAGAACCTGCTCTACGGTGCGGGCCGTTACCAAATCCTTGCTCAGCCCGTAGAGTGCTATATTCTTCATTTCACTCCGTTTCAGCAAGTCCACTTTGCTTCGCAGCTGGGAGGCGAGGTTGCTGATCACTACGACGACCGCGATATACACGACGAAGGAAATAAAATACTGCACATCTACCACCACAAAGCTGAAAGCGGGAGAGACGAAGAGGTAGTCAAAGATGAGGATACTCGTTATTGCCGCTGCGATGGAAGGTCCCCTTCCCAGGTAAAGCGCGCTCAGGATGACCGGCAGCAGGAGCAGAAAGAGGAGGTTGACCTGATCGAGACGACTCCGTAAAAGAAAGGCGAGGATCGACATAAACCCCACGGCAAGAACGCCGAGGACATAATTCATCGGCTTCAGGAACGTCACCCGTTTCCTCGGCATCACTTTCGGATCGACCCTCGCGTCCAACAGGTAAATGTCGATGTTGGGAGTCCTCGCGAGAAGCTTCTTAGGAATCGACTGGACAAGTCCGAAGCGGCGGGGTTTCCCTATGACGATCTTCGTCACGTTATGAGTCCGTGCATATTCGGCCATCACTTCCGTCGCGTCGTCTCCCTTGATCCAGACGAGGCGTGCCCCCAACTGCTTCGCCAGGTCCATCGCCTTATTCAGCCACTCCATCTCTTTCTCCGAAAGTGTCCCATGCCTTTCCGTCTCAACGTAGAAGGCGATCCATTCGGCATCGATGTCATTCGCGAGCCTGAATGCCGAGCGGACCAACTTCTCAGCGTAAGGGCTTGCGAATACCCCAACGAGAACGCGCTCCATCGCAGACCAGGGGCCGGCTATGGCATGGGCCTGCATGTAACTGCGCATCTTCTCATCTACGCTGCCCGCGACCGCGCGAAGAGCCAACTGCCGGAGTGCCAGCAGGTTCCCCGGACGGAAGAATTTCTGTACCGCGCTGTTCGCCATGTCCTTCACGTAGACCTTTCCTTCGTGGAGCCTCTTAATCAACTCCTCGGGCGGCAGATCGGCGAGCTTGATTTCGTCTGCCCCTTCAATCACCGTATCGGGCACTGTTTCGCGAACACGGACATTCGTTATCTGGTAGACGATGTCGTTAAGACTCTCGACGTGCTGTACGTTCATCGTCGTGTACACGTCTACGCCGGCATTCAGTATCTCTTCGATGTCCTGATATCTCTTGGCATTGCGGAGACCCGGGGCATCCGTATGGGCGAGCTCATCCACAAGCACCAGTTTGGGCCTGCGTGAGAACACCTTCCCTAAATCGACTTCCCTAAGTTCCACGCCCATGTATGTGACGACAAGAGGAGGGAGGATTTCGAGACCTTCCAGCAATGCATCGGTCTCAGGCCTTCCGTGGGTCTCGATATACCCCACGACAACGTCTATCCCTTCCTTTTTTCGCTGGCGCGCGTCAAGGAGCATCGCATAGGTCTTTCCGACACCGGGAGCGGATCCGAAGTATATGGTGAGCTTGCCCCGCTTTTCTTTGGTCTCTTCCTTTTGAGCAAGGTCAAGGAGCGCCTCCGGAGAGGGTCTCCTGTATTCTTCGTCTTCAGCCATATTTGTATATCCCTTCTCTGTCATTCCGCTCACCGCGCGAAACCGGATCAATCTTCTCTTGCCCTGGTTCCTGCCTTCGAGGGACCGGTATTCGGGTATTAACCCGTAGATACTGCATCGAGAGCCAAATTCAGTTTCAAAACATTCACCCTCGGTGATCCGAGGAGACCTAACTGGCGGCCATCCAGATGCCTTTGCACCAGGTCTTTTACCACATCCTCGGAAAGATGTCGCGTCTTTGCGATGCGCGGTATCTGTATCATAGCTGCTTCCGGGGTGATGTGCGGGTCAAGTCCGCTGCCCGAGGCTGTCACGAGGTCAGCAGGAAGGGGCCCCTGAACGGCCGATTCCCGGAAAGTCTTCACCCTTTCTCCGACTTGACTGATGAGTTCCTTATTCGTCGGGCCGAGATTTGACCCTCCCGATGCCAGGGCATTGTAAGGGAAATCGGTCGTCGCCGAAGGCCGCGGCCAGAAGTATTTCGGGTCTGAAAACGGCTGCCCGATCAGGGAAGAACCGATTGCTCTGCCGTCGGATCCATACAAGATGCTCCCGTTCGCCTGCCAGGGGAAGATGAGCTGAGCGAGGACCGTCACCGCGGCAGGATAGAGCACACCGGTCAGCAGCGACAAGACCACGAAGAGCAGTACGCCGTTCTTTATCTCTTTCATGAGGCCTCTCCTTTCAAATCAAGGCATTTATCAATGCGTCAATCAGTTTAATTCCAGCAAAGGGGGCGAGGAGCCCTCCCACCCCGTATATCAAAAGGTTATAGATGAGCAGCTTTTCAGCGTGCATCGGCCGGTACGGTGTCCCCTTCAACGCGAGCGGAATCAGGAGCGGAATGATGATCGCATTGAAGATAACGGCCGAAAGGATTGCGCTGAACGGATTGGCGAGGTGCATCACGTTCAAGATCCCGAGCTGCGGGTAGACTGCGGCAAAGGCGGCGGGGATGATCGCAAAATACTTTGCCACATCATTTGAGATACTGAAGGTCGTGAGCGTCCCCCTCGTCATGAGGATCTGCTTGCCGATCTCGACGATGTCGAGCAATTTCGTCGGGTTGCTGTCAAGGTCGATGATGTTTGCCGCCTCCCTCGCAGGCTGTGTCCCGGTATTCATCGCCACCGCGACATCGGCCTGCGCAAGAGCGGGGGCATCGTTGGTGCCGTCGCCGGTCATCGCTACCATGTACCCCTGCTGCTGGTTCTCCCGGATGAGCCTCAGTTTGTCCTCGGGCTTCGCCTCGGCCAGGAAGTCGTCCACCTCTGCTTCAGTAGCGATGGCCGCTGCCGTGAGAGGATTGTCGCCGGTGATCATCACGGTCTTAATCCCCATGTTTCTCAGCTGGAGGAATCGTTCGCGGATGCCCCCCTTCAATATGTCCTTGAGATTAATGACACCGAGGATATCCTTATCACAGCACGCCACAAGCGGCGTCCCTCCCGACTTCGCGATTTCCGTGACAATCCCGTGGAGGTCTTGGGGTACGATTCCGCCGCCGCCCTCGACATGGCGCATGATCGCATCGGCGGCGCCTTTCCGATAAGCCCGCCCCGCCACATTTGCCCCGCTAATCCTCGTCTCGGCACTGAAGGGTATCGTTTCGGCATTCGGCGGCAATTCCCGCATGCGGAGATCATACTTCTGCTTCGCAAGAACCACAATGCTCCGACCCTCGGGGGTTTCGTCCGTCATCGAAGCCATGAGTGCCGCATCAGCGACTTCCCTGTCGGAATACCCTGATACGGGTATGAAGGCGACCGCCTGGCGATCTCCGAGGGTAATCGTGCCGGTCTTATCTAAGAGCAGCACATTGACGTCCCCTGCGGCCTCTATCGCCCTGCCGGAGAGGGCTATGACATTCCTCTGGAACAGACGGTCCATTCCCGCGATGCCGATGGCGGGAAGGAGCGCCGCGATCGTCGTCGGTATCAGACAGACGAATAAGGAGACGAGAACCACCAGCGTAACCGGCTGGCCCTGCCCCATCGCCTTGACGCTATAAACCGAAAGCGGACTAAGATTCACCACGACGAGGAAGAAGACGACGGTCAGCGCAACGAGAAGAACCTCCAATGCTATCTCGTTCGGCGTCTTCCGTCGCTTCGCGCCCTCAACCATCGCGATCATGCGGTCGAGGAAGGTCTCGCCGGGATTCGCCGTTATTCGGACGACAATGCTGTTCGCTATCACCTGAGTGCCGCCCGTCACAGCGCTGCGGTCTCCCCCGGATTCCCTGACCACGGGTGCAGACTCCCCGGTGACAGCCGCCTCGTTGACGAGCGCGGCGCCGGCGATAACTTCGCCATCACCGGCGACCAGATCCTTCGCTTCGACGAGTATCACGTCTCCCTTGCGCAGTTGCGTCGAGGGGACAAGTTCGTACTGCCCGCCCGGTTCGGGCTTCTTCAATTTTTTCGCCATAATTTCGGTTCGTGTTTTCTTCATAGACTCTGCGCGGGCCTTGCCGCGTCCTTCCGCGAGGGACTCCGCAAAGGTGGCGAAGAGAACCGTCAGCCAGAGCCACGCTGAAACAGCCCCGGTGAACCAGGCAGGCTCCCCTCTTCCGCTCGCCAGATTGTAGATGAAATTGACCGTTGTGATCACGCTGCCGATTTCGACCGACAGCATGACCGGGTTCCTCCAGAGGGCCCTCGGGTCGAGCTTCCTGAACGAATCTATAAACGCTGCCTTTAACAGTTTCGGATCGAATATTCCCTTGCTCTTCTCTCCATGTTTCGCCATGACTATACGCCTCCCTGCATGATCATATGTTCCACAATCGGCCCAAGGGCGAGGACCGGGAAGAAGGTCAAAGCCCCGACAATCAGGATGACCGATACGAGCCAGAATATGAAGGGAAGCTGATCCGTCGGGAGCGTGCCGACGCTGGCAGGGACATGCTTCTTCTTCACGAGGGAACCGGCCATGGCCAGAATTGCGATAGCCGGACCGAATCGTCCCGCAAGCATTGCGAGAGAACCCATCAGGTTATAGAAGACGGTATTCGCGTTCAGGCCGGCAAATGCGCTGCCGTTGTTGTTGGCCATTGAAGCAAAGGCGTAGAGGACCTCGCTCAGGCCGTGCGGACCGGGGTTTGCCATGGAACTCACCGCTGAGGGCGTGATCAGTGCTATCGCGACAAACGGGAGGATGACGACCCCCGCAGTAAGGACGGTGATCACGGACATCCACATCTCCCTGACCTCGATCTTTTTCCCGAGATATTCTGGGATCCTGCCGATCATGAGGCCTGCAGTGAAGACCGAGATGATGACGAATGCGAGCATGGTATAAAGGCCCGATCCGACTCCTCCAAAGACAACCTCGCCCGAGAGGATGAGCATGAGAGGGATCATCCCGCCGAGGGGTGTCAATGAGTCATGCATCGCAACTACCGCCCCGCACGACGTGCCGGTAGTTGCGCTCGTGAAGAGGGAGGTGCCACCGAGGCCGAATCGTATCTCCTTGCCCTCCATGTTGGCACCCGGCGCACCCAGCCTTTGAAGCAGAGGATTGCCGCTGTATTCAGCCCAATAAAGCGCACCGACCGCCACAATGAGGATGACCATCATCGCCGTGTAAATGGCCCACCCCTGCCGCGTCTTGCCGACCATGCGACCGAAGGTATTCGTGAGGGCAGCAGGGATAGAGAGGATGAGGAGGATTTCGAGAAAGTTGGAGAGCGGCGTCGGATTCTCATAGGGGTGAGCTGAGTTTGCGTTGAAGAAACCGCCCCCGTTTGTCCCCAGTTCCTTTATCGCCTCCTGAGACGCGACCGGTCCCATAGGCAGTGTCTGCTCCTTCAGTGCCAGCTTCTCGGTCACAGCCCGTCCTTTTTCGTCTTTCACGGGGTTGCCCTGGTCATCGAGCTTCGGCTTCTCGTAGCGAGTCGGTTCCACCAGTTGGACTGTCTTGTAAGGGCTGAAGTTCTGGATGACGCCCTGAGAAACGAGCACGAGAGCGGCGATAAGAGATATCGGCAGGAGGACATAGACAACGCTCCTCGTCATATCCACCCAGAAATTGCCTATCGTTTCTGCGGTCCTCCGGGCGAGCCCGCGAATGAAGGCTATGACGATAGCCATTCCCGTAGCAGCCGAAAGAAAGTTATGCACTGCGAGGACGATCACCTGCGTGAGATAGCTCACAGCGGTTTCACCGCTGTACGCCTGCCAGTTGGTGTTCGTGACGAAACTCACGGCTGTATTGATCGCCAGATGCCAGGAAAAACCCGGAAACTTACCGGGGTTGAGCGGCAAATACCCTTGCAGCATCAGTACCGCAAGCATCACCACCAGCCCCACGAAGTTGAAGATGAGCATAGAAAGAGCATAGCGCTTCCAGTTCATCTCATCGTCAGGTCTGATGCGTGCCACCCTGTAAAGGAGTCTTTCCAAAGGGCCGAACGCCGACGTAAGAAAAGTCCTTTCGCCTTCGTATGCCTTCTTCATATACCCGCCGAGAGGCCTTACAAGGAGCGTGAGCAGAACCAACAACGCAAAGATCTGGGCAATATCAAATGTCATGCCTGTGTATTGCATAGTCGCCTCCTAAAACGTACCTGGTCACCCATGGCGTCCGTCTGACCGGGCTTCACCTCATCGGGCATCGGTGAGGTGGTAAAGACGGTGGCCACAAGCCCGGATAATACGATCGGGAATATTGAAATTGATGCCTTTTCCATTTTCTCTCTTTTTCCCCCCTTCTCAATCTGCACAGTACTCCTTAAATGCCCTTACAGAATAATAACGCACAATTCGACGCTTTTAAACGGGAATTTCTACAGCACCATAAATCCTTCTTTTTGAGAGGGGCAGGAGAGGGAGAAAATAAAAAAACCGCCGGCAATCGGCGGTTCCTATTTTCTGCCTGTTGCCCTTCCAAATGCCTGCGAGGTTAGCTGTCGGGCTCGGGCCTGGAAGTGCCCTATCCCTGAAGGAATACGCCCCAAATGTTCGGGTCCCCCGCGTCCGTTCTCTGAACGGACTTCGGCTGCTATTTGAACTTACTTTAGAACGGAAAGAAGAATTTGTCAATATGAAATGGTACTGTTAGGTTCTTGATTCGTTCATGCCCTGAATTCCCAATGAGAGCGGATGAGTCGTCGCTCTCGAGTACTACTTGTTAATGTTGCAAACGATAGCTAAAATAGACGGACCCGGAAGGTCATGGACATGCGGGAGAAAGAGAACCAGATAAAAGGCATCGTCAAGTCACTCGGTCTCGTATTCGGAGACATCGGAACCAGTCCTATCTACACGCTGACGGTGGTCTTCCTTCTCCTGAAACCGACTCATGACAACATCATCGGCGTCCTATCCCTCGTCATCTGGACTCTCGTTGCCCTGGTAACGGTGCAGTACGCCTGGATAGCCATGAATCTCAGCAGACGGGGAGAAGGAGGAACGATCGTGCTGAGGGAGATTCTTGCTTCCGGACTCAAGTCCCGAAGGAGCATCATCCTTGTGTCGATACTCTCCTTCATAGGGATCTCGCTCCTCATAGGAGACGGGGTCATCACGCCTGCCATCAGCATATTGAGCGCCGTTGAAGGGGCGGTGCTCATCCCGGGATTGGAAAACCTGTCGAAGACAGTCATCGTGCTCATTTCGATGGTCATCGCAGTCATCCTCTTTGCGTTCCAGAGCAAGGGGACGGAAAAGGTCGCGGGGGCGTTCGGGCCGATCATGATTGTATGGTTTGCCGCTCTTCTCATTTCAGGGGTGGATTCCATACTCGAGGCGCCGGCGGTCATCGATGCGCTCAATCCCTATCACGGCATACAGTTTCTCCTGAGAAACAAGGTCGCTGGTTTTATCGCCCTGGGAGAGATCATCCTCTGCGCGACGGGCGGCGAGGCGCTCTATGCCGACATGGGCCATCTCGGGGCGAGACCGATCCGGCAGGCATGGTCGGGGGTCTTTGTCGCCCTTGTGTTCAATTATCTGGGACAGGGCGCCTATCTCCTGAGACATCCCGAAGCGAAGAACATCCTCTTCGAGATGATCTTCTCTCATGCAAGGACTTTCTATGTGCCCTTTCTTCTCCTGAGCATCACCGCGACGATCATTGCGTCTCAGGCGATGATCAGCGGGATGTTTTCGATCGTCTTTCAGGGCATCAACACAAGGATCATGCCGATGTTCAGGGTCGATTATACCTCTTGGGAGAGGAGGTCGCAGATATATATCGGGAGTGTCAACTGGTTCCTGCTCTTTGCCGTGCTCTTCATCATGCTCCAATTTCAGGAATCGAGCCGCCTCGCCGCCGCATACGGTCTGGCGGTCACGGGAACCATGACCCTCACCGGCATCATGATGATTTGGATCTTTTCGGCCAGGAAACAGCATTTCTTTGCCTTCGTCTCATTGCTCGTGACATTCATCGATATCACCTACCTCAGCGCAAACTTTACCAAACTACCCCACGGCGGATACTGGTCGCTCGTCATCGCATTCTTTCCTCTGGCGACGATTCTCCTCTATACGCAGGGGCAGAGGAAACTTTACCGGATGATGGATTTCATGCCCCTCGAAGATTTTCTCCTGAAGTTCAACAGGGTCTACGGGACCTCCGAAAGAATCAAGGGCACCGCCCTCTTCCTCCTGAAAGACGTCCGGGAAATCCCCTTCTATATCACGCAGACGATGTTCTACCACGGCATACTCTATGAAGACAATATCTTTGTCTCCCTTATAAAGAGGGACGACCCTTACGGCGTCGCAGGGTTCTTCAGGGAGGACCTCGCAAACGGCCTCCGCGTCTTTGAGATGCAGATGGGATATATGGAAGGCATTGACGTGGACGAGATACTACGCGAAGCGGCCATAGATGAACGGGTCGTCTTCTACGGCATAGAGGACATCTCGACGAGAAATATTATCTGGAAGCTCTTCGCCGTCATCAAGCGGCTGACGCCGACATTCATCCAGTTTTACATGTTCCCGCCAAAAAAACTCCACGGAGTTATCACAAAGGTCGGGCTGTAACGAGAAGCATTCATTCGGGCTTCTATCCCCTCTCGGATTCCGGCCGCGCCTTGATGAAACCCGTGGGGTCTCTTGTTTGCCCTGTCCGCTCCCGTGCACCGAAGCAAACTCAATGACTCGTGGGGCTGCGGCTGGAACAGAATGATGCATCTGTCATCCCGAAGGGAACTGTCCGATGGGCCTGAAAAAGTAGCCTGCAATGGTAAAATAGAGTATCCATGTACGGTTATATGGGGAAGAGCATCAGGGTCGACCTCACGAAGAGTGAGATCGAAATCTTCAGGACCCCCGAGGAATTATGCGACAGATACCTCGGCGGCAGGGGCATCGGCGTTGCCATGGTCGCGCCGAAGATAACTGAGAATTACGATTCTCCCGAGATGCCGCTTATCTTCGCCACCGGTCCTCTCGTCGGAACAGCCGCGCCGACTTCGGGGAGGATGTCTGTCATCTCACGGTCGCCCTTAACCGGGACGGTATTCGACTGCTCCGTCGGAGGGAGATTCGGCACGGAACTGAAGAAGACTGGGTTCGATCTCATCGAAATAACCGGCGCATCCAGGAAATGGGTCCTCATCGTCATCGAGAATGACCGTGTATCGATAGAAGATGCCGATAGTTTGGTCGGAATGAATACCTCCGAGGTAGGGGAACGTATCGGGGGGAAAGGCTCGTATGCGACCATCGGGAGATCGGGAGAGGGATGGGTACGGTTCTCTTCGATCGTCTTTGACGGCCATTACCTCGCAGGAAGAGGCGGACTCGGCGCGGTCATGGGCGCGAAGAAGCTGAAGGCCATAAGAGTTCAGGGAGACGGAACAGTCCCCGTCGCGGATAGAGAAGGACTGAAGAAGGCCCGCGAGGAGATCATGAGACTCTTGCGGGCGTCCCCTGCAGTCTTCGGAGAGCTCGGGCTCTCTGAGTTCGGGACGGCGGCCCTCGTAGATCTTATCCATGCGAGGAGGATGGAGCCGACGGAGAACTTCAGGAGCACATTCTTCCCCCTCGCATCGGCATATTCCGGGTATGCCATGAAGACGCGGTACAACGCAGGGAAAACCGGATGTGCCGGCTGTCCCATCCTCTGCAAGAAGATCGGCTCCGCGGGAGAGATCATCCCGGAATTCGAGAGCGTATCCCATTTTGGCGCGTTGAACGGCTGTAGTGATGTGGAGAGCATTGTTGAGGCGAACAGGATCTGCAACGAGTACGGCCTCGACACGATCAGCGCCGCCTCGACAATAGCGTGTTTTTCAGAGATAGAAGGGAAGAGGCTCTCCCCCCGTGATATGGTGAAGCTGCTCATCGAGATTGCGGAAAGAAAAACGAAAAACGGTGAAGCCCTCGGAGAAGGCTCATGGAGATACGCCTCATCCATGGGTCGTCCGGAAACAAGCATGTCCGTGAAAGGGCTTGAGCTCCCTGCCTACGACCCGAGGGGAGCTTACGGAATGGCTCTCGCATACGCAACGTCCAACAGGGGGGGGTGCCACCTCAGGGCCTATCCCATCAGCCACGAAATCCTCAGGAAACCGGTCGCCACGGACAGGTTTTCCTTTGAAGGGAAGGCCCGGATAATCAAGATAGCAGAGGACATGAACGCCGTCGTCGATTCCCTGACCGCATGCAAGTTCGTTTTTTTTGCTGCGGGTCTTGAAGAGTATGCGAAGGCGGTTCAGGCGGTAACGGGGAGGCTCTATGATGTACAGTCTCTTCTGCGAACCGGCGAGAGGATCTGGGGCCTGGAACGGCATCTGAACGGGCTGAACGGTTTTGCGAGATCCGATGACGACCTGCCGGAACGGTTTTTCAAAGAGGAGGGCACGAAGGACGGCACTACTCAGCTTCACCCAATAGACAGGGAGGCATTCTTGAAGACTCTGGACACCTATTATCACATCAGGGGATATCAGGAGTGATGGCCCCTGAAGACTCCCCATTTATAGACTTCCGGAAGACGTGAATCGGCACTGAAATCCGAGCGTAATTCTCCCCGTCCGCTCATCCCATCAGCCTTGACATGTTTCGGAAATACCTGGTACATTATTTCGAACCTTTCTGGCCTTTCACAAACAGATGGGAGAATCCGATAACGGGGGGGAGGGGTATATGGATGCCCTCTATAAGGGTACGGGAGAATGATTCCTTCGAAAATGCGCTCCGAAAATTCAAAAAACAATGTGAGAGGGAAGGAATCCTTTCGGAAGTAAAAAAGCTGGAGCATTACGAGAAACCGAGCGTCAAGAAAAAGAAGAAGGCGATCGCTGCACGCGAGAAGGCTCTCAAGAAGATAAGAGTGGCGGTACGATAAGGTGTCTCTCCTTCAACGATTCGATGAGGACCTGAGGTCGGCGATGAAAGCGTCGCAGGGCCTCAAGGTCTCCGTGCTGAGAATGGCAAAGGCTGCCGCAAAGAATAAGGAAATAGAAAAAGGCAAAAGCCTCACGGATGAAGAGATAGTGCTCATCCTCTCCTCCATGGTGAAGCAACGCCGTGAGTCTGTGGAGCAATACACAAAGGCCGGAAGGAGGGACCTTGCCGCAAAAGAGACCGAGGAAATCTCGATACTCCAGTCATACATGCCCCGACAGCTCGGCCGTGAGGAGCTAGACGGAATGATCCTCGATGCGATAAGAGAATCTTCCGCGAAGGATATGCGCGACATCGGCAAAGTGATGCGCATACTCATGCCGAAGATAAAAGGCGTTGCCGATGGGACGTATGTGAACGAACGGGTGAAAGAACTGATGGATCGCGATCGGGAGTAACCTCTCTATGAACCTTCGACAACTTTACGATAGAGCCATTGCCATCGGCATGGAAAACGACCCGAGGGGGAGAGAGACCATCCTCCGGGACCTCGAGGCAAAGAAGAAGGACTACGACGCCCTGAAAGAAGATGAGAAGGGCGTCTTTGACCCTGAGACCCTCCGCCATCCCTATGCAGACTCGAGGATGCTCAATGGGACCGGAGAAGAGGAAATAACGGGTATCCTCGTCGGGATAGACATAGAGGTGGGCGAGTTGCTCCTTTTTGACAGGCTTAAAGAAAAGGGGATGAAGGTCGATCTCGTCGCTGCTCATCACCCTGGCGGGAGGGCCTACGCAAAACTCTATGACGTCATGAGGATGCAGTCCGACATCCTCCACAGATACGGTATCCCGATCAGCACCGCGGAAGACCTCATGGAGGGGAGGATCAAGGAGGTTGAGCGGAAACTCCTGCCCGTCAACCATACAAGGACCGTTGACGCTGCGAGACTCCTCGGAATACCTTTCATCTGCCTCCACACGCCCGCCGATAACATGGTCGCAACCTATCTGCAGGGGAGATTCGACGAAGAAAAACCATATACCATTGCTGACGTTATGGATATCCTCAAGGGTATCTTCGAATACCGGGAGGCTGCCCGCAACGGCGCAGGACCGCAGATTCTCATCGGGTCGCAGAAGAGGAAGGCAGGCCGCATATTCGTGGATATGACCGGCGGCACCGAAGGATCCAAGGAAATATTCGAGAGCATGGCATCGAGCGGGATCAACACCGTTGTGGCTATGCACCTCAGCGAAGAACATCGGAAAGAGGCCGAAAAGAACCATCTCAATGTTGTCATCGCAGGGCATATATCGAGTGACAGCCTCGGTCTGAATCTCCTTCTCGATGAGTTAGTGCGCGGTATCGCAGCTCCCTTCGAAATATCGGAGTGTTCCGGATTCAGGCGTTTCAGCAGATTACCTGCTCCTGCCTGACCGTTGTTTCGTAACATGTTCTCGTACCGGCCGTTCAAATGAAGACTGAGAAACTCATTGATGCGATAAGGGCGCGGCTCGATATCGTCGACGTGGTATCGGACTATATCGAACTGAAACGTTCGGGCCAGAACTTCAAGGGTCTCTGTCCGTTCCATGCAGAAAAAACGCCATCGTTCATGGTACATCCCGAAAAACAGATATTTCACTGCTTCGGCTGCAACGCAGGGGGGGACAGTATCGGTTTCATCATGAAGTACGAGAACGTCTCCTTTCCCGAGTCCCTGAAACTTCTTGCAAAGAAGGCGGGCCTGGATCCGAAAGAATTTTCCTCCCCGGGCAGGCAGGACGACACGAAAGAGAAACTCGTCGGACTGCTCAGGGAGGCGTCGAAAGTCTTTGCGGAGCACCTGAAAGCGTCAAAGACCGCATTATCGTATCTAAAGCGGAGGGGGATTGCCGATGATACGGTAAGAACCTTCTCCCTCGGCTATGCTGCAAAGGATTGGCATCTCCTTTCGAGATCGCTCAGACGGAAAGGCTTCTCTGAAACCCTCATCCTCCAGTCCGGGATAGCGTCTTCCGGGGAGAAGGGCATCTACGATACCTTCAGGGACAGGATCATCTTTCCGATTGCCGATGTCCAGGGGGAGATCATCGCCTTCGGCGGAAGGGTGATGGACGAATCCCAGCCGAAGTACCTGAACTCTCCTGACACCCCGCTCTTCAAGAAAGGAGAGACCCTCTACGGGCTCAACCATGCAAAGAGCGGCATCAGGGAGAAGGGATACGCCCTCATAGCCGAAGGATATTTCGATGTCATTCTTTGCCACCAATACGGGTTCATCAACACGGTGGCGCCCCTCGGCACCGCGCTGACGCCGGGTCATCTTCAAAAATTGAAAAGATTCACAAAGAAAACCATCCTCGTATTCGACGGCGACGAGGCAGGGATAGCAGCCGCGAAGAGGTCGGTCCCTCTTCTCCTTGAGCAGGGATTCGGGGCAAAGATACTCCTCCTGCCCGAGAGGGAAGACCCCGACAGTTTCCTGAGAAAGCACGGCGCGGTGCCCTTCGGGAAGCTCCTCGCTGCGTCGCGCTCCGTCGTCGATTTTCTCCTCGGGTTGACGGGAAAAGACAAGACCGAGACGGTTCGCGAGACCCTCGAAATTATCTCGGCGGCGGGTGACGCGATCATGAGGGAGGACCTCATTCGGGAGCTTTCGGAAAGGTCGGGCATCCGCGAGACAGTCGTAAGAGAAGAGATGATGAGACTCGGGAAGAAATTGGGAGAAAGAACGAGGATCAACCCATCGTCTTCCCGTCTGTCAGTGAGGGCGTGCTCCTATGACGAGGAGGTTCTCCTCTTAAGCGCCGTCATCGCTTACCCCGACAGGCTCGAGCGGATAGCACCCATCGTTTCGGGCTGCGAGTTCAGAAACCAGTCCGTGGGAGACATATTCTCGAAACTCATTTCAGGAGGCGGGGGGGGAAGCGTCGAGGCGCTCCTCCCGTCCCTGAACGACGAAGAAAAGGCGCTTGTCACGCTGCTCACGGTGAGTCCGGGATTCGATCGCGAGACCGTGGACAAAAATATAGAGGACTGCGTCAGAAGGATCAAGGCAAGAAAAGACGACGACAGGCTGAAGCAGGTTCATGAGCGGATCAAACAGGCCGAAATTTCCGCCGATAGTGAGATGCTGAATGCTCTTCTGCCGGAGTGGCAGAAACTGATAAAGGAGGCCCGGTGATAGAAGGCTTTAAGCGTTTTGACGGCGACTTCGATGGCAATGACCCCGAGCTCTTGAAAGAGCCGGAAATCGAAGGGGAATCATTCGGAGACGAGGACAAGGTCTCCCTTATGGAGGGCGAATACGAGCCCGTTAAGATGTACCTCAAAGAGATGGGAAACATTCCCCTTCTTACGAAGGAAGGCGAAGTCGACCTGGCACGAAAGATAGAAATGGGCAGAGAGAAGATACTGAGAGGCATATTTTCATTTCCCTTTGCCCTCGATAAACTCATAACCCTCGGTGTCCTCGTGAAAACCGGGGAAGCCCCCTTGGACGAGCTCATCCAGAGCGATGTCGACGCTGAAGACGTCCTTGTCGAAAAAAGGGAGAAATTCTTCGCAGTCACGGAGAAGATAAGAAAGCTCTACGAGAAAAGAAAGCCTGCCTTCGACGGACATTATCCCGTCACCACCAGGAATAACACTCCTCGCGGAGAGGAGACTGGCCGGGTCACCGGAAAGAAAGGCAGTGGAAAAGGGGAGGCGACCACTGAATCCCGCGCCCGTGAACTCAGAAAATTCCTCGAAAAGAACCAGGAAAAGATTGTGGAGACTGTCCGGGAACTGCGGCTCAAAGAGGACGTCATGTCGGCACTTGCCGAAAGACTCGGAAAGACCGTCGGTGAGATAGAAGAAATTAGGAAGAAGATGACGCCCTTGAACAAAAGGCTCAAGACCTTCGGTATTGACGTCGACAAGCTGGAGCGTGATTCTCAAAAAAAAGCTGCCGGGAAAGGCATTTCTCAAACCATTTCAAAGACCTCCTCGAAGGGAAAGACACTTGCCGGTGCCCACGAATCGCTGAAAGAGAGGTATCGCGGATACCTCAATGAGATTGCGAAGCAGGAAGGCTCGATCGGTGCGCCCCATGGAGAGATGAAACGGATGACGGAGATACTCTCCGATGCCGGAAGGGAAGTCGGCGATGCAAAAGACGCCATGGTCGAAGCGAACCTGAGACTCGTCATCAGCATAGCGAAGCGCTACATCGGAAAGGGATTGAGCTTCTCGGACCTCATTCAGGAAGGCAATATCGGCCTGATGAGGGCCGTCGACAAATTCGAATACCGGAGGGGATACAAGTTCAGCACCTATGCGACATGGTGGATCAGACAGGCGATAACGAGGGCTCTCGCCGACCAGTCGAGGACGATACGGATACCCGTACATATGGTAGAGGTGATCAGTCAGATCACCAAGACCACGAGGGAACTCGTCCAGGAATTGGGGTACGAGCCTTCTCCCGAAGAGATAGCAACGAGAGTCGACATGCCGATCGAAAAGGTGAGGACAATCCTGAAGATATCAAAGGAACCGGTATCTCTCGAGACCCCGATAGGGGAGGAAGAAGACAGTCACCTGAGGGATTTCATCGAAGACAAGGCGACCCTGTCTCCCCTCGATATAGCGATCAGCGGCGATCTGAAGGCGCAGATCGATAAGGTCCTCTGCACCCTTCACCCCAAGGAGGCGCAGATCATCAAGAGAAGGTTCGGTATCGGCGAGGACGCGCCTCGCACCCTTGAAGAACTGGGGCAGGAGTTTGACGTCACGAGGGAGAGGATCAGGCAGATTGAGGTGAAGGCACTCAGGAAGCTGAAGCATCCATCGCGGTCGAAGTGGCTCAGGACATTTATGGAGGCATCTTGACCCGGCCGGAGTCGACCATTTAGAATAGGACACCGAAAAGATTCCCGATTCTCTCTATTCTCACCATCGCAATCCATTTTCGGGCCCATAGCTCAGTTGGTAGAGCTACCGGCTCATAACCGGTTGGTCCCAGGTTCGAGTCCTGGTGGGCCCACCATTTCCATGTATTTCATTCAGATAAAGCATTATTCTTCTGATCGCATTCCGCGGGGGATTCCCCCGAACATCCGGTCACTCGGCGCTCTCGTTCCTTCGTCAGCGGTATGGTCGAGTACCTGACGAACTCTTGACATTCAAACCCCGTCTTCATACAAAAACCCACTTTACTGTCTTCACACTGCACACATGGGGGTTTACGGTCGGACATTGTTTTCACAATCGCCCGATAACCTGGAGGACTCATCGTTTCCTCGGGAATCGACGAACCCTGTTCACCACGAGTGCCCAATCTTGATGATTCGGTAACGTCCTTTCGTATGCACTGCCTATACGACAACCTGCCCTTTGAACATCTCATCGCACGCTCCTTCTCAAATGTTGTGGGCTCCGGCAGGGGAGTGCCTCCCCTGCCGGATCTTGCTCATACTACTTTGGAGCCACAGCAACAAACAGGTCGTTTGTTCCCCTGTGAATCAGGAGGAGAACGTTTCCGTCCTTTGCTCCCTCGATCATATGCAGGAAGCCCTGAGTGTCCCTAACCGGTTTGCGGTTAACCTCCTGGATGACATCTCCTCGCTGGATTCCGGCAGTCGAGGCTGCACTCCCCGGCTCGACGTTGGTCACCACAACCCCGGTCTCATCCTTTATGCCAAGTGCCCTTGCAACTTCTGGAGTGATGTCTTGGATGGCGATCCCCAGCTTCTTGTGAGATGGAGCCTTCGAGACCTCAGCATCATCAGTCATTTCTCCGAGTCTTGCCTCCTTGGTGGTCACCGAGCCGTTTCTTGAAAGTGTTATCGCCACAGTCTTTCCGACTGCCGCTTCACCCACGATTCTCGGCAATTCCTTCGAGTCATTGATCTCCTTACCATCGAATTTGAGGATGATGTCCCCTTGCTCGATGCCCGCCTTCTCAGCTGGACTGTCCTTGAAGACTTGCGATACCAGGGCGCCCTTCTTCTCTTTCAGCCCAAAAGATTGGGCGAGGGATTCCGTTACTTCTTGAATTCCTACGCCAAGCCATGCCCGGGTCACCTTCCCCTTCTCCTTCAACTGCGGGAGCACCTCTTTCGCCATGTTGACCGGGATAGCGAATCCGAGACCACGGGCAGACGCAATGATCGCTGTGTTAATGCCGATCACTTCTCCCTTTAAATTAAGCAAGGGGCCGCCGCTGTTTCCCGGATTGATTG
>Ga0187779_10000275_pt1 | contig 35936 bp, 36 predicted proteins | sample 1015_Q2_SP10_10__FD_132435 | JGI IMG/M metagenome (GOLD analysis project Ga0187779, IMG submission 132435) | Tropical peat soil microbial communities from peatlands in Department of Meta, Colombia - 1015_Q2_SP10_10_MG | ecosystem: Environmental > Terrestrial > Soil > Wetlands > Peat | place... | reverse complement strand
CTGGACGCGCTCAAACTTTGAAGCCGCGGATGAAATAACTTTCGGCCCTGATGGCGGATTTCAGAAGGTTTCGGTTGGAAGACGCAGCTGTATCTATTGTCCGGTGGGATGCCGTCGAGTAGTCCAAGTGGATGGAGGACCCTACGCAACTGAACCGCGGGTAGAGGGAATGGAATACGAGACTCTGGCCTCATTAGGAGGAGACTGTATGGTTGGCGATATCAAAGCCGTTACAAGAGCTAACGAGCTTTGTAACCTCTACGGCATTGACACGATCTCTGCGGGATCCATAGTGGCGTTTGCTATGGAATGCTACGAGAACGGTCTGATTACGAAGGAAGACGCCGACGGACTGGAAGTGAAGTTTGGAAACTGTGAGGCTCTCGTTACCCTAATTGAGAAGATGGCCAACCGGGAAGGCTTAGGGAAAATCCTAGGCGAGGGAGTAAAACGAGCATCGTTATGCTGGCCCGGGTCGGAATATTATGCCATTCACGTCAAAGGGTTGGAGATTGGAATGCATGATCCGCGGGCATATCCCGCCATGGGGCTAACGTATGCAGCATCTCCAGTGGGAGGCGACCACATGGAGGGCGAAACGACCTTTGTCGAAGGCAACTTTGGCATAAGCCCCTATCCATTGCTGGAGTTGGATGGGTTGGATCGATTATCAACGCACAGGAAGGCAGAGGCTGCCTTCAAGGTCCAGAACCTATGGCATGTATTCGGTAATTGTATGGGGTACTGTCTCGTTGGTTCTGCCACAGGAGTCACCGCATACCCGCTTGAATATAACGTCGCATTCTTTGAATTAGTCACCGGTAGAAGGATGCCGTTCAAGGATGCCATGAAAATAGGTGAAAGAGTTTTCAATCTGAAAAAAGCGTTCAACGTTAAACACGGCGCAACCAGAGCCGAAGACACGCTGCCTGAAAGGTTGCTCCGAGAAACTCATCAAGAAGGGAAATCGAAGGGCCATAACGCTAGACTTGATGAACTACTTCCAGAATACTATCAGCTGAGAGGCTGGGATCCAGTTACTGGGAAACCTACGAAACGAAAGCTGGAAGAGTTAGGATTACCAGACGTTGCTGCTGACCTTTGGGGGAAATGAAAGGTTTAGGGATCATCAGGGTTACTCACAGGATAAGTAATTGGCTCATGTGAATTTTCGCCAAATTCTCACGTTTTGCGGGAAGAAAGAGTCATTTTCGCCCTGCACTCTATACGATATATTCTCTAGATGCCCAAGTATTATCTTTCATTCCGTTCTCTCGTATTTCGGGAAAATTCTTTGGCAAAGAGAACAGTGTTTGTACGTGATGCAACTGGACTTGTTAGAGGTCTATCCGGATTTGACGCCTTCAACCTGAACTTTGCATGGTTGAACATACTTGTTGGAACACTCTGGACTTTCAGTTGGACACCGGTAGTGTTTCCTGGAGCATATCTGCCAATCACTCTTGGATTGGTGGTTGTGCCACTTCTCTTTCTTGGTGAGCTCTACGTGGTAATGTCAAGCTCCATGCCTAGATCTGGTGGAGACTACGTTTGGACTAGTAGAATACTTCATCCTGCATTGGGCGTTGCCATAAGTTTCTACGTAGTCTTCTTCTTCTGGATATCTATAGGAATGCAAGCAGATTTCCTCTCAGCGTTCTATCTCTCAGGACTATTCCCTGCCTTCGCGCGCGTTTTCAACAATCCAGGATTGGCGGCATGGGGGAGCATCGTGCAGCAACCATTATGGATAATGATTATTGGCACCGTAGGCGTCGCCATTTACTTTCTTTCTGCGATCTCAGCCGTTAGAGTCCATGCTAAGATTCTGTTCGTAATGTTCTTGGGTGCAATGGCGGCGATGGTGACCTTAATAGGGCTCCTTCTGGCGACACCTCATGCCACCGCTGTGAACCTGATAAACGCGAACCTTGCTGGCTCCGGAAACACCTACGACAGTATAGTTACGTTAGCACAGAAGAATGGGTATACGACAGGTTGGAATTTCCCAGCCTCGATTGCAGCGCTGCCTTATGCCTACACGTTCTACTGGGGCTTCTACAACAGCAACTGGGTCGTAGGGGAAGTTAAGGGTGTGGCAAAATCGATGCACAGGGCAATTCAGGGGTCCCTGTTGTTCAGCGCGGTCGTCTCAGTACTGATAGCTTACCTAACCTTCAATGTATTCGGCTACGATTTCTATAACGGCCTAAATTATCTCTTCTTTAACGCATCCTCAAGCTATCCATCTGTCGTGGCAAGCCCGTACCTCAACTACCTGCTTACGTTACTTACCAACAGCCCCATAATCGTGATTGTGATTATGATCGGCTTTCTCATGAACGGGCTTTGGCAATTGTTATGTGGCGCTATACCTGCGACGAGAAACCTCTTCGCGATGTCTTTTGACCGAATACTTCCAGCAAAGTTCTCAGATGTAAATGAAAGACTCCACTCCCCAATATGGGCAGTCATCTTTATGGCGGTACTCGGCGAGGTTTCAGTATACCTTTATGCCTTCACTACAGTTGCGCTCTACCTGGTGAACACGACAATAGGTCTACTCATATGCAACTTCATCGTGGCAGTCGCCTGTCTGACGTACCCGTTCAGGCGCAAAGATACTTTCGAGGCTACAGTACCACCGAGATGGAAGACAAAAGTTGTAGGTATACCAATGCTCAGCTGGCTCGCACTAATCGTCCTCTTCCCGACACTGTACATGCTGTATGCCTCTTTCACCAACCCCATTATTGGCGGGCCAATATCCTATGCATCGATGTTCGCAGGCGTGTTCGGCGCACTGATAGGTGGAGTCGTCATTTACTACGTAGCCTATGCGTATCGTAAATCACAGGGTCTTGACCTGAAGATGATCTTCAGCGCGATTCCTCCGGAATAGACCCGCCCTCTTTTTTTAAATCGTTTTTGGAGTGCAAGTTTCTGCGATTCTAGGATTCTAGAATGGTCTTCGCAGTGTTCACTCCCGAACCCAATGTCACCGGATAATTCAGTTTCACCAAAGTCTTCTCTAGTGCGGAGAGCGCTGGCAGTATGTAGTTGGGTGAGGCCGTTACTCCCATGTGGCCTATGCGAATGATCTTGCCTTGAGTTGGACCGACTCCTCCAGCAATCATCGTGTTGTATTCGTTGTCCATCGTTGTAATTATATCTCCTAGTTTTACGCCCAATGGTACCTTCACGGATGTTAACGTGTTGGATGCGATCTCGTCTCTTACGAAGAGTTCTAGGCCCATAGCTCTCATAGCCGCTCTCACTGCCTTTGCAGATTTCTTATGTCTGTCAAACCTTTGCTGCAGCCCCTCATTCATTATCTTCTTCAAGACAAGTCTCAGACCCATGAAGGTTGGAGTCGGCATTGTTTCCGGACCTTGAGGATGCCAATCAGCCCATAAATTGCAATATCTTCGCAGATTTAGTAGATTCAGATACCATCCCCTAATCGGGTCCCGTCTGCTTTCCATAACCTTCCATGCCTTGCTGCTGACTGAAGTCAAAGCCAGGCCCGGCGGAGTCTCCAAACATTTCTGAGTACCCGTAATACAGAAGTCAATATTCCAGTCGTCGGTTCTTAGATCAATGCCTCCCAATGCGGAGACTGCGTCAACAACATACAGGATTCCGTACTCTTGAGCTATTTCACCCAGCTCCTTGACAGGATTGGCTACCCCCGTAGAAGTCTCGTTAGAAACGAGAGTCATCGCCTTGATTCCGGTTTCTTTCTTCAACATCTTCCGAACCTTATCGGGATCCACCGCATTACCAACTTCTACTTCGAGAGGGACGGCCTTTCCCTGATGCATTTCTACTATTTCCTTGAATCGAAGCCCGAAATTTCCAGATAATTCTACTAGCACTTTGTCACCCGGCTCGATTGTGCTTTCGATCGATGCTTCCATGGCTGAGCTTGAGGAGCCTGGAATTACGAAAATATCGTTAGTAGTTTGGAATATTTTTTTTAGTAATTCGATGGTTTCGTTGTATATCTTAACCCATTCAGGCCCATAATGGGCGATTACAGGTTTTCCAATTTCCCTAAGTGTTTCTTCTGCAACTTCGGAAGGGCCGGGAATCATTAAGATCTTTCTTGCCATGAAGCAGCATCAGCAAAACCTTCAAACTCACACGGGTTAATATGGTTCGTTGCTTATGATCATGATTTTTGAGAGACGCCGAGTCTCGCTTCTCAGTAATGTTATGAATGGCTCTGAACAACGTTCGCCTTGTTTATCGCTCGATAAGCTCTATCGTCACTCCATCCGGGTCCGAGAATAATGCAACTCTCCAAGGCTTTTTCTTCGGTTCTTTGAAGTACTTTATTTTTGGATCAACACCTTTAGCAAAAAAGATCGTCTCCACCTTGTCAACTTGTAATGATTTGTCAATTGGCGTCGCACCCGCAGCTCGCATCTTAGCAGTGGCCGCGTCCAGATCTTTAACTCGAACGCCTAGATGTGTGATCCCGATTGTGCCTCGCATGGCTTCTGGGAAAGAAGCCGGGCGTTGATGTAATGTCGGTGTCGACGATTCGGCTGGAATTAGCTCTAAGAAGAAATGGTCATTGTAGACGAAGGCGTTTACGTATCTTGTGTCAGGCCTCGGACTCACGACAGATTTTCTCAGAAGTTTCATATCCAGCGCTTTCGTATAGAACTCAATTGACTTCTCTACATCGCGAACAGTAAGTGAAACGTGATCCATTCCCATGTATTATCTAACTTCGATTAAGAGAAGAGATTGCTCTTATCCTTTGAGGATAATGCATGGGTCTGATAACTGACCAGTAGTCCGTCGTCTCTTTAGATCTCGACTATGGACAGGCAACCGTTCGGTGAGGTCTTCGAGTTTATCTCATGCAAATGTTTCGAGTATTCGGGTGAAAAGGTTATGGCTTTCGCAGGAATGACCAATCCCTCTCGACTAGTTCTAGAATTATGCCGAGTTGCTCCTCGGTATCCAAGTATGCGAACTTAACTCCCGGACGATTGCCGCTTTGCGAAACTGTGAACCCTTCCTTTCGCATATCCTTGAGGCTTTCATCCATGTTAGATGTTCCAATTGCGATGTGATGTAATCCGTATCCTTTCCGCTTCAGAAAATCATGATAGATGGTATTTCCAGACACGATCTCCATGAGTTCAATCTGAATGCCGCCTGATTTTGCTAGGCCTAATTTTGTCTTGAAGTCTTCAGGCTTACCGTAGAGAGTCTTATCGCGGAATGAGGGTTCGAAGATCTCGAACGGGCCAATTCCTAGATCTTGGAGTTTTTTAGCTGTCTCATCTACGCTCTTGACGAGAATACCGATTTGGACTACTTCGCGTGACTCCTGCAATGTAATCGTTTTGTTTGAGGTTTTTGTCGAGTATTAAAACATACTTCAGTTAGCACCATTCGGTTCGAGTTCGGACAAAGCCTTTCCTGCCTACGATTGAGAATTTATTAGATCAACCTGTGTTAACTGCGTAGGTGGGTTTCAATCTGTCGAAGCTCATCTGGGTATAGGTAGTAATAAATGGTCACCCTTCCTAAACCTTGGCAGCAGCGGCGCAGAAGACCAATGCCAAGCGTTAAGCACCCGAAAATCATCGGTAAGTTTGTTGAAGTTTCGAAGGAGGTCACTAGACGAAATGGGAAGTTGCTCGTATTCTTCATGGGTGCAGAGCACTGTCCGTTTTGTGCAGCTGAGCGTTGGGCCATTGTGAGAGCACTATCCAAGTACGGTCAGTGGAGCGGATTGAAACAGACAATGAGCGCAGCAAGAGATGAGCCTTTTCTAAATCTGCCAACTTATGATTTGACAGAAGCAACCTACACAAGTCCTCACATTGAGTTCGAATCGCGTGAGATTCGAGACAGGGAGTTCAAGCCCCTTCAGAAACTCCTTAAGACAGAAGAGAAGATCGTGCGAAAGTATAACCCAGACAAGACTATTCCATTTCTATTGATAGGTGGAAGATTCATGCAACTCGAGGCAGGCTTCTCACCAAAAATCTTCATTGGCCACACGTTTAGACAAACAGAGACGGAGCTCAAGAAGATCGAATCTGAGATTAGGAAAACCATTGATGATGAGGCAAACGTCATATCTGCGCTCTTGTGCGTAGCCGGGCTACCGCCGGAACTGTGCAAAGAAACTGGGCTTGTCGAACTGATCTCACAAATTAACTCGAAACTGTCTGACTAATCAGTCCGCTCGGCATGAAACTAATCCGAGCAATTAACACAGATTCTTAATTTCATCATCATATGCCATGTTCTTTCAGAGATCGTGATATCCATCACTCATGTTCAGGCACACAACATACATTATCATGATTGCTTGAGGGTATTGGGCGCCATCGCGACTGTACGAAGCTGTGCGTAGTGTCGGGTGCTTATCTTGCTTCGGGAGAGGATGCTATCTGAATTAGGTCGTTTCTTCTGTGTTCAAGGAATCCTTCTCGCAGTCCGCGCCGAATGTAGTATGGATTGTTTTCTCTTTTCTTCTTGTTACATAATTTAACAACAAACGGGAGGCCATGCTTTGATTGGTCAATGGGTGTTACTTCTATAGCTCTGGCTTTGACGGCGCTGTCAAAGAGCTTCTGACCGATCTCTGAACGAATAATAACTGTAGTCCACCCATCAGCGGAGCCGACGGCACCAACTGAAATGTCGGCGAGTTCTGCAACATAGTCGATGCAGTAGTGGCACGGCTGACTAACGTATTGCTCCAGGTCCTTCGTTGAGACATCGAGAACCATGTCTGCGCCAACGTAGACCTTGAAGCGATTTCGCTTTATTACGGTCCTTGTGATTTTTGATGGATCTATGCCGTGCTGTTTCTGGATGAACTCTGTCACAAGCTTGTCGTGAGTGTAGACTTTTGAACAAAAGAGCCCTATCGTTAGAACTGGCCGCCCGCCTCTTATCCATGACCCACCGAATTTGACAGTCGCTTGAGTTGCGGTATGCATACGCCATAACCCCTGAAGCTCACAGGGTAATGCAACTAAACCGACTCGTGCATCGGGATATGAGGTGGCCGCATCCGATAGGACCCCTAAGACTCCGCCATGCGTATACTTCGACCCAGCCGTTCTAACGAGGTCAGCGGAAGTTTCACCGACCACTGGCACGGTCTTAAGAGCCATGCCATTACCTAGGACGAACACTGAATTCGATTTTGTAAAGTCGGACGTAGCAAAACAGTTGATTAAACCGATCTGTAGCGCGTGAGTCATGAGAGCGATGACGGTACCACCGTCTTGGCCAGCATGCCAAATTTCTTCATCTAAAGCCCTTGCTGAATAGATGTTCCTGTAAATTCCAAGTGATTCTTCCTCTTGCCCCCTCGTCCTGCTAAACAGGAAGTATTCAATCTCATCAATAGGCAACTCTAGTCTCGGACAGCTATAGTAGCAGACCTGACAAGCGGCGCAGGGGCCCTTTATCACTGGTTCCTCGTTCACATTGACATTGAGGACGTTGATGGGGCAGGATGCGACACAAGCACCGCACATCATGCAATGATTCGCACGCACCACTTCATTGAAGAGATGTCCCCAAATTTTGGCGTTCTTGGGAGGGGACCATCCATCAGTCATCTTAATGCACGCCTAAATCCGTTAGAACGAGAAACGCTCACATATGAATACTTTCTTCTGTCCTGAAGCAGACGAACAATCATTTTGCAGTCTTTGCTCTGGTTCTCCATCTCTCAATTAAAACTGGCAATACTATGAGTGACACTGCCAAAAACCCGAGTGCAAGACCTAGAATTAGCAGCACGCAGACGAACACAAAGATCGCTACGGACATCAGGAAATCAAGATATTCCGTTGCAATTTGATGGAAGATTATGAATAACGAGATCGCTAATCCGCCTGTCCCAAGAAGTATCAAATTCAAATGGACATTAGAATCGCATTTCATTCAATCACCAGCTTGACCAAATTGAGCAAATGCGTCTGTTCTTTACTCGGGATTTTCTTATCTTTTCTCCAATTGGATTCTCAACGTACTCCTGCTCCTGTAAGTTCGCAGATGGAGTTCATCTTGCTTAGTCTGAGCGTTCGGATGAGCTCACGATTAAGGTTGGCGACTACGCTTGGGCCTTCGTAGACTAATCCGGTGTAAACCTGAACCGATGAAGCACCTAATTCAAACGCCCTCCATGCGTCTCTACCCGAAAATATGCCTCCACACGCGTTGATAGGCAACTTTCCTCCAGTACTTCGATATATGTCCTGCACGATACGTAGCATGTCCTCAAAAATCTCTTTTCCACTAAGTCCTGCAGTTCCAATACTTGAGCGCTCTTCAGTGATACGTTTCGTATTGATCGCTGTTATTCCATTAACGGCATTTTTTCTGCATATGTCCACTAGTCCGAGAACATCTTCCCTCTCTTTTTCTTTGTAGTACGGAGGGATCTTCACCCAAAGTGGTTTTTCATTTCTGATTCTCGTTATCGAATTTAAGAGCTGGTCGAGGACTCCGGCGTCTTGGAATATTCTGACCCCTATAGTGTTCGGTGTGCTGATGTTCAATTCTATTCCATCTGCAAATGGGTTTAGTTTGCTATAGCATCGACAAAATTCATCAATGGCCAATCCGGAAATACTTAGAATGATTGCTCCGTTTCGTGCTCTCATCTTAGAGATGTTTCCTGCCGCTTTCTCAGACCCATCGTTCGGTAACCCCATCGAGTTTAACAAAGATCTATTGGGATAACGCCACATTCTTGGCTTCGGATTTCCGTCGCGAGGTTCAGCGGTTACAGTCCCCAGGGTCAAATACCCGAATCCCATGCAGAATAGTGCGTCCATCATTTCGCAATTCTTGTCGAAACCAGCTGCCAAGCCAACCGGGTTATTCAGAGAGAGTGCTCCTAAGTTCACGCGAATTCTCTCATCGCGAACTGTAAAGTGATTGCGGAACGTTCGCCAAATCAATCGTTGTTTGAAGATGTTCTTTGCAATTCCATGAGCGGTTTCCGGAGAAGTCAAGAATAGAGCAGGTTTAGCGATAAACTCGTACACGTTCGGCGTCACGTTATCCGCTCCGGTTATTCATATGATTAAATAGGGTTAACGAATTTTTAACCATGACACATGGACGGATCATGTCTATTTGCACCAGATTTGTTCTCACTGTTGATAATCGTTGAAGCCGCTATTATACGCCAGAATCCAGTTTGCGATAGACGAAGATGATAAAAGGGAAAAATCCGCTCTCCGGAATAATGACTACTAAAGTCATCACCGTGGATATTAGTGAGCGAGTCGAAGAAGCACTTCGTCTGATGATAAAATTCGATGTCGGTAGTGTAATTGTAACTGATAGACAAAAACCCGTTGGTATTATCACTGAACGTGACATAACCCGGGCTTCACTTCGAGGCGACAGCCTGCTTAAGATTCCAGTTCGGGGACTAATGTCTAAACCCGTCCAGTCTGTGGCACCAGATACGGAAGTGTGGAAAGCATTTGAGACTATGCTAAAACTGGGGGTGCGTCGTCTCCCGGTCGTCGAGGACGAAAAACTCGTCGGAATGGTCACGGAGAAGGACCTGACGCGTTGGGTTCTGCGAATCTTCTACGAGCCGAATTTGCCCGAAGAAATACGTGCGCTGGTTCAGAACCCTCAAATCGAAGCACTTACGGGGAGACCCAAGTGTCCGAACTGCGGAAATTACCAGGATGAATGCGTGTGCGTGAGAACTGCCGTATCTCTAGAGGAATAATCTCACTTCACTGAATAAACAGAGTAGATTATAGCCAAAAATCCGATTACGGTTACGATAGTGCTAATGAGCAGTGCAACTAACAAGTCTGAACCTATGATCACGTAAAGGATTCCTTCAACTATTGTAGCTACTGTTATGAGAGCAAATCCCAATGCGACATACAAAAGTGGTTTGCTGGTATTCCTTCTGTAGCCTTTGTAGGCTAAATAAACAATGAACGCTCCCAAAACGAGAGCAACCAGCTTGATTGCAGTCACAATCCAATCCATTTCTGCAAATAGTCGAACCATGATCTGGATCCACTAAACTTTCGGTATTGAATTCCACATTCTCGTGAATTTGTCCGCCACGTGTTCATTGACTACTACTTCAACACGAACGTCACCATTCTCAAAACTTACATCAATGCGCCTGAGCAAGCTTCTATACAGATCGTACCATTTTCCGTCTGTCGTTCGGCCGGACTTAACGGCGGCTATCAGCCCTGCCTCCACAAGCTCTTCTATTCGTCGGTAAACCGTGGTGATGGGTATCTGGTAGGTTTTGCTAAGATCAAGCGCACTAACTGGTTCGGCCACAGTGGCCGTTAGAATCTTACGTGAATATTGATCAGCCATAGCTGAAAGTATCCGCTGCTTTGCGAGATCATCATTGACTATCAAGTTGCTCGATTCCGACGCGTCGCTCTACATCCCTTCACTTCTAGCATTAAAACACGACAAGTTAACTGTTTATGCTCTCCTACTATCGGTTCAAAGTACTCGCAATTCCAAAGTGGAATATCGGAGTCCTAAGCTCCGAAGGATTCCATTCCAACGCTAGAATCTCCCGTATCAATTCCGCAGCTTCATCTTTGATGGGTACAAGAATTCGTCTTATGTCTTCTCTAGAACACCAGTCTCAGTAACTTTCAAAATCCCCTCCTTGATTAGATGAGTCAACAATTCCTCTGCCTCGTCAACATTGATCTTGCCGTACAACGCCGATAAGAGCAAATCCTTCTCTACGATACCATTCTGCCTGGAGAGGCTATCAAACGTTTCAAGTAGTAGCCTCATCTTCTGTCGTAGGGGATTCGAGTTCACGTTTGCTCATCTTCTCCTAGATCTGCGAATTAATATTGATATTTAACAAGTATTGATGCAGAACTTCGGGTTGCAAACAGTTGCGGTTTTTCAACGCGGGGTCTTGATACTGACCAACGTTTTAGCTTAGGCCGTACTTCTCCATTAAAGGTGCAGAAGGATGGGCCAGTTATCAGGCAAAGTAGCTATCATAACTGGATCAAGTGGTGGAATCGGCAGGACTACCGCGTTGGCTTTCGCAAGAGAGGGAGCGGATGTTGTCATCCATTACCGATCCAAAGAATCGGAAGCAAAGGAGCTGATAGAGAAGATCACCGAGATCGGCCGTAAAGCATTGCTGGCAAGAGTCGATTTCGACGACGTTTACCACGCCGAAGTTGAGGTTCAGAAGTTGGTCGACCTCACCATAAAAGAGCTCAATCGGATCGACGTCTTGGTAAACCTAGCTGGCTACCCCGCCCGCGGTGAATGGAACAAGAAGTTGTTTCAGATAACCGCGGAAGATTTCTTCAAGCCGATTAACGTCGACCTGTTTGGGGCTTTTCTTTGTGCCAGAGCAGTAGCTCCACACATGAAACGTCAGGAGAAGGGAGTCATCATAAACGTGAGTTCAACTCCCGCACTCGCCGGTCATGATAAAGGCTTTGCCTTCACAGTTGCCAAAGCTGCGATCATTGGTCTAACGAAAGCACTCGCTTTCGAACTTGCACCTTTTGTTAGAGTTAACACCGTCGCGCTTGGTAATATCGAAACATCATGGACTCATGAGCTTAACAGTGACGAATTGTCTGCTGCGAGAGATGAGAATCTCATAAGACGATTCGGCTCAAAGGAGGAGATTGCGAATGCACTCATTTTCTTATGCTCTGATAATTCATCTTTCATAAACGGGCAAACTATTGTCATGGATGGGGGAACAGTATTGCACTGATGGGCAATACCGTGCGAAATTAAGTCGAGTATTAGTACGGTTCAATCCTATTTCTGCCTGAACATGGGCTTTCTCTTCTCTAGAAATGCTCGCATACCTTCATGCGCGTCTTCCGTCGCGAATAATGAGTAGAATAATTCGCGCTCATAGTCCATACCGATCTCCAGTGTTGTATCAGTTGCCCTGAGGACAGCCTGCTTAACCGCGCGAACTGAAATTGGCGGTTTCGAGCCGATTTCTTTGGCCATTTTCCTAGCCTCATCCATCAGACTCTCTACTGGCACAATTTTGTTCACTAGGCCAATGCGATACGCCTCTTCCGCTGGGATAGGTTGCCCGGTGAGAATCATCTCCATAGCTTTCGTCTTACCAACGATTCTGGGCAGTCTCTGTGTGCCGCCTGCTCCTGGCATGATACCCACATTCACTTCCGGTTGACCGAAAACTGCTGTGTCAGATGCTATTATAATATCACAATTCATTGCCAACTCGTTGCCTCCCCCCAAACAGAAGCCGCTGACTGCCGCGATGATCGGCTTGTGAGTCTGACTGATTCGATCCCAAAGCTCAAATCGTCTGCTACGAATGAGATCTACAGTAGTAAACTTGGACATCTCCTTGATGTCAGCTCCAGCGGCGAAAACCTTCTCGCCACCAGTCACGATGATTACATTGACCGTATCGTCACTGTCCAATGTTTCCAGCGCTTTAGTCAATTCTGCCATTAGTTCAAAGCTAAGCGCGTTAAGTACACTCGGACGGTTCAGTTGTATAATCCCTATCGAAGCATCTCTACTTACAATGATGTTTTGAAAACTCAAAGGTAATCTCGATCTTGTGAACGTGTTCAATGAACTTAAGCTTGATTGGTACTTCAGTTTCCATATCGAACTTGCTTACATAATGTCCGCCCAAAGAATCGAGCAATAGCGTATATAACGAACGTTAGGGTCTTTTATCATCACCAGAGCCTGATACGAAATTTGACTCGACCTCCTTGGACACAACGGACGGATTATTCCCAGGCACCAATCTTCGTTTGCTGGGAAACTACCAAAGCCTGTATCCTCGCGTGCAGACACTGTCGGGCAAGAGCAATTCGAGGCAGACAGAGTGGAGAACTCACAACTAAACAGGCGCTGATGCTGATCGATCAACTTCTTGAATTTGGACAACCATATCCGGCACTACTACTAACCGGGGGCGATCCCTTAGAACGCCCGGATTTCTTCGAACTCATCGAATATGCTAAAGGTAAAGGGATCTACGTGGCTGTGGCAGCTAGCGTCACGCCGAAGTTGGACGAGGTGTCGATTTTGCGTATGAGAAATCTGGGGGTAGACATTATGTCGGTTAGTCTTGACGGAGCATTACCTGAAACTCACGACAAGCTAAGAGGGATTAGAGGAACGTGGAAGACTACTATTGATGTACTGAGAAAGTCAAGAGAGCTCGGCTTGCGCGCCCAAGTCAATACCACGGTCATGCGAAGTAATATCAACGAGTTGGCTGACGTATTTCACATCGTGAAGGTCAACGGGGCGGTTGCCTGGGAAGTTTTCTTCCTGATACGAACCGGACGCGGCGCATCTCTGGAAATTCTTGGGGCCCCTCAATGTGAGGAAGTTATGAATTTTCTGTATGATGCAAGCTTCTACGGTATCCCCATCAGAACAGCTGAAGGCCCCAGTTTCAGAAGGGTACGTATGCAACGAGAAACTAGCTTACGGCCCTCGGGGGAGATTTATGGCAGGCTAACAGGTCGTTTGCGCACCCTTGAAGGTGAACCTAGATATGCTTCAACGTTCAAGCTTTCTCACACTGCGGACGGGCGCGGTTTGTTGTTCGTTGGTCACAAGGGGGAAGTGTATCCTAGCGGTTTCCTGCCTGTCGACTGCGGTCATGCTCCAGAAGATAGTTTGCTTCAGATCTACCGATCTCACCCCTTCTTCAAGGCATTGCGAGACCCAGCTAGTCTCAAAGGACGGTGTGGAAGATGCGAGTATAAGTCGATCTGTGGTGGCTCAAGGTCGCGGGGCTTAGCAGAGATGGGCGACCCGTTCGAAGAAGATCCAATCTGCCCGTATGTTCCTGCAAACAAGTTAGAACTTCAAACGCCGGTCCAAGCTGAACTCCACAGCTAAAATCTTCCTGTTGTTCTTCTTCATAGAACGAACAGCGGAAAGACAGATCCGTTGCGAGAACAAGGGCCTCCCCCGCGTAGCCAAGAAACGCATCTACAAAGTGTGAAGAAGAACGTTCGACACACTCGATAGTTACGCTGCATCCTTCAAGTATTAATTTGATCCACTCTTATTATTCAGCTAAATGCTCATATAACGAGCGTTAAATACGTCAATTTCTGGCCAGGAGAAGGAGATGAGTTAGACGACCACCATGCGATCTCAACAGAAGATCTTGCAGGTGGCGAAGGCGCTTTTCACGAAGAAAGGATTCTCAAATGTTTCAGTGCGTGATATCTGTCGGGAAGCACACGTGACCGCGCCCACGGTCTACTACTATTTCAAGAATAAAGAAGCACTTTTCGAAGCAGTAGTTCTCGAAACTATAACGATGCAGGGATTTTCAGCCAATCTCACCGCTGAATGTGAGAAAGCGAAAAAGAATGGTTCAAGTATGCAAATAGAGACTTTTGTTCGCGTTTATCTTTCCTCCTATCCAAGTAAGCTGATTAACACAGGACTCTATCTCCGACGTTCAACTCAACTTGATCCTGTAGGTGCTCGAACTCTGCTTAAGGAGTTGGCCACGGTCGAAACCTTGTTGGTACAAATCATCCATGACGGGATCAGAAACGGTGAATTTCAGCAGACTGATCCGCGAATAGCGGCAGGATGCTTACTTGGAATGATGAATCGATTTATTTTTCAACGAATTCATTTCAAACGCAATTATAGAGCAATAGAAGCCGCGTCATATCTGTCAGTTTTCTTTCTCAAAGCCATGAAACCGTCCATAGAGGAATGAGAGGTTCTTGAAGTACCAACTAATACTGGTCGGACTTAACCACAAATCCGCTCCAATATGGCTCAGGGAAAAATTCCATTCTGAACTTGATCAAACCAAGTGCCGTTTAGCTCTGATGACAGGCAATGGAAGTGGGATTCGTGAGGCTGTAATTCTCTCGACATGCAACAGAATCGAGGTGTATGCCCTAACTTATGAAAGGAAAGAGAACACTAGCACCCTTCTTCTTACCATGCTGAGTGACTGGGGGAGAACCTCTGTCGATGAATTAGCAAAGCACGCGTACACTCTAAACGATGAAGCTGCAGCAAGTCATTTGTTCGCAGTCGCGTCAGGGTTAGATTCCCTAGTATTAGGTGAACAGCAAATCCAACTTCAAGTGCGGAACGCTGTCAAGATATCGGAAGAAGCCTGTGCTTCAGGGCGCGTTCTCTCCGAGTTATTCCACACTGCGGATCGTTTCGCGACAAGGTTGCGAAAGGAAATTGGATTAGGATTTGATGGAAGTTCTGTGAGCTCCGCGGCTATATCGCTATTGACCTCCCACTGTCAAAAAGCAAATTCGCTCCTAATTGTCGGAGCGGGCAAAATGATAACCGTGGCTGCAGACAGATTGAAAGCGACGATACATGAGATTCTGATTACGAATCGTACTCCTCAAAGAGCCGAAGCCTTGGCAAAGTGCATGTCTGGGATTCCATGGCCCTTTGACGAGATTCCTTCGGCATTAGAAAGAGTTGACGCGGTCCTAACCTTCACCTCATCTAACGAATACGTAATAAGCGCGGCAGATATTTCGTTAGCGATTCAAAAACGTTCTAACCGCGAACTCATTCTAATAGACGGATCTGTACCACGCAATATTGATCCGCAGGCTGCAGTGATTTCAGGTGTTCAACTCTACAATATTGATGATCTTGCCCCATTCGCGGGCAAAATTCCAGAACACAAGATATTAGAAGCCGGCTTAATGATAGACCAAGAAGTATCAAAGTTCTCTACCAAATTTAGAAGTTATCAAGCTAATGATACTCTCAAAGAGTTACATCAATTAGCTGAAAATATTCGACAAGAAGAGCTTTCCCGTGCTCTCAATCGCATGGCCAAGTTCTCGAACCGTCAGAAAGAGATCATTGACGTCCTAACAAGACGGATCATTAACAAGCTATTGTATGAACCTACAGCGTGCGTAAAGGAACACGCTGGTAGAGGCGATGGAGAATCATTCGATCTCATCATCAGAGAGTTATTCGCTATAAGCAAGGAAAATTCATGATGAGAGTTCACATTCGTGTAGGCACTAGAGCAAGTCGACTCGCGCTTATGCAAACCAATCAAGTGATCGAGGAATTGAAGCACAGAACGTCAGGACTGAAATGTGATATAATTCCCATCCGGACTGAAGGGGATAGAGTGCGCGAAATAGACAGGTCTGTTGTGAATAAGGACATTTTCACCAAGGAAATACAAGAGGCGTTAATTGAAGACAAGATAGATATCGCCATTCACAGTATGAAGGACCTTACGGTCGATCTGCCCTCTGCCGTCATCATAGCAGGAATTCCAAAGAGGGCAAATCCACATGACGTCCTTATTTCGCGTGAGAATCGGAGATTCATGGAGCTACCGGCAGGATCGCGAATCGGAACAAGTAGTCCTAGGAGACGGTCGCAATTGTCGGCTGTTCGGGGCGATCTTGATTTCGTTGATATTCGTGGCAACGTGGAAACTCGCCTTAGAAAACTTGCGATGGGAGAATGCGACGCGATCGTTCTTGCCGCTGCAGGCTTGGAACGGCTTCATTTGGAACATGAAGCTACAGAAGTCTTGCCTATCCACATAATGCTCCCAGCTATTGGGCAAGGTGCCCTCGCAATTCAGACCAGAAATTCTGATGAGGAAACTATCGAACTAGTCACTAGGATTGATAATTCCATTACGCGACGTGAGGTCGAAGCTGAGAGAGCGTTTGCCAAGAAACTTGGAGGAAATTGTAGAACACCTATAGCAGCGTATGCAAGAGCATATTCGTCAAAACTCACCGTTGAAGGCATGATCGCATCCCAAAACGGCCGCATGCTCGTTCGAGGCAGAGTTACTTCAGATAACCCGAAACCGACCCAAATAGGAGAAGAACTGGCAAGCTCACTTCTCAATAAAGGAGCAGAAGCATTGCTGAAGTAGATGTAAACAAATGGTCACAATGCCCCTTTCAGGTATTCGACTACTAGTGACGCGTCCTACCGATCAGGCAGCATTCCTCTCCAAGAAGCTCCGGAATTTAGGAGCTACAACAATCGAAATTCCAACGATCGAAATTTCACCGCCTTCAGAGACTGATTCACTGGATAGCTCCATTCGAGGCCTCGATAAATATGATTGGATAATCTTCACGAGTGTCCATGGCGTCGAATTCTTTCTTCGGCGAATGGATAAGCTACAGGTATCTGTTTCTCGGCTAAATTCTGTTAGGATTGCCGCTATAGGACCAGCTACATCAGCAGCCCTTCAAAGTATCGGTAGAAATCCTGACTACGTTCCATCAAGTTTCCTTTCTGAGAACATAGCAAGAGGCCTCGGGGAGTTACAGGGTCAGCGTGTTCTTCTTCCTCGAGCTGACATAGCGTCCAAAAAATTACCGCAACTACTTCGTGATCAAGGAGCATCGATCGATGAAGTCGTTGCATACCATGTCATTGTACCGCGAGGATTGAACCCCGAAAGATTGAAGTTAGTTCTCGAAACAGGCTTAGACATAGTAATATTCACTAGCCCATCAACGGTACGTAATTTCGTGACTGCGCTGGGGCATGCGAACGTAACAAGAGAGTTGAGTACCGTAAAGATCGCTTGTATCGGACCTGTAACCGCTGAGGCAGTGAGACAGTTGGGAATGACCGTAGATGTCATTGCAAACCCACACACGATCGATGCGTTAGTAGAGGCTATTGTGAACGAGACTAGAAAGCTATGATGCCTGTAAGGGTTTGATTCATGATATATGGGAGGTCGCTCAGTGAAACCATCATCAGATCGAGATGCTGCTCAACGTGAATTCCTAAAATACAGCTTCTTCAAGGTCGATTCACGTTGGAGACGGCTCGACGCCAATCAACGGAGAGTCTGCAAAGAGCAATTTGCTTCCCTCGTAGAGGGTTTCGGGGAAACTCATCTTATTAGATCATATTCTCTTGTTGGAATCCGCGGGGACACTGATTTTCTTCTTTGGAATATCAGCCATCGCCTCGAAGAACTTCAAACATTCGTCTCAGATTTGCTGAAATCAGAATTCGGCAAATATCTAGGCCTCCCTTACTCGTATCTCGCCATCACCCGAAAATCAGAGTATTTAGGGGATCATGTGCACGATGGACAAGACGGTGTAAATTTCCAATCTCCCGGCAGTTGCCGGTATCTATTCGTTTACCCTTTCATAAAGAAACGCGAATGGTACTTTCTGCCTCACGAGCAGCGAACAATAATGATGGCGCAGCATTTCAAAATCGGACACAAGTATCCATCTGTAAGAATCCACACGGGATACTCCTTTGGTCTTGACGATCAAGAATTCGTGTTGGCTTTTGAGACAAGCGAGCCCTCTGATTTTGCAGAACTTGTAATGGAGCTAAGAAGCAGTGAAGCCAGCAGGTACACGGAACTAGAAACTCCGATATTCACATGTGTTCAGATGAAGATGCGTGAGATTCTTGACATGCTCGGTTAATCACTCTGTGATTTGACTTGAAAGTTAAGAAATCTCAGATTCTTTACGCCAGAGCTACAAAGAGGCTTGTTGGTGGAGTTAACAGCCCCGTCCGCGCCTTCAAAGCTGTTGGTGGAATACCACTATTTATTCGAAGAGCTCATGGATCAAAGATCGAGGACGAGGATGGCAACTCGTACATTGACTTCGTGTGTTCATGGGGCGCGCTAATTCTCGGCTCAGCGTTCCCGCGGGTCACAGAGGTGCTGTGCAGGCGCGTACCGAGAGGAACGGCATATGGAGCTCCTACTAAACTTGAGATTGAACTAGCTGAAATGATTATTAGAGCTGTTCGTTCCATCGAGAAGATCCGCTTCGTCAATTCGGGTACTGAAGCGTCAATGTCCGCGATAAGAGTTGCGCGCGCTTTCACAAGGAGGAAGCGGGTTTTGAAGTTTGAAGGTTGCTATCATGGCCATGTCGATCCGCTCCTCGTGAGGGGAGGTTCAGGAATGGCAACATTTGGTGTACTTGATTCGGCAGGGGTTACTGAAGGCACAGTTGCCGATACTCTCGTTGCTCCCTACAACGACCTTGATGCCGTCACACGAATATTCGAGAAACATGGAGAAACAATCGCTGCAATTATCGTTGAACCTGTTGCGGCCAATATGGGCGTAGTGATCCCAGCAAACGGTTTTCTTGAAGGCCTACGTCGAATTACCGCTCAGCACGGATCGTTACTGATCTTTGATGAGGTGATAACGGGATTCAGAACCTCGTACGGTGGAGCACAAAGCACATTCGGCGTTCAACCCGATCTGACTTGTCTCGGGAAGATAATAGGGGGAGGTCTCCCAGTTGGCGCCTACGGAGGACGGAGTGATATTATGGACCAAGTGGCTCCATTAGGGCCGGTCTACCAGGCGGGGACCCTGTCGGGAAACCCCCTAGCCATGGCCGCAGGAATAGCGACGTTAAGAGAACTAGAGAAACGTAATTTCTACCAAAGGCTCGAGAAGAATGCTAACGATCTCCAGCATCGACTAGCAAACATCGCTGAAGCGGAAGGATGCGAATTGAGAATGAATCGCGTCGGCTCAATGTTGGGGTTATTCTTCACTGACCGTGAAGTAGTTGATTATGCTTCAGCAAAATCTTCAAGCACAGGCCGCTACCGAGTCTTCTTTCACTCGATGCTCAATCACGGGATATACCTTCCCCCATCCGCATTTGAAACAGTCTTCATCTCTGCAGCCCACTCATCGACAGATATCAAGCTGTGCGCTAACGCCGCGAAGGTTGCATTCAATAGCGTCGTGACCAAGGCGCCAACAGTTGAATAATAGATTCATCAGAGCATGCCGAAGAGAGCGTTCAGATGCGACGCCTGTCTGGTTCATGCGTCAAGCTGGACGTTTCTTGCCCGAGTATAGGAAGATACGAAATCAGCACAGTCTTATCGACATTTGTAAAAATCCAGAATTATGCGCAGAAGTCACGACGCTACCTGTTGACATCCTAGATGTTGATGCCGCCATTCTGTTTGCCGATATCATGCTCCCATTAGAAGGCATGGGTGTCAAATTTGATATCACGGACGGAGTGGGACCGGTAATCTCCAGTTCGCTGGGCGATCCTGAACGTGTGCATTCGTTATCAACTCTGGAGCCTGATTCAGATCTCCCATATGTGATGGAAGCGATCTCTGTAACAAAGAAGTTGCTAGGGTCAAGAGTGCCACTGATTGGATTCTGTGGCGCACCGTTCACGCTGGCGAGCTATCTGATCGAAGGACATGCAACACGGGACTTTGTCAAAACCAAGAAGCTAATGTACAATGATCCTGAAACATGGCATGTCCTAATGGATAAACTCTCAACTTCTATGGGGATGTACTTGAAAGCGCAAGTGGATGCTGGTGTTGATGCAGTTCAAGTATTCGACAGCTGGGTCGGATGTTTGAATCCAGCCGACTATCGCACGTACGTACTTCCCTACTCACAGCACGTATTCAGCTATCTTAGGGATAGAGCGGTTCCTCGTATTCACTTTGGAACAGGAACAGCAACTATGCTGCCCGAAATGAGGCAGGCGGGTGGCGACGTCTTCAGCGTCGACTGGCGTATACCAATCGATGTAGCGTGGCAGAAGCTAGGATATGACGTAGCTATTCAAGGAAACTTAGACCCCGCTGTACTATTGGGTGAAGGGGATCTGATCAAAGCCAAAACTGCCGACATTCTGAATCGCGTCGGAAACAGGGCAGGTCACATTTTCAATCTGGGTCACGGAATACTTCCAGAAACCCCCAAAGAAAATGTCAGACAACTTGTCGAGTTCGTTCATGAGTATTCGAAACCTGAAAGAATTTAGCTTCAGTTTAGGACCGCGCTGCCCTTCTTACAAGAATCCAGGAAAATTACGCCCTGCCAAACTCAGCTCGCACTCTGAAACGTCAAAAGAATGACACTGCTGATAATCATCATGAATCCTACAAGTGATTCGTAAGAAAGTCTCTCCTGCAGGAAAAGGAAACCTAGCACTGCGGCAGTGAGTGGTTCGATTATGGCTAATACGCTGGCCTTAGTTGGGTCGAGCAGCTTCAATCCAGTCAAGTATAGGACATAGGCAACTGCAGTGGGAACTAAACCCACAATAGCGATCAACTCCCAACCATAGAGTGTCGCGGGCGGATGAACGCCTTCCAAAATTACCATGATAGGAAATAACAAGATTGCACCAAAGATCATTGCAAGAAACGTGGTAACCGCTGGTTCTCGTTCTTGTCCAAGAATCTTACCGAAAATATACCAGGAGGAATAAGCAAGTCCTGAAGCAATTGCTAACCAGTCACCAATCTGAGTCGTGGTACCAAATAATGATTGTCCACTTGTAATTCCTAAGACTAGGAATGCGCCGGTGACCGACAGAACCACTGCTATGAGTTTAGGCCACGTCATTTTCTCCCGCAGAATTATCCAAGATAATAGCGCTACGAACGCAGGAGCGGTATACAGCAACGCAGCAGCGTGTTGAATTGTCGTGTAGGAGTATGCGGTGAAGTACAAAGCCTCGAAGACAGTGAGACTACAGAACCCGAAACCAATAAAGAGCCATAATTCGCGGCGATTGATGCGTATGCGATAGCCCTTGATTGCTAGAAATGCCCCTAGTAAAGGTATAGCCACTGTAAGCCTGAACCACGCCAACGAGATTGGACCGATTGATTGAGCATATGCCAATTTCGCGAGTACTCCCATGAATCCCCAGAGGAAGCCTGCTCCCATAACGAGGAAAGACCCTCGAAGCTGACTGTTCAATGCAATTCGCCATCGTTTTGACGGAACTCTAAATAACTGTTCTCAACTAATCGCCGACGCATAATAGCAAAGCCGCTGAGATCGGTTGCGTGTGACATATTGTCCAGGGGCATATCCTCCCTAGCAGTTGCAGCGTTTGCCTTCAGCACCAGCGCGATTTTCATTAGATTTGCGACCGAGGCCTCGGCTCCTTTGTTAACGTTCTATCGTCTGGCAGTTGCCGCAATTGCGATGCTAGTGATTGCTTACCAAACAAAGACCCTCATAATACTGAAACGAAATGATCTCTGTCTTGTTATAGCGTCCGGCGTCATGTTGAGTCTACACTTCGTAACATATATTTTCGCAGTGAAGGTCACAACTGTTGCGAATGCGACCTTTCTGGTAAGTACTAGCCCCGTAATACTTGCAGTTCTCTCGCCCGGTCTCATTGGTGAAAAAACTACATCACGCGAAGGTGCTAGCGTCATTATTGCAACTCTTGGAATATTGCTTGTAGCTTATGCAGGTAACGGCTTTCGATCTTTCGGGGTCGGAGATCTTTCGGCCTTACTCGCTTCTCTCTTTATCTCGTTCTATTCGATGATAGGCAGACGTCTTCGCACACATGGCCTAAGTACCACCTGTTATACTGCGTATGTTTACTCAATCGCTGCGATAATCGCATTATCACTAACTGGAGCAATAGGCTCCAACCCTCTTAGAGCGTACGATTTGACTAACGCTATGGCGATACTTGGTCTTGCACTCGTTCCAACCCTTCTTGGACACTCATTGTACAATTACTCACTTAGATCAGTGAAGGTAGTAACCGCTAATCTCTTTCCGTTATTGGAACCCGTCCTCTCCTCAGCACTCGCGGTCCAACTCTTCGGAGAGGTGCCGACACTCATTCAAATGACAGGATACCTGCTTATATTGCTTGCAGTGATTATTGTAGTCACGACCCGAAGCACGCAGGAGGTCGTGACAGATTTTGATAACGCGCTTAAGCATCACCGTGACGGTGAGAGGCGGGTTTACTAAGGCCAAGATCTTTGACTCATGCAAGACGCAAGTCGATTTTGAAGATCGATTCTGAAGAATCGCCTTACGGCACAAGTATTTCAAGCAACATATCGCAGTTAAGATTGGAGTGACGAAAATGCTTGACATAAAATTCGTGCGGGAACACAGTGAAGAAGTCAAGGAGAATCTCAAACGGAGAGGAGACCTCGATAAGATAGGTCAGATAGACGATCTAATCAAAGACGACAAGAATTGGCGCGACATACAAAATGAAGCGAATAAGCTACGCAATAAGAGAAACAGACTCACCGACGAAATCGGTAGGCTCCGCAAGAACGGTGCTGATACTTCGGCTTTAGTCAAGGAGGCCGAGCAGATTCCTGATCAGATTAAAAAGTTGGAGGCGGAGGCGTCAGAAATTGAGAGTAGGGTCACTAATCTACTAATGCGATTGCCGAACATTATGCATGAAACTGTCCCGTTTGGCACTGATGAAAATGGCAACGTAGAAGTGAAAAGGTGGGGGAAGCAGCCCCAATTCACATTTGCCCCCAAAGACCATATTGATTTAGCGATGGGGCTTAAACTGATCGATCTTGAGCGTGCAGCAAAAGTGGCTGGCGCGCGCTTTTACTACTTGAGAGGTGACTTGGTCAAGCTGAATTACGCATTGCTCAAGTTTTCTCTTGACTTCATTGCGAAAAAGGGATTCACGCTCATTCAGCCACCATACTTTCTCAGGCGCGATGCGATTGGCGGAGCCGTTGCATTGTCAGATTTTGAGGATGTGATTTACAAAATTCAGGACGAAGATCTCTATCTGATTCCGACGTCGGAGCATGCGCTCCTCGCGCAACATATGGGCGAGATCCTCGACGGAAAAACTCTACCCTTACGGTACAGTGGGATTAGTCCTTGTTTCAGGAAGGAGGCTGGAGCTCACGGAAGGGACACAAAGGGGATATTTCGTATACATCAATTCGAGAAAGTTGAGCAGTTCGTATTCTCCAAACCCGAGGAGTCTTGGGCGGAGCATGAGAAGATGATTCAAAACGCTGAGGAATTGTTCCAGCTTCTCAACCTACCATATAGAGTTGTGAACGTGTGTACTGGCGATTTGGGAACTGTTGCGGCAAAGAAGTACGATCTTGAGGTCTGGCTTCCAGGACAAGGGAATTACAGGGAACTTGTTTCCTGCAGCAATTGCACGACCTATCAAGCTGTAAGGTCTAAGATTCGATTCAGGGATAAGCCTGATGAACCTACTAAGTGGGTGCACACTCTCAATAGTACGCTTGTTGCGTCCGAGAGGGCGTTAATAGCGATCATGGAGAATTATCAGACCGAAAATGGGTCCGTCTTAATCCCTCAAGTGTTGCAGCCTTACATGGGTGGAGCTACTTCAATTCAATCTGCGAGTTGAGACAAAGGAACGTTTCTGAGACAAGCTGGATGACGAACGATCTCTATTACGCGCACGCGCTCCATCCGCACTCCGGACATGTGTGGCAGCCTTCCTGGTATACGACCTGGGTCTGACATTGTGGGCATAATTTGACCTCTTCAATGCTTCGCTGAGATGCTCCCACGAGGGGCATAGTAAGAATTTGTGGACCGCGCGGGGATTGAGGGTCAACAGCATCTGAGTTAGCGGAGACGGTTTCCTTCTTCCTAGTCGGGACAACGAGCACCTGCCCTTTGATGGATGTGTCTCTGAACACGGTTACGTCTTTACAGCCCAGTTTGTATGCGAGTAGGTATGAAGCTCGCATGTCTTCCACAGTTGCATTCGCCGGAAAGTTGTTCGTCTTTGAGATCGATGAGTCGGTCCATTTCTGGAAAGCAGCCAGAGCCCTAATGTGATCTTCGGGTCGTATGTCCATCGCTGTAACGTAAACCTGTTTGAGGTCGTTGGGTATGTAACTTATTCTCTGTATTGACCCCCCGTGATCGTTCACATCTCGGAGCAGGTCATCTCCGAAGAGTCCCTCTTCAGTCATCACTCGCTCGAACACAGGATCAATGTAGTAGAAGCTACCTACCTTAACATGTTTTTCAAAAACGAGCGAGTAGACTGGTTCAATTCCGCTGCTACAACCAGCAATCATTGAAATGCTGCCAGTAGGTGCGATGACTGTTGTGTAGCCGTTTCGTATTCCGTACTGTTTAACCATCTCGCTAATCTTATTCCAATCAAAGTGCCATGATTTTTTGTCTTTGAATCCTGCAAAAGGAAGCTGCCCTTCCGGGTAGAAGCTCTTGTTATAGTATGGGAGTGGGCCTCTTTGCTTCGCTAACTCAATAGATGCCACTTTAGAATGGTAATTGACGAATTCCATCAATTCCTCCATGAATTTTCTGCCTTCGTCACTGTTGTATCCCATTCTGAGCTCGTAAAGGAGATCTGCTAAACCCATGACTCCCAAGCCAATTTTGCGAGTGGCAAGCGTCATGTCCTCGATTGATTTGAGGGGAAAGTTGTTGACGTCGATTACATTGTCTAGGAATTTGGAAGCTGAGTAGACTGCTTCTCTCAGTCCGTCCCAATCGTACGTGGCTTTGCCTCTTCCATCTCTCTTCAGAAAGGCCCATACGTTTACGCTGCCGAGGTTACATGATTCGTTGGGGTAGAGAAGGACCTCCCCGCAGGGGTTGGTGGTCACGATTGGGCCAAGGTGCTTGATGAAGGGGTTATGCTGGTTTACGTGATCGAAGAAGATGACGCCTGGTTCGGCACTCTCCCATGCCTGGTAGACTATCATGTCGAACAGTAGTCGGGGGTTGACTTCGCGAACGACCTTACCAGTTCGCGGGTTAATCAGCGGATATGGTTTGTTCTTGTAGTAGCTCTCCCAGAAATCTGGCATGACGAGAACTGATATGTTGAAGTTACGGAGGGCCTTGTTTCCTTTCTTCGCGGTTATGAACTTCTCTATGTCTGGATGGTTACTGTTTAGGATACCCATATTTGCGCCTCGTCTTATCCCTCCATGCTTGATGACGTCTGTCATAGTGTCGAAAAGCATCATGAAGCTAATTGGTCCAGACGCAACGCCCGACGTCGAGCTTACATAATCACCCTCAGGTCTCAATTTGGAGAAGTTGTATCCCATTCCTCCTCCTGCTTTGAATACAACGGCTGTCTCCTTGAGGGTCTCCATGATGCTTTCTATGGAGTCGTCTACGTCCAAAACGAAGCATGCCGAGCCCATTCCGAGGACGTTACCGAAGTTTGCTATTGCAGGCGTGTTGGGCATGAACTTTCTCGAGATAAGCAAATTGTAGAACGCATCTATGTTGCTGGCGAGTTTGCTGAAATGACCTGACGTAAGCATTTCAAGTAAAGTCGACCACGTGATCCTCATCGTTCCTTCGCGATTGAACCGATCATACATGCGCTTCAGCGCGCCAAAGTGATATTGGTTCAGCGTGTAATTTCCAATGGATACTTTGTCGTGGTATTCTGTCGGACTAAACTCTTCTAACTCATGGGTGCTCTGCTTCTTGTTGAGATCATAAATCTCAGGATCATAGAGTAGGTCAGGTAAAGATGCGTGGATAGCTATTCTGATGAATAGTTGTTTCGGTGTCTCAATCAGTTTTCCTGACTCGTCTTTTTTGAGGTATCTTGCCTTCAGAACTTTTAGAGCGTTGAGATCAAACATCTTGTCAACTTCATCTATTGCCTCCTTCTCGAGAACGCGTTGCTTCTCTTTTCGTATCTCAGCGCGCTTTTGTCTATAGATTATGTAGTGCTTTGCGACCTTCGCCTGTTCATTCTCAACTAGGACGCGTTCGACAACGTCCTGTGCATCTTCGACGGCCGGTATTGCTTCGTCTCCATATTTTTCATCGAGGATCTCGACCACGCGATTAGAGAGAGTTTCGGCTAAGGTGTGATCTCTTCCACCGGTTGCAGTTATCGCCTTGTAGATTGCGTTGGTTATCTTCTCCTTATCAAATGGGGCTATTCGTCCGTCCCGTTTCCTTATTTGAGTAAGTTTCAGCGCTGAGGCTTCGCTTTGAGTCATGACTGGATCACCCAAGTTAACACGGAACCGAACCTAAACACATCTTATGTTATTAAGTCTATTAACGTGTACCACTATGTCGAAAATTTTATACTAGCCCAATTGTCCGTGTCAAAGATAGAGGGGCATTGACAGTCTTATGCCGTTACCACATTACCGTATCTGGATCATCAACCATATTCTAGATCGCAAGGGCGACTGACCGGTGACGTAAGTCGAGTTGTTTGTACTGAGCAGAATTCGCATCAGTCAACCAAGTGTCGTTCGTCACTTTCCATAGACACGTTATGCTCGTTTCTAGGTAATCGCATAATCTCCTACTCAAGACTAGGTAGACGATTAGGAGGTTCGTTCATACTTCAACGGATCACTCATGCCTAACTTCTCAAATGCGTCGAGACGATTTCTGCATCCTCGACATTTTCCGCATGGGCTTTGGACGTCTTCGTAGCAACTCCATGTAACCTCAAGTGGGACTTTCAATTCCAAAGCGAGCTTGAGCACGTCGATTTTTCTGTGGTTGATTAGGGGGTTGACGATTGTGATTGGCGTTCCGTCAGCACCAGCTCGGGTCCCTAATTTGAGCAGATCATTCATACTCTGAATGAAGTCCGGGGTTGCATCAGGGAGTTCTTTCGTGTCGTCAGCGTTCGAGCCGAAGACTATAGTATCGATCTCAAACGCTTCTGCAAAGGCCGCCGCTACTCCGTAAAAAACTGTATTCCTTGCGGGCACGTAGGCCGTAATTACCTTGCTTGACCCTTTGGGATGGTATCGAGCTTGAATGTCAGCGTAAAAAGGCAATGATACCGAAAGGTGTTCCTTCACCTGGGCTGCGCTTGCTAGAGATCTGGATGCTTTAGCTTCTTGGAAGCTTGCTTGGGCGTACAGTATATTCATTGAATAGACTTGTGACGTCTGCTTGAGCGTCCAATATAGTGCAGTAGCAGAGTCAATCCCACCAGACAGTAGGACTATGGCACCGTTCAAACTCGATCAATTCTCACTATCTATAGGACCGCAATAAGCTGCTACGCCAACGAGCGATGTTGTAGGTTACGGATTATACAGATCTACGTGACACATCTGCATCCATCAGTACCTTGGTCTCCATTCCGAAACGTTTCGAAACATGTTTCGAAACTGCTAGATGTTACTCGTTTCGAAACGTTCTGAAATACGTTTCTGAACAAGCTGAATAAACAGATACAGGAGGAGGGGACGGTGGGACTGGGCCACAAGACCAGTCTTAGGAGTTAATGTGCCTTCATGAAGGAGGCGATGGATTCCTTTCTGCATTGAGGGCAGATCTTCAGGTGGTAGCGATCGTTAGGTAGTGACTGGTGGCACCACTCGCACCTTCTGATCTTGGGCGTCTCCATCTCCGGAATCTCTTCAAACAGCAACTTTTCGAGGTCTTCAACCAAACTTGATTCATCTCATTTCTTTGATTGCCTTGCTTGCCCCGCAAACCAGGCAATCAGGTATTACAAGTTAAGGAATGTAAAAAGAATTAACAAGGTTTATAAGAAACATGTGTAATCAATGTATACTTGATATCAAGTTAAGCTCTGTAATGTTGTGTGTTGAATATCATGACTAACAATGCTGTCTTGATTCGCGGGTTGGACCGGGATCTCTACAACACCGTGATTTCAAGGGCTAAGCAGCAGGGGAAGAACGTGGCGGAGTTGGTGAACGAGGCGCTGAGGCAGTATGTGAGTGCATCTCCGTCTGAGAGTCATGATGTGTTTGACACGAAGAAGCTAGTCATCGCTGGTTCCGTATTGTTGTCAAAGTCAGACATATTGGGTCTTCACCAAGAGCTGGGGGAATTCCACTTGGAGAATAGTGGTGACCTTACCCTAGACAAGGATGTTGATCGCGAAGCGTTCTCGAAGATTTCGCGGATTAGCAACACTGGTAAACTCAGAGTACCTACTGACGTACATCACTTTGCTCTTCTGAAGGCAGGGCACGTACGCGGAGAAGTAGAGAAGTATTAGGGTGAGCCATCAGATATTGCAGTGTTTGTAGCCGATTTTCAGCAATATGCATACCCCGCTTTTCAGGCTACGACGAATCAATTTTCAACCCTAACGGGTTACAGTTACTGATGTATTCGTGTAGGTGCCTTTCCCGTGGAATCTCCATCAAACCCAAGAGTGCGAGGGCGGGAAAGCTTGAATCGGGTCACTCGACGTTTAACCATCATTCTCGAAAGTCAACAGGACGTGACCCGTGCAACTGGATTTGAGAAAAGAGACGGATACGAGGCGGCCCGCCAACTAGTTACGGGCACCAGGCGTCCAAACAGCATGCCGTTCACTGCATACCAATGAGTGACGCACTCAGACCCACACTGTTCAAGCCTTGGATGTTTCTTGCGTGTAATTCTACACGGTTTGTACCCCGAATTTTCCCGTCTCCCACAATTCGACTTGAACTCGACAGTTGAAGCTACTTGTGAGGTGGTCCTGTATCTGCTTGGCCAAACGTTCGCAAGTCATATTTCCAATGTCACGATGATCGTACTTCTCGTCAATCAGCCTATCCACGGTCTTCTTGATGTCTTCAAAATCAAGCCACTCAGTACTGCTTCCATACACTTTCACTAGCAGCATGTAATTGTGCCCGTGCATTCGTCCACATTTCGGATGACCCGCGATAATGTGCGCCGCTGCGAATTCACGTCTGTACAATCTTACGATATCAGCTTCTACCATCTACATCGGCTTCCTTAGCATGTCAAAGAATTCATTTCGAGTCTCAGATTTCTCAAACTGGCCTCGAAGCTCCGACGTAACAATGTCTGCAGCGCTCCTGACGCCCCTCATCTGCATACACAAGTGCCTTGCCTGCACGACCACTGCCACTCCTAAAGGATGCAAATTCTCATTCAACGCGTCCGCAATCTGCTTAGTCATACGCTCTTGAAGTTGGAGTCTCTTACTGTAGCAGTCAACGAGCCTCGCGAGCTTTGAAATTCCCACCACGGCCCTTGACGGGATATACCCAATGTGCACTTTACCGTAAAACGGCAGGAGATGGTGTTCGCATAAGCTAAAGAAGTCAATTTCCTTAGCAATTACCATTCCAGTAACCTCATTCCATTCTCTTGACAGGATCTCCTTCGGATTCACCGCGTAGCCTTCCGTAAGCTCTTCATACATGTCAGCCACACGCCGCGGTGTGTCAACAAGTCCCTCCCGTCTCGGATCCTCACCCATTACCTCCAGAAACTCTCTGGTCAAAGCTCGCATCCTATTCTTATCCATGATTCGCACAACCTCGCTGGTTGATAGATCGTGCCGTAACTAGAAAGCAATAAGCACTTGCCTTATAGTAGACTCGATTCCACGTGCCCATTATGGCCAGCTCAATCCGGCCCCTCCCTCGATTCTTTTACGATAAAGGAACCGTAGCAGCGGCAAGGGCGCTTCTCAACATGAGCCTCGTAAGGGTAATTGGACGTACAACACTGATCGGGAGGATCGTTGAGGTCGAAGCGTACGGGGGTCAAAACGACCCTGCCAGTCACGCGTACCGCGGCATAACACCCAGGAATAGACCCATGTTCGGTGAGCCCGGCCACGCGTACATCTACTTCACGTACGGAAACCATTATTGTCTAAACGTTACGACCCGGCGGGCTGGCGTAGCCGGCGCAGTCCTCATTCGCGCAATCGAACCAGTGAAGGGGCTGAACGTGATGAAACGGTTCCGGCCGGGGGTACCAGAAGGACAGTTAAGCAATGGCCCAGGCAAACTCACCAAAGCGCTTGCAATTGACAGGTCACTTAACGAGGCCGATTTGACACGATCAGGTCCCTTGTACATTGGGAGGGCACGCAGTCGACAACTTCCATTCACGATCAGAAGATCGCCTAGAATAGGCATAACGCTGGGCATTGAACGCCTATGGCGATTTTACGTCGAATCCAACCAGTACGTCTCAAGAGCTGCTTCCGGTAACCGTCGAACCTACCGCTAAACCTCCATCCGGAGTCCATCCAATTCCACGTGTCATGATAAAAGATACATGAAGGCGAAGCGGAGGTTTCTCATTCGAAGCATGAAGTTGAACTTGCTTTTACCCTTGCGCGCCCTGAATCCTACGGGAGTCTCAACAACCCGCAAGCCCGCCCTCAGGATTCTCACGAACAATTCCAACTCGATCTCAAAACCAGTCGATTGAATCTCAGGGTAAATTCGCATCACAGCCTCTCGAGTAAACGCCCAGTATCCGGTTTGAACGTCCGTGAATAGACGACGAAACTTCGCTCCTAGCAGGAAGGATACAGTCAGATTTGAAGCAAGACTCAACGTAGGCATTGCACCCTTATCCCTCCTGCCTCGAGTGCGCGAGCCTAGGGCCACGTCCGCCAGTCCTGACTTGACAATTGACACAATCCTCACAAGGTCAGCAGGCACATTGGTTGCGTCACCGTCAATTATTGCCAAGAACTCTGATTTGCCGTCAAGGAACATTCTCATCCCGGTTCTTACTCCGCAACCCTTTCCTTTTCCAAAATTCTGCAAGACCACTCGAACCCCCATTGACGCCGCCACCTCTCTCGTTCTATCTACACTAGATCCGTCCACGATCAGAATATCGGTGAATCCGGCTGCTCGTGCCTCCTCTACTAATTGTTGAATTGCTTGCTCTTCATTCAAGGTTGGAATCATGAGCAAAACGTCGTAGTTCGAGGGACAATTACCAGTGCCAGTGTTCCTGTCGATAAGCTGACCACAAGTGGTTTCGTTCTCCATAGACGTCACACGTTGAAATGAGTCTCTGCCGAATGCTCTCCGTAGGTTGCGAGTGCGATTAGCAAGTCTGCATCACGTTTAGATTCTAAATGTTCTTCCTAAATCAATTAGGCGCCTTGGGTTTATTCTCCCGTTATCGACAGGTCAACTTGTCTAGAAATCCAGCTGTATCCTGTTATCTGCTTGCTGTTGTTATTCCAACGTCTTTAACGAGGACGGATGGTATAAGAGTTGGAGTGGGGACCTCCCACCATCTGATCCATTGTCTCTCTTTCGAGAGCACCTCAATGGATTGGAGAATTCTGATCATGTTATCGCTCACTCGCAATCCTTTTACAGGGTGTCCAATTTTTCCGTCTCGAATCTCGAATACGCCGTCGCGGCATATCGTTGAAAAGTCGCCTGTCTGATAATTCTGGAACCTCGTGTACCAGTTGTTCGTAATGTACAGGCCCGACCCTGCTTTGTCGAGAAGTTCTCCGAACTGTAGTTCACCCGGCTCGACAATTAGATTCCTAGGGGCAGGCACCATTCCTGCTACTCCTCCCTCAAATTGGGAGCTTCCGGTAAGCCGAGCTTTATGCTTCGCTGCCGTGTACGAAGTGTGCATGTACCCTTCGAGTGTTCCTTCTGTAATCAGATGTGTTTCTCCGGTTGGGAAACCCTCATCGTCGAGCAATATTGACCCTGGTCCGTTCGGAAGTCTTCCGTTGTCGTATAGCGAGAAGTCTTCTGAGGCAACTTTCTTGCCTAAGGAATCTTGAAAGAATGATAGTCCTAGGTCAACTGTGTAGGCTGAGGCAGAGTCAGCAACTCGATCGACAAAGTCAGCGAATATTGCTGGTCCGAACACCACATTGTATCTTCCAGGTGATCCTGCGGTAGCTCCTCGTGATTTCCTTGCAATGCTTCCAGCCGTCACTCCAGCCTCTGCGGGATGGAATCTGTCGAGGTTCGTGGCTATTGAAATTCCTTGACCCGTAGCATCTTCGGCTGCGAAGGCACGCACAGTGATCTCGATCTCTGTCCCTTTACTCGAGCCTTCCGCACCTGCGGAAGTGAGCACGAAATGTTCCCAGCTACCGGAGGTGACGACGCCCGAAACCCGGTCTGCGCCCTCTTTTCTAGCGGAGTTTATCGCAACCTCCGCGGCGTCGATTAGTCCCGTACCGATTTCAGTTAATCTTTCGTCGTAAATTCCCTCGATTTCCTGGTAACTGAATGGTCCTTTTGGAAGGTCAAAATCGATATCTCCTCTAGGGGTGACTTTCATCGAGTCAACCAACTCTTTGGCAATGCTCTCGCATTCCACGCCGTCCTGTTCCTCGATTCTGCACGCGGCCCGTTTGCCGTTCGACGCGAGGTAGACGGTTGGCACCTCGTTCTGCCAACTGTTGACAACCGTGACTGAATTGTTGCTAAACCTTACCATCTGATCGCGAGACCGCGTAAAACCTACCGCAACAGATGCTACACCGAGTTTTTTGCACGCCGACAGGATCTTTCTCATCGTCTCATACGGGTCCAAACCCTCATCCTCCCAATCGAATCTTCCGAACCCTTATGGGTGGTCCACCGGTCCAAACGGGTGCACCTTGTTGCGGGTCTCCCTTGCCACATGTCGCGCCAGAGAACTCTAGTTCCTTACCTACTGCATCAATGCTTCCGTAAAGGCCGGGGGTCGTGACTTCGAGTATCGGGTTCCTGACGGGTGTTCCGATCTTCCCGTCTTCAATAATGTAGGCTTCGAGACCCACGTATCGTTGGTTGTAGCGGCGATCATCAATATTCCATTCCATGAAACTCTTCATGTAAACTCCGTGCTTGATGTCCTCAACCAACTCGTCGAGGGTGTAATTTCCCGGTTTCATGAACGTGTTAGCCATTCGAATTATGGGCTCACGATCGTACGCCACGGATCTTGCGGCCGCGTTGCTTGACACTCCGAACTCTGCCGCCGTCTCGCGGTTATGTAACAGGTTGGAGACTACACCATCCTTAATGAGCGTTCTTGGACCTGCTTTCACTCCTTCATCGTCATACATGTAGAATCCGAAGGAACTCGGCACCGTGGGGTCATCGATTACTGTCACGTGCTCAGACCCTATCCTCTTACCGATCATCTCGCGTGTAACGTATGACTCACCCGCCTGGGCACCTTCTCTGCCAAGTATCCTGTCCGCCTCCTGAGGATGCCCACAAGATTCATGACAGATAATACCAGTTACCTCTGATCCTAAAACCAGATCGATCTCACCCTTTGGAGGTTGTCTTCCATCGCGAAGCATTCTTCCGAGCATTCTGGCCTCTCCCGCAGCGATTGCTGGTGCATTCCATTCCTTCACTGCTTCCCACCCGCGAGTCTGTGCCTCGTGACGCATACGTTGGATCGACCCCCTTCCCTTCTCTTCACCAGTAAGGATGAAGAAGAGGCTGATTCTTGGTACCGTCCCATGGATCTTCGATCCTTCACTGTTAAGGTAGAATTTTTCCGTTAACTCATCATCCAGAACTAGAATTCGGGAAGGTAACGAAACGTTCACCTGGTCATAACTCAGCGCCTTCTCAATTGAGAAGAGTTCATTGAATTTCTCTTCGATGGACACCTGTTGAACGTCAATCTTCATCCTTGCCTCCCAATTGTCTTCCCAACTTTTTTCAGGTGCAAATCTCGAAGGGGTTGAAATGAGTCTGACAGCCGCTTTAGCTATCTTCACTGCAGTCTCTGCTGATGCGCGAATTTGTGACGGTTCAAGGCTGTTTGTGGAGGCGAAACCCATCGATCCGTCTACTATGACTCGGATGCCGATGCCTCGTCTTCTCGTCGTCGTAACCGGTTCTGGTATGCCATTGTTCAGTGTTAACGTGTGTCCGACGTCGCGTTGGGTTCTTGCTTCGACGTAGTTGGCTCCTGATTTTAGAGCCTGTTCAACGGCAAGACGCGCTTCGTCTTCCATGGTTGTAAGCCTAGTCGACAGTTTTCAGCCGCTAATTAAGAGTAACTGCCCGTGAAACGAAATAAGAGAAAAAGTAAGAAAAAAATTAGGGATTGTTCGCAACCGAAGATGGCCATTTTCGTCTAGTATTGGTCGCGTCCGCGGCCTCTGCCGCCACCGTATCCTCTTCCGCGGCCTCTACCGTAGCCACCGCCGCCGCCACCGTAGCCGCCGCTTCTTCCATAGCCTCCGCCACCTCGGCCACCATAGCCTCCACCACCATAGCCTCCTCCACCTCTACCGTATCCGCCGCCTCCGAAGCGTCTTCCGCCTCCGTAAGGTCGGTATGGGCGTTCTTCAACGACTTTGTCGGAGAGGTTGTTCTGAGTGTTGACGTCGCCAAGAGCTGCTTCCGCCGGTTCAAGGCTGCCGTAGCGGCCAATATTCAGCCGCATGGATCCTTTGAATGGGCGAACGTAGCCATTCTTGACCATTACACTGTCGCCTTCGTTCACTTTGTCAATGTTGTCGTCCCAGAGCGTCATGTAAATCGCGCCCGTCTCGTCGCCGACGAGGGCGTCCAGGACGCGATGGGTTGTACCGTCTTGTCGGGAGACAGTCTCCCGCGCTTCACCCTTCTGAACGATCTTTACAGTCGTATTCACTTGTTTTGAGTATGCTTGGAGGTCGCTGACTTTAACGATAGGTGCCGGGGCACCACTAGGCTGTCCTTCTTCCTCTGACATTTTCAAGTCTACTTCTTTTCAAACGGTAAGTCAACAACGCTGATGCGGAGTCTTAAGGGTTATGCCGTATCTGAGCCGTGCTAGAGGTAACGCGCCAGTGAGTCAGCATTTTCAATTACAAGCTCAGGCTTGAAGGTTGAACGTTTGATAGAGTCTTCAGTTTCAACTCCGGTAAGCACCAATATCGTGTGTACGCCTGCTTTCTTTGCGCCTGTAAGATCTGTCTCGATTTGATCACCCACCATAACTGCATATCTTGCCTCTTCATGTGCGAGTTTCAATGCAAGCTTGAACATGCGGGGTGATGGCTTGCCGATCATTGCTGCTTTCTTATGTGATCCGTACTCCAATGCCTTGATTATTGGACCTGCAGAAAGCGCGGGACCAGTATCACTCATGTAAGTTGCTCCACCGTAACTGCCGACCAGAACTGAACGGTTTCGAAGGAAGCGAAGAGCGAGATCCAACTTGCCATAATTCAATCCCCTATCAAATCCGACGACCACAACGTCAGGATCCGATTCCGTGAACTGGTGGCCCGCAGCCTCCAATTCACGCAGCAAACCCCTTTCGCCAACTAGGAAGAAGCTGACTCGCCCGAATTTTTGGGTGAGGTAGAGGGCTGTAAGGTAGCTTGAGGTGAGAATATCTTCAATTT